>Ga0207650_10000091_pt1 | contig 117116 bp, 109 predicted proteins | sample KBSS63metaG_FD_184325 | JGI IMG/M metagenome (GOLD analysis project Ga0207650, IMG submission 184325) | Switchgrass rhizosphere microbial communities from Kellogg Biological Station, Michigan, USA - KBS S6-3 metaG (SPAdes) (version 2) | ecosystem: Host-associated > Plants > Roots >...
CACATCAAGGCTTCTCTCGCACTCATCGCATCCCTCCAAGGCATCCGACAACCTCCAGATGCATCATGCGTTGAGTCCTCGATGTCCTCGGTTAGTGTCCTCGATGTCTCCGGTCAGTACCTCCTTACGCCGCCTTCGGCGACGGGACGATGCGCGTCGTCGTGCGAGACCGCGCGATCGCCATCAATGTCGACGGTGCGATAATTCGCGCTCCCCGTGAAGACATACCTCGGCCGCTATAACCCGACGGTGGTTGCTGCTCCGCGATGGCGGCGGATGGAAATGCTGCTGCGCGATTCGCTCGTCGATCTCGGGCATGAGGTCGTGGAAAGGGAGTGGGATCCGGACGCCGATCGGCGCGGCGATTCGGGATTCACGATCCTGCCGCACGCGTCGCGGCGCGAGCGGCCGGATGCGCATCTCTTTTTCAAGGAGATGCATCTGCCCGGGCTCTTCACGGTCGACGTCGATGGATGGGGCGTTGAGCACTCGGCATTGCAGCGAGGGATCGACTTCGAGTGCATCGACGCAGACGCCGCGGTGCCACGCGTGGCGGCGCTGCGCGAGCGGATGGTGACCGGAAATCTCTCGCGTCAGCCGCAACCGGTTACCGGCGAAGTTCCCGACGCCGGCTACATTCTGCTGGCGCTGCAGATGCCGGCCGATTCGGTGATCGTCGACCATTCGCCGATCTCGATGATGGAGCTGGTCCATTCAGTGACCGATTGGGCCGAGGTGCGGCGGCAGCGCGTGGCGGTGAAACTTCATCCGTGCAGCTTGAAGATCGCCGACCTCGTGAAGGCGGTCGAACGGCGCACGCGCGGAAGCCGGTACGTCGTCGAAACGCGTGGCAACATCCATTCGCTGATCGCGTCGGCGCGAGGCGTTTTCGTCATCAACTCGAGCACGGGCTTCGAGGCGCTTCTGCATGGAAAGCCGGTGGCGACGTTCGGCGACTGCGATTACAAGCGCGTGACCTTCGCCGCGACGCCGGACACGATCGACGACGCGGCGGATTGGTGCGATGCGTTCGGACCAGCAGAGAAATTGCGCGCAGCGCAGTTCGTCGAGTGGTATCGGACGCGGCACGGCTATCCGCTCTTCGATGACGACAACACTACGCGTCCGCGGCTGCGCAACTATTTGTCCGAGGTCGTTCCGCGATGACACCCGAGCAACTCGACGACTACGCGCGGAACGGCGTACTCCATCCGCTGCCGGCGCTCGATGACGGCGAGGTAGCGCGTTTCCGGCGCGGCGCGGAGGAGCTGGCGGATCGATTCGAAGGAGAGAAGGCCGCGATCTTCGGCCAGGCGCATCTCTTCCATCGCTGGGCGTACGACCTCGCTCTTCATCCGCGCATCCTCGATTCCGTCGCCATGATCGTCGGCGACGACATCCTCGTTCACTCAACGTCTCTCTTTCTTAAACGGCCGAACACCGCGGATTTCGTGTCGTGGCATCAGGATGGGTACTACTGGAATCTCGACGAGCCGCGATTGGTGTCGGCGTGGATTGCGTTAACCGACAGCGCGCCGGACAACGGCTGCCTGCGCGTGGTGCCGGGCTCGCACGCGCGCCGGCTCGATCATCGCTCGGCGCCGATGCGCGCGAACGACATGCTCGCCAGCGGGCTCGAAATCGCGGTGACTGTCGATGAACGTGAGGCGGAAGACGTCGTCCTCGGCGCCGGCCAGATGTCGCTTCATCACGTACTCATCGTTCACGGATCGCACGCGAACCGTTCGTCGCGCCCTCGCATTGGATTCGCGGTGCGGTATGTCGCGCCCGAGGTGAGGCAGGAGCGCGATCATCACGAAGTGCTGCTCGCGCGAGGCCGCGATCAATATCGGCACTATCGCGTCATCGAAGGGCCGCCGGCGGAAGACGGCGATCCGTTCGTCAGGCAAGACGCCTGGAACAGAGAGCGGATCGCACGACACTTGCCCGCGATTGCGCCGGGTCAGGCCTCGCCAGGTCCGAACACGACCAGCCCGAATCCGACCGCGAACAGCGTGTAGATCGAGGCGAGCGCGATCACCGGCCACGCTTCGTGTCCGTGCAGCGCGAAGCGACCGAGAGTGATTGCGCCGACGGCGAAGTGCAGCAGGTTGCCGATCGCGATCGGACGGTTGTAGATCCCGCCGACGCGGCTGCCCTTCACCATCCAGTTCGTCATCGCGAAGCCGAGGAGCATCGCGGCGCAGAGCTGGACGAGCGGCGGCAGCAGCGGCGACGGCGGAACGTTCGCGGCGCGCAGGATCTCGTCCGGTGCGAAGAGTGCGGCGATGCCGAGGATGGCGAGGAAGACCGCGCTCGCGGCCATGAGTGCGCGCGTTTTCATGCGGTGGCGTGGCGCACGTTGAACTTCCGCTCGACGTGGATGACTCCTTCGATGTCACCGATCGAGCGGATCACGCGCTCCAGATGTTTGAGGTCGGCGATCTCCAGCGTCAGTTCCGCGGTGGCCTTGCCGTCGTTGACGCGGCTGTCCATCTGGCGGATGTTCGTCTTCATATTCGCCACGGTGCTGACCACGCGTGCCAGGATGCCCTGCCGGTCCTCCATGACGATCTCGAGCTCGACCTGAAATTGCGCCTGGCGCTGGTCGGCCCACTCGACGGCGATCTGGCGGTCGGCGTTGAACATCAGATTGCGGACGTTCGGGCAATTCGCGCTGTGCACGGCCACGCCTTTCCCGCGCGTGATGTAGCCGAGGATCGGCTCGCCGGGGAGAGGCTTGCAGCAGCCGGCCAGATACGTCATCAGGTCGTCGAAGCCGCGCACCTTGATCGCGGGCGAGGTGCCGGTGAATGGAAAGATCTTCCGGACGGCGCGGCTGATGACGCCTTCATCGACCGGCGGCTGATCCTCTTTGGCGAAGCGCTCCACGATCGAACGCGCCGACACTTTCCCGTACCCGACGTCGGCATACAAATCATCGAGCCTCGGCAGCGCGTACTCGGCCAGCACCGCGTCGAGGGCGTTCTCGGCCACGAGCTTCCGCCACTGCACTTTGTAGCGCTTGGCCTCTTTATCGATCAGCTTCCGCCCCAGCTCGATGGAGCGATGCTTCTGCTCCGTGTTCAGCCAGTGGCGGATCTTGTGGCGGGCCCGCGACGTCACCACCGTGTTCAGCCACTCGCGCGACGGCGTCTGCGTCGGATTGGTGAGCACTTCGATGATGTCGCCGTTCTTGAGCATCGTGCGCAGCGGCACCAGCTTGCCGTTCACGCGCGCGCCGGAGCAGTGGTCGCCGACGTCGGTGTGGATTCGATAGGCGAAGTCGAGCGGCGTGGCGCCGCGCGGAAAGGCGAAGACGTCGCCCTTCGGCGTGAACGTGTAGACCTCGTCGGGATAGAGATCGATCTTCAGCGAGTGCATGAAGTCGCGCGGATCGGTGATCTCGTGCTGCCACTCCACGAGCTGCCGGAGCCAGAGGAAGTTCGTATCGTCGGCCTGCGCGCCGATGCGCCCTTCCTTGTACTTCCAGTGCGCGGCGATGCCCTGCTCGGCGATCAGGTCCATCTCGCGCGTCCGGATCTGCACCTCGAACGGCTGCCCTTTTTCCGCCACCACTGTCGTGTGCAGCGACTGGTAGAAGTTCGGCTTCGGCATGGCGATGTAGTCCTTGATCCGGCCCGGGACCGGACGCCACATCTGATGGATGATGCCGAGGGTTGCGTAGGTGTCTTTGAGGCTTGGCGTGACGATGCGGAAGGCGAGGTAATCGTAGACCTGGCCGACGTCGATCTCCTGACGCCGCAGCTTGGTCCAGATCGAGTACATCGACTTCACGCGTCCGAAGACGTCGCCGTTGATGTCGTTCTCGCGGAGCTTGGCGGTGAGCGTGCTCTTGATGCGCTCCACGATGTCGCCGGACACCGCCAGCTTCTCGTTCACGGCACGCTGCAGGTCGTCGAACTCGCGCGGGTGCATGTGCCGGAACGCGAGGTCTTCCAGCTCGTTCTTGATGCGTCCCATGCCGAGGCGGTTGGCGATGGGAGCGTAGATCTCCATCGTCTCTTTGGCGATGGCCACGCGCCGCTCGATCGGGAGGAATTCGAGCGTGCGCATGTTGTGGAGGCGATCGGCCAGTTTGACGAGGACGACCCGCAGGTCGCTGACCATCGCCAGCAGCATTTTGCGGAAGGTCTCGGCCTGCTGTTCTTCCTTGGAGACGTAGGCGTAGCGGGAGATTTTGGTGACGCCGTCGACCAATTCGGCAACGTCGTCGCCGAAGATTTCCTGCAGCGTCTCCTTGGTGGTCAGCGTGTCTTCGAGGACGTCGTGCAGCAGGCCGACGGCGATGGAGGTTTCGTCGAGCCGCATCTCGGCCAGGATGTAGGCGACATTCAGGGGATGCACGAGGTACGGCTCGCCCGAGCTGCGCACCTGTCCGCGATGCTCGCGCGCAGAGAAAACGAAGGCGCGGTCGAGCAGTTCCTCATCGAAGTCCGGCTTGTAACTCTCGACCTTGTCGAGGATGTCTTCGAAGCGGAGCATGGATTGGTGATCGTAGCATTTAGCTCTTAGCTCTTAGCTCTTAGCTGTTAGCTCTTGGCTCTTAGGGGTGTGCGTCGGGTGTCGGCTGTCGGCTGTCGGCTGTCGGCTGTCGGGGAGCGTAGTGGTCATTGATCGCTCCGGCTCGCGGCCGCCTTTCCTAAGAGCTAAGAGCTAACAGCTAAGAGCTACCACTAGCCGACAGCCGACAGCCAGCCTAACCAAACCCGGCACTCCTCTTGCTCCGTCCGCTGACGGATACCGGTTGCAGTGGCGTGGGGCCATGAACCTGCCGGTGATTAACTGAAACGTGAGGCGGTGAACAACATCGCATCACACAACATGGAGGTACTTGTCGTGTCCAAGCGTTCGTCTCAATTTGTAGCGTTTTTCCTTGTCCTCGCGTTTGCGGCCATTCCCGCGTTCGCCGGTCCGGTCCCGTCGAAGACCGCGGCCGATCAGAGCATCGACCAGCGCGCCGCCGATCTGGCGGTCGTGCGCGACGTCGCTGCGAACGACCAGGTGGCCAAGGTGCTGACGGACCGCGGCTTCACCAAGGAGCAGGTCAATCAGCGTTTGGCCCAGCTCTCGCCGCAGGACCTCCATCAGCTCGCGCAGAATATCGACCAGGTGCAGGCTGCCGGCCTGACGCGCCAGGAATGGATCTGGATCGGTATCGGCGCACTGGCTGCGCTCATTCTCGTCATCGCACTCGGCTGATTTTTTCGACGTAACTTCGGGGGCGAGCGGTCTTCGGGCCGCTCGCCTCGTGTTTTCAAGGAGAATCGAAATGTTGAATGTTAAATGTTCAATGTTGAATGTTGAATGTGAAAAACCGCGTCGTCGATCCATTCAACATTCAACATTCAACATTCAACATTCAACATTCGCCGTTCTCCTTCTCCTGACGTCCTGCATCACCGTCACCCCGAAGACGCAACAAGCCAGTCCAACCGCGACAGTCATCCCCAACGTCCCCGAACAGCACTGGGGTATCGAGTCGTGCGGCGCCGGCTCGCTCTCGACCGTTCTCCAGCACTACGGCAACACGACCTCGATGCAGTCGTGGGATGCGACGCTGCCGAAGACGCACGGCGGCGTCCTGACCATCGACATGCTCCTCGCGGCGCGCAAAGCGGGCTTCGACGCGCAACTCGTCACCGGCACGCCGGCCATCATCACGAACGAGCTGCAGCAGGGACGGCCGGTCATTCTGATGCTGCAGGTGGTCGACTCCCCCGGCAAGCACTACGACTTTTTCCACTACATCGTCGCCGACGGAATCGATCCCGCCTCGGGACTGATCCGTACGCAATTCGGCGATGGCAAAGGGCGCTGGACGAGTTTCGACCGCCTCGAAAAAGCATGGTCCGGCGGAAGCCACACGGCGATCCTGATTCATCCGGGCAACACGTCCGACGCGCTTCGCGCCGCCGTCGCGCTCGAAGACGCCGGCAAGTACGCGGACGCCGCCGCTGCCTACCGCAGCATCCTGGCGCAGCACCCCGAGTCGCTCCTCGCCTGGACGAACCTCGGCAACGCCGAAACACAGCTCGGCAATCGCGCCGCGGCCGAGGAGGCGTTCCGAAAGGCGCTGGCAGTCGATGGGACGTCGCGCGACGCGCTCAACAACCTGGCCTGGCTGCTCTATCAATCGAAGCGCTACGACGAAGCCGAGTCGCTGGCGAGAAAAGCCGTCGCGCAGCACGGACCCGATTCGTACATGGTCCTCGACACGCTCGCGCGCGTCCTGGCCGCGAAGGGTTCCTGCACCGAAGCGATGACCACCTTCCGCGCCGCGATCGACGCCGTCCCGCAAACGCACGCATCGGCTCGCACCGATCTCGAAACAGCGATGTCCGAGGCGCAGACAAGCTGTCATCTGCGTCCATCTGCGTAAATCTGCGGATCAAAATCCATCCGCAGATGACGCAGATGGACACAGATAGACTGCGCCGATGTTCTCCAACCGCGCGCAATGGAACGCCGCCGTCAACCGGCTCACGCTTGCGCGCAACGCCCGTCGCGGCACGCTGCTCGATCTGACGAACTCCAATCCCACCAAAGCGGGATTGGACTATCCGCTCGACGAACTTGCGGACGTCATGTCCCGCGCCGCGCGGGCGCCGTACGATCCGCAGCCGCTCGGGATCGCCTCCGCGCGTGACGCCGTAGCGCGCGATCTGGACTGCGATGCGAGCGACGTCGTCATCACCGCGTCCACTAGCGAGGCGTACTCGTTTCTTTTCAAACTCCTCTGCGATCCCGGCGATGCAGTACTGACGGCGAAACCTTCCTATCCGCTGCTGGAACATCTTGCCGCGCTGGAGTTGATCGACCTCCACTACTTTCCGCTCGAACTTCACAAACGGTGGGAAGTCGTCGACGCGCGAATCAGTGACGCGATCACCGATCGCACGCGCGCCATCCTCGTCGTCAACCCGAACAATCCGACTGGGTCGTACATCGCAAAGAGTGAACAGGATGCGATCGCCAGCTTCGGTCTTCCCATCATTTCCGACGAAGTCTTCCATCCCTTTCCGTTCGGCGATGCATCGCCATCGTTCGTTCGCGACGACGTCCTCACCTTCACCCTCGGCGGACTCTCGAAATCGGCCGGCCTGCCGCACTACAAACTCGGATGGATTCGCGTCAGTGGTCCGGGAAAGCGTGACGCGATCGAAGCGCTGGAGTTGATCGCCGACAACTTCCTCTCCGTCGCCACACCGGTGCAGGTCGCACTGCCGGAGTTGCTGACCCTCGCGCCGCGCATTCGCGACGCGATCCGGAAGCGAACGTCAGCAAATCTTGCAGCGCTGCAGACGATGATCGCGAATGACCCCGCAGCGACCGTGCTGCCGGTGGAAGGCGGCTGGTCGGCCATCATCCGCGTCCCGCGCATCGAATCGGACGAAGCGCTCGCGCTGCGTCTGATCGAGGAGCAGGGCGTCGTCGTCCATCCCGGATACTTTTTTGATTTCGATGCGGACGGCTACATCGTCGTATCGCTGCTGACGGAGCCGGAGATCTTTGCCGAGGGGATCGCGCGCATCATCGCGGCACGTTCTTGAACCGCTCCGCTTCGCGGCGTTCGCGCTTGGTCGGACGGCCGGCGCCGCGCTCGCGGTAAACCGCGCCGCCGGCATCGAACTTCGGCTGCACCGGAGTCTCGTCTGCGTACATCATCCGAGCGACTTCCTTCGCTTGCTGCGATTCGGGAACGCCTTTCACGATCACGCGCCGGAACGTCTCGCCGGAGTAGAACTCGATCACGTCCTCCTCGCGCACGGGGGCGGCAGGTTTCACGCGCTGCCCGTTCACCTTCACGCGGCCGCCGCGGCAGGCCTCCGTGGCCTCGGTGCGGTGCTTGAAGAGGCAGACGTGCTTGAGCCAGTTGTCGATGCGATGTCGCTGCGAGTCGCTCATTCGGAAGAGGTTATAATCCGCCGCCATGATCAAAGCGGACATCGTCAACAAGGTCGCGGAAACATCCGAAATTTCGCGCGTGAAGGCGGCCCAGGCGGTCGACACCGTGATCGAAGGACTGCGCAACGCGCTCGCGCGCGGACAGCGCATCGAGCTCCGCGGCTTCGGCGTTTTCCAGGTCAAGCAGCGGAAGAAAGGGATCGGACGCAACCCCAAGACCGGCGTCGAAGTGAAGATTCCGCCCGGCAACACCATCCGTTTCAAACCCGGCAAAGAACTGCGGAACCTTCTGTAGTGTCCGAGACCGTCCTCGTCCTCGATTTCGGTTCTCAGTACACGCAGCTCATTGCCCGCCGCGTCCGCGAACAACGCGTCTACTCGGTCGTACTTCCCTTCGATACCTCGGTCGAAAAACTCCGCGCGCTCGCGCCGAAGGCGATCATCTTCTCCGGCGGTCCGCAGTCGGTGTACGCCGAGGCCGCGCCGATCTGTTCGAAGGAAGTGTTCGACCTCGGCGTCCCGATCCTCGGCATCTGCTACGGCATGCAGCTCACCGCGTATCTGCTCGATGGCAAGGTCGAAGCGTCCTCGGAACGCGAGTACGGCCGCGCGGAAATCGACGTCACCGCGAACGACTCTCCCCTCTTCGCCGGCACGCCCGCACGCCAGCGCGTCTGGGCCAGTCACGGCGACAAAATCGTTCGCGCTCCAGCCGGATTCCGGATCACGGCGTCGTCGGCCAACGCGCCACTCGCCGCTTTCGAAAACGCGAAACTGCAGTGCTACTGCATTCAGTTTCATCCCGAGGTCACGCATACGGAAGCGGGCACTGCGATCCTGCGCAACTTCCTCTTCGACATCGCGCACTGCACACCGTCGTGGGACCTCGGCGACTACCGCAAACGCAAGGTCGACGAGATCCGCGCCACCGTCGGCGACCGCAACGTCATCGCGGCCGTCAGCGGCGGCGTCGACTCCTCGGTCGCCGCGCTGCTCGTAGCCGAGGCGATTGGGGATCAGCTCACGGCCATCTTTGTCGACAACGGAGTGCTTCGGAAGAACGAAGCGACGCAGGTCATGTCGCGGCTTTCCGAAGGTCTCGGTATGCACATCATCGCCGTCGACGGACGCCAGCGCTTCTACGACAAACTGGCCGGCGTCGAAGATCCCGAGACCAAGCGGAAGATGATCGGCAACGAATTCATCGCCATCTTCGAAGAGGAAGCGAAGCGGATCGCCGGCGCCGAGTTTCTCGTGCAGGGCACGCTCTATCCCGACGTCATCGAGTCGGTCTCGATCAAGGGACCGTCCGCGGTCATCAAGACGCATCACAACGTCGGCGGCCTGCCGGAAAAGATGGGACTCAAACTAATTGAGCCTGTCCGCGAGCTATTCAAGGATGAAGTCCGCCAGCTCGGCATCGAGCTCGGATTGGAAGAGGAGTTCGTCTGGCGCCATCCCTTCCCCGGCCCCGGCCTGGCCGTGCGCATCCTCGGCGAAGTCAACGCCGAACGCGTGGCCATTCTGCAGAACGCCGACGAAATCGTGATCGACGAAATCCGCCGCGCCGGCCTCTATCGCCAGATCGCTCAGGCGTTTGCGGTGCTCCTGCCGGTGCGCAGCGTCGGGGTGATGGGCGACGAACGGACGTACGAGAATGTAGTGGCCGTCCGCGCCGTCTCCACCACCGATTTCATGACCGCCGACTGGTACCGCATGCCGCACGACCTGCTGGACCGCATCAGCCGCCGCATCGTGAACGAGGTGCGCGGCATCAACCGCGTGGTCTACGACATCTCCTCGAAGCCGCCGAGCACGATCGAGTGGGAGTAACCGGCCGGTCCTACCAGCGGTAGAAAAAGAGGCCCGTCAGAACGGATTTCCTCTCAGGCGCTGAGGAGATTTCGAAATCTGTCCTTCAGGATGTTGCCGATCGGCCAAAGAAAGACTATTTTGTTCCGAGTCCAAAAACGGAAGCGCGGCGGACGACCTCTGACCATCCCGGCGGCGGCGGTCGCAACGCAATAGGCAAGCAACAGGAGGAGATTCATGACCAACCTCGTCCGGTCCAAGGCTGTTCTCTCCATGGCAACGCTGTGTTTAACGATCTTTACGACGGCGGCTTTCGCCGCAACCGAAAACCGTCACGAGACGGTCGGCCACATGACGGCAAATGCGGCCGGCGTATCGTGGCAGGTCGGCCCCGACAACGATGCCGTCACGCTGACGATCACCGGTCCCAACAACTTCCTTTACACGCACGAGTTTCCGAACGCGCATGCCGTCAACGTCAAATCGCGCGACCTCGGCTCGAACCCCGCCGACGGCCAGTACACGTATGAAATGCGCGTCACGCCGCGGATTTCCGGAAGCGTGAAGGCGCAGCTCGCCGCTGCCCGCGCCGCGAACGACGATGCCGCCGCCGCCCAGATCATGGCAGCGAACGGCATTACATCGACGCTGGCGCAGACCGGCACGTTCTCGATCCTGAACGGATCGTTCGTGTCGTCCGACGCCGTTGAGCCGGGTGCAAACACGGCCGGAACGAAGTCGGCAACGTCGGCGACGAAAAGAGACACCACCGACGACGGCACCGCCTCGGCCCAGCTTCACAACGCGCCGGTCAAGGCACTCGACGTCGTCACCGCTGACGACGAAATCATTCAGGGCAGCCTTTGCGTCGGCCTCGACTGCGTCAACAACGAGTCGTTCGGCTTCGACACGATTCGCCTGAAAGAGAACAACGACCGGATCAAGTTCGACGACACGTCGACCTCGGCCGGCTTCCCGAACCACGACTGGCAGTTGACGGCGAACGACTCCGCCAGCGGCGGCGCGAACAAGTTCTCGGTCGAAGACATCACCGCCGCGACGGTTCCGATGACGATCACCGGCTCCGCACCGACCAACTCGGTCTTCGTCGACAGCACCGGCCGGGTCGGTTTCCGTACCTCCACTCCCGTGCTCGACCTTCACGTGGCCACCAGCAACACGCCGGCCATGCGCCTCGAGCAGAACAACAGCGGCGGCTTTACGGCCCAGACCTGGGACGTGGCCGGCAACGAAGCGAACTTCTTCATCCGCGACGTCACCGGCGGCTCGCGCCTCCCCTTCCGCATCCGCCCCGGCGCCCCGACGAGCTCCGTCGACATCGCCGCCAGCGGCAAGGTCGGAATTGGCACGGCATCACCGAGCGAACATCTGCACGTGTTTGACACCACCGATGCGAACATCTACATCATCGCTGAAAACTCGAGCAACGGCGTGAACGCCAACGCGACGCTTCGTGCGAAGTCCGACACCGGCAATTTCGATATCAAGGAACACAGCTCGACCCGCACGATCAGCCGTTTCGGCGTGACCCTCGGTGGCCGCACCGAGATGCTCGACTTCAGCACGAACGGTCTGATTCTCGGCACGAATGGCACCACGCCGCTGATCCTCGGAACGAACTCCACGAATCGTATGCAGATCGACGGCACCACCGGCGCCGTCACGGTGTCGGGCAACTTCACGGTCACAGGCGTGAAGAACTTCGCCATGCCGGATCCGGCGAACTCGAACAAGGCGATCTACTACGCGTCGCTCGAAGGCCCCGAGGCAGGAACGTACTATCGCGGCACGGCGAAAACCGTAGATGGCGAAGCCGTCATTGAGCTGCCTGGCTACTTTTCGCGCATCACCGAGAAGGAACGCATGACTGTCCAGATCACACCGATCGGTGCGCCGAATCAGCTTTACATCGCTGAGAAGACACCCGGCCGTGTAGTCGTGAAAGTCGCAAAAGGATCGACCGACGGCGAGTTCGATTACTTCGTTCAGGGCGTCCGCAAGGGCTATCTCGATTTCGCAGTCGAGCGCGAAAACAATCTGCCGAAGCAGTAAGCCTCGCCTCATCGTCTTAGTGATCGAAGCCCGGCACCTTGGCCGGGCTTCGATGTTTTGCGGCGACGCCTTGATTCTAGGAGCGGGCGCAAGCTCTTACTCGCGATTTAGCGTACCGGCGTTTGCAAGAAGCCGGAACGTGTCGGCCACCGCCCGTTCCAGGCTTCCGCTGAAGATGAATCCCGTGCTTTCGAATCGCTGGCGACAAACCTCGTATGACAGCTGATTCATGAGCTCGTTATCGACAAACTCTACGCGCAGATCGGATACATGCGGGCGGATCGTGTCGATAACCTCTCGCACTGAGAGGTTTTTCGTTAGAACGTTGTAAATCGAACAGTCGAAAATCCGCTTCGACACGATGAAGGAGATCGCCCGTACGCAATCTTCGAGATCGAGATATGGGCGGCGCTGATCGAACGCTCCGCGCCAGACGGTGACCGGCTGCCCGAAGCACGCCTGCCACAGGAACTTGCTCACGGCGGTGTGGAAGCGCATTCCCTGCGAGACGCCGAAAATGGTTCCGAAGCGGCAGGTAACGAATCGCAGTCCGTCTTCGTGGCCGACGCGCGCGAGAAGATGCTCCGAGGCTAGCTTCGCTTCCGCGTACGGGCTCTGCGGCTTCAAGTCCTCATCCGGACAGTTCTCGTCGACCAACTTCGACTGCGATCCATACACACTCGTAGTAGAGGCAAAAAGCAGCGGCGCGCCGGCAACCGCGCAGGCGCGCGCGACGCGGCCGGTGGCCTCGATATCCTGCGCGATCCGATCGCGTTTCGCGAAACTGGCTGCAGCGTCCGTAACAGCGGCCAGATGAATGACGGCGGACGCGCCGGTGAAGAATCGCTCGAGCGGCGCGGAGAGGACATCGGCCACTTCGAGTCTGAAGCCCGCAGGCGGAAGATTGAAGAGCGAGCAGTAGCGCTGTGTCTCCAAATCGTCGATGAGGAGAAACTCAGCGTCAGGGAAATCGGCCGGCAGCGTCTGGATCAGACGCGAGCCGATATGGCCGAGCGCTCCCGTAATCACGATCTTCATCGAAGCGAGCTTACCGCGCGTCCGCGTAAACTGCGCGAAATGATCATCGATGACATTGCGCCGGGTCTTGCCCGCGATCCGGCCGGCTATTGGATCGCGCCGGAAGAGGTGGCGGTCTCATTTCCGGAAGGTGGCCACGATGCCTGCATGAGCTTCGAGGAATCGTCGTTCTGGTTCGCGCATCGCAATCGCGTGATTGCCGCGGCAGTGCGCCGCTATCCAGCGGCGAACGGACCGCTGTTCGACGTCGGCGCGGGCAATGGCTACGTTGCCCGCGCGCTCGAGCAGGCCGGCTTTCCGACGATCGCCATCGAGCCGCGCCCAGCCGGCGCGGCGAACGCCGTGTCGCGCCATGTCTCGCACGTCGTCCGCGGAAGCCTGCCGTCGTCCGCATTCCGGCACGGCACCGCCGGCGGGATCGGACTCTTCGACGTCGTCGAGCATGTGGAAGACGACCGCGCGTTTCTTTCCTCGATGCGGCCGTATCTGAAGAGCGGCGGGCGCGTCTACCTCACGGTTCCGGCGTTCCCGTGGCTCTGGTCGAGCAACGACGACCGCGCCGGCCACTTCCGCCGTTACACGCTGGCGACGCTGCGTGAGGCGCTCGCCGCGAGCGGCTTCCGGGTCGATTTCGCGACGTACTTCTTCTCGTGGCTGCCACTGCCTGTGCTCCTCTTCCGCACGCTGCGCCGCGACAATTCTCAGGAGCGTGCCTCAAAGCAGCATCGTCTAGGCGGCGCCACACTTCGCAAGATCGCCGAGCACTCGCTCGCATTCGAAGCGAAACGCGTCGCGCGCGGCGCGACCATTCCGTTCGGAGGCAGTTGTCTCGCCGTCGCTACGTACGACGCCTGAGGTAGTACATCGGCCGCCCCTCACTGCTTTCGATGATGCGGATCAAGTACTCGCCGGTGACGCCGACGCTGAAGAGCAGCAGCCCGCCGATCAGTAGCAGCGCCGCGAACAGGGACGTCCATCCCTGCATGGCCACGCCATGGGCCAGCTTGCGGTAAATCGCGAAGATCGCCAGCGCGAAGCTGACGACAGAGAAAGACATGCCTATGATCGCGGAAAAGCGAAGCAGGATCGAGGAGTTGTTGATCACCAGCTCGCTGAAAAGGCGGAACAGCTTGCGCAGCGTGTAGCCGCTGCGGCCGGCGGCGCGGCGGCTGTGTGTCACCGGCACGGCCACGATGTCGTTGCTGACGTGGAACATCAGCGCCGGTACGAACGGATGCGGCGTGCGCACGGCCAGCATGCCGTCGACGACGGTGCGGCTCAGGAGACGGAACGAGCTCAGTCGAATGTGCCGCGGCTTACCGAGGATGATGCGGTCGAACCACCCCTTGCCGGCGCTGGCGATTCGGCGGGGAAGCGGATGCCGATTCTCCACGAGCTGGCCGATGACGATGTCATGCTCGGCCGCGGCGAGAAGGAGGGGGATGTCGGCGGGATCGTGCTGCAGGTCGTCGTCAATCGTGATGACGACGTCGCCGCGCGCTTCGCGCAGACCGCACAGCGTGGCGGCGTGCTGCCCGAAGTTCCGCGAGAGCTGCACGGCTCGAACGCCTGGCCGCTCCCGCGCAATCCGCTCGATCGTCCGCCACGTCTCCGGATTCGGAGACGCGTCGTCGACGAGCACGATCTCCAGCTCCTCGACGCGGCCGGCAAACGCCGCTTCAATGCGCGACGTCAGCGCTTCGAGATCGGGGCTGTCGTAAGTCGGGATGACTACCGAGACGAGCACCTCCACCTTATACTTCAGCGCCAACGCTCCATGCCACCGAAACGCGTCGCCATCATGCAGTCGAACTACTTCCCCTGGAAAGGCTACTTCGACATCATCCACGACGTTGACGAGTGCGTCTTTTTCGAGGACGCGCGCTACACGCCACAGCACTGGCGCAATCGCAATCGCATCAAGACGGCCAACGGGCCGGTTTGGCTGACGATCCCAGTCGGCGATTCCGAGGATCGACTCATCTGCGAGGTCGAGCTCCCGCGAAACGGTTGGGCGGTGAAGCACTGGCGTCGCATCGAGGCGTGGTACCGCCGCGCGCCGCACTTTGAGCGTTATCGCGACGTCCTTCGCGAGGCGTTGCTCGATCCGAAGTGGCGCCTGCTCTCAGATCTCAACTGTCACTTGATCCGCCTCATCGCGCACCAGATCCTGGGGATGGAGACAAAATTCAGTGACTCACGCGTCCTGCAAGCCCACAGCACCGGAAAGCAGGAGCGCGTGATCGAGATCCTGCACCAGGTCGGCGGCACCGTCTACGTTTCCGGCCCCGCCGCGAAGACGTTTCTCGATCCGCAGCACTTCGCGCAGGAAGGGATCGCGCTGGTGTGGAAGGACTACAGCGGCTATCCCGAGTACGAGCAGCTCTACCCTCCTTTCCGCCACGACGTCTCGATCCTCGACTTGCTCTTTCACGTCGGGCCCGACGCACAGCAGTACATCTGGGGCTGGAGGTCGTGACCGTCGGCGACGAGATTTTCGTCACCGGAATGCTCCGCTCCGGCACGACGCTGCTGGAGAAACTCCTGGCGCAGCAGCCGCACCTCTCTATGTTGTCGCAGCCGTTCCCGCTGCTCTTCGTGGAAGCGAAGCGGCGCTTCCTCCGCGAGCGCGGCGCGGACGATGAACCCTATCCCCTCGGACACTTATTCGGCGAGCGCCGTTACTCGAATGACGACCTGCGCCGCTATCTCAGCCACTGGCGGATCTCGCGCGAGGAGTTGTCCGCTTTGTTCGAACGCATGGCCGGCTACTCCGGCCAATGGACACGCTTCACCGCGGAACAGCTCGATGACGCTTTCGACACCATCGCAGACGCGCGCGATTTTGCGGACGTCGTCAGCGGACTGCTGCATCGCCTGGTCCCTCTCCACGCTCCCGGGGAGAGCGCGATCGGAGGCCGAATGACGGGTGCCACTCGCAACTTTCGTTGGTTCGGGTTGAAGGAAACGACCTGCGAGGAGCTGCTCCCGCTCTTCCTGGACAGCCACTTCCGCTGCCTGCTGATCCTCCGTGATCCACGCGACGTCGTCGCCTCGCTGAATCACGGCGCCGGTCGAGCCATCGCCGGTGAGCTGAGGCCGACTCTTTTCACCGTTCGCGCCTGGAGGAAGAGCGTAGCCTTTGCGATCGCCTGCGAGGGGCATCCGCGCTTCCACTGGTGCCGATACGAAGACCTCGCCGCCGATCCTGCCGGCGTGCTGCGCGATATCGCTGCAAAGCTCGATATCGATGTCGTCGACATCGACTTCGACCACCTTCGCGACGCCAGCGGCGTGGAGTGGAGCGGCAACTCGTCGCACCACATTCACGCAGGCGTGAGCGCGACCTCGATCGGCGTGTTCCGCACACTGCTGCCGCTGGAGGTCAGGCGCTTCATCGAGGCCGCCTCGCTCCCGGAGTTGCAGCTCCTCGGATACGAGACAGCGCTGACGCGCGACGAGGCCGTGCGCGCACTGCACGACTTCCGCGAGCCCTACCCCACCCGCGCGGGCATAGCCGACGCGGCAACACCCGCGAACGCGCAACTCGAGGAGGAGCGGCTCGATCGGTTAGCCTCCGGCGACGGCGACGATGCGTGGTTCATCTCGCCCGTCGCGCGTGACCGGCTGCGCGCCGCGTTCCTGGCGTAGACCAGCGCGTCGAGGCCGCACGCGGCCAGCAAGATGAAGTGCGGGATTAGTGTCGTGCGGTAACGCCAGTCGAAGTCGAGCGTCGTAAGCGCGTATAGATAATCGAAGACGCCGATCCACATCAACGTCACGATCACCAGCGCGCGGCGCTTGCGATCGTTGCGGCGGAACGCGTCCGCGACGCCGATCAGTCCGAGTCCGTACAGCGCCACGAAGTAGACCACGTTGATCGCATTGTGAACGTAGGAGAAGCCTGACGTCGTGACCTGGAAAAAGCGCACGTAGCGATCGGCGACGATGATGACGTGGTCCATGGCCGAGCGCGCCGGCGGCCGAAACGTTTCCCGCCGGCCCATGATGACCTCGCCCAGTTGCTTCTCACGTTGAGAATGATCGATGAGCCGCGGCTTGATGAACGCGAACGGCCACCGCGCCGGATCGTTGACTGCCGCAGTGCGTACCACGATCGCCGCAATTGCACAGGCGATAATGATCGTTGCAGCGACTTTCGGGCGAACACGCCGCTCGATCAGCACCAGCTCCGCGAAGAGAATCAACGGAACCAGCACGACGCCGGGCTGGCGCGTGAACGCCGCGAGCAGCGTCGAGATTGCCAGCAGCCACGTCCGCCGTGGCTCGCCGTCGGTCAGAAGGCGCCGCGCCACGAGGTAGAACGGAATCAACGACAACCCACAGTAGAGAAGGTCTGTCAGAATGAAACGCATCCACTGGACGACTTCGAAGCAGCCGAGGTAGAAGAAAAAGGCCACCGGCGTCGCGATCGCGGAGCGTGTGGCGCGCTTCACCAGCTCGACCAGCATAACGGCCACGACGCCGCTGCAGAAGATGTTCAGCGCGACCATGATGCCCATCCAATGCGCGGGCGAGATGGCGCGTGTGCCCGCGAGGATCACGAGGAAAAACGATTTCATCCAACTCAGCCTGCCGACATTGAACGTGGCTGAAGCATCGCTTTGGATCAGGCTGAGGTAGTACACCGTGTCGAGCGACGCAGCGGGTCGGCCGCCCGTGGCCGCGCCGTGCACCAGCACGGTCGCGAAGAAAACCAACCAGCGCTTTGAGAGCATCTTCATTTTAAAAAGAGGGTGGCGCGGAGGAAGAACCACGCCCCGTCAGAGCAGTTGATCCCTGGTTCCCTCTCCGGATCGCGGACGGCGCCCATGAGGGACGCGCCATTGGGGAAAAATCCGAAAAGAACATCTTCGCGCCGCAGCCGAATGAGCCTTGGACAATCAACGCCGCCGGCCGTCCCCAGCGCTAATCACTGAGTTGCGGATCACCGCCGGAATATCGAGGTCATTGCCGAAATCGCTCGACGCCATCGGCCCCAAGGCGCCGGACGATGTCGGATAACGACGAAAAATCATCAGAGGACGTGCATGTTAGCCGATCGCGCGGAGCGCTCCATGCTCAATCGCCTGCGCGAAGCGTTATTGCAGCGATAGAAGCACGAGGATGTCGCCCTCACCCGACGGCAGCGATTCGAGGGCTTTGCCGACCAGTGTTCCGGGACGATGCATCTCGATGCCGTTGAGGTTGGCCGGGATCGACTTCATCGCCATTCCGGCCTTACCCGACGTGACGAGGAGATCGCCAACCTCGATCGGCGCGGTCGAGGCGTCGACGTGCACTCGCACGCGGCCGCTCGTAGCGATCATCGATTTCGCCTCGCCCGCCACGCCCAGGATCACACCCGGAGTTTCGGAGACGACGCCGGCCACGCGCGTGTCGTACGACTTCGTCGATGCCACGACGTGATTGACCTGATCGCGCGCCACGACCACCACCGTGCCCGGCGCCAGCCGCTCGCCGGAGTCGACCCACTCCGCGACGTCTTGGTACGTCGCACCGATGACCTGCGTGGCCGTCAGCGTGCCGGCGACCGTGACCGGCCCTGCCATGCTGATGCCTCCGCTGGCGCCGAACGTCATTCGGCTCACGGAGTTCGTGCCGAGGATTAGCGGAGCCTGCCCAAGGGAGCCGATCGCCAGGCCATTCCCGGCCCATTGCAGAATCTCAGCCCAGCCACCAATAGAACCTGTCCAGCGCGGGACTGAGGTTGTGCGGTTCGACGAATGAGCCGAGAAGTTGACCTGCGCCGTGTCCGATGCCGCGCGGATGAATGCGGCGGCACTGGTTCCCGAACTCAGGTTCTGGAGTTGAAGGTTTGCGGGAGCGTCGACGTTGTCTGAGACGAGTAGATGCGTGCCCGCCACCGGGGCCGCACCCATTGCGATCTCGCCGGTCGCTGCGATCTGCATCCGGTTCGCACCGCTCGTTCCGAAAATGATCGGCGCACTATTGAGCGTTCCGAATGCCAGTCCGTTGCCTGTGACATGCAGAATTTCCGTCCAACCCCCCAGACCCGGGGGGCTGCTCAGGCCCCATCGGGACAACGTTCTGCCACTTCCATGCGCGACGAGATTGATCAAGGCGACATCCGACTTGGCGCGAAGCGCGCCGGCTGCACTCTGACCTGCATTCGGATTCTCGACCTGCAGGACGGTATTCACGTCCGCATTCTCAAAGAAGTGAAATTTCGTGGCCGGCGTTGTTCCCACGCCGACGGAACCCGTCGCCGTCACGCGAAACAGCTCAGTGTTCGAGCTATTGATGACGCGAAACGTCGAGGTGCTCGAGTCGCCCGTCTGGGCGAGGATGTCAGAAGCCGGGTACGTAATCTGTCCCGACTGCGCGAAAGCGAACGTCGCCGTTAGTGCGAGAGAGCACGCGAGAACCAGGCGCGGATAAAAGGTGGTCATAGTGATATCCCTTCAACATGGAGAAGCTTGAATTCCGCCGCGCAGGTTACAGCGGTTTCTCATGAACTTGATGGGATATGGCAAAAATAGTCGTGCATTTCAAAAAAACGGGGCGCGGTGGAAGTACCGCGCCCCGTCAGAGCAGTTGATCCCGGGTCCCTCTCCCCTGGATCGCGGACGGCGCGCAGGAGGGGCGCGCCGTTTCGGGAAATGTCAGTCGCTCAAGTTGCGGATCACCGTCGGAATATCGAGGTCATTGCCGAAATCGCTCGACGCCATCGGCCCGAAACCGCCGGAGCCGTCGGAGCGGCTGAATCCTTTGCGAAAAAAGGGCGGATCGTAAATCTCTCCCTCCGATCCCACCTGCGGCGGCGCCGGCGTTTCCGGCGCAACCTCGTGCTGCGCAGCGATTTCCTTCGGCGCGAACGGGCGGAACGGAACCGATCCCGAGCTCGGCGCAGGGCGCGTATGCGTGTGCGCGTTGCCCGACGAAAGCTGCTCGCCGCGCGTGTTCAGGAATCCCTTCGTGGCCGAGTCGAATCCGGTAGCGATGACGGTGACCTTGACCTCGTCCCCCATCCGCGGATCGATGACCGTGCCGAAGATGATGTTCGCTTCCTCGTCCGCCGCTTCCTGAATGATCGACGCCGCTTCGTGCACTTCGAACAGCGTCATGTCCGAGCCGCCGGTGATGTTGATCAGGACGCCCTTCGCCCCTTCGATCGACGCTTCCTCGAGCAGCGGCGACGAGATCGCGCGCTGCGCCGCCTCGACCGCGCGATGCTCGCCGGAACTCACGCCGGTTCCCATGAGCGCCATGCCCATGCCGTGCATGATCGTTTTCACGTCAGCGAAGTCGAGGTTGATCTCGCCGGGAACGGTGATGAGATCGGAGATGCCCTGCACCGCCTGGCGCAGGATGTCGTCCGCGATCGTGAACGCCTCATTGAGCGACGTCGCACGCTCGACGAAATTCAGCAGCCGCTCGTTCGGAATGGTGATGAGCGTATCGACCGTCTCGCGCAGCGAACGGATGCCCTGCTCCGCCTGGATGCGGCGGCGCTTTCCTTCGAATCCGAACGGCTTGGTGACCACGGCCACCGTCAGCGCACCGAGCTCCGCGGCCAGCGAGGCGATGATCGGCGCGGCTCCGGTGCCGGTGCCGCCGCCCATGCCGGTGGTGATGAAGATCATGTCCGCGCCGGAAAGCGCTTCGAGAATGCGATCGGTGTCTTCGAGCGCGGCCTGCTTGCCGATCTCGGGATTCGCGCCCGCGCCGAGGCCTTTGGTGAGCTTGCCGCCGATCTGCAGTTTCACCGGCGCGAGCGACGTGCGCATGGCCTGAACATCCGTGTTCGCGACCATGAACTCGATGCCCTTGATCCCGGCCTGGATCATCCGGTTGACCGCATTGCCCCCGCCACCACCCACGCCGATGACTTTGATTCGTGCGCCGAGCTGCTCCTCGTCGAGCATCACGGCCAGCCTGCCGTCACCAGGTTTTTCGTCAAATGTGATCATTTACCGTCTCCAGGAAGAGTAACCATTATTTGTGATGCATTCAAACAAAATTTGTAGTTTCTACGTCTGCGTGAAAAGCGATTTGAACGAATCGGCGATGCGCGCGAAGCCGCGCCGCGGACGCTTGCGCACTTTCGTCCGGTCGCGGAAGCCCCACAGCAGCAGTCCCGCCGCGGCCGCCCACTCCGGTCCGGCCACGGTGTCGGAGAGTCCGCTCAATCCGCGCGGCACGCCTTTGCGCGCCTGCTGATCGAACACCTGCTCCACCATCTCCACCATCCCGTCCATCTCCGCGCCGCCGCCGACGACGACCACGCCGCTGCGGATTTCCTTGTCCAGCCCGACCTTCTCGATGTCGCGGTAGACCAGCTTCGCGATCTCCGCCGCGCGCGGCTCGAGGATGTTCGTCAGCTCGTGCTTGGAAAGAATCTTCGGCGCGCGTCCGCCCACGGTCGGCACTTCGATCGGGTCGTCCTCGGTCACCAGCGATCCGAGCGCGCAGCCGTAACGCTTCTTGATCCGCTCCGCGTCTTCCATCGGCGTCCGCAGCACGACCGAGATGTCGCTGGTGAAATGTCCGGCGCCGACCGGCAGCACGTTCGTGTGCACGACGTTGCCTTCGAGAAAGACCGCGTAGTCGGTCGTGCCCGCGCCGATGTCCATCAGCAGCACGCCCATCTCGCGCTCGTCCTGCGTCAGCACCGCCTCGGCGGCGGCGAGCTGTTCGAGCACGAGCTCCTGCACGGCGATGCCTGCTTTGTTGACCGCGGTCAGCACGTTCTGGTTGTGCGTCCGCGCGCCGGTGACGATGTGGACGTTCGCTTCCAGCCGTCCCGCCGTCATCCCGAGCGGATCGTGAATGCCGTCCTGGCCATCGACGACGAACTCGCGCGGAATGACATGCAGCAGTTCCAGCTCCGCCGGAACGTTGATCGACTTCGACGCCTCGATCACACGGTCGATGTCTTCGCGCGAGATCTCGCGGTGCTTGCCGGTGACCGAGACCACGCCGCGCGAATTGACGGAGCGGATGTGATCGCCCGCCACGCCGACGTAGACCGACTCGATCTGCAGCCCCGCCATCACCTCGGCTTCATCGACCGCCTTCTTCACCGCGTCGATGGCCTGATCGAGGTTGATGATGTTGCCGCGCCGCGTCCCCTTCATCGGCGACGTGCCCTTGCCGATGATTTCGATCTGACCGCGATCGGTCACTTCGCCCACCAGCACGCACACTTTTGAAGTTCCGATGTCGAGCGCGACGATGTATTTTTCTTCGGTCTTCGGCATTCGCTGTCTCCTGACTAATTCGTGATCTGCGTTGCAATCGGTTGCTGCGGTGCCACGGGCGCGAGGGAGGCGGCGTGGACCGGTTTGACGACGATGCGGCCGGCGAAACGGAGGTCGGCATACTCGATGTCGTGCATGCCGAGGTGCTCCGCGCGCGCGACGGCGTAGAGGTCGCGCCATTTCGCGTAGAGGTCGCCCTCCTCGGCATAGACGAACGCGCCGAGCTCGCGATCGAAAAGCGCGAAGCTGTTGGGCGCGACCGGCTTGACCTCGGAGATGCGCGAGTAGATCTGTGGGTCGCGCGTACGCAGTTCGCGAACGAGCGCGACGCAGCGCGCGAGCTCGGAACCCGAGGCGTTGGTGATCAGCGGCAAGTCGGTGTCGCCAACGGACGGCGACAACTCCGCGAACGCGACGCCGTCTTCGTCGACGTAGGCCATGCGGCCGCCCGCCGACGCCAGTGCAACGGCCTCGCGCTCGACGATGCGGATGCGCAGCGTGTCCGGCAGTTTCTTCTCCGCTTCGATCCGTTTGACCCAGCCGAGGCGGCGCAAATCGGCCTGCAGCCTGGCGATATCGATGCGAAAGAGATTTGCACCGATGTACTGATTCGTGATCGCGTTGATGGCGGCGCGCGAAGTGTGCGTCGCGCCGGCGATCTCGATCGCCTTCACGCCGAAGCGCGCATCGTCCTGCGTGTGGCGATAGGCCAGCAACAATCCGATCAGAATGCCGCCGGCAACGGCGACTTTGCCCGCGATCGAAGCGAAGCGCTGCAGTTGAATGCGCCGCTGATTGCGGCGAAGGCGCGCGACGTCCGCCGGACGGAAAAAGCGCGGCGAGGTGCTGTCGTAACCGGCCGACATCAGCCCCTCCCCTCGTCCGCGCCGCGCACGAGCGCCTCGGCGATTTCGTGGACGTCGCCCGCGCCCATGGCGATGAAGACGTCGTTCGGCTGCAGGCGGCGGCGCAGCTCGTTGATGATCTCGATGTGGCTGCGGTCGAGAAACTCGATCGCCTCGGAACGCTCGGAGATCATGCGCGACGAAATGCCTTCGACCGGTTTTTCGCGTGCGGCGTAGATCGGCGCAACGAATGCGACGTCCGCGCCGCGCAGCGATTCGGCGAACTCCGGCGCAAAATCGCGCGTCCGCGAAAAGAGATGCGGCTGAAAGAGCGCGACGATGCGGCGATCCGGATAGCCGCCGCGCGCGGCGTCGAGCGTCGCTTTGACCTCGGTCGGATGATGCGCGTAGTCGTCGACGACCAGCGCGCCGTTGTAATCGCCGAGGATCTGGAAGCGCCGGTCGACGCCGAGGAACTTGGCGATGCCGGCGGAGATGGCGTCGGAACTGACGCCGAGCTCGCGTGCGACCGCAATCGCGGCCAGCGCGTTGCGCACGTTGTGCTCGCCCGGCACAAAGAGCTTGAAGAAACCGATGCCTTCGACTTCGAACGACGAGCCGCGATCGTGAAACTTCAGATCGCGCACGGTGATGTCGGCTCCGGCGCCGAGTCCGTAGCGAATGATCTTCGGATCGTTGCCGCGCCCTCGGCGGTCGAGCAGCGCAGCGACCGCTCGATCGTCGACGCAACCGATGATCGCGCCGCCGGGACGAACGTTCGCGGTGAAGATGCGGAACGCTTCGACGATGTTCTCGAAGCTGCCGTAGTACTCGAGGTGATCGGCCTCGATGTTGGTGATGACGGCGATCTCGGGGTGTAGCTCGTGGAAGGTGCGGTCGTACTCGTCCGCCTCGACGACGACGACGTCGCCCTTCCCGTCCTTCGCGTTCGAAGCGATGTTCTGCAGGATGCCGCCGATGATGATGGTCGGATCGAGGCCGGCATCTTCGAGGACGGTGGCGATCATGGCGGAGGTCGTGGTCTTGCCGTGCGTGCCGGAGACGCCGACGCCGCGCTTCTCGTTGACGATCGCGGCCAGCAGGTCTTTGCGCCGGATGATTTCGATGCCCTGATCGCGTCCCGCATCGACCTCAGCGTTCACGCCTTTGACGGCAGCGGTGACGACGACGGCATCGACACCGGCGAGATGCGCGGCGTCGTGTCCGATGCGGACGTCGACTCCGCGGCTGGCCAGAAGGGACATGGCCTCGGAGCGTTTGAGATCGCATCCGGAGACGGTTTTGCCCCGTCCCTTCAGGATCTCTGCAATCCCACTCATTCCGATTCCGCCGATGCCGACGAAATGAATGTTCTTAATCTTGTCTAAATTCATTCGGATTGTGGGTTACTAATAAAGGATTTTATTCGCTTCGTTCAATTTTTTCGAGTAAATCAACGATCTTTTTTGTGGCGTCGGGCGATGCCAGCGACTTCGCGGCAGTTCCCATCGCCGCTGTCCGGCCCGGATCGTTGGCGATTTGCGTGATGGCAAAGGCCAGCCGTTCCGGCGTCAGCTCGCTTTCCGTGATGACCATCGCGCCGCCGGCCTGCTCCACGGCGCGCGCGTTCAGCTCCTGATGGTTGTCCGTCGCGGCAGCGAACGGGATGAGAATCGCGGCGCGTCCGACCGCGGCAAGTTCGCCGACGGTCATCGCGCCGGCACGGCTGACGACGACGTCGGCCGCGGCGATTTCATCGACGATCGGATCGAGATACGGCACGACGCGCGCGTCGGCAAAGGCGGAATCGCGATACGACTGCTGCACGCGCTCCAGTTCCTTCGGCCCTGTTTGATGAACGATGAGGAGGCGATCGCGCAGAGGCGCCATGAACAGCAACGCGGCGGTCATGGCGTCGTTGATGACTCGCGACCCCTGCGAGCCGCCGAAGATGAGCAGGCGTTTGCGGTCGTCGCCCGCCGGCCGATTGCTGACGGCGTCGAAGAACTCCTTGCGGATCGGATTGCCGGTCAGCACCGCGTCGGAACGTTTCAGCCGAGGGCCGGCTGCTTCGAACGCGATCGCGGCGGCGGTGACGAAGCGCGCCAGAATCCGATTCGTCAGTCCGGGGAACGCATTCGAATCATGGATCAGCGTCGGAACGCCGCGCAGCTTCGCCGCGAGCAACACCGGCCCCGAGGAGTAACCGCCGACGCCGAGGACGACGTTCGGATGATGGCGCCCGACGAGTTTGAAGGCCTGCGCGAAACCGGCCGGCAATCGGAACAGGCCCTTGATCGTGTCGCCGAGGCCTTTGCCTTTCAGGCCGCCGACGGAGATGAACTCGAGCGGGAAGCCGGCCTTCGGAACGATCGTCTTTTCGAGACCGCGCTCCGTGCCGACGAAGATGACGCGGCGCGTGGCGTCGCGCGCCATCCACTCCTGCGCGATGGCGATGGCCGGGTAGATATGTCCCCCCGTCCCGCCGCCGGCGATCATCAACGTTTCCCCAATCCCCTTCACGCCCCGCACATCCATGGGTCTGATTCCTCAACCTGATTGCTGCGATAAATTCAACAAGATCCCGACTGCGATGAGACTGGTGATCAGCGACGAGCCGCCGTAGCTGACGAGCGGCAGCGGCAAACCTTTCGTCGGTAAAAGACAGAGCGCGACGCTGACGTTGATCAGCGACTGGATGCCGATCAGCAGCGTGAAGCCGAGCGCGGCGTAGAAGTCGAAACGATTCTGGCTGAAGCGCGTGACGCGGAAGCCGCGCCACACCAGAAACGCGATGAGTGCGATGAGCGCGAACGCGCCGATGAAGCCGAGCTCTTCGCCGATGATCGAGAAGATGAAGTCGGTGTGCGGCTCGGGCAGGAAAAAGAGTTTCTGCCGCCCGTTGCCGATGCCGAGTCCGCGCAGTCCGCCGGTGCCGAGGGCGATCAGCGACTGCATGGCCTGGAATCCTTTGCCCAGCGGATCGGCCTCGGGATTCATGAACGTGAACAGCCGGTCGCGCCGGTACGCGGCGCTGAAGATGAGAAGGATTCCGGCAGGGATGATCATCAGCGCGAAGGTGACGACGCGCATCCACGAAACGCCCGCGGCGAAGATCATTCCGGCAGCGACGAGGACGAGCGTCGTGGCGGTGCCGAAGTCGGGCTCGAGCAGAATCAGTCCCGCAAAAATCGCGACGACGAACACGAGCGGCAGCAGCGTCGACGTCAGTTCGTTGATGCGCTCTTCTTTGCGTGCGAGGTACGACGCCAGGAAGAGAATCAGCGCCGGCTTGGCGAATTCGCTCGGCTGCAGTTGGAAGTGCGACAACACGATCCAGCGATGCGTTCCGTTGATCGGCGCCTGGAAGAGCGCGATGACCAGCGCGATCAGCACCGCGGCCACGCCGGCGTAGATGATGCGGCGGTCGCGCAGCCGCACCACGTTGAGTCGCATCAGCGTGACCATCACGGCGCTGCCGGCGATGAGGAAGACGAACTGCTTGGCGATGAAGTAGTACGGGTTGTCCGACCCGACCTTCTGCATGGTGATGATGGCCGAGGCCGAATAGATCATGACCATACCGACGACGACGATGAGCATCGCCGCGCCGAAGAGGTAGGTGTCGTAGGTAAGTTTGCGGCTCATGGCGTTTGTGCCGTCGTAGCGCCGGCGGCTCGCCGGCTGGACCGCCAGCGGCTTGCTGGCGCCTTTCGTCGCGAATTGCCGCCGAGCCGGCGGCGGTCCAGCCGGCGGGCCGCCGGCGCTACGGTGAATGCTGTCATCGAAGACCTCTCACGAGTTCCTCAAAATGCTCGCCGCGATGTTCGAAGTTGCGGTACTGGTCGAAACTGGCGCAGGCCGGCGAAAGAAGGACCACTTCGCCCGACTTCGCGTGCTCGCGTGCGTAGGCGGCGGCGTGTTGCATGTCGCCGGCGTCGATGATGGTCGTTGAATCGGCAAGGGCTTCGGCCACTCGTGAAGCCGCGCTCCCGATCGTGATCACGGCGCGCGTTTTGTCGTGGACGAGATCGCGCATCCGTTCGAACTCGCCGGCTTTGTCTTTGCCGCCGAGGATCAGCCAGACGCTCGACGGCGGGAACGATTCGAGCGACTTCAGCGTGGCGTCGACGTTCGTTCCCTTCGAGTCGTTGATCCAGCGGACGCCGTCCAGTTCGCGGACGAGGACCATGCGATGCGCCAAGCCGGCGAAGGAACCGAACGCGATCTGCACGCTGACGTCGTCGACGCCGACGGCGCGCGCGGCCAGCCAGGCCGCCAGCGCATTCTCGACGTTCGCGGTTCCTTCGAGCTTCAGCGACGAGCGCGGGATGCGGCGAGTCTGTCCGGCAAGGCTGAGCACGAGATCGTCGCCGTCGAGAAACGCGCCTTCGTCGATCGTCTTCGCACTCGAGAAACGCCACACGCGCGCCTTCGCATCGCGCGGCGTTCCGCGGCGATCGGAGGCGCCGACGATGGCCACGTCGTGCGGCTGCTGATTGCGGAAGATGCGGTACTTGGCCGCCGCGTACGCGTCGAACGAGTCGTAACGGTCCATGTGATCGGGCGTGATGTTCAGCAGCAGCGCGACGTTGGCGCCGAAGGTATCGACCGATTCGAGCTGGAACGACGAGAGCTCCAGGACGTAGGTTCGCGGCCGCTCGAGATCGAGCGCGGCGATCAGCGGTTCGCCGATGTTGCCGGCCACGATCGGCTTCCTGCCGTCGATCTTCAGGATCTCGCCGATGAGCGCCGTCGTCGTCGACTTCCCGTTCGATCCCGTCACCGCGATGATCGTGCTGCCTTGCGGAATGTGGCGGTATGCCAGCTCGACTTCGGCGATCACCGGGATCGGCAGAAGGCTGGCCTGCTGCAGCAGCGGAATCGTGCGCGGAACGCCGGGGCTGAGGACGATCGTGCCGACGCCTTCGAGCAGCGATGCGTCCTGCGCGCCGAATGCGCGCGCGACGTTTTGTTGCAGCGGATACGGCAGGTTCGGATTCGCGTTCGAGTCGGTGAGCAAAACTTCGCCGCCGCGGGCGGCGAGAAAATTCGCCGCGGCCACGCCGGACTTGCCCGCTCCGATGACCAGAGTCTTCATCGCAATTTCAGCGTCGACAGCGCCACCATCGCAAAGATGATGGCGATGATCCAGAAGCGGACCACGACCTTCGTTTCGCGCCAGCCGGACAACTCGAAGTGATGGTGCAGCGGCGACATTTTGAAGATGCGCCGGCCCGTCAATTTGAACGAGGCCACCTGCAGCACCACCGACATTCCTTCCATGACGAAGAGGCCGCCGACGAGGCCGAGCAGGATTTCCTGTTTGATCATCACCGCCAGGCAGCCGATCGCGCCGCCGAGCGCCAGCGAGCCGACGTCGCCCATGAAAATCTCGGCGGGATGGGCGTTGAACCACAGGAATCCGAGCGATGCGCCAACCATCGCGCCGCAGAAGACGGCCAACTCGCCCGCCTGCGGAACCCAGGCGATGCGCAGGTAATCGGCCACGCGGAAGTTGCCGGCGGCGTACGTCAGGATCGTGTAGGTGACGGCGACGATGAGAGTCGATCCGATCGCGAGTCCGTCCAATCCATCCGTCAGATTTACGCCGTTCGACGCGCCGACGAGCACGATGATGATGAACGGGATGTAGAGAAATCCGAGGTTGAGGTGCAGCGCCTTGAAGAAGGGGAAGGTGAGGACGGTGGAGTAGTTGTTGTGGATTGCCGGCAGGTACGCGATGGCCAGGCCGGCCGCCAGCGCGACGCCAATCTGCATCGAGAATTTCTCTCTCGCCGTCAGTCCCTCATTCTGCTTCTTGGTCAGTTTGCGATAGTCGTCGACGAAGCCGATCGCGCCGTAGGCAACGGTGACGAAGAGCACGATCCAGATGTACGGGTTGGAGATGTCGGCCCAGAGAATCGTCGGGATGACGATAGCGACGTTGATGAGGATGCCGCCCATCGTCGGCGTGCCGGCCTTCTGCTGATGCGACTTCGGCCCTTCCTCGCGGATGTACTGGCCGGCTTTGATGCGGCGCATCCGCTCGATCAGCCACGGCCCGAAGATGAACGAGATGACGAGCGCGGTGAGCGCCGCCCACGCCGACCGGAAGGTGATGTACCGGAAGACGTTGAAGCCGGAAATCATGTTCCGGAGCGGATAGAGGAGGTAATACAGCATCAGTGCGCGCCCTCCGCGGGTCCGTTGGTCAAGATGTTGACGATCCGATCGAGGCCGATGCCGCGGCTGGCCTTGATCAGCACGAGGTCTCCGGGGCGGATGAACGTTTTCAGGAACTCGCCGGCGCTCTGCGCGTCGTCGAAATGGTGCAGTTTGTCGTCGCCGAATCCCGCTTCGCGCGCGCCGTCGAGCAAGGCGCGCGAGCGCTTGCCGACACCGACGACGGTGTCGACGCTCGTCGGAATCGCGCGGCCGGAGTCGCGGTGGTAGTCGAGCTCTTTGTCGCCGAGCTCCAACATGTCTCCGATGACCGCGATCCTCCGCCCGCTCACATCAGCCTCGGACATCAGCGTCAACGCGCGGCCGAGGGCGTAGGGGTTGGAGTTGTAGGTGTCGTCGTAAATCGTGGCGCCGCCCGCGTCGAGAATGATGCCGCGGTGATACGCCGGCTTCACGTTCGCAACGCCGCGCGCGATCCCTTCCCAAGAAATGCCGATGGAGCGGGCGGTGGCGATCGCGGCGAGGAGATTCTCGAGATTGTGGCGGCCGGGCAGCGATAGCTCGAACGAACGTCCCTGAACTTCGAATGAAGTGCCGAGCAGGCCGCGCTCGCGGATGTTGGTGCCGCGGAATTCGGCGTCGTGCTCGATGCCGTACGTGACCTTGCGCCCTTCGAAGTTGCGGCTGATGTCCATCACGTACTTGTTGTCGACGTTGATGACGATCGTCCCGCCAGGCTTCACGTTCTCCAGCAGCTCGCGCTTGGCTTCGGCGATCTTTTCGATCGTGCCGAAGAACTCGATGTGCACCGGCCCGATATTCGTGTAGACGCCGACGTCGGGATGCGTGAGACCCGCGAGCTGCGCGATCTCGCCCTTGTGATTCATCCCCATCTCGCTGACGACGACTTCGGCGTCGTCGGGCGTGTTGTCGATGCAGAGCGGACAGCCGATCAGGTTGTTGAAATTGCCCCACGACTTGAACGTGCGCTTCTCGGAACCGACCAGCGTGGCGATCATTTCTTTCGTGGTGGTCTTCCCCGCGGAGCCGGTGATGCCGATGAGCGTGAACGGATAGCGTTCGCGAATCGAGCGCGCCAGATTCTGCAGTGCGACGGTCGTGTCGGCGACGCGCACGATCCCTTTGTCCGCCGGAACGTTCTCTGGAACTTCCGAGACCACGGCGCCGCGCCCAGTGTTCAGCGCCTGCGCCACGAACTGATGGCCGTCGAGGCGCTCGCCTTTGATGGCGAAGAAGGCGGAGTCAGGTTTGACCTCGCGGCTGTCGATGACGACGGAGTCGGCGGTGACGTCGCCGCCCTGCACGATTTCGCCGCCGGTCATCTCGGCGATCTGGCGGAAGGTCAGATGCATGTCGACCTCCCCATGACGATGTTCTCTTCCGGCTCCGCCGCGCTGACCCGATCGCGGCCCTTCCCCCGAAGCTGCCCGGCGATCGCCAACCATCCACCCGCACGGAAAGCAATCGACGGAGCCGGAACAGAACACGTATCCGAACGCTGATAATGATAAGTCAATTTGATCACTGATTTCAACATGATTTTTATGTTTTGTTTTCTTGTCTTGTTTTTAATTCGCGCTCGGCTTCTTCCCGGTCGTCGAAGTGGATGACCTGGTCGCCGATGACCTGATACGGCTCGTGCCCTTTCCCGGCGATGACCACCACGTCGTCATCGGACGCCTCGGCGATCGTGCGGCGGATCGCTTCGCGGCGGTCGGCGATGCGCGTGTAGTTCGCCGCGCCGCGCATGCCGGCTTCGATGTCGTCGAGGATCGCTTCCGGCTTCTCGCCGCGCGGGTTGTCGCTGGTGAGGATGGTGTAGTCGGCCAGCCGCGCCGCGATCGCGCCCATCTTCGGACGCTTGTCTTTATCGCGATCGCCGCCGCAGCCGACGATGAGGACGACGCGCCGGCCTTTGGCGAGATCGCGCACGGCTTGCAGCAGTTTCTCGAGCGCGTCCGGCTTGTGCGCGTAATCGACGATGACCGTCGGTCCGCCGTCCGATTCGACGTATTCGAACCGGCCGCGCACAGCGGCGAGATTGCGGATGCCCGCTTCGATCGTGGCGATGTCGATGCCGACCGCCTGCGCGGCGCCGATCGCGCCGAGCCAGTTGTAGAGATTCGGCGCGCCGAGGAGTCGCGACTCGATGCGCACCTCGCCCGCGGGCGTAACGACGCGGCCATTCAATCCACGCACGGAAATCTCGAAACCGTCGAGAGGATGAATGTCGGCATTCGCGCCGCGGCCGAACGAGACGACGCAGTCGCCGAGCTCGTTCGCAAGCCGCCGCCCGTATTCGTCGTCGATGTTGACGATAGCGGTCTTGCGCGTCCGGTCGATCTGGTCGAAGAGAATCCGCTTGGCGGCGAAGTAGTCCTCGAAATCTTTGTGAAAGTCGAAGTGGTCCTGCGACAGGTTCGTGAAAACGGCCGCCGCGAAGTGGATGCCGTACGTGCGCTTCAGCGCCAGCGCGTGCGATGACACTTCCATCACCGCATTGCGAACGCCGGCGTCGACCATCTTCGCGAACCACTGCTGCAGCACGACCGCATCGGGCGTGGTGCGGTCGGCCATGAGCCGTTCGTCGCCGGCGCGATATTCGATCGTGCCGATGAGTCCGACCGGCGCACCGGCCGCGTCGAAGATCGACTCGATCATCTTCGTCGTGGTGGTCTTCCCCGAGGTGCCGGTAACGCCGGCGATCGAGAGCTTGTCGGCGGGACGGCCGTAGAAATTCGCGGCGATGAGCGAGAGCGCGGCGCGCGCGTCGTCGACCTGCACCGACGCCGCGCTCGATTCGCCGACGATCGCGGACGCACCTTTGCGGATCGCGGCCTCGATGAAGTTCGCGCCGTCCGTTTTGAATCCGGGGATGGCCACGAAGAGCCCGCCGGGAACGACGAGCCGCGAATCGGCAGTCACGTTCGTGACCTCGGCATCGAGATCGACGCTGCGCGCGCGCACGTGCACGTCCTTCAACAGTTGGCGCAGTTTCATCGCGCCCCCTCCGCGAGGGTCAGCACGACCTGGTGATCGTTCGGCAGGGCTTCGCCCGGTAACGGCTGCTGTGTTTGGACCACGCCACTCCCCGAGGCGCGGACGCGGAAGCCGGACCTGGTGGCGAGCGCCACCGCCGCACGCGCGTCGAGGCCTCGCAGGTCAGGAACTTCCGATCCCGCGGTCTGCACGCCCTTCTGCGAAAACGTCGCCAGCATCGGCGTGCCGAGGTCGATCGTCCGCGCGGGAACGGAGGGCGCAACGTTGAGATAGCGAAGGGTCGATTCGGCAATCTCTTTGAAAGCAGGCGCGGCCACGGTCCCGCCGTACTCGGCGGTTTTCGGCTCGTCGACGACGACGAGGATGGCCAGCCGCGGACGATCGGCGGGAACGTAGCCGCCGAACGAGGCGATGACCTTGTCGCCGTAGCCGCCGCGGCCGGCTTTCTGTCCGGTCCCGGTCTTCCCGGCCACGATGTGCTCGGCAAGCGCGGCGTTCACGCCGGTTCCGCGCGCCACCACGGCCTTGAGGATCTCGTTCAACACGGCCGCGGTTTTTTCGGAGATTACGCGCACCGGCGCAGCCTGCGGCGGAACGTAAATCGTGTTGCCTTTGACGTCGACGACTTTCTCGACGATGCGCGGCTGCACGCGCACGCCGCCGTTCGCAACGGCGGCGATGGCGGTGAGGACCTGCAGCGGCGTCGTGCCGATTTCCTGGCCGATCGACATCGATGCATTCGAAAGCTGCGACCACTGTTGCGTGCGGCGCACGCGTCCCTGCGCCTCGCCGGGAAGGGCGATGCCTGTGCGGTCGCCGAACCCGAAGCGGCGGATGTAGTTGTAGAAGCGGTCCTGCCCGAGCGCGAGGCCGACGCGGATCGCGCCGACGTTCGACGAGTGCACCATCACGTCTTCGAACGTGATGAGGCCGTAGCGGTTGTGTCCGTGCTCGTGGATCTGCGTGCTGCCGATCTGGATGAAGCCGTCGCCGCAATCGATCACCTGCGACGGCGTGACCACGCCCTCTTCCAGTCCGGCCGATGCGGTGACGATCTTGAAGGTCGATCCCGGCTCGTACTGATCCTGCACGGCGCGATTGCGGCGATCGTCGGGGGTGAAATCGCGGATGCGGTTCGGATCGAACGATGGATTCGACGCCATCGCCAGAATGCGTCCGTCGCGCGGATCCATGACGATGGCCACGCCGTCTGCAGCGCGATACTCGTCGACCGCCTTGGCCAGCGCGCGTTCGGCGATGAACTGCACGACCGAGTCGATGGTCAGGACGACGCCGTTGCCGTCGATGGGCCGGTTCGCGCCCTCGCCGCCGACAAGGTACATGCCGCGCCGCGCGTCGCGCAGCAGCGTCACGCGTCCGGCGCGGCCGCGCACTTGCGAGTCGAACGAATGCTCGATGCCGCCGAGCCCTTCGCCGTCGAGACCGACGTAGCCGACCACGTTCGCGGCCAGCATCGCCCGCGGATACGAGCGGCGATGTTCTTCCAGGAAGTAGATGCCGGGCAGCTTGAGCGCCTTCACGGCCGCGCTGGTTTCGAGCGGAAGCTGGCGCGCGATCCAGACGAAGCCGGCGTTCGTGGAGAGTTTCGCGGCGAGATCGCGCGCGTCCATCTGCAGCGCCGCGACGCTCGCCAGCGCCTTCGCGGTCTGAACGCGGTCGCCGATGGCTTGCGGATCGGCGTAGATCGATTCGGCGGCCACGCTCTCCGCGAGAATCCGTCCGCGGCTGTCGGTGATCGAGCCGCGCACGGGCTGCAGCGCGAGCGTCCGCTCCTGCTGCCGCGCCGCTTTGACGACGTATTCGCCGTGACGCACGAGCTGGATCTGCACCAGGCGCGCGATGACGATCACCGCCCACGCGGCGAGGACGGCGAAGAGTTGCAGGAGGCGCTTTTGCGAGATCGGCATCAGCGGGCTCCGGGTGTCGGATGTCGGGTGTCGGGTGTCGGAGCCGTCGGTTTTTGCACCATCACTACGGCGCGCGGATCGGTGCGTTGAAATCCGAGCGTGACGGCGCGCTGCTCGACGTTCGCTAACGACGTCCGTCGGTCGAGCTCGAGCTGCAGCGCTTTGTTCGCGTTCTCGATCTCCTGCTTCTGCTTCTGAAGTCCCGTCGCTTCGTGGCCGAGGCGGATGACTTCGAGGTTCTGCCAGGTGAAGAAGAGCAGGAAGGCGCCGATCGGGATGCCGAGCGCGAGGACCGCCCACAGCTCACGGGAGCGCCGGCGGTCGCGTTCGCGAACGATATGGGTATTCTCGATGGGCTTCTTCTGCGCGTACATGCGGGGACGGCCTCGGGGACTGCACGGAGCCTGGGAACAAGGGTGAAGATCTGCCTACAAGTACGTCCCGAGAACCATCCACACCCACCCACGCTCCCCCGACCACCCCTCCCGAGCTCCCGCGGCGTACACACGCCCACCCTTCCCCAACCTTCACCCTTGTTTCCGGGCTCCGGTAACACGGCTCTCGGCTGTCGGCTGTCGGCTCTCGGTTGAGAGCAGCCAGCGGCAAACGAAAGCTGATACGACAAAGAACTGCGACTACCCGACAGCCGACGGCCGAGAGCCGACAGCCACCTTCTCCGCCACTCGCAACTTCGCACTTCGCGATCGCGGATTTCGTTGAACTTCTTCCTCCGAAGCAGTGACCGGACGGCTGGTCAGAATCTCGACGACTTCCTTCGCGCCGCAGCCGCAGACCGGCAAATTCGGCGGACAGGTGCACTCCCCTTCCAATCGCCGCAGCGCCCGTTTGACGATGCGGTCTTCGAGCGAATGGAACGAGATGATTGCGATCCTTGCCCTCGGCTCCAGGACTTCGATCGCGTCGTGGATGAACTTGTCGAGCCCGACCAGCTCCTCGTTCGCGGCGATGCGAAGCGCCTGAAACGTGAGCGTGGCCGGATCGATCTGTCCCGGCTTCGACCACTTCACACTCCTCACGATCTCCGCCAGCTTCGCCGTCGTCTCGATCGTCCCCTCGGCACGCGCGGCGACGATGGCTTTGGCGATTCGTCGCGCCATCGGCTCTTCACCGTAGTCGCGCAGGATCGTTGCGAGCTCGTGTTCGCCGAGCGTGTTGACAAGGTCCGCGGCTGTCTTCGACTCCGGCCCCATGCGCATGTCGAGCGGCGCGTCGTAGCGGAACGAAAATCCGCGCGATGCGTCATCCAATTGCATAGACGAGACGCCGAGGTCTGCGAGCAGTCCGCTGACCGATTCGATGTTCTGCTTCTTCAGGATGTCAATGAGCGTCTCGTGGCGCCCCTGTGCGAGCGTCACGCGATTTCCGAATCTCTCCAGCCTCGCTGCCGATGCGGCCAGCGCCTGCGGATCGCGATCGATGCCGAGGAGTTGGATCGATGGATAGCGGTCGAGTAAGTCCTCCGCGTGTCCACCCAATCCGATCGTGGCATCGACGAGCGTTCCGTCGTCGCGCGCGGGACGGAGGTATTCGACGATTTCGCTTAAAAGAACCGACTGGTGCATGACAGCTCACACACCGTGCAACTCCAACTCTTTCCAGTCATCGTTGGTCAGAGGCGTCTCCGCCATCCGCTGCTGGATCTTTTCGCCATTCCAAACAATCAGGTGGTCCGTGTTGCCGATGACCACGACATCCTCGGCAATCCCGGCGACCGTGCGCAGGATGGCCGGGATGAGCACCCGACCCTGCGTATCGATCGTTCCGATCTGGCCGAAGTAGTTGACCTTCTCCTCCAGCTTGGCCTTGGCCATGGAAGTGGAGGGAACCTTCGCAAGCCGTCCCTGAAAGTCCATCCAGACCGGCATCGGGTAGATCAGCGCCCGCTCGCCGTCCTTGGACGTGATGAAGCAATCGGAGCCGAACTTCTCTTCAATGACCTTGCGGAAGTTGGCCGGGATCTTCAGACGACCTTTGTCGTCGACCTTGGCCGGGGCATGCCCCATGAGGACTGGTTCGACCATTTCCGCAGAACTTTCGTGAATCGAAGGCTGTTTCTACCACTAGTAGCCACTCTTGTCCACAAAAATCCACAATTGGGAGAAAAAAAGGGCGCTACCTCGCCCAGGTAGCGGCATACCAAGCGGCAGCCCTCCGAACGAAATCGGACGGGTCGCCGATCGGAACCCCGAAGTGTCCATCGAACTCTTTCGAAAGAAAGCTGCTCATCGCCGCCTGGGAGCTCCGATCTTCCAGCATTCGCATCAGTGGCCCGACGATGCACTCATACTCGTCTTCCGGTGCGCCGGCCTCGATCAGGCCAATCGGGTCCCACTTGTTCACGAGCGCGCGAAGTTCCGCCCACCGCTTTCTCGATTCGGCTTTGGTGAGAGACACAGACCGCCCGGCAGACGACGTGTTGGTCATGGCGACGAAGGAATGCACCTTTCAGCGAGTAGTCAGCTCGTGGGGTATGCGTGGCTCGTAGTTGACGAGCCGCTCTGAATGCTCGCTCTCTCGTTCCGCAAGAAAATCACAAAGAGCGTCGAGATCGCCTCCGAACCGTGAGGTGAGCTCACTCCGGATAGCACGCGTCTCCGCGACGATCGGATCATCCATTTCATTCATGGTGTCATCAACTCCTCTGGCGTACACACGATCGGCGGTTCATAGCCGTTATCCCGGCAGACTGCGTTTACGATCTTCAGCACCACGCCGTTCGCGAGGTGTGTACAGTTCCACGTAAGCAAAAAGTCCATCGCGTTTACGGCCGACACGGCTAGGTGCAACGCATCCGCTCCCGCTTTGTCCGGCAACGTCGTCGCCCTAAAGATCCTGTCCGCGAGTGAACGCGCCGCCGGGTTGATTTTGAGTACAGGTAAGTCCGCAATCAACTCAAGCCGTGCACGCGCAGCGTCAGGGTCGCCCCTGCCTGTTTCGTAGAGAACCAGCTCCGATACGTGCAAGTCAAAGTTTGCGCGATGACGTTGCCACCAATCACGCGTAATTTGCTGATGCGCCAGCGTGACGATGTCTCTGCTGGGCCAGTTCGTGACGTAGCTAATGACGCTCGTATCGAGATACGTTCGCGCGGGCACGCCGATACGGTATCGCAGCTTTCTTGATAGCAAAAACGAGGGAAAGCGAAGTGGCTATGATGTCGCCCGCATGTCCGAAGAGTCGCAGCAACCTGAGGTTTCCGAGTCTGAATTGATCCGCGTGCGGCGCGAGAAGCTCGATCGCATCGCGGCGCTGGGATTTGATGCGTTTCCGACGAAGGCGGACGTCGATACGACGATCGCTCAGGTCGTCGCGACGTACGAGCCGAAATCGGCGGAGGAGCTGGAAGCGGCGAAAGCGATCGTGAAGATCGCCGGACGCGTCATGGGAATCCGCGCCTTCGGCAAGGCGGCGTTCCTCGTTCTCTCCGAAAAGACGGCGCGGATTCAGGTGTACTGCCGCATGGACTCGCTCCCGGAGCGGGAGTGGTCGCTGTATCAGAACCTCGATGCCGGCGATTGGGTGGAGGTGGCGGGCACGGTCTTCCGCACCAAGACCAACGAGCTTTCCGTCAAGGCTTCGCACCTCGGCTTTCTGGTCAAGGCGCTGCGGCCGCTGCCGAGCAAGTGGCATGGGCTGACGGACGTCGAGCAGCGCTATCGCCAGCGCTACGTCGACCTCATCGTCAACGACAGTGTGAAGGCGACGTTCGAAACGCGCGCGAAGATCGTCCGCTACATCCGCAACTACTTCGACGGACACGGATTCATCGAAGTCGAGACGCCGATGATGCAGCCGATCGCCAGCGGCGCCGCGGCGCGGCCGTTCCGCACGCATCACAACGCGCTCGACATCGATCTCTTCATGCGCATTGCGCCGGAGCTTTACCTCAAGCGGCTCATCGTCGGCGGCCTGTCGCGCGTGTACGAGATCAATCGCAACTTCCGCAACGAGGGGATCTCCACGCAGCACAATCCCGAGTTCACGATGCTCGAGTTTTACGAGGCGTACGCCGACTACAACGATCTCATCGAGCGCACCGAGGAGTTGTTCAGCGGACTGGCGCATGAGGTTCTGGGGACGGACAAGGTCCGGTTCCGCGGCAACGAAATCAGCTTCGCGCGGCCGTTCAAGCGCTTCACGATGAAGCAGGCTATCGCGGAGTTCGGCGGGATCGACATCCGCGAGCTCGATGACCGGGGCAAACTGGAGAGCCTGGTCATCGCGCGCTCGAAGAACTTCCATCCGAAGGCGGACGGAACGCACGGCCCTTCCGACACGCCGCAGCAGAACCTCGCCTCGATGAACACCGGCAAGCTGATTGCGGAGTTGTTCGAGGCGGTCGCCGAACATCAGTTGATCAATCCGACGTTCATCACCGATTTCCCCACCGAGGTTTCGCCGCTGTCGAAGCAGCGCCGCGACGATCCCGATTACGTGGAGCGCTTCGAGCTGTACGTTGGCGGGATGGAAGTGGCCAACGCCTTCTCCGAGCTCAACGACGCCGACGAGCAGGATCGCCGTTTCCGCCAGCAACTCGGCGAGCGCGAACGTGGCGACGACGAAGCGATGCAGATGGACGAGGATTACGTCCGCGCCCTCGAATACGGCATGCCGCCGACCGCCGGCGAAGGCATCGGCATCGACCGTCTGACGATGATCCTGACCGACTCGCCGTCGATTCGAGACGTGATCCTTTTCCCGCTGATGCGTCCAATCAAAGAGTGATCGAAACCCGCATCGCCCGCCGCTATCTCTGGTCCGCGCGCAAGCGGCGGCATACGGCGTTTCTGTCGTCGATCTCCATGCTCGGGCTCGCGGTCGGCGTGGCCACGCTCCTGATCTCGCTCGCGCTGATGGCCGGACTTCAAGGGCAGATCAAGCGGCGGCTGATCGCATCGAGTCCGCAACTGTTGATCGAGCCGGCGGGATCGCCGACCATCGTCGATGCCGACGCGATCGTCGCCGAGAGCAAGCGGCTCGGCATGAATCCCATCCCGCTCGTCACGGGCATCGGCTGGGGCGCGAATGACAAGGTGCGGCGCGGGCGTCCGATGCGGCTGCGTTCCGCGGCCGGTCAAATGCGATCGGACAGCGACATCCTCGTCACGCGCGATTTCGCCGCCGCGCTCTCGCTCAACGTCGGCGACACCGTCACCGTCGTCGCGCCGCGCACGCGCCTCACGCCGTTCGGTCCGATGCCGGTCTGGCGCAAATACCGGATCGACAGCATGTCGCCCGCCAGCAACGACGAGCAGCCGGTGGACGCGTACCTCAACCTGCGCGAAACCGAGAGCCTGTTCGGCACCGGCGGCAAACCGACCTCGATCGAAATGTACGGCTCCGAAGATCGCGCCGAGGAGATTCAGGCGCAGTTGGCGAAACAGTTTCCGGGCGTGCAAGTCAAGACGTGGAAGGAGATCAACCGTCCGCTGTTCCTCGCACTGCGGCTCGAAAAAATCGTGATGTTCGTGACGATCTCGCTGATCATCTTCGTGGCCGCGCTGAATCTGATCTCCTCGCTCTCCATGCTCATCCTCGAAAAACGTCCCTCGGTCGGCGTTCTCCGCACGCTCGGCGCAACCGAGCGCACGATCCTGGTGATCTTTCTCGAAGTCGGCCTGCTCATCGGCCTCTCCGGCACGATCCTCGGCAACGTTTTCGGACTGACCATCTCGTGGGCGGTCAACCATTACCACCTCGTGCCGCTGCCGGCCGGCATCTACCCGCTCGCGTACCTGCCGCTGACGATCGATCCGAGCGACGTCATTGGCGTGAACGTCGTGGCCATCATCCTGTCCGTGATCGCGACGTGGTATCCGGCGCGGATGGCTTCGCAGCTCGATCCGATCGCCGCAATCCGCGAGGAAACATGAAACGGATTTTTCTCGCCGCTGCCGTTTTCGCATTCGCCGCTTCGTGCGGGACGATCGTGCATCACGATCTGACGCTGACATTCGACGAGAGCGGCGAACGCGTCACGGTCGCCGCGGCGACGTCGATTCCAACGACGAAGGATTCGAAAGACCGCGCGCGCGACGATCATCTTCGCGAAGACATCCTGGCTGGCCGCGACGAATGGAGCCTTCGTTTTGCGAACGCGAATCCGGAGTCGTACCGCGTCGTACTGGACCGCGCGCGCGGCGAATTGATTCGCGCCGAGCGGAGCGCACGAATCGATGCCGTCGATCTGCAGAAGATCTTCTTCGACGTTTCGGTCTCGGCAGTCGTGACGCGCGGCGACGGCTGGGCGGAGCTGGCCATCTATCCCGGCACCTCGACGCGCGCCACGCGTCCGCAGCGCGACGATGCGGAGAAAAAGCTGCGTGCGTATTCCGAGCGCGCCGTCCGCTACTTCGCCGCCATCCGCACGATGTACGACTACATGAACGAGAATCCGCCGCGCGCCAAAGAGATTTTCGCGGCGCTGTTCCGCGATGAAGACGATGCGCAGCCGTCGCTGATCAGCGCGGACGAGCACGACCTCGTCACCAACGTGCGCCACGCGCTGAACGAGCTGACGGAAGACGACGACACCGAGCAACTCGAAGCGGAGGCGGATCTCGTCTACAACCCGCTTCCCGCGCGCATCGTCGTCCGCGTCCCCGGCGAACCGCTCGTTGTGGAAGGCTTCGCGATCGGCAAAGACCACGAGCTCATCGCCGAGCCGCCGTCACTGCTCGAAGCGATCGCGTCGCTGGAAGGCCGGTGGGTCACGCCCGATCCGCTCGCCTTCGCCACGCGCCCCGACGCCAGCAACGATCCCGCCAGCGAAGCCGCGCTCATCGCCGCGATGCCGCGAAGGACTTCTGCCGTCGTCGGCGCCATCGAAGTCAGCGACGCCATCGTTCAGAAACTGCGTCCCGCGCCGCGGTATCGCGTTCGGTGGATCGTAAAAAGATTGTCATCCTGAGCCGCCGCAGGCGCGGAGCCGAAGGCGACGACGCCGGAGGACGGTCGAAGGATCTAAAGCTTCCCAAGCTGCGTTGAATCCCAGTGGTTTCAGCACGAGTTGCGCATCTTGAGATCCTTCGCCGTCCTGCGCCGCTTCCGCGCTTCGCGCTCCACGGCTCCGGCGGTTCAGGATGACAGCGTCACACCTCACGCATCATCACAACCGCTGCTTCGCCGTCCGGGTAGTAGCCGTTGCGGATGTACTCCGGCTCGAAGCCGAGGAAGGCGTAGAACTGCTGGGCCTCGTCGTTGGAGCTGCGCACTTCCAGCCAGATCGACGTCACCGCGCGTTCGGCCGCAAATGCGAGGCAGCGTTGCATCATCGCCAGCGCGATGCCCTGGCGGCGCAGGCTGGCGTCGACGGCAATCTTGTTGATGTGCATCTCGTCGGCGAACCACATCGCGAAGAGATAGCCGGCCACCGCGCCGTCGATGCGCGCGACGAGGTTGTAGCGGCTGTCGTTGGTGATCTCGCTTTCGAAAAACTCGCGCCGCCACGGCGAGGGAAAGCAGCGCACTTCCAGCGAATGCACTTCGCGAAGGTCCGCCGAAACGGCCCGCTCGATGGTCAGCCCGTCGATCATTTCTGCTGAAGTTTGACCTCGGCTTCCGCGAGGCGGACATAGATCGGCGTGATGTCGCGATACCGCTCGCCGTCGCCGCGCAGTTCGATTTCGCGCGCGCGGCGTGCGCAGGCCAGGGCGACGTTGTCGCGTTGCATGAAATCCGCGACGCGGATGACGTGATCGAGCGCATCGACCTCATCTCGCTTTGCCAACTGCGGCGCAATGACTTCGCGGCCATCATCGAACGCTGAAACGTAAAACTCGCCGCGGCCGGCATCGTCGACGATGGACGCACGTCCGTTCACCGGCGCGATCGCTTCGTGCGTCGACATCGCGCAAACCGGTTTGCCGAGGGCGAGCGCGAGGCCTTGCATCGTAGCCAGACCGATGCGGACGCCGGTGAAGGAGCCAGGTCCGCGCGTGACTGCGAAGAGATCGATCGACGTTCGCTCGATTGCGCTCTCGGTCAACAACCAATCGATTGCAGGCAGCAGTTTTTCGTTCCGCGACGATCGCCCTTCCAATGCAACCGCGCCGAGCAGTGCGTCGTCGAGAACCAACGCGACGGAAAGGATGGGCAACGAAGTATCAGCGGCGAGGATGAGCATCCGGAATCACGACGCGGCAGCGGCCGGCATGCCGATGTCGACCAGCTCCATGCCGATCTCCTTCGCCACTTCGCGCGAACGTTCGTCGCGATAAAACTCGCCGAAGTAAATGCGGCGGATGCCCGCGTTCGCGATCAGCTTGAAACAGTTCCAGCACGGCGAGGCGGTGGTGTAAAGCTCTCCGCCGTCGATGGCGATCCCATTCTTGGCCGCCTGCAGAATGGCATTGGCCTCGGCATGCACAGTCGTGACGCAGTGGCCGTCCTCCATCACGCAACCGGCATCCTCGCAATGCGGCAGCCCGCGCAACGAACCGTTGTAGCCGGTCGAAAGGACCGTGCGATCGCGCACGATCACCGCTCCGACGTGTTTGCGCATACAGGTCGAACGCGTAGCCGCCTGCTGCGCAATTCCCATGAAGTATTCGTTCCAGCCGGCACGCATCGCGTGATTGTAAAGCAGGGAGGTGAAGCAGGGAGATGAAGCAGGGAGGTGACAGGGATGAGGGATGAGGGACGACTTCCCCCACGTCCCTGCTCATCTCCCTCGTCCCTGCTTCATCTCCCTCGTCCCTGCTTCATCTCCCTCGTCCCTGCTTCATCTCCCTCGTCCCTGCTTCATCTCCCTCGTCCCTGCTTCATCTCCCTCGTCCCTGCTTCACCTCCCTGATTCACCCGCGCATGAAACCTGCACCAATGCGAAGGCGTGTCCTCCAGGGCGAAGGTGTTGATCGTCGAAGACAACTCTGACGTCCGGAGGTTGTACGCGATCGGTTTGAATCAGCGCGGATACGAAGTCAAACTTGCCGCGAATGGCGCCGAAGCGGTAGAGCGGATCTCGTCGGAAAAGCCGGATGTCGTGCTGCTCGATTGGCTCATGCCGCTAATGGACGGCGGCGAAGTCCTCAGCAAACTCAGCGAGAACGGCAGTCGCAACGTGCCGGTGATCGTCATCAGCGGTCAGCCCGCGCCCGACGAACTCGATCCACGCATCCGCTGCTGGCTGACCAAGCCGGTGTCGATCGACGATCTGGTCACGGAGATTGAGCGATGCAGTGCATCGGTCGAATAGCCAATCGACTGACACTCACCAAAACAGCTCACTCCGTCAATCAGCTACAATCCCCCGCATCCATGGCAAAACTCTTTTTCGTCGGGCTCGACGGTACGGAGAAGAGCTACCGCTTGCAGACGCACCGGCCGTTCACGGTCGGACGCGATCCCGGCAACGACATCATCCTGCGCGATCCGAAAGTTTCGCGGCATCACGCCGAGATCGTCTTCGAGCGCGGCTTCTTCGTCGTGCACGACTTGACCAGCGCGAACGGCACGTACATCAACGGCAAGCGCATCCGCGTGGCGCCGTTGACGCATTCGGCGAAAGTGCGCATGGGCAACACGTACGGACGATTTTCCGAGGAGCTGCCGACGGAGAACGACGGCGTGGCCGCGGCCGAGCCGTTCGAGCAGCCGCTGCCAGTCCCCGCGCCGCCCGAGCCGGACGTGTTCGCGCAGATGGAAGCGATGCCGACGTCGACCATCGAGCGATTCAATCTCTCCACGCAGCCGCACGAACAACTGTCGCCCGCTGAGCTAAAAAAAAAAGCGGAGTAGCCGATGACGACGGCGGCACGGTGGCGGTCCTCGATCCGCCCACCGAGCCGATGCCGGATTTGCCGCCCTTGCCTGCATCGGCGCCGGCGCCACCACCGCCTCCGCCGCCGAAGCTGACCGGCGCGCTCGACCGCTCGCGCTTCCAGTTCATGACCGGCATTGCGGCCGGCGAGACGGCGTACATCCGCGGCGACGACGGCAACGCGCTGCTTTCGTATCGCAGCTTCGCCAGCATCGTCGGCGTCATCGCGGCGTTGATGTCGTCGGTGGTGCTCGTGGCCGGAGCGGCCGGCGTGATTTTTCTGCTGCTCGAAGGCCGTCCGCTGCCGGCCATCGCCGCGCTGGTGCTGAGCGCCGCGTTCTCGGCCATGATCATCATCCTCATCCCGGCCACGCACGTGACGATCTTCGAAGGTGCAACGCCGACGATCACCATCGCGCAGCAGTCGAGCGTGAACTTCCCCACCGTGACCTACGCCGTCGGAACCGGCGACGGCAAACCGGTGGCGCGCATCGCGAAGTCGTTCTTCTCCCGCTTCGGCCGCAACCGATGGGAGATCCTCGACGCGAACGATTTTCTCGCGCGCGGCGAGGCCATCGAAGAATCCCTCGGCCGCGCTCTCGTCCACAAACTCTTCAGCAAGTTCGCGCCGTCGTATCAGTCGAACATCCGCATCACCTGGAACGGCGAAGAAGCAGGATGGATCATCCGCCGCCCGGGCGCGGACCGGCACGCGGATTTGCTGGAGTTGAATCCGGAGACGACGCTCGATCGCCGCGCCGCGGTTGCGCTCGCGGTTTTGGTCCTCGGATCAGAACCGTAAGAATTCGTAGCGCTGGCGGCCCGCCGGCTGGACCGCCGCCGGCTCGGCGGCGCGTCCCGAAAAAACGCCAGCGAGCCGCTGGCGGTCCAGCCACCGAGCCGGCCGCGCTACGGCGCGGTCTTCATCGGAACGATCTCGATCCCCGTGTAGTAGTGCGTGAGAATCTGTTGCGCTGTCCAGCCGGCGGTGGCCATTCCGTACGCGCCGACCTGACAGAAACCGATGCCGTGTCCCCATCCCTTGCCGTAGAACGTGTAGCGGTCCGTGCCGTCGGCGTCCTGCGTTTTTTCGTAGACGAAGAGGTTATCGGGCACGTTGAGCGACCAGCGGATCGGAAGTCCGCGCAGGATGAAGGTGCGGCCGTTCTCGGCGGTCACTTCCATTTCGGCGATGCGTTGCGACGCATCGACGGTGAGCGGACGAATCCCCTGCAGTTGATGGATCGGATTGCGTTTGTTGATCGACGTCACCAGCTCGTCCGCGCGGAAACTGCGCGTCCAGCTCGCGAAGTTGGAGCTGCGGTCGAACGACGCGCCGTCGAGGTAGGCGTTGATCACCAGCGCCACGGGAGTCTTGCTGACGTCCGAGGTGATCGCGGCGCGGTCGCCGATGGTCACCGGCGCGCTGCTGTACTCCTGATAGCGGTCGCCGATCTTGCGGAAGACCGGCAGGTTCGCCGGCAGCGTGAATCGCGTCGGCTTGCCGTCGATCTTCAGCGTTACATCGCGGCCGGCGACGGCGAGGATCTTGCCGGTGGCGTCGCTGATCACGTTGTGTTTGCGAATCCACGATCCGAGGAGTCCGTAAAGCTCCTCGCGTGGCATGGCGGCGTTCATGTCGATGCGATCGATTCCTTCGGCCGGCAGGAAGGCGAACTTGATGAGGAACGCCGCGGCGCGATACGCCACCGAATCCTTCGCCGCCGTTTGCGGGAAGTAGTACTTGCGATCCTCGGGCATCGTGACGACGGTCGAGTAGCGGTCGAATCCGAGCACCGAGGCGAGGTAGGTCAGCACATCGCCGCGCCGCGACGACGCCGGCGATGCGGTTGCGAGCGGAGTGAAACGCAGCTTCTGCATGGCAGCCGTCACCGCGGTTTCGACTTCGCGCGCGCTCCACGACGTGCCGCTGTCGGGCAGGCCGGCGATCGCGGAGAAAAGGCGCGCATTGACCTGCGATTCGGTTAGCAAGCCACTATCGGCGCGGCCGGCGATGGTCAGCACTTCGTCTTCTACGCAGCGAACGCGTTTCAAGTACGGCTCGTTGCGGCCGGGGAACATCGTGCCGACGTCGGACGTCTCGCCGCCGCACGTGGCGGTGTAGAGCGCGTCGATCGGCTGACCGTTGTACGTGGCCACCAGTCCGGCGGTCTCGCGCACGGCACGATCAGTGAGCGGATCCTCGCCGGAGAATCCGTTGTAAGCCTGGCACGCGGGGCCGGCGCAGATGTCATAGCCCTCGCGTTTGAACTGGCCGAGGTTGCGAACGGCGTACGTGCGCGCGGCGATGGCCTGCGCCTTCAGCGCTTCGACCTCGTCATAAATCTTCGGACCCATCTCCGCGGGAACGACGCCGCGCAGGTAGTCCTCCATATTCAGTTCGTTGATGACGTTGTAGGTTCCGCGCGGATTGATGAAAACGCGCGCGGCGGTGCGGTACGGCTTGTCCGCGATCGTCAGCGTCTCGGCACTCACGGGGATGATCAGCACCGATTCGCCATCGAGCGTGGCCCGCTCTCCTTCGTCGTCGACGAGTTGGTGTTCTTTTTTAAACGCCTGGTCCGTCGGCCGCTTCACAATCAGCAGGTTCGTGCCGTAGCCGCTCTGCGTGAGTTGATCGCGCAGCGGCTGCGCGGCGTTCGATGTCGCGAAGTCGCCGGCGATGACGCGGTACGCAGTGCCCGCGGTATCGGGCAGTACATCGATGCGCTGCTGCGTATCCCCGCGGAGTTTTTCGGCGAGGGTATTGGCGCTGGCAAGATCGGAAACGGTGCTGACCTGCACGGAGTAGTGCAACGTGGCGTCGCTGACCGGCGCGGTCAGCGTGAAGCCGCGGCGGATCGCGGCGGATGTCGTGTCGGTAATGACGTAGTAACCGCCGGCCAGCCGCGGAAAGGTGACGGTCGTCTGATCATTCACCAGCCCGACGCGAATCCGCGGCTCGGCGATCGTCTTGGCGACGGAGGCGACAGTCGTCAGCGCATTTGCCGAACGTACCGGCGCAGGAGGAGGCGCGACGGTTGTCGTCACGGCCGGTTGCGGCGTCGGCGCGGACGCGCAAGCAGCGAAAAACAAAAGAGAAAAAGCAACAGCGATACGTTTCATCGGTCAGCGTCCTTGCAAGAAGAGAGACAGCGGGTCTCCGAGGTACACTTTTCGAAATATGAAGCCGAAACTAAGAACGATCATGACGAGGAGGCATCGCACAAGCGTGCCGCGGAAGGCAATGCGAGCCGCAGTCAGAGCCGTCATGGCCGAGCGTACTCCTGAGATGGAAGCGCTGGTTCGTGGCGCGACCATCCCGGCAGGACCTTTCGGCCCTGCGATTCCTGTACCCCCCGAGGACGCTGATGAGGCGACGTTCGCCGAGTACCGAGCTAAGGTGAACGAGCGGCTCGCTAAAACTGAAAAACAACTTCGGGGACCTTTCTTCACCTCTTAAAAAACATCGCCACTCCCATCGCTAACCCGATGATCACCACCGCCCTTCGCACGAACGTGCGGCCGAGGCGGTGGGCGATGCGGGCGCCGAGGTAGCCGCCGACGATGGCGGCGGCGGCCATGATGGCGCCGTCGCGCCAGAGGACGGCGCCGCCGAAGGCGAAGTAGAGCGCGGCGATGCCGTTGATGCAGATCGCCAGCAGGTTCTTGAGGCCGTTCATCTCGTGCAGGTCGGTCAGGCCGATCAGGCCGAGCGCGGCCAGCATCAGGATGCCGATGCCGCCGCCGAAGTAGCCGCCATAGACGCCAACAAGGAACTGGAAGAGGAAGACGAAGACGACCCATCCGGCACTCGGATGCTCGTGCGCGCGCGCGACCACGCCGAGGCGGCGCGTGATCACTTCCTGCGCCGCGAGCAGGAGCGTGGCGCCGAGGATTAGAAAGGGCACGAGGCGGGTGAACGTCTTCGTCGACGTGTGCATCAGCAGCATCGCGCCTGCGCCACCGCCGGCGAGAGCTGGAATGGTCAGCAGCAGGAGCCAGCGGCGGATTTTGGCCAGCTCGCGGCGAAAACCGACCATCGCCGCGAAGGAGCCCGGCCAGAGCGCGAAACTGTTCGTCGCGTTAGCCATGACCGGGTTCACGCCGATCCAGACCAGCGCGGGAAACGAGATCAGCGTGCCTCCGCCGGCGATCGAATTGATCGCACCGGCGGCGAGTGCGGCCAACGCGATCACGGTGTCGTGGAGGAGGGGTTCGGTCAGGAGATTTCGTCCTTCAGCACGTCGCGAAGATTTTCGGCGATGCGCGTGATCAGCGCCTGGTCCGGTCCTTCGACCATGACGCGCACCTTGTTCTCCGTGCCGGAGTAGCGGACTAGGATTCGGCCCTTCCCGTCGAGTTGCGACTGCGCTTCCGCGAGCGCCGCCTGATACCTCGGCAGCGACTCCAGCGGCGGCTTTGATGCCACCTGTTGATTGAGCAGGAGCTGCGGCATCGGCGTGAACGTCTGCAATTGCGAAAACGGCGTGCCGCCCTGGGCCAGCAGTTCACCGAAGACAAGCGCGGTGTGGATGCCGTCGCCGGTGGTGTGCACGGTCAGGTCGATGATGTGGCCGGACTGTTCGCCGCCGATGCTTGCGCCGCGTTCGAGCATCATCTCCAGCACGTACTTGTCGCCGACGTTGGCGCGGCAAAGCTCGATGCCGTCGTCGCGCAACTGCTGCTCGAAACCGAAGTTAGACATGACGGTCGTGACGACGCAGCCGCCCTTCAATGCGCCGTTGCGTTTCAGACGCTGCGCCCAGAGGTAGATGATCTCGTCGCCGTCGCGGATTTTCCCCGCGTCGTCGGCGAAGATGGCGCGATCGGCGTCGCCGTCGAATGCCACGCCGAAATCCGCCTTCTCTTCGACAACGACCTTCGCCAGTCCCTCGGGATGCATCGCGCCGCAGCCATCATTGATATTGCGTCCGTCCGGCCGGTCATTGATCACGACGACCTCGGCGCCCGCACGGCGAAAAACCTCCGGCGCGATGCGAAACGCAGCGCCGTTGCCGGTGTCGAGGACGACTTTGCGCCCGCGCAGCGCGTCGGGCGCGACGCCGTCGTCGAGGAAGCGTTCGTAGCGTTCGATGAGCTCCGCGTTGTCGTCGGTGGCGATGGCCGGAATCGTGACGCTTTCCCGGCGAATCGCACGCAGCTCGTCTTCGATCTGCTCCTCGACCGCGTCGGGAATCTTCATCCCGTCATGTCCGAAAATCTTCACGCCGTTGTCTTCGAACGGATTGTGCGACGCGGAAATCGAGATGCCGGCCGCGGCGTCCGAGGTGCGGCAGAGGTAGGCGACGGCGGGCGTGGGAACGATGCCGATGAAAACGGCCTGACCACCGCCACGCTCGATGCCGGCGGTGAGCGCGCGCGCGATTTCGGGGCCGGATTCGCGAGTGTCCATGCCGAGGAGAATGCAGGGGGTGAGACAGGGACGAGGGACGAGGGACGAGGGAGGTGCCGCTTCAGATCTTCTGCCCTGCTTCTCCCCCTCTTCCCTGATCCCTGCTTCACCACCGTGCTTCAACCGGTGCGCGAGCGCCTCGCCGAGCGCGAACATCGTCGGGCCATCGAACGGATACTGGTGCGCTTTGCCGCGGATGCCGTCGGTGCCGAAAAGCGTCCTCATTGGTCCCCTTTGGATCTTGGTTTTTTCGCCGGCGGCGCCGTTTCCGTCTCCGTCGCCGTCTCGGTCGTGCTGGTGACCGGCGCGACCGGGCCGATCTCCGGATTCACCGGCACCGTCGCCTGCGTCGTCAGCGGCTCGATGATGCGGATGAGCGAAGAGTCGGAAACGACCGTCACGTTCTGCAGGAACGTCTCGGTGCGGCCGGTCATGATAATCCGTTCGGTAGCCACTTCCGTGACGTTTCGAATCTGCGAGGCGGGGCCGGAGATGAGGGCGTGATCGGGGATGAGCGTCGGATCGCCGGCGTTGTATCCGGGCGGCGGCTCGCCGATCAGGAACGGGCGGATGGGGACGACTTTCTGCCGCAGCGCCTCGACATGGAAGCGAAGTTTGGTCGGCTCCATCGCCACCACGTCGATGTGCGGCGGAACGCTCATGGCCTGCGGACTGAGCGTGATGACCGCGTCGCCCGGCGTGATCCAATTTACGTCCAGCGTCACCTCGAGATTCTGCGACGACAGCGAACGGAGATCGGAGACGCGGCCGCGCAAACGGACGCTGACTGTGTCCGGCAGCGGCGTGGTGATGGTGAGGTCGCGCGGCATCCGCACGAGCGACACCGGCGCCGCAAACGCGCGCTCCGACACCAGCTCGCGCCGCGGCGCGGAGACGGCAAACCACACCACGAACGCCAGGAAGAGCGAAAGAAGTTTGAGCGGGAGGTTGGCGGTCATTTGCGAATCGCCCTCAGCCTCTCGTTCATCAACTGCATCAGTTGATCGCGGTCGAGATGTTCGTGCAGCGTCCCTTCGGTGGCGGCGGCGATCGAACCGTTCTCCTCCGAAATGATCAGGATCAGAGCGTCGCTATCCTCGGACAAACCAATCGCCGCGCGATGCCGCGTGCCGTGCGCGAGCTTCGGATCGGCGGACGTCGTCAGCGGCAGGAACGCGCCCGCTGCGACGATGCGGTTACCGCGAATGATGGCCGCACCGTCGTGAAGCGGACCGCCCGGAACGAAGATGCTGATCAGCAACTCCGCCGACACCACTGCATCGACGCTCTTCGCCGCCTCGGCATACATGCGCAAGCTCTGCTCGCGCTCGATGGCGATCAGCGCGCCGATGCGCTGCGCCGAAAGGACCATGGCCGCTTTGACGATTTCGTCAAACGGCACCGGCGTGGCCGCGCCGGCCACGAGCGATAGCAACGGATTTGAGGCCATCCTCGCCAGCGCGCGGCGGATCTCGGACTGGAAGAGGACGATGACCGCGAACGGGAGGTAAAACAAAATCTGCCGCGAGATGGCTTCGAGCGCGGGAAGGTCGAAGGCGCGCGCGACGAAGAAGGAACTGCCGAGGACGACCAGCCCGATCGAGACCTGCATCGCACGGGTGCCGCGAATGAGCGCCAGGATGTTGTAGATGACGAACGCGACGATAAGGATGTCGAGGGCGTCGCGCCACGTGAATTGAAGCGAGAGGATGCGGTCGTACCAACTCATGGTTGGCGCCGTCCTTCGATGGCCATCCACACTTTCAGAAAATCGACCGTTGCGCGCACGTCATGGACTCGTACGACCGAGGCGCCCGCGCGTTGCGCGGCGGCGACAGCGGCGAGCGATCCGAGGGCGCGGTCGGGTCCGGAAGCGCGTCCGGTGATGTGTCCGATGAACGCTTTGCGCGACGCGCCGATTACGAGTGGACCGAGCTCCGTCAGCTCGTTCGCGCGCGCGAGCAGTTCGAGGTTCTGGTCGAATGTTTTGGCGAATCCAATGCCGGGATCGATGAGGATTTTCTCGCGATCGACGCCGGCAGCGACGGCGTCATCGATCATCGCCGACAGCTCGCGCGCGACGTCCTTCACCACGTCGTCGTAGTCGGTGAACTGCTGCATCGTGGCCGGCTCGCCCCGCATGTGCATCAGGATCACCGGCACCCCGCTCTTCGCCACGACGGCCGGCATCCCCGCCGAGTAGCGCATCGCGCTCACGTCGTTGACGATGTTTGCGCCGGCAGCGAGCGCTTCCTGCGCCACCGCCGCTTTGCGCGTGTCGATCGAGATGGCGATGCTGCTGCGCCGGCGAATCTGCTCGATGACTGGCACCACGCGATCGATCTCGACCTGCGCCGCTAACGGCTCGGCGCCGGGCCGCGTCGACTCGCCGCCGACGTCGATGATGGCCGCGCCGTCCTCTTCCATCTGCAGCGCGGCGTGGACGGCTTTCGATTGGTCGAAGTGAACGCCGCCGTCGGAGAAGGAGTCGGGCGTGATGTTGAGGATGCCCATGACCGACGGGCCACAACCGTCAGAAGCGAATGTTGAATGTTCACTGTTGAATGTTGAATGTTGAATGACCACGGGGATCCTGGCCTTTCATTCAACATTCAACATTGAACATTCAACATTCAACATTTGGGTCTCTCTCGGCGAACGCTACGAGTCCCTTTCGCGCCGAATTCGCGCGCCCAACGGATTGAGCCGTTCCTCGATCCGCTCGTATCCGCGATCGATCTGGTGAATGTTGTGGATCACGCTCTCGCCTTTCGCGCACAGCGCGGCCAGCAGCAGCGCCATGCCGGCGCGGATGTCGGGGCTGGAGATCTCCGCGCCGGTAAGCCGGTTGCCGCCGACGATGATGGCGCGGTGCGGATCGCAGAGGATGATGCGCGCGCCCATCTGGATAAGTTTGTCGGTGAAGAAGAGCCGCGACTCGAACATCTTCTCGAAGATCATCACCGTCCCCTCGGCCTGCGTGGCGATGATGATCATGATCGACAGCAGGTCGGCCGGGAACAGCGGCCAGGGGCCGTCGTCGATCTTCGGCACTGCCGCGCCGATGTCGTAGCGGACGCGCAGCGCCTGATCCTTCGGGACGCGGATGTCCTTCCCTTCCACCTGGATGTCGATGCCGACTTTCTCGAGCATGTAGCGGACCGAGTACATGTGATTCGGCACCGCGTCCTCGATCACCAGCTCGCTGCGCGTGACCGCGGCCAGTCCGATGTACGAGCCGACTTCGATGTGATCGCTGGGGATGTGAAACTCGCCGCCGTGCAGCGACTCGACGCCGCGGATGCGCAACGAGTTCGTGGCGATGCCTTCGATCTGCGCGCCGAGCAGATTAAGAAATGTACAGAGATCCTGTACATGTGGCTCGGCGGCGGCGTTGTAAATCAGCGTCTCGCCCTCCGCGAGGACGGCGGCCATGATCGCGTTCTCGGTTGCGGTCACCGAGGCTTCGTCGAGGAACATATTCGCGCCGCGCAGGGCGCGCACCGACATGCGGTACTCCTGCGCGGAGACTTCGATCTGCGCGCCGAGGGCTTCGAGTGCGAGAAGGTGCGTGTCGACGCGGCGGCGTCCGATTGCGTCGCCGCCCGGCTTGGCGATACTCGCGGCGCCGCAGCGCGCCAGCAACGGGCCGGCCAGCAGGATCGACGCGCGGATTTTTCGCGAGAGATCGGGATCGGGCTGCGAGGAGCACTCACCCTTCGTGTGAATGCGGACTACGTTCGTCTCGATCTTTTCGACCGAGGCCCCGAGGCCCTCCATGATCTGGAGCATGACCCGCACGTCCTGAATATCCGGCAGGTTGCGCAGGACGATGGGCTCGTCGGTGAGCAGACAGGCCGCGAGGATCGGCAGCGCCGCGTTCTTGTTGCCGCCCGGCTTGATGCGGCCCTCGAGCCGCCGGCCGCCTTCGACGATGAAACGTTCCATCATGCGGCGCGGATTGTATCCGCGACCCCTGCTACCATGATCGCCAATGATCGTCGCCCCTCTTTCCTCCGGCAGTGCGGGTAATTCGTACTACTTCGAGAGCGACGGCACTTCCATCCTCGTCGACGCCGGGCTCGGGCCGCGCGAGACGAAGAAGCGGCTGGAGCAGGTGGGGAAAACGATCGAGCAGGTGCAGGCGATCGTAATCACCCACGAGCACTACGATCACATCCGCGGGGCCGGCTCGATCGGACGCAAGTACCACATCCCGATCTACCTCACGCAGGGGACGCTCGACGCGAGCAACATCGACCGCGAGGCAATCCGCACGATCGTCTTCCCGAACGATTCGACGTTCACGATTGGCGAGCTGAATATCCACGCGCGCCGCACGCTGCACGATGCCGCCGATCCGGCCTGTTTCGTGATCGAGTCGCGCGACGGCACGCGCGTCGGAGTGGCCAGCGACCTCGGGCACGCCGACGCGCCGGTGATCCGCCACCTCTCCGACTGCGACGGACTTTTCTTCGAGGCCAATCACGATCTGGACATGCTGCGGATGGGCAGCTATCCGTGGTCGCTGAAGCGCCGGATCATGTCGCGCTTCGGCCACCTTTCGAACGACGACTCGATGACCGCCGTGCAGCGGATGATCGGCGCGGATCTGAAGAACCTCTGCATGATCCATCTCTCGCAGAAGAACAATCACGAGTCGATCGTGCGCGACATGGCCTCGCGCCTTCTCTCGCGCCTCGGCGCCACGAATCAGCTCGAGCTCTCGATCGCGAAGCAGTTCGAAGCCACCGGCGTCTACGAAATCGCCCGGCGCCGTCCCGCGCGTCCGCGCCTCCCGGCGATCAACACGCAGATGGCGTTGTTCTGAAACCGCGCATCACTTGTGCAGCGTTCGTTCGGGGCTAGAATGCGCCCGCCGCGCGGGACGCGTGCGCGAATCACTTTTTGACGGAGAACGAAGCGATGCGGATCGGTGTACCGGCTGAGATCAAGAACAATGAATATCGCGTGGGGATGACGCCCTCGGGCGCGCAGGACCTCACCTCCGACGGGCACACCGTCTACATCCAGTCGGGCGCGGGCGACGGCAGCGGCTTCGCGGATGCGGAGTACTCGGCCGCGGGCGCGAAAATCCTCGCCACCGCCGACGACGTCTTCCAGCAGTCGGACATGATCGTGAAGGTCAAAGAGCCGATTGACGCCGATCTGGCCCGACTCAAAGACGGACAGCTTCTCTTCACCTATCTGCATCTCGCGCCGGTGCCCGATCTGACCGCGTCGCTGCTGAAAAAGAAAATTACCGGCATCGCGTACGAGACCATCACCGACGAGCGCAAACGGACGCTCCCGCTGCTCACGCCGATGTCGGAAGTGGCGGGGCGCATGTCGGTGCACGTCGGCGCGTATTACCTGCACAAGCCGAACAACGGACGCGGCGTCCTCCTCGGCGGTGTGCCGGGAACGCTGCCGAGCGACGTCGTCATCATCGGCGGCGGCGTGGTGGGCACGAACGCCGCGAAGATGGCCGTCGGCCTCGGCGCGCGCGTGACGATCCTCGACAACAATCTCGATCGCCTCCGCCAGCTCGACGACATTTTCAGGGGAACTGTTCAGACGTGGGCGTCCAGCGGCGCGCACCTCGCCGAAGCGTGCAAGCGCGCCGACCTGCTCATCGGCGGCGTACTGATCCCCGGCGCCTCGGCGCCTAAGCTCGTGACGCGCGAAATGGTGCGCAGCATGAAGAAGGGCTCCGTCATCGTCGACGTGGCCATCGACCAGGGCGGCTGTGTCGAGACCGCGCACGCAACGACGCATTCCGATCCCGTCTACGAAGTCGACGGCGTCATCCACTACTGCGTGGCCAACATGCCTGGCGCGGTGCCGCGCACGTCGACCATCGCGCTCACGAATGCCACGCTGCCGTACACGCGAAAGCTGGCGTCGGAAGGATTTAAGAAAGCCATTTCCGATCCCGGCTTAGCCGAGGGCGTCAATGTTTATGACGGGAAAATAACGTATAAAGCTGTGGCCGACTCGCAGGGACGCGAATACACAGCCCTCGATAAGTTGCTGTAATCTGCGGCGGTGAAAACGCGTTACTTTGCTCTTCTTTCCTTAGCTATTTTCTCGATGGTTCTCGCTCCGGCCGCGCTTGCGCAGCCGGATCTGACCGTTGTGAAAAACGGTCCATCCACCGCGACCGCCGGCAATCAGATCTCGTTCGACGTCGTCATCGCCAACAGCGGAACGGCTGCCGCGACGACGGTGCAGTTGACCGATCCGCTGCCTGCCGGAATGACTTTCGTCACGCTGACGCAAAACAACGGTCCGGCCTTCAGTTGCTCGACGCCTCCCGGCGGGACCAACGGAACGATCACCTGCACCATCGCCACGCTCAACAACGGAACGAGCGCGGACTTCACCATCGTCGTGAACATCCCCGCCGGGACGGCTCCCGGCACCATATTCAGCAACACCGCCACGGCCACCAGTTCGCCGGCGGACTCCGACACCAGCAACAATTCCGGAACGGCAACGGTCACGGTCACATCGGAGACCGATTTGTTCGTCTCCAAGCTCGGGCCGAGCACCTCCGACGCCGACACGGACGTGACGTTCACCATCACGGCCGGAAACGCGGGCCCTGACACGGGGCCGATCTCGCTTACCGATACGCTGCCCGGAACGATGACCTTCGTCTCCATCACGCAGACGAGCGGTCCGAGCTTCCCCTGCCCAACGCAGCCGACTCCCGGCTCGGGCGGCACGATCGATTGCTCTGCCACGCTCGCCTCCGGACAAAGCGCTACGTTTTCTCTGGTCGCGCATATCCCGCCCGGGACGGCACAAGGCACGACCTTCACGAACACGGCCACCGTTTCGGGCAACGGCTTCGATCCGAATGGCGAGAACAACACCGCCTCTACCTCGGTGACCGTGCCGATTCCGCAGGCTGACCTCAGCGTGCAGAAAGTCGGTCCCGACACCGCCGCGCCCAACTCCGATGTCTCCTACACGATCACGGTCAACAATCCAGGACCGAACGCCGCCGACAGCGTTTCGCTCACCGATACGCTGCCCGGCACGATGACCTTCGTCTCGATCATCCAGAACAGCGGACCGGCGTTCGCTTGCAGCGGAGGGAGCACCACGACCTGCTCGATCCTCAGCATGCCCGTCGGCACCACCGCGACCTTTACGCTGACGGGACACATTCCCGCGGGAACGGCATCGGGAACGACCTTCACCAATACCGCCAAGGTAACGACCACGACCACCGATCCCACTCCCGATAACAACAGCAGCCTGACCGAGCTCGTCGTCATTACGAGCGATCTCCAGGCGGCGAAGAGCGGACCGCTTACGGCGTTCGCGGGGAACACGATCTCGTGGACCCTGACCATGACCAACAACGGTCCGGACGCGCAGAGCGCGGCAACGCTCAGCGATACGCTGCCGGCGGGAACGACGTTCGTCTCTCTCGTGCAGAACACCGGGCCGGCCGCTAGCTGCAGCGATCCCGGCGCAGGAAATGCGGGGAGTGTGGACTGCTCGATCTTTACTCTCGGCTCGGGGGTGAGCGCCCAGTTCACGCTGACGGCGCTCATCAATCCGGCGTTCACCGGAACGTTGAGCAACACCGACACCGTATTCGGGACGAACGCCGATACGAATCCGAACAACAACAGCGCCACTGCAATGACGGTCGTCACCGCCAGCGCGGACCTTTCCGTCGTCAAGAGCGGACCGTCAACGGCGAACGCCGGAACGAACATCACCTACAGCATCGTCGTGACGAACAACGGTCCGTCGAACGCCGCCAACGTCTCGCTCACCGACGCCGTTCCGGCCAACGCGACCTTCGTCTCCGCCTCGCAGACCACCGGCCCGACCTTCTCCTGCACGAATCCGCCGTCGGGCGGCAGTGGCACGATGACCTGCACGATCGCTTCGCTTGCTCCTGGTTCGCCGGCCACCTTCTCGATGACCGTGCACATCAATCCCGGCGCCGTCGGCGCGGCCGTCACGAACACGGCCAACGTCGCCACGACGAGCACCGACTCGAACCCGGGAAACAATTCATCCTTCGTCACGACGACCGCCACCGGCAGCGCTGATGTGTCGATCGTCAAGACTGCTGCGGCAGCGGCGGTGGCCGGCTCGAACCTCACCTACAACATCAACGCCACGAACAACGGTCCATCGGACGCCGCGTCCGTCACGATGTCGGACACGCTTCCGCCGAACACCACGTTCGTCTCCGAGTCGCAACTGACTGGTCCGGCCTTCAGTTGCACCAATCCGCCGGTGGGGAGCGGCGGTACCGTCTCCTGCTCCATCGCTACGCTCACTGCCGGCACATCGGCCACGTTCGCCATCGTCGTGCAGATCGCTCCGGCCACGCCGGTCGGACCGAGCAGCAACACCGCCACGGTGACGACGTCGACGCCCGATCCAACGCCCGGCAACAACAGCTCCACGGTCATCACCACGATCGCTCTGGCGACCGCCGATCTGTCGATCACCAAGACGCCGGCGCCCGGTCCGTATGGCACCGGCCTGCCGCTGACTTACACGCTCGTCGTAACGAACAATGGCCCGAACACTGCCTCGGCCGTGACGGTGACCGACACGCTTCCGCCCGGCACGACGCTGCAGTCGTCGACGCCGGCCGGCGCGTGCAGCGGCACGACGGTCGTCACCTGCAACGCCGGCACGCTCGCCAACGGCGCGACCGCCACGTTTACGCTGACGATCCTGCTGCCGACGACGCCGGGCTCGATCACGAACACGGCCGTCGTCAGCGCCGCCGCCACCAATCCCGATCCGAATCCCGGGAACAACACCGCCACATCGACGATTACGGTCATTCCTGCGGCGAACATCCCGATGATCTCGCCGCTGTCCCTGCTGCTTCTCTGTATCGCCCTCGCCATCGCCGGCGCGTTCGTGCAGAGACAGTAAGTACGCCAGCATCCCCATCGCTTCAGTCGAGCGGCGCCACCAACGAGGTGGCGCCGTTTTTCCATCGGCGAACGAACGCCACAGCTTTGTAACCTCAACCGCTTCTGCAACTTGATGCAATTGATCGTACGAGCTTCTACGCAATGCGCACGCAGCCCTTTCCAGCACTGATCCTTCTTTTTCTCGGCGCCTCGTGCGCGAGCATCCACAACATCGGCAACGTCGTCGATCCCGTTTCGCATGGCGCGGGCACTCCTGCGTCGCCGTCCGCGGCGTGGACGCCGCCCGCGAACGCGATTCCGCCGAAGGTTCCGCCGCCGGCCGATCTCGTTCTTCCGCCAACCGGCGTTCCGCTCGAGCTGGCGCAGATCGTCGAGCTGGCCCTTTCGAACAATCCCGCCACGCGCACGACCTGGCTCGAAGCGCGCCTGGCCGAGGCCAACCTCGGCAGCGTTCGCTCGGCGTATCTGCCGACGGTCGACCTCGACGCCTCGCTCGCCCACGCGCGCACGAGCACGGGAACCGCGACGACGCTCAGCGGTCCGAACCTGTCGCTCGACTACCTGCTCTTCGATTTCGGCGGACGGAATGCATCCGCCGAGGCCGCGCGGCAAACGCTGATCGCATCGGGATTCACGCACAACCAGACCATCCAGGACGTCATCCTCAGCGTCGAGCAGGCCTACTACGATTACCTCGACGCGAAGGCTTTGTTGACAGCGCAGGAAGCGACGATCAAAGAACGGCAAACCAGTCTCGATTCCGCCGACGCGCGCCATCGCGCGGGCGTGGCCACGATCGCGGACGTGCTGCAGGCGCGTACTGCGCTGTCGCAAGCGAAGCTGACGTACGAAACGATCGAGGGCAATCTCCGCCGGTTGCAAGGAACGATCGCCACGTTGATGGGCGTGCCGGCGTCGACACCATTCGTCGTCGGCGACTTGCCGGCAGACGTTCCGGCGCAGCAGGTCGGCGACGCGGTCGAATCGCTGATGGCGCGCGCCGTCACCGAACGGCCCGATCTCGCCGCTGCGCGCGCCGAGGTCGAGCGCGCGCGGCAGCGCGTGCAGGTCGTCCGTTCCGAGGGGTTGCCGTCGGTCGGACTCGGCGCGAGCGTCGGCAACGTCTTCACGAACGGGCTGAGTCGGCGCTCCACGCCGTACTCCGCCGGCATCTCGCTGCGCGTGCCGCTCTTCACGGGATTCCGCAACACGTACGACATCCGCGCGGCGCAGATCGAGACGCAGCTCGCCGCGGAGAACGCGCGCAACGTCGAGCAGCAGGTCGGTCTGCAGGTTTGGACCAGCTACTACGCACTGCAAACGGCGATGCAGCGCGTGGCCACGAGCCGCGATCTGCTTCGCGATGCGCGCGAATCGGTCGACGTGGCCAGCGGCCGCTACAAGGCCGGCATCGGCAACATCCTCGATCTGCTCACGGCTCAGGCCGCGCTCGAAAATGCGCGCGCCGAGGAAGTTCAGGCACGCACCGACTGGTTCCTTTCAGTTGCACAACTCGCTCATGATACCGGCACGCTGACGCGCGCAGCCGCATCGCAAGGAAAGTGATCACGATGATTCGAATGAAGTCGACCGGCCTTCGCGCCGCAATCTGCGCTGCGATCGCCGCCACCATCCTCGGCTGCGCCGAAAAGAAAGAAAAACTGCGCGAGGAGCGCGTCCCCGTCACCGTTGCCGTCGCCGAGCAGCGCGACATCCCTGTTCAGGTGAAAGCGATCGGCAGCGTGCAGCCGATTTCGACCGTGGCCGTCCGCGCGCTCGTAGCCGGACAACTTCAACGCGTCTGGTTTCGCGAGGGCGACGACGTCCGCAAAGGGCAGATGCTTTTCACGATCGATCCGCGTCCGTACCAGGCCACGCTCGCGCAGGCGGAAGCGAATCTCTCCCGCGATGAAGCGCAGGCGCGGAATGCCGAATCCGAAGCGACGCGCTACGCGGAGCTGGTCAAGAAGGACTACGTCACGCGCGAGGAGTACGACAAATTCAAGTCGGGCGCCGAGGCCGCGCGCGCCGTCGTCGCGGCAGACCGCGCCGCCGTGCAGAACGCGCAGTTGCAACTCGCCTACTGCGAAATCCGTTCGCCGATGGACGGCCGCACCGGAACGCTGCAGGTCCAGGCGGGCAACCTCGTCAAAGCGAACGACACCACGCCGCTCATCACCATCAACCAGATCACGCCGATCTACGTCAACTTCTCCGTTCCGGAGTCGCAGCTCGGCGACGTCCGCGCGCGCGGCCTCGGCAATGTGCCGGTTTCGGCCGCGCCGCAGCAGGGCGGAACGCCGGTACAGGGCGGCAAGCTGACCTTCGTCGACAACGCCGTCGACCCCACCACGGGCACGATCACGCTGAAAGCGACGTTCGCGAACGAAGGCCGCGCACTCTGGCCGGGCGAGTTCGTGAATGTGGCCATGACGCTCTCGAATCGTCCGAATGCCACCATCGTTCCGCTCCAGGCGGTGCAAAATGGGCAGAAGGGGCAGTACGTTTATGTGGTGACGAGTGACAACGGCGTGCAGATGCATCCCGTCACCGTCGTGCAGCAACTCGAAACGCAAGCCGTCATCGGCCACGGCGTCAACCCCGGCGACACCGTGGTCACCGACGGCCAGATCCGACTGACACCGAAGAGCAAAGTGGACGTGAAGAAGTCGCTGTAAACGCTGCAGCAACCGGCCGAGCAACCACTATGAACATCGCCGCCCTCTTCATCCGCCGCCCCGTCATGACCACCCTGGTCATGCTGGCCATCGTGCTGTTCGGAATCATGGCCTACCGCCAACTGGCCGTGAGCGATCTTCCGAACGTCGACTTTCCGACGATCAACGTCAACGCGTCGCTGCCCGGCGCGAGCCCGGAGACGATGGCCTCGGCCGTGGCCACACCGCTGGAACGCCAGTTCTCGACCATCGCCGGCCTCGACTCGATGGTGTCGTCGTCATCGATCGGATCGACGAGCATTACGCTGCAGTTCAACCTCAACCGTAATCTCGACAACGCCGCGCAGGACGTGCAGGCCGCCATCGCCGCGGCCGGACGGCAGTTGCCGCCCAACATGCCGGCGCCGCCGTCGTACAACAAGGTCAATCCCGCCGACACGCCCGTTCTCTACCTCGCCATCACCTCGGACGACATGCCGATGTACCAGCTCGACGAGTACGCCGAGACGATGATGGCGTTGCGCATCTCGGCGATCGAAGGCGTCGCGCAGGTGCAGGTCTACGGCGCGCAGAAGTACGCCGTGCGCACGCAGCTCGATCCGCGCCAGCTCGCCACGCGCGGCGTCGGAATCGACGAAGTCGCCAGCGCCATTCGCGCGAACAACGTCAACCTTCCCGCCGGCGTCCTCACCGGTCCGTACACGAATTACACGGTGCAGGCGAACGGGCAGCTCTTCAAAGCGGCCGATTACGCGAAGGTCATCGTCGCCTACCGCAACGGACATCCCGTTCGTCTCGGCGACCTCGGCAAAGTCATGGACGACGTCGAGAACAACCAGACCATGGCCTGGTTCCGCGGCAAGCCGGGCTTCATCCTCGCCGTGCAGAAGCAGCCGGGAACGAATGCCGTCGAAGTCTCCGACCGCGTGCGCGCGCTGCTGCCGACGTTCCGCAGCCAGTTGCCGGCGTCGGTCGACCTGCAGGTGCACCGCGACCGCGCCGACTCCATCCGCGCCTCCGTCGACGACGTCAAGTTCACGCTGCTGCTCACGCTCTTCCTGGTCATCCTGGTCATCTTCCTTTTCCTGCGAAACGTCTCCGCCACGATCATCCCCAGCCTGGCGTTGCCGCTGTCGATCGTCGGCACGTTCGCGGTCATGTACCTGTTCGACTACTCGCTCGACAACCTCTCGCTGATGGCGCTCACGCTGTCGGTCGGATTCGTCGTCGACGACGCCATCGTCATGCTGGAGAACATCGTCCGGCACATGGAGATGGGCGAGAAGCCGATGGAAGCGGCGCTGAACGGCTCGAAAGAGATCAGCTTCACGATCATCTCGATGACCATCTCGCTGACGGCCGTCTTCATCCCCATCCTCTTCATGGGCGGCATCCTCGGCCGGCTCTTCCACGAATTCGCGGTCACGATCGGCGCAGCCATCCTCGTGTCGGGCTTCGTCTCGCTCACGCTCACGCCGCTGCTCAGCGCGAAGTTTCTCCGTCCGCACAAGGACGAGAAACACGGCAAGCTCTATCAAGCCACGGAGAAGATCTTCGACGGCATGCTGGCGATGTACGAGCGCGGACTGCGCATCGCTCTCAATCAGCGTGCGCTGACGCTGATCTTCTCGATCATCATCCTCGCCGCCACGGTGTGGCTCTTCATGGCCGTGCCCAAAGGCTTCATCCCGAACGAAGACCAGAACGAAGTGCGCATCAGCCTCGAGGCCGCACAGGGAACATCATTCCCGGAGTTGATGCGCCATCAGAAGATGGCCATGGACATCGTGGCCAAAGACCCGCGCGTGGCCGCATTCTTCTCGTTCGTGCGCGGCGGCAACAGCAGCGTCATCTCGCTTCGTCTCGTGCCGAAAGGACAGCGCAAGGCGTCGATCGACGACGTCATGAACGATCTCCGCCCGAAGCTGAACGCGATTCCCGGCTACCGTGTCTCGCTCCAGAATCCGCCGCCGATCCGCCTCGGCGGACGCCAGTCGAACTCGCAGTATCAGTACACGCTGCAGTCCGCCGACACCGCCACGCTCTACGACGCGTCGCAGAAGATGATGGAGAAGATGCGCACGCTGCCGGGCTTCGTCGACGTGAACACGGACCTCTTCCTGCGCAACCCGACCGTCAACGTCGAGATCAATCGCGACCGCGCGGCCACGCTCGGCCTCACGCCGAACCAGGTCGAGGACGCGCTCTACTCCTCGTACGCGACGCGCCAGGTGTCGCAGATCTACGCGCCGAACAACACGTACCAGGTGATCATGGAGCTCGATCCCGAGTTCATGAAAAATCCGGCGGCGCTTTCGATGCTTTACGTCCGCTCATCGGCGGGCGAGCTCGTCCCGCTCGATGCCGTCGCGAAGATGATTCCGACCGTCGGTCCACTGGCCGTGAACCACTCCGGCCAGGCGCCGTCGGTCACGCTCTCGTTCAACCTCAAGCCGGGCACGTCGCTCGGCGCCGCCGTGGCGGAGATCAACGACGCGGCGAAGACCACGCTGCCGTCGACCGTCTCCACCTCGTTCCAGGGCACCGCGCAGGCGTTCCAGTCGTCGCTGCAAGGCCTCGGACTTCTGCTTCTCGTCGCCATCGGCGTCATCTACATGGTGCTGGGCATCCTGTACGAAAGCTTCATACATCCGCTGACCATTCTCTCGGCGCTGCCGTTCGCGGGATTCGGCGCGCTGCTCACGCTGCTCGTCTTTCACGTCGATCTCTCGATCTACGCGTTCGTCGGCATCATCATGCTGGTCGGCCTGGTCAAGAAGAACGGCATCATGATGGTCGACTTCGCGCTCGAAGCGCAGAAGAGCGGCAAAGACGCCACCGAAGCGATTTATGAAGCGTGCGTCGTTCGCTTCCGTCCGATCATGATGACCACGATGGCCGCGCTCATGGGCACGATCCCCATCGCCCTCGGCTTCGGCGCCGGCGCGGAGTCGCGCCGTCCGCTCGGCCTCGCGGTCGTCGGCGGCCTGCTCTTCTCGCAGACGCTGACGCTCTTCGTGACGCCGGTCTTCTACGTCTACATGGACAAGCTGCGCAAGAAGCCGCACGCATCGGGTCCGGATACGGATGCGATCGAGGACGAATTCGCGGCGCTCCAACCGGTCGCCGAAGAACAGCCGGCCGGTGTGATGTTCAGCACGGTCAAGCCGGAACCGGCTACATAGTCATGACCCTCATGCGCCGCTGCAACAGCATCCTCTTCCTGTTCGCAGCGGCGTTTTTTGCGGTGCGCGCGAACGCGCAGACGGCCGACCTGCTCATTTCGAAAAGCGCGCCCGAGTCGGTGACAGCGGGCGACACGATCGACTACTCCGTCTTCGTCTCCAATCCCGGCCCCTCGACCGCGAATAACGTGACCGTCAGCGACACACTGCCGGCCGGCACGACCTTCCTCTCCCTGAATGCATCGACGAGCCTCTTTTCGTGCACGACGCCGGCTGTCGGCGCCGGCGGCACGATCACCTGCACCGCCTCGGCTTTCGACGTCGAGTCCGAAACCAGTTTCACCATTTCCGTGAAGACGTCGCCGAACGCTTCTCCCGGAATCATCAACAACACCGCCACGATCATTTCGACGACGCCGGACCCGAACACATCCGACAATTCCAGCACCGCCGCGACGGGCATCAACGCCACGTCGACGGCGTCCGCCGACCTCTCCATTGACTCCATCCTCGGTTCGACCAGCGCCGCTTCCGGGTCGACGTTCAGTTTCCAGGTCGTTGCGTCGAACAGAGGGCCATCGACCGCGCATCACGTGCAGCTCACCGACGCCGTTCCCGCGAATGCCACGTTCGTTTCCGCCACCGTTTCCGATCCACTCGGCGCTTTCACCTGCGCCACGCCGGCAGTCGGGACGAACGGCACCATCACCTGCTCGGCCTTGACGCTGGACGTTCGCTCCGCGAGCGATCAGCCCACGTTCCTCTTCACGTTCCGCATCAACGACGGCGTCAGCGCCGGGACGCTGCTGACGGATACGGCCTCCATCTCCGGCGATGAAACCGATCCGAACGCCGGCAACAACAGTGCCAGCCGCTCGACGAACGTGACCTCGCAAGCGTCATCGGCCGACCTTTCCGTGGCCACGTCCGGCGGCGGAGACACGTTCGTCGTCACCGTCTTCAATGCCGGTCCCAATGACGCCGCCGGCGTCACGCTCACCGACGCGGTCCCATCCGGCAGTACGTTCGCGTCGTGGACGCAGACCTCCGGCCCGCACTTCGATTGCATCACCCCCTCGGCGGGCGGCATCGGCACCATCTCCTGCACGATCGGGATCTTCCCGGGAGTGGCCAGTAAGAGCATCAGCGCCACATTCGAGCTCGCGCTCAATACGTCCGGGCAGCCGACGAACACCGCCACCGTTACCAGCTCGACTGCCGATCCGCGGTCCGACAACAACACCTCGACCTTCCCATCCTCCGCGAAATTGACTATCGATGACGTCCGCGCCAGCGAGGGAAACGTCGGCACGACGCCGGCCATCTTCACCGTCCGCCTGCAGCCCGCAAACGCCACGGTGACGGCCACGGTCGACTACCAGACCAACGCCATCTCCGCGACCCCCGGCCTCGATTACCTCACCACGCAAGGGACGCTGACCTTTCAGGCCGGCGAGACGGTCAAGACCATCTCCGTTCCGATCATCGGCGACACGCTCGATGAAGGCGACGAGCTCTTTACCGTTCAACTGTCGAACCCGGTCAATGCCGCCGTCGAGCGCGGCAGCGGCACCGGCACGATCGCCGACGACGATCACGGCGGTCCGGCCATTCCGTTCGCGAGCATCGGCAACGTGAACGTCGTCGAGGGCAACAGCGGCCTGAATTTAGCCTCGTTCACGCTGCGTCTGAGCATCGCCTCGGCGAGCGTGACCCGCGTTCGCTTCCAGACGCAGGACGGCACCGCCACCTCCGGCTCCGACTACCTCCCCGTGAGCGGCGAGATCACATTCTTCCCCGGCGAGACGGCCAAATCCTTCACGGTGACCATCCTCGGCGACACCGTTTTCGAGCCGGACGAGACCTTCAACATCGTCATCACCGGCGCCGACAACGCCACCTTCTCCTCCGCCCCCGCGACCGGCACGATCCTCAACGACGACGCCCAGGTCCCGCCCCGCCACCGCTCTGTGAAGCATTAGTTAGTGGTCTTATGGTTGCGCAGCGGGTTATTCATGGCTGTCCGGCAGAAATCGTCGATAAGAACACGTCGTAAATCTTGGCGTTGTGAAACTTGCCTTTCGCATCTCGCACGACGGCCTTCGCTCGAAACCGGAAGATATTGCCATTGTCGTCAGTGTAGCTCGACCGGATGTAATGGAGGTCGATCGACTGGACACCGGCCTCCGCCAACGTGATCAATTCGCCCGGCTGCGAAATGCCATCGTGATTTGCGTCAATCCAAAGACGAAGTGTTGTCCATAGGCGATCGCTGCTATCGAGTTTTCCGTCCCCGTCGCCGCCTGATGCAGGCGCGTCAAACTCCGCTAGCGCCACGAATCCGTTTGGCGCCCTGCGCCCGTTCGCGAGCGGCGTGAAATTACCAAACAGCTCCGATCCGTCGTCGATAACACCGTTTCCATTACGGTCACGGCACAACCATGCGTCAGAGCCGGCAGAGCTCGTCCATGCGATCCGCTCGCGCTGACGGTCGGCGTTCAGATCAAAATCCACGCCGTGGTCGGCATCTGTGAGATTGAAGCCATCGTCGTCAAAGTCGAAAATGATCGGCGATTGACCTTCTGTCGGGCAATAATAGCTACCGCCGTAGGCCATCTCGCAATGGCTCGAGCATCGCGATTCGCACTCCTGCAGTCTTTGCTGATCATCTGCCAGCTGTTGATCTCGCTGCTGTTCGATCGGCGTGTACCAGTTTGAGTCGGCCGTCGCGCAGTCGCTCGACGTTACAACTTTTGTTTCACCGGAAGATCGTCCTCCCATTATGTCGCCTCGACACAACAAGTCGGGACTAGGGGCATCACCGAGGCCCAGCACATGACCAATCTCGTGCGCCAAGGCGTCCTGTATTGGCTCGCACGAAACAAGGACGCCGTCGGCGTTTCTAGCGTAAGCGTACAGATCGATACTCACTGGCTTTTCCTGTGCACCAGCGACCGGGAATGTTGTCCACGTAGTTTGACCGCATCTCGGACCCTCACTACCATGCCAGTTGACGGGAATGATGAGGTCGGCGCTGTAATCATTAACAGAGAAACTCGGAACTGCGCCAGTATCAGTGCAAGCATTCGTCCAGTAGTTAATGCCCGCTTGTAGCGTGTTCGAGAGGTTCTGATTCGTTAATAAGCTGACAGCGCCACCTGTAAAGCCGCTCCGCTCGACGGGGCTGCAATACTGGCCGTGAGCCGACAACGGCAATAACATGAGGAGAAGCATCGCACTCAGCAGCGGCGATTTCATTGCATCCTTCCGTCGCGTGGGGACGTTACAGGGCGCTCACGCTCAGTCAGCACAGAGCGAATGCTCGCCACTACGCTTGCGATCGTTGCCTGTGTGTTCTCAAAGAAGGAAAGCGACTTGGGTACACGGATCGCCCCCTCACTCGGTTGACTGATGACGTCATTCGATGTGGAGTAAACTAACGTACCAGCCGCATCCATTGGATAGTCATAGGCGAAAACCAGAAGACGGTCCCCAACCTTTGGCTCGTATGCTCCAGGGCCGGACTCCCGACAGTATTCAGTGCCGCCACTGACGAATTTCGCAAATGGAAGCCGGATATAAAGACGATCGCGCACGCGGCTATAAGCAGCGTCGACCGTTATCTTGTCCAAGGTGTCAAGTTCAATTAGAGAGCCCGGCGTTCCAAAGAAGAAGCCGGGCGTAATGCTACGAATCGTGCCGGTGACGATGGCGTGCGCATTCATGACGGCGTTACGCCGCGTCGTCCTGTCCACCAGCGGCTCAAGTGGCGTCTCGCGCAACATTGCACCGTGGCACGGCACGGCTGAAGTGGCGCCGAACGCTGAAACATCGGCTATGTGTTTCGGCAAGACCTGCGCAAGCTGCTCCCGTTGCACACGCCAATCCTCTGGGACGACCGAAGCCGTTGTACCGTCGGCGGCCACCATCGCAGACGCAGCGATGAAAAGTGGCTGGTCGGTTCCGGTCCGGACGACGGTAGGGGGTTCGGCTGCGAAGATCGTAGCCGAAAAGAGGAGTGCCATTCCGAAGTTAACGAATCCAGTTCGCATGTTTAACCATCCTTCATTCTGGACGTTATTGATGAATTCGAGCCCGAGTGTACGCTACTTCTACTTTGCTCTCGGATGAACCAATACGCCTGACTCAAAAATTGTATCGTGTTGCACAACACACGTCTGCGTGACATTCGATTCCGCTCGCTTCACTCTTCCCATCTCCGCCGCTGATCGGTGAACGACATCCTCCAAGGGTCACCCTTCGTTCTGCGCGCTGGACGTCCAATGCGGTATTTGCGTCGTCGATGGTGCACGAAGGGAAACCGCGCCCCATCACCCAAGGTAAAGCGTTGTGGGCACGCAGGATAGAGTTCCAACCGGGTGAGGTTCACGAGCTGAAGTTGAGGCTCATAAGCCTGAAGTTGAGATCTACGAGCCTGAAGGTGAGGTTCACGAGCTTCAAGTTGAGGTTCACGAACCTGACCCTTGAGGTTGACGAGCCTGACGTTGAGGTTCACGAGCCTGACGTTGAGGTCACGAACCTGACCGTTGAGGTTCAGGAACCTAACGTTGAGGTTCACGAACCTGAAGTTGAGGTTCATGAACCTGACGTTGAGGTTCACGGACCTCACCGTTGAGGTTCACCAACCTGAAGTTGAGGTTCGGTTGAGGTTCACCAACCTGACCGTTGAGGTCACGAACCTCACAGTTGAGGTTCACGAACCTGAAAATTCAGGGCGAGATGATGAGAAGAGACTCAACCTGGTCATCGCCGGCCTGAAGCTGGATCGAGATCGAGTAAGGCGTGCCGACTCCTCTTGACAGAATAATGCCCCCGCCATATTGTTAGCACTCGCGAGGCTTGAGTGCTAAGCGCTCACCTTCGAACAGCAATCGAATCGCGGCGGTCCCGCCGCGGAACAATCCAAGAGGGAGGAAGACAGTATGGCTATGAAACTTCGTCCGTTGTATGACCGCATCGTCGTCACGCGCAAGGAAACCGGAGAGCAGGTGCGCGGCGGAATCATCATCCCGGACACTGCCAAAGAGAAGCCGCAGCAGGCGGAAGTGATCGCGGTCGGCGAGGGTAAGTTCGCCGAAGACGGCAAGCGCATGAAGCTCGACGTCAAGGCCGGCGACACGGTCCTCATCGGCAAGTACTCCGGCACCGACATCAAGATCGATGACGTCGAGTACACCATCCTCCGCGAAGACGAAGTCCTCGCGGTGGTCGAGTAAGCATCATCAACTAAGGAGAAAAACCAATGGCAAAGCGTATTACGTACAGTGAAGATGCCCGTCAGGCCATTCTTCGCGGCGTCAACAAGCTCGCCGACGCGGTCAAGGTGACCCTCGGCCCCCGCGGCCGCAACGTCGTCATCGAGAAGAAGTTCGGCTCCCCCACGATCACCAAGGACGGCGTCACCGTCGCCAAAGAGATCGAACTGAAGGATGAGATCGAGAACGCCGGCGCGCAGATGGTTCGCGAAGTGGCCTCGAAGACTTCCGACACCGCCGGCGACGGCACCACCACCGCCACAGTCCTGGCCCAGGCCATCTACCGCGAAGGCATCAAGAACGTCACCGCCGGCGCGAATCCGATGGACGTCAAGCGCGGCATCGAGACCGCCGTCAGGGCCGCCGTCGAGTCGATCGACAAGCTGGCCAAGCCGGTCGAGGGCAAGGATATCGCCCACATCGGAACGATCTCCGCGAACAGCGACGACGAGATCGGCAACATCATCGCCCAGGCGATGGAGAAGGTCGGCAAGGACGGCGTCATCACCGTCGAAGAAGCGCGCGGCCTCGACACCGTCCTCGAAGTCGTCGAGGGCATGCAGTTCGACCGCGGCTACCTCTCGCCGTACTTCGTGACCGATCCCGATCGCATGGAGTCGGTCCTCGAGAACGCCAAGATCCTCATCTACGAGAAGAAGGTTTCCTCGATGAAGGACCTGCTGCCGATCCTCGAGCAGACCGCTCGTCAGGGCAAGCCGCTCCTCATCATCGCGGAAGACGTCGAGGGCGAGGCTCTGGCCACGCTCGTCGTCAACAAGCTGCGCGGCACGCTGAACGTCGCTGCCGTCAAGGCGCCGGGCTTCGGCGACCGCCGCAAGGCCATGCTCGAAGACATCGCCATCCTCACCGGCGGCAAGCTGATCTCCGAGGACATCGGCGTGAAGCTCGAGAACGTGAAGTGGGAAGACCTCGGCGATGCGAAGCGCGTCACGATCGACAAGGACAACACCACGCTCGTCACCGACACCGATGACAAGAGCCGCAAGGAAGCGATCGCCGGCCGCGTGAAGCAGATTCGCGGACTCATCGAGGACACAACCTCGGACTACGACCGCGAGAAGCTCCAGGAGCGCCTGGCCAAGCTCGTCGGCGGCGTTGCCGTCATCAAGGTCGGCGCCGCAACCGAGACCGAGATGAAGGAAAAGAAGGCGCGCGTCGAAGATGCGATGCACGCCACGAAGGCTGCCGTCGAAGAGGGCATCGTCCCGGGCGGCGGCGTCGCGCTGCTGCGCGCCATCCCGGCCGTCGAGGCCGTGAAGGCCGAGGGCGACGTGAAGGTTGGCGTCAACGTCATCCGCCGCGCGCTCGAGGAGCCGTTCCGCCAGATCGTTTTCAACGCCGGCAAGGAAGCGTCGGTGCTGCTCAACGAGATCAAGCAGAAGGGCGGCAACTGGGGCTACGACGCCCGCAACGACGAAGTCGTCGACATGATCAACGCCGGCATCATCGACCCGGCCAAGGTCACGAAGCAGGCCCTCCAGAACGCCAGCTCGATCGCCGGCCTGATGCTCACCACCGAGGCCCTCATCTCCGAGATCAAGGAAGACGAGAAGCCGCAGCCCGGCGGTGGCGCCGGCGGTATGGGCGGCGGCATGGGCGGGATGTACTAAGTTTCAATTCACAACGAATCGCAGAACGGGCGAGCCGCAAGGCTCGCCCGTTTTTTTGTCCTGGGAACGCGGGCGTCTCGCCCGCTTTTGATGCTCGGAGTTATGCCGATCGCACGAGCGGGCGAGACGCCCGCGTTCCCAGGAGAGTATCTCGACGTTGGCGTCGGCGAAGCCGGCGTAAGAACCGTAGCCCACGCGTTCACGCGTGGGTCAGCGGATTGTTCGGAATTGTGAGCGCGCCTTGGCGCGCGAGAGAAAGCTTTCTTTCGCCCGCTGAAGCGGGCTCACGAGATTGCGCGACTGAATTCCCCCATCTGAAGATGGGGGCTATGGTTCTTACGCCGGCTTCGCCGACGACGTTTTCGTTTTCACTCCACGAAGTCGTACGTCGTGCCTTGCGTCAGATTCACCGGCGCGTACTTGCCGGGTTTCGATCGGTTCTCGGTATCGCCCAGACGCGATTGCACCGAGGTGTGGATCGTCATGCCGGGATCGACGACGCGATGGAAACGTCCGCGGCTTTCGTAGACGGCGCTGAATGAATCGTGCAGCGTGCCGTACGGAGCGTCGTCTGCGCACTGGGTGCCGAACTTTTCATCCTTGAAGAGCAGGCCGTGCTTTCTCGAGCGCGAGGCCATCCAGCAGAGCGTGATGTCGGCGAGGCGATGATCGTCGTCGTAGCCGCCGCCGATGTCGGAGTGCACGCCGGCGAAGTAGACCTGCTCGAGGTGTTGTCCCGGACGAACGGTCGACGGATCCCAGTAGGTCGGTTTGAAATCGAAGCGCTGCTCGTCGATGGCCATCGCGTGATACGCGTTCTCGATGCGCGGCCCGAGGCTGAGATCGTGGAAGCCCGGAACGAACAACGTGGTCGTCGTAGCGAAAACCGGGACGCCGAGCGCGCCGACCGTGTCCCAAACACCGATCATTTTGATCGGCGCATCGACGGCGTTCGTCGCTTTGAAATTCGCCACCAGCTTGTTGTTCGCGTCGTCCTTCGGCCGCGTGTAGTTGTTGAAGACGATGTCGAACATGTCGCGGCGGTTGGTCTCGGCGAAGCGCTTCCGGTCGAGAAGCCCGACGCGGTCGATCATCCCGCCGAGGCTGCGGGCCTCGTAGGCGCCGCGGCTGAAACCGAAGATGAAAATGGCATCGCCGTCGTCGTAGTTGTCGGTGATGAATTGGTACGCATCGCGGATGCGGTCGTTCAGGCCGACGCCGAATGCGCCGCCCTTGATCTTGTCGTACCAGTCGGTGCCGACGCCTTTCGTGTAGTGCGTGACCTGCCGCTTCCCGTCGTTGACCGCGGCGCCGTACATCGTGCCAACGTTGCTGTTGTTGCTGACGCCTTCCTTGTACGTGTCCCACGTGCCGTCGAGAAACGCCGCGATGTTTTTTGCCATAGTGGCCCGATTATCCGCTCACCAGTAGCGGTGAACAAGCGTCAGAAGCGCCATCGCGTTGCAGATGACCGAGACGGCGATGACGACCCACGGACTTATCCGAAAACGGATTCGGGGAAGCGCGATCGCCGCCAGGAACAGCGGCAGAATCTCCAGGAAGTAGCGCCCCTGAACGCCTTCGATGGCATCGCCGCAGACCACGGACCAGATCAGGTATTGCGAGAGCAGGATTCCGCCGATGGTCATGACCGCGATCGCCAGCGCGGTGATGCGCACGCGCGCGCGCAACGCCGCGCCGCACGTGAGCGCGATGCCGAGGAGCAGGATGATTTCGAGCGTGATGACGATTGGCGAGAGCTTCAGCTCATTCGCGCCGAAGCGGCCGATCATCTCTTCGATGTAGAAGCGGCCATTGGTCACCGCGTCGTGCAGCATCACCTGCGCGAAATGGATCGGATCGGAGGCGATGCACCGGATCTGCGCGCCGGCATCGACCGGCAATCCGCGGCGCGGGTTGTAGGCGCCGCGCTGCGCTGACGCGATCGCGAGCAACGTTCCGAATGCTGTCGCGCCGAGAATCGCCAGCCGTTGCCGCCAGCGAAGCGGCGCCACAAGCGCCAGCAGCGCGATCAGAAAGTACGCCGGCTTGCACAGGCCCGACGCGAATCCTGCCAGCGCGATGAGCCACGTTCGCCGCGGCGGCGAGAAGAGGAGCGCCGTGAAGAGCCACGCCAGCACGATGGTCGGAGCGTCCGCCGACAACGACGCCAATTCATAAAGCGACATCGGCAGCAGCGCCGCCGCGGCGAAGATCGCTCCGTACTGCGGCGCCGCGCGGAGCGCCAACGCGATCAGCAGCACTGCCATGAGCAGGTTTGCGATGCGGCCGCCGTAAAACACGATCACCGGCCGCAGCGGCAGCGACGCGACCAGCCCCGTCGCCACATACGGAAACGGCGAATACCAAGCCGCGAAGCGGATGGGACGGCCCATCCGGCCGTCATGCTGCAGCGCGGCGGCGGTCTTCAATTTTTCAGCGAGCGTCTGCGGCGGAGACGTGCGCTCGATAACCCAGGTGAAATCTTCCACCGTCTGCGGCATCGGCATCGCGTCGAGGCCGCGCGTGGCCAGCAGCCGGCCGCGGCCGACCGCCAGCGCGCGCCAGAAATGATTGTCCTCGTCGGGCACCGCAAACGGCGGCGTGACGAAAACGTACGCGAGCCCGAGGATGAGGGCCGCCGCGGTGAAGAGGCGAGGACTCACGACGCGGCGAACTGCGCGAACGTAATGACGTTGCCGGCGGCATCGCGGATGATCGTCTCCGTCGATCCGTAGAAGGTCTTGCGGCTCTCCGCGATGACCTCCGTTCCGTCTGGAATCTGCGCTTTCAACGCATCGAGATCGTCGACCTCGAAGAACACCGCCGACGCGCCGATCGCGCGCGCTCCTTCCAGCGCTTTCCCCTCATCGCCGCGGACACTGTCGAAGGTCTGGTACATGACCTCGATGCCGTCGCGCGTCAGCATCACGAATCCGAGCGCGTCGCCGTGCGGCACTTCGGCAGCGCGCGCGAAGCCGAGCGCGTCCCACAACGGCAGCAGCGGCTCGATGCGGTCGACGATCAGCACGGGCGTGATTTTCTTGATCATCCGCGCACGATAGCGTGCCCGGCCATTGCCTTACAATGCGCCGTAAATGAAAAACGCGATGTTCGCCGCGCTGCTGACGCTCTCCGTCTTCTCGCTCTTCGCACAATCGCCCGAATCCGCTCCCACCCGCCAGCCCGCGCCCGCCGGCGCGCGCCGCGAAACGCCGCCGCCTGCCGACAACGAGGACCGCGCCGAGGAGCCGCGCAACGCGCGCCCGCCCGCCGACGCGAAAGACAAAATCTCGACGACGCAGCACTCCGTCACCATCGGCGGCCAGACCATCAACTACACCGCCCGCTCCGGATTCATGATCATGCGCGACGAGGACGGAAAGCCGCGCGCCAGCTTCTTTTTCACCTCGTACACGAAAGACGGCGCCGATCCGGCGCGCCGCCCCGTGACCTACACCTTCAACGGCGGCCCGGGCTCGTCGTCGGTCTGGCTGCACATGGGCGCGTTCGGTCCGAAACGAGTGGTGTACGCCGACGACGAAGGCCACGCCGCGAAGCCGCCGTACCGCACCGTCGATAACGAAGGGAGCATCCTCGACGTCACCGATCTCGTGTTCATCGATCCGGTCACGACCGGCTACAGCCGCGCGATTCCGTTCAGTGATGCGAACAAGTTCCACGGCGTCGACTCCGATATCCAGTCCGTCGGCGAATTCATCCGCCTCTGGACCACGCGCTACAGCCGATGGGCGTCGCCGAAGTTCCTGGCCGGCGAGAGCTACGGCACGACGCGCGCTGCCGGCCTTTCCGGCTGGCTCGGGCAGCAGGGTTTCTACCTCAACGGCATCGTGCTCATCTCGTCGATCCTGAATTTCGAGACGGCATCATTCGACAGCGCCAACGATCTCGCCTACGAGCTCTTCCTCCCGACGTACACGGCCATCGCCTGGTACCACAAGCGCTTGCCGTCCGACCTGCAGTCCGGCACGCTCGAACACGCGATCTCCGAGTCCGAACAATTCGCCCTCGGCGATTACACGCACGCACTGATGCAGGGCGACCGCATCAGCGATCAGGAGCGCCGCGACGTGACCGCGAAACTGGCGCGCCTGACCGGCCTCTCCCCCACGTACATCGAGCAGACCAACCTCCGCGTGAACATCGGACGCTTCGACAAGGAGCTGCTACGCGCGCAACGCCGCACCGTGGGGCGGCTCGACGGACGCTTCATCGGCATCGACAAAGACTCCGCCGGCGAGAACGACGAAGCCGATCCGTCCTACTCGGCCATCTTCGGCGAGTACACGGCGGTGATCAACGACTATGTCCGCCGCGAGCTGAAGTTCGACACCGACCTTCCGTACGAAATCCTGACCGGGAAGGTCCGCCCCTGGAACTACGACCGCGCTCAGAACCGCTACGTCGACGTCGCCGAAACCCTCCGCGGCGCCATCGCCCAGAACCCGTTCATGAAGGTCTTCGTCGCCAACGGCTACTACGACCTGGCCACGCCCTTCGCCGCCACCCGCTACACGTTCGCCCGCATGCAACTCGATCCCGATCTGCGCAAGAACATCTCGATGGACTACTTCGAGACCGGCCACATGGTCTACATCGACCGCAAAGCGCAGGCGCGGCTCAAGAAGGATGTGGACGAGTTCATTCGGGCGAACGCAAACGTGCAGTAGAGGCGATGCCTAAAGCTTCTGCCCTTTCGCCGCTTGACCGCGAAGCAGGAATGTCTTCGGGTATTTTCCCTCGCCCAAACTTTGAACGACCCGAAGTCTTTGACCCACTGCCCTTCGGGCGCGTCAGGTTCAGACTCGCGCCAGAGCTTGAGTTGATAGAGATCCTCGACCGTAATCTTCCGATCGCGTAAGCGGTCGAAAAGATGATCCCGCAACGCCGGCGGCAGGTCGGTCCACTGAATACGCGGCACTTGATTTCTATGGCTCGCCGAACGTCATGCGCGCTAACTCTTTTTTGAGGCGCTTCTGCTCGGCGTCATCCGAGGTTTGGGTGAGACGGTCGGCAACCTCGAAGAATGCCATCTTCTCGCGCTCTTTTGTCTCGAGACCGCTTTCGATGAGATCGACGATGACGCGGTTGGCGCTGGTGCGGCGGCGTTTTGCCAGCACCTGAACGCGCCGCGCGACGCTCGACGGAAGGGTAACGCTCTGTCGGACACTCTTCTGCGGCTGGGCCATGGTTCATTTTACACCGCTTTGCACCATGATGCACCAAAGGCGGGCCTACGCGCCCGCATGCAATGCGCTACCATGCGCGGCGCATGGTCCGCATCCTCGTCACCAACGACGACGGCATTTACAGCGAAGGGCTCCGGAAACTGGCGGATGCCTGCCTGCGCATCGACGGCGTCGAAGTCGTCATCGTCGCGCCTGATCGCGAGCAGAGCGCGGCCTCGCATGCGCTCACGCTGAACCGTCCGCTGCGGATGCTCAAGCTCCGCGAGAACGAATACATCGTCGACGGCACGCCCGCCGATTGCGTCAACCTGGCCGTGCTCAAGCTGATGCGCGACGACCGTCCCTCGCTCGTCGTCTCCGGCATCAACTTCGGCCCCAACCTCGGCGACGACGTCACCTACTCCGGCACCATCTCCGCCGCGTTCGAAGGAGCGCTGCTCGACGTGCCGTCGATCGCATTCTCAACGCTCGTCGGCGAAGGCTTTTCATTCGAACGCTGCGCCGGGTTTGCGGAGAAGCTGATTCGCTGGGCGCTCGAACATCATCGCGATCCGCACATCATCCTCAACGTCAACTTCCCCGTCGAGTTCAGCGGCGTTCGCGTCGCGCGACTCGGCAACCGTATCTATGCCGGCGACATTCTCGAGCGCGCCGATCCGCGCGGACGGACTTACTACTGGATCGGCGGCGGCAAGCCGACGTGGCGTCCCGGCGAGGACACCGACTTCGAGGCCGTCGAAGAAGGCTGCATCGCCATCACGCCGCTGCACCTCGACCTCACCCATCACGAATCGATTCCGCGTCTCAAATCGCTCGAGGATCTCCTTGGCCACGCAGCGAAGGGATAGCGCGCCGCAGCCGGACTTCGCGCACCTGCGCGCCCGCATGGTGCAGGACTACGTCGCCGGCCGCGGGATCAAGGACGAGCGAATCCTGCAGGCCATGCGCGACGTGCCGCGGCACCTCTTCGTGCCGACGCTCGTGGCCGCGAAAGCCTACGGCGCGGGCGCGCTGCCGATCGGCGCGAAGCAGACCATCTCGCAGCCGTACATCGTGGCGCGGATGATCGAGCTGCTCGACCTCACCGGCAAGGAAAAAGTCCTCGAGATCGGCACTGGCACCGGCTATCAGGCCGTCGTCCTCTCCAAACTCTGCGCGAAAGTCTTCTCCATCGAGCGCGTCAACGAGCTGGCCCTGCGCGCCGCGGAGTTGATCCGGACGCTGAAGATCTACAACGCCTCGGTCAAAGTCTTCGACGGCACTTACGGCTGGTCCGATCAGGCGCCGTTCGATCGGATCATCGTCGCCGCGGCAGCGCCCGAGGTGCCGAAGCCGCTGCTCGAACAACTCTCGCGAACCGGCAAGCTGGTCATTCCGATCGGAGAGGCAGGCAATCAACGTCTGGCGCGCGTGATGCGCGTCGGGACGCGCGTCCAGATCGAAGACTGCGGCACCGCGGAGTTCGTCCCGCTGGTGGGGAAATTCGGCTGGAAAGAGTAGGTTCCCTCAACGGGCGGCCCTGAACTTTGCCAAAGCACAGACAAGAGTGTCTGTGCCACACTGGCTCTCCCACGCACCAGCAGTTGGGCAATACGGCAGGATTAATGTGGCACAGACACTCTTGTCTGTGCTGGTGAGGCTCGGGACGTCTGAAGTTGAATCCGTCGGACTCCCCATGCTTGGCGCCGCTCTTGAACGTCCCCATCCGTGCGCGCGCGCAGCCTGCTCATCATCACCGCCATCGTCTCGTCGCTCCTCGGCGCGGTCGTGGCGTGGCTCGTGCTCACCGTCCCGAATGATCTCCAGGCCGGCGCGATGCTGAGAGCCGCGCGAAAAGACGTCGCCGCGGGACACAACGACAAAGCCCGCCAGGAGCTCTCCCGGATCATTCAGCAATATCCGCGAACCGACGCCGCGGCGGCGGCGACCGTGGCGCTGGCCACCATCGCCGACAGCGAACGGCACGCGCTCGCAGCGTCGATCGAAAACTTCCGCAAGACCTCGGAAGCACAACAGAAGCTGATTACCGACCTCACGGCGCGCGTCGACATGCTCGCCGCGGCGCCTCCACCGCAACCGGTCACGGTACAGGCGCCGGCTCCAGCGAAGAAAACGGCCGTCCATCACTCGCGCCGCAAACGGCGCCGCTAATTGAATACAATCCCGCGAACATGGCGAAGGAACTGCGCATCATCAAGATTCACGGCAAAGTCCAGGGCGTCGGCTACCGCTTTTTCGCCACGCGCGTGGCGCGCCGCCTCGGCCTCAAAGGAACGATCGAAAACATCCGCGACGGCTACGTCGAAGCGATCGTCGAAGGCGAGAAGGGCGTCATCGACGAATGGATCGAGGAGTTGAAGGAAGGGCCGAGGTACGCCGAGGTCACGAACATCGAGCAGGAGACGAAGGATTACACCGGACGGCTCGGTGACTTCGACGTGAAGTTCTGATGGATCTGCGACCCTTCATCCGCGACGTTCCCGATTTTCCAAAGCCCGGCATCGTCTTCAAAGACATCACGCCGCTGCTCCGTTCGCACGAAGCGCTCGACTACATCGCGCACGCGCTGGCCGAGCCGTTCAAAAACTCCGGCGTGACGAGCGTGGCCGCGATCGAATCGCGCGGCTTCATCTTCGGCAGCGGCGTCGCGCGCGTTCTCGGCTGCGGCTTCGTCCCGATCCGCAAGCCCGGCAAACTGCCGTGGAAAACGCGGCGGAGCGAATACACGCTCGAATACGGCAGCGGCATACTCGAAATTCACGACGATGCCCTGACCGCCGACGACCGCGTCCTCCTCATCGACGACCTGCTCGCCACCGGCGGAACCGCCGCATGCGCGGCAACGCTCGCGCGCGAATGCGGAGCAACGGTCGTCGCTGCCGGATTCGTCATCGAATTGAAGTTCCTCGATGGGCGGGCGAGACTCGATGGAGTTCCGGTTCACGCGTTGATCGAATACTAGGCCGTCAAACGCCCAACCATGTACGACCTCATCGTCATCGGCTCCGGACCGGCCGGCGAGAAGGGCGCTGCTCAAGCGGCGTACTTTGGGAAAAGTGTCGCTCTCATCGAGCGCGAGCCGGTCCTCGGCGGCGCGTGCGTCAACACTGGCACCATTCCGTCGAAGACGCTGCGCGAGTCGGCGCTGGCGCTCTCCGGATTCCGGCAGCGCGGCTTCCGCGAAGGCGCGATCGACATCAACATCAACTGCATCACCGTCGCCGACTTCATGTACCGCAAAGACCACGTCGTCGCGCACGAGTGGAAGCGGATCGACGACAACTTGCGGCGCCACAAAGTCGATCGCTACCAGGGCACGGCGCGTTTCGTCTCGCCCACGCGCGTGGCCATTACCAACGCCGTCGGCGAACAGACCATCGACGGCGGCGTCGTCCTCATCGCCACCGGCTCGTCGCCGCATCGTCCTGATCACGTCCCGTTCGACGGAGATGTGATCTGCGACAGCGACACCATCCTCGGCATCGACCGCATTCCCGCGCGCATGGCCGTCGTTGGTGCGGGCATCATCGGCGTCGAATACGCGGCCATGTTCGCGGCGCTGGGTGTGGAAGTGCATCTCATCGACGGCCGCACGTCGCTGCTTCCGAACATCGACCGCGAGATCGTGCGCATCCTCCTCGGCGAGTTTCAGAACCGGCTCGGCATCACCATGCACCTCGGCATGGACGTCGCGTCGATCGAACGCTGCGGCGATCAGGCCTCGCTGACGCTGAAAGACGGCCAGTGCATGGTCATGGACAACGTCCTCTACGCCGCCGGCCGATCGAGCAACGTCGAGGATCTGAATCTCGACGGCGCCGGTGTGAAGACCGCCGCGCGCGGACTGATCACGGTCAACGGGGACTACCAGACCTCGGTGCCGAACATCTACGCGGCCGGCGACGTGATCGGCTTTCCGGCGCTCGCATCGACGTCGATGGAGCAGGCCCGCGTGGCGATGGTTCACGCGTTCGATCTCAAATACAAAACGAAGGTCGCGCCGATTCTGCCGTATGCGATCTACACGATTCCCGAGGTGGCGACCGTCGGATTGAACGAAGAGGACTGCCGCAAGAAGGACATCGCGTGCGCCGTCGGCCGCGCGTTCTACCGCGACAACGCGCGCGGCGAGATCATCGGCGACGTCAAAGGTCTGATCAAACTCGTCTTCGACCCCGAGTCGCGCAAACTCCTCGGCGTCCACATCATCGGCGAGGGCGCGTCCGAGCTGCTGCACATCGGCATGATGGTCATGCAGTTCGGCGGAACGATCAACGCGTTCATCGACTGCGTTTTCAATTTCCCCACCGTGAGCGAGGCGTACAAATACGCGGCCTACGACGGCCTCGGCATGATCAACCGCAAGAGGACCGTCGAGCAGGAGCTGATATGAGGCAGATCGGCGAGATCATCGAAGGACATCCCCTCTTTCACGTTCCATCAACCGCCAGCGTTCGCGACGTGGCGCGTACGATGAGCGAACGCAACATCGGCGCGATCGCGGTGCTCGACTCCGGCAAACTGGTCGGCATCTTCTCCGAGCGCGACGTCCTCACGCGCATCGTGGCCGAGGGCCGCAATCCCGACGACACGCGCGTCGAGAGCGTGATGACCAGAGACATCATCGTCGCCGCTCCCGCCGACGACATCAACGAAGCGCTGCAAAAAATGCACGAATGCAATTGCCGCCATCTGCCGGTCGTACAAGGCGGCAACCTCGTCGGCATGATCTCCATCCGCGATCTGCTCAAAGTCGACGACGACGCCAATCGCGCAAAAGCAACGTTCCTGCGCGAGCTGGTGACGTACTCGCCCGATTACGAGACGTAGAGATTGATCCGCAGATTACGCAGATGACAGCCGCAGATTCACCATCGGCGAGCCTTGCGTCACGTGCACGTTTGGTTGAAGCTCGAACGAATCGTCCGCATCGCTCGCACCACCCAGGAGGAGGCAAAGGCGGGCTAGTTCCTTGAACGCGGCGGGCTCGCCGGTGAACGTCACGCCGGCGGCGTCGGCGCGAACGGTCAGTGGCGTTCGCATCAGGCCATCCAGCGCCATCATGGCCAGGTCGTAATTCATTCGTCTTCTCCCCGGTAAACCACGGAGTTTTTCTCCGTCTCCTGCAGCAGAATTTCGTGCAACGTTCCCTCGGTGATCGCCGGCGCGAGCTGTTGCCAGAACGAGCGCGCCAGATTTTCCGCCGTCGGAATCACGCCCTGCAGAAAATCGACGTCCTCGTTCAGGTTCGTGTGATCGACGCGGTCGATGATGCGCCGCCGGACGACGTCCTTCAGCAGCTTGAGGTCGATCACCATGCCGGTTTCGGGATCGATCTTTCCCTTCACGCTGACGTGGATCACGTAGTTGTGGCCGTGGCCGCGCGGGTTGTCGCACTTGCCGTAGACGCGGCGATTCCACGCCGCGTCGTACTTCGGATTGTTCAACCGGTGCGCGGCCGAGAACGTGAGTCGGGCGGTGATGATCATGAGTGAAATCTACAACGTCACGCCGGCCAGCGCCGCACGGATCTCGTTCTGCTGCTCGGCCAGCTTCTGCCGGATCTTGAGGAATCGCGCATCGCTCTGCAGGAATCCGAACAGCGGATTGGCGAGGACGTAGCTCGCCGTCGGCTCCTTGCGCGCCACGGCGCGGTCGAGTGCGTCGTTCACGCCGCGGGCGTCGCCGTTCATGGCCGCGATGTCGGCGACGCTCGTCCAGTAATCGTCGCCCGGCTTCGAAGCCGGCTCCGCGGCTTTCAGTTCCGAGGCGGCCGCCGCCTTGTTGCCGGATTGCGCAGCGAGGTAGGCCTTCAGAACGTGCGCGCCGTAATTCGGATCCGACTGCTCGAGCTTCTTCAGTTCCACGTCGGCGATCTCCGTCGAATGCCGCAGAACGGCAATGCGGCCGATCTTCAGCGCGAGGGACGGATTACGCGGCATGCGCTGCTCCTCCTCGTAATACTTGTCGGCAGCGGCGTCGATGCGGCCGGAAGCGACGAGCGCGTCGGGAGCGTGGACGGCGCCGGTGTCGGAAGTGCCGAGGCGTTTGAGGGCGGCGGTGAAGCGATCGTTGTCGCCGGCGGCGAGCGCGTAATGTCCGATCGTGTTGAGCGCATCGGCGTCGGAACGATCGTGCTGCAGCACCGCCGCGTAGGAGTTGAAGGCCGATGGGAGGTCGCCCGTGGCGAGGCTCGCGCGCGCAACACGGCGCGACGCGTCGAGATTCGAAGGATCGAGCGCGACGATCTGTTTCGCAGCGGCGATGGCATCCGCATCCTTCCCTTTCGCATCGAAAAAGCGGAACGCCATCAGTTGCGCCGGCAGAAAGCGCGGATCTGCCTTGATCGCGTTTCGCACCGCAGCCTCAGTTTTCGCGTCATCTTTCGCCGCGTTCGCCACGACGGCGTCCGCGAACGCGTTGTAGGCATCGGCGCTCGCCGCGCGACGGTCGGGAATCTTCAGATCGGCGGCGATCCAGGAGACGAGCGACTGAATTCCGCTCGACGCGTCGATCAATGGCGCGGCCTGCCCCTCGGCCGGTTTCTTCGAATCGGTGACCGGCACAATCTGCGGCGCCGCGGCGCCGCCGGTCAGCTTTGCCGTGTACGCGCCGATGTCCACTCCCTTCGCGTCGACGACGCGCACCTCGGGGAACGAGCGGAGGATCTCCATCGACGCGATCCGGATCGCATCTCCTCGCTGCTGCAACAGCGGATCGGGCGGATCGACGCGAAACGGCTCGATCACGATTTTGCGGGGCGTCGCCGCCGTTGCCGGAGCCAAACCGGACTTCTTCACCACGACCGGAACGTCGTCGTGGTGCCGGTTGCGCATCCAGAGAAAGCCCGATGCGCCGCCTAGCACGATGATTGCGGCCGCTGCAATCGAGGCGAGCAGCTTCCGCTTTTTCGTTCGCTTCAAGCGAGCGTTGGCCTCGGCTTCCGCCGCCGCAGCAACGCGCGCGGCCTCTTCCGCTTCCTCCGCGGCGCGTTCGGCCGCCTCGGCCGCCTCACCCTCGGGTGCGATCGTGAACAGCTTCACACCCGCGCGTGCGCCCGCGTCGCGCAACCGCGGTCCGACGCGTCCCTTCTTCACGAAGGCTTCGGTGATGTACAGCGTCGCCGCGTCCAGTTGCTGGAGAATCTCGTACGCTTTCTCGACTGCCGGTCCGGCCGCGGCGCCGTCATGCGTCTCGACCTCGCCGTAGTGCAGCAGCAGACGCACCGGAATCGGCTCGCCATCCTGCTGCTCGGGCGAGAAGTCGAACGCCCCTTTTCGTCCCGCCTCGAGCGCGTTCTCCAACGACGGCAGCTCGCCGACGAAGCGCGGCCCGAAAGGATCGGCGACCTGCCCGTCGAAAAGGTAGACCGCCTCGCCGAGGATCTGCTGCATGCGCGCAGCGGACTTGGCGGCGCCTGCAGGATCGACCGCATTCACGTCATCGTGATTGGCGATGTCGGCAGCCAGGATGATCGATTGTCGCGCCTGCACGGCGTGACGCGCGGTCGCAACGGCGTTGAGCGACGCGCGGGCAATCTCGTTCGACCACTCCACGACGGTACCGTCCACTTTGACGATTTCGTCGATGATCGCTTTCGCATCTTTGCAGCGTCGATACGGATCGCGAAAAAAACATTTGCCCGTGATGCTGAGAACGGCGTTGTCGATCTTCGGATTGACCACCTTCGGCGATGGCGGCTGCTCATTGACGATCTTGTGCGCGATCTCCCCGGCGGTCGGCGCGAGGAACGGGCGGCGGCCGGTGGCGACCTCGTACATGATCACGCCCATCGAGAAGACGTCCGTCTGCGGCGACACCATCTGATTCGTGATCTGCTCCGGCGCCATGTAGCTGACGGCGTTCGGATCGCTCCCTTTTTGCGAAAACGATGAACCTTGCCCTTCGCGCCGCGGCAGAAACGTCAGCGCGTTGAGACCGGCCAGCTTCACCTGGCCATCCGCGGCGACGAGCACTGAATCGCCGGCGATGTTTAGGTGCAGCACGTTCTTGGCCTGCATCAGCTTCACCGCGTCGGCGAGCTGATAGATGACGCGAAAGAATTCCGTCCGATCGGCGGCGCGCCCTCGGTATGCGGTGGCGACCGGAAGGCCGCCGAACCACTCCATGATCATCACCAGCGCGTCATCGGCCGGACAGATCTCGAGGATGGTGACGAGCGACGAGTGATACAGCGCGGCGCCCTGCCGGATTTCGCGGATGACCGCCTCGCGGCGCGCCGGATCGCGCGGAAGTTGTTTCGTCAGAACTTTCAGCGCGACCGTCTTGCCGTTGCGCGTGTCTTCGGCACGCCACACGGAGGCGCCCACACGCTCGAGAAGCCGGAACGACAGAATCGTCCCCCCTGCGACGAACGGATCGATGGTGGACATGTGCGCGAATTATATTGCGCGAAGATGCAGCAGGTCCGCGCCGCCTTCCACCGTCTCGCCGGCCTTCACGAAAATCTCGTCGACGACGCCGTCCGCGGGCGCAGGAATCTCGTTCTCCATCTTCATCGCTTCGAGGACGAGCAGGCCGGTGCCGCGGCGCACTTCGGTCCCCTTCTCGACTAACACGCGCGCGATGCGGCCGGGCATGAGCGCTTTGATGATGCCGCTGTCGCCGAGGTGATCGTCTCCGCTCTTGCGGCGAAGGGCGAGCGGATCGACGATCTCGATATCCAGCCGCGACGCGCCGATCGTGATCTGGTGCGTCGACCCTTCGCGATGATGCGCGAGCAAAAACTGCGTGCCGTCTTCGAGCCGCAGCGATCGCAATCCGCCGGCGGTGATCATGTCCGCGGCGATCCAACGCTCGCCGATCTTCACGCGGTACGTGCTGCCATGCCGCTCCACTTCGAGCGGAATCTCTTCGTCGCGATAACGGGCGTTGAAGATCAATCGCGCCCCCGCGTCGCTTCGATGCGCGCCGCCTGCCGCCAGCGCGACACTGTTTCTTCCGGCAGCCGGACGTTCTGCGCGTCTTCGAACGCGACGATCGCCGCGGCGATGAGTGCGGCGTCGCGCGTGGCGTCATCGGCCGGACGATGTTCGAGATCGAGTTGCGGCAGGACGCGGTCGATGAAGCCGGTGTCGAAATTCGCCGCGCGGAAGTCGGGGTGCTGCATGAGGAATGTGAAAAACGGGATCGTGGTGCGAATGCCGTCGACACGGTACTCCTGCAGCGCGCGCAGCATGCGATCGATCGCCTCGCCGCGCGTGCCTGCGTGGCAGATCAGTTTCGAAAGCATCGGATCGTAGTAGACGGGAACTGTGTAGCCGGCATATACGCCGTTGTCGTTGCGGACGCCCGGCCCTTGCGGCAGATCGAGATGGCGAATCAACCCCGGCGACGGCGCAAATTTCCTGGCCGGATCCTCGGCATACACGCGGCACTCGATGGCATGCCCGTTCGGCGCGAGATCGCTCTGCGCGATTCCCAGCGTTTCGCCGCGCGCGACGCGCAACTGCGCTTTCACGAGGTCGATCCCCCACACCATCTCCGTGACCGGGTGCTCGACCTGCAACCGCGTGTTCATTTCGAGAAAGTAGAACTGCTTGTCCGGCCCCATCAGGCACTCGATCGTGCCGGCGGAGTAGTAGTTGACTGCCGCGGCGGCTTTCACCGCCATCGCGCCGAGGCGTTCGCGAAGTTCTTGATCGACGACCGGCGACGGACTCTCCTCGACGACTTTCTGATGGCGCCGCTGCAGCGTGCATTCGCGCTCGCCGACGTGGACGATGTTGCCGTGCTGGTCGCCGAGAACCTGCACTTCGATGTGCCTCGGCGAGGCAACGAATTTCTCCGCGTAGACGGCGGCATCGCCGAAAAACGACTGCGCTTCGCTGGTGACGCGATCGAACGACGGTCGCAGATCCTCCGCGCGTTCAACGAGCCGCATCCCTTTTCCGCCGCCGCCCGCCGAGGCCTTGATCATGATCGGGAAACCGGCTTCGCGCGCGAAGGCTTCGATCTCGTCGAACGACTTGACGGCTTCCGTCAACCCCGGAACGACCGGAACGCCGGCGGCCTGCATGCGCTGCCGCGATTCCGTCTTCGATCCCATCGCCTCGATCGATTCCGGCGACGGTCCGATGAAAATGATGCCGGCATCGCGGCACGCCCGCGCGAAGTTCGCGTTCTCGGCGAGGAAGCCGTAACCGGGATGGATCGCCTCCGCGCCGGTCTTCTTCGCGGCGTCGAGGATGCGGTCGACGCGCAGGTAACTCTCGCGCGACGGCGCCGGCCCGATCGGCATCGCCTCGTCGGCCTGAAGAACGTGCAGCGCGGCGCGATCGGGCTCGGAGTAAACGGCCACCGTCGGGTAGCCAACCTCGCGGCAGGCGCGCATGACGCGGACCGCGATCTCGCCGCGATTCGCGACCAGGACTTTCATCGCGGCGCATTGTAATCGCTGCTAACATCCGCGCCCATGGCAGAGGAACCGTTACACGACCAGCGCACGCAGATCCTTTCCGGCGTCGTCAAAACGCTGCTCGACGACCTGAAAAACGGATCCGGCGACAAGGATCGCCGCCGCCAGGTCGAAGAGTGGATGCGCACGCTGGCCGAGAAGTATCCGGAGTTCCAGATCGAGACCGGCCTGCGCGACTACTACCTGGCCGAGGCCGAGCGCCTGCGCCTCGATTTCGAAAAAGCCGTCGAGCTCAACGAGAAGCTCGCCCTCGGCCGATCGATCGAAGGATTCCTCGATCGCGCCGCAGACTACGCGAAGCGGATCGCGGAGAAGTAGTTGCATTCGTTCCCAAAATGGGAAGGATCGTTCCTGAATTGGGAACGAAACAAAAAAGCTCGCGTCGCCGCGAGCTAATGTTTTTCCTTGGTGCCCAAGGCCGGACTCGAACCGGCACGGATTTCTCCACACGCCCCTCAAACGTGCGCGTCTACCAATTCCGCCACTTGGGCTTTAAAGAACGCTGCTACTTCTTGGCTGGAGCTGCCGGCGCCGAGGGTGCGCCGCTCATGACCGAGGAGCGCGGGCGAGCCTGAAGGATCGCCAGCGTGAGCGAGGTGATGACAAAGAGGCAGAAGAAGCCGGTCGTCAGCTTGTGCAGAAGCGTGGTCGCGCCGCGCGCGCCGAATGCGGTCTGCGAGCCGCCACCGCCGAACGCGCCCGCGAGATCCGCCCCCTTCCCTTGCTGCAGAAGGACGACGAGGATCAGGAACAGGCTGATGACGATGTGCAAAATGACAAGAAGTACGATCATTGATTCTCCGAAGCGAAGCTGCTAACGGGACAAGGGGGCGAATTCTTCCCGGAAAGGCACCGAGTGTCAAGGCTGCCGCGGAAGCCTCTTCATGGCCTCGGCCAGCGCCAGAAACTTCTTCGAATCGAGGCTCGCGCCGCCGACGAGAAAGCCGTCGATGCGGCCATGCTCGATGAGGTCATCGACATTGTCCGGCGTCACGCTGCCGCCGTAGAGAATCGGCGTGCGCGTCGCGAGTTCGGCGGGCCAGAAGCGTTCGAGCGCGCCGCGAATGGCCTCGACGATCTCGGCGACCATCGCGCCGGTGGCGTTGCGTCCGGTGCCGATCGCCCAGATCGGCTCGTAGGCGACGATGACTTCGTTCGCACTCGCGAGTTGCGGCACGGCGGCGGCGCAAATCTGGTCGGAACAAAAGCTGACGGCGTGGCCGAGTTCGCGTTGCTGCTCGTTCTCGCCGATGCAGAGGATGGGCGTGAGGCCGGCGTCGATGGCCATGGCCAGCTTGCGAGCGATGAGCGCGTCGTCTTCGCCGTAAATCGTGCGCCGTTCGGAATGACCGACGATGACGAAACGCGCGCCGCAATCGCGCAGCATCTCAGCGGAGATCTCGCCAGTGAACGCGCCCGACTTCTGATCCGCACAGTTTTGCGCTCCAGTGTTCGCGAATTTTGCAGCGACGTCCTTCAGATAGACGAATGGCGGTGCGATGACAGCATCCGCGTCTTTGACCGCGTCGAGAAACGATGCGACGCCTTCCGGCGGGACGTTCATCTTCCAGTTGGCGATGAGGTAGCGATTGGGCATCGGGCGTGGAGTTTATCGCCTACGCTGACAGCGAATAGCAGTTCTTGCCTGCGCGCTTCGCCTCGTAAAGGCGTTCGTCCGCGCGGCGGATCACGTCCGCGGCGGTGGTGTCGGTGCGCTGGTAGTCGGCGATGCCGAGGGAGATCGAGCAGCGGATGGAGCCTTCGTCGTCGGCGGGAATGGTCAACATGCGTACTTTCTGCAGGATGCGGTCGGCCACGGCGCAGGCGCCGCCGAGGTCCGTGTGCGGCAGGATAATCGCGAACTCGTCGCCGCCGAATCGCGCGAAGAGATCGGGAGGCCGCAGCGTCTCGCGCACCGCGCCGCAAAGCTCCGACAGCACGACGTCGCCGACGGTGTGGCCGAAGTTGTCGTTGATCGCTTTGAAATCGTCGATGTCGAACATCAGGAGGCTCAAAGGTAACGAGTAGACGCGCGCGCGCTCCATCTCCTGCGGCAGTTGGCGGCGGAAGTAGCGCTTGTTTGCGATGCCGGTGAGGTCGTCGGTGTCCGCCAGGCCCTGGATCTGTTCGCGCGCGCTGAGCTGGCCGATGAGCAGCGAAACCTGCGCGGCGAAGATCTCGACGATCTGCCGCTCCTGCTCGTCGAACGGCTCGCCGCGATAGACGAGCAGCACGCCGCTGCTGCGATTCTCGACGGTGATGACGGCGTGCGTGGAGTGCTCGATACTGTTGCCGGCGCCCTTACCGTCGCTACGCTGCGGAAGATCGCTGCGCTCCGCTTTCACGATCACGTCCGCGGCGGCGAAGGAAACGGGGATCATCGTCTCCAGCGTGCGGCGCAGACTCTCGATCAGCGGCGGCGCGATGAGCGAGTCTGCCCCTTCGCGCGTGACGACGTAAAGGTCGAGGTTCTGTTCGAGCATCACCGCGGCGGCGAGATCGAAATCGATGGCGTGATCGAGCGCGCGGAACGACGACACGAAGAGGTCGGCGATGTTGCCGGCACGCGTCGCGGGGCCGGTGAGCTCGCGGATCAGCGACAGAACCCCGGCGATCGGTTGCTGCTCATCACGTCTCACGGATGGCTGAATTATACGGAGCACCTATAATCCGATGCCATGACCATGCCCGAGGCTGAGGCGATTCCATTCGAGCCGCAGGACTTACGCGGCGAACGCCTCCTCGTTCTGGCCCCGCATCCGGACGATGAAGTGATCGGTTGCGGCGGTCTCGTGGCGCTGCATCTGCGCGAAGGCCGGAAGGTCCACGTGGCCGTGGCCACCGATGGTGCGCAGGCCGGCGACGCCGCGCAGCGCGAATCGGAGTCGCGCGCCGCGCTGGCACTTCTTGGCGATGTCAGCATCGAGTTCCTTCGTTTTCCGGATCGCAAGCTATCCGGCCAGCGTGAATTAAATGATCGGATGGCGGCGATTCTTCGTGAATGGAAGCCGGATCTGATCGCCGTTCCCAGTCCACTGGAAATCCATCCCGATCACACCGCCCTGTCGCGCGCCTTCTGCGATCTGATCGCGGGCGATACGTCGCTCTTCGCCGATCTGGCCGCGGCGCGCGTCGCGTTTTACGAGGTCAGCGCGCCGCTGCGGCCAAATGCGCTCGTCGATATCACCTCGGTTGCCGACGCGAAATACGCCGCGATCGACGCGCATGCGTCGCAGGCAGCCATTCACGATTACACGTCGTACGCGCGTGCGCTAAATGTCTGGCGGACGATGACGCTGCCTCCACACGTGAAATTCGCCGAGGCGTATTGGACGATTTCGCTGCCGTCGCTGCGCACGACGCCGTTCAGCGCGTTGCGCGAGGCGATGGGTCCGATACGCATCGATATCGTCGACGAGCCGCTGCCGATTAGCGTGATCGTTCGGACGAAAGATCGGCCGGCGCTTCTCGCCGAGGCGGTTGCGTCGATCCGCGCGACCGGCTATCCGGCGGAGATCGTGGTGGTGAATGACGGTGGCGCGCATCCGAACGTTGATGGCGTCACGCTGGTCGAGCACGAGACCTCGCGCGGCCGTTCCGCGGCGGCGAACGCCGGCGTGAAGGCAGCGAAGAATGAGTACGTCGCCTTCCTTGACGACGACGACCTCTACTACCCCGAGCATCTGTCGACGCTCGCGAATGCTGCGCGCGGATCTGACGCCGCCGGTTGGTACAGCGATGCCGTCTCTGCGTTCATCGACGGCGCGCGCCGTGAGCCGATGCGCATCTATGCGCGCGATTTCGATCGCGAACTTTTGCTCGTCGACAACTACATCCCGCTCCCTACTCTGCTTTTCCGCCGCTCCGATTTTCTCGACCTCGGCGGGTTCGATGCCGCTTTCGATCTCTTCGAGGATTGGGACTTTCTGATCCGGCTGTCGCAGCGCGGCGAATTGGTTCACGTTCCGCGCATCACTTGCGAGATTCGCCACATCCAGGGCGGCGATTCGATCCTGATGCAGAATCCCGAGGGATCGCCGAAGTTTCGTGAGGCGCGGCTGCAGGTCTGGCGAAAACACGCCGCGCTCATGGGCGAGAACGTTTTCGCGAACGTATTCGAACGCGAGAAGCGGCGCACGGTTGCGCTGGAAGGGGATCTCGTCGAAGTACGCGGTGTGCGCGGGCGCATCGAGCAGGAAGTGGCGCGGCTCGAACGCGACAAACAGTCGCTCATCGCGCAGGTAGGCGCGCTCGGCGAACGGATCAACGAAACGATGATGCGCATCAGTCACCTCGAGGGAGCGAATGCCGAGATTCGCGGCGCGCTCGATGGAGCGAATCGCGAGCGCTACGCGGCGACGTCGCGCCTTTCCGAAGTCGAGCCGGCGCTGATCGAAGCGCAGCGCACCAACGGCGCGCTGCATGCCGAGGTCGCGCGGATGCAGAACCTGCTCGATGCGATCTTCCGGTCGCGCACGTGGAAGCTGCACACGATCGTCGAACGCGTGAAAGGGCGCGGATGACGCGTGCGCTGCTCGTCTGTCCGGAGCCGCTCGGCCATCGCCAGCCCGCCGGCATCGGCATTCGATTTCTGGAGATGGCGAAGGTTCTGCTCGCCGACGGCCACGAGGTGACGCTGCTGTCGCGCGATGCGGGAGCCGTGGACGGCTGCCGCGTCGACGCGATCACGCCCGAGACTCTGCAGCGTTACACGGCCGACGCGGATGTCGCGGTTGTGCAGGGCCATGTCGCAAACGATCTCTTCGCACACGGAAGCGCGATTCCGACGGTCGTCGATCTCTACGATCCGTTCATCATCGAGAATCTGCATTACTACGAGTCGCGCGGCGCGGAGGTATTCACGCACGATCACGCGACGCTTATGCAGTCGCTGCTGCGCGGCGACCTATTCCTCTGCGCATCCTCCGCGCAACGCCTCTTCTACCTCGGCGCGCTCCTGGCCGCGGGACGCGTGAACCCGATCGCATTCGAGACTGATCCGCATCTCGATGCGCTGATCCGCATCGCGCCGTTCGGCGTTCCACCCGGGAGCGCGGACGTCTCGTCCGCTGCCGATTCGCGCGCCGATGTCCTTTTCGGCGGCATCTACGATTGGTACGACCCGCTGCTCGCGATCGATGCAGTCGCGATCGCGCGCCAGTCGCTGCCGGAAATCACGCTGACATTCACCACGCATCCCAATCCATCGCTGACGCCGCAGGGGAAACTTGCGGAGGCGATCGCGTACGTTCGTGAGAAGAACTATGACTTCGTCCGCTTCGAACCGTGGATTGCATACGAAGAACGCGCCGCGTTTTACAGCCGCTTCGGCGCCGCGCTGCTGACCTTTCCGCAATCGATCGAGACCGATCTGTCGATGCGGACGCGCGTCTATGACTACCTCTGGGGCGGGCTGCCGATCGTGACCAGCAGCGCGCCGGGCACTGACGAGCTGCTGACGAAATATGGAGCGGGCGTGGTCGTGCGCTCGATGTCCGCAAACGATTTCGCGGAAGCGCTCGTGCAGGCGTTGCGCGACAAAAACATGCGCGACGGCGCTCGACAATTCGTCGACGATCATCAGTGGCAGCGCACGTTGCAGCCGCTGGTGGATTTCGTTCGCGCGCCGCGCATCGATCCGCAAAAGGACGCGTTCGCGGCCACGCTGCACGTGCCGGAGCATCCGCGCTCGTTCTTCGATCGCATCAAACGCCGCATCGGAGGCTCATCCTGAGCACGCCGGCCGTCGACATCATCATCGTCAACTGGAACAGCCGCGACGACACGCTGGCCTGTCTCGATGCCGTGTCGCGCCAACTCACCAGCGACGCGATGATCACCGTCGCCGACAACGGCTCGACGGACGGAAGCATCGGCGCGATCGCCGGCCGCTATCCGACCGTGCGCCTGCTGCCGCTCGGTGAGAATCACGGCTTCACCGGCGGGATCGCCGCGGCGCTGGCCCGCTCGCCGGCGCGCAACGTAATTTTTTTGAACAACGACGCGGTGCCCGAGGACGGCTGGCTGGCCGCGCTCGTCGACGCGATCGAGAGCGCGCCGGACGATGTAATCTCCGCCGGCGGAAAGATCGTCGATCCGACCGGCGAGTTGATCGATTTCATCGGCGGCGCGCTCACCTTCGATGGCCACGCGTTTCAGAACGGATTTCGCTATCCGCTGGCGTCGCGCGACGAGCCGGCGGCGGGTTCGGATCTGCTCTTCGCATGCGGCGGCAACATGATTTCGCGGCGCGAGTCGCTTCTCGCGCTCGGCGGATTCGATGACGACTATTTCGCCTATCTCGAGGACGTCGACTTCGGCTGGCGCACGTGGATGGCGGGCCATCGCGCGGTCTACGAGCCGCGCGCCGTCGTCCGCCACAAGTCGAGCGCGACCAGCCAACGCCTCGGCGACTTCGAGCGCGGCGTCCTCTTCGAGCGCAATGCGCTGCAGACGGCGCTGAAAAATTTCGAATCGTTGCAGGACGCGTCCGCGGCGCTCTTCACGTTTTTCGCGAGACTCCATCACTACACCACGACGCGCAACGCAAATGCAGGCGAGCTGACGCGCGAGCCATTCTCGAAGTCTTCGAAGTCGTCGCGCAGTCTCGCCGGCCGCATCCGGCGAAAACTCTTCGGCAGCAAGCCGCTGGCGACGATCGACGATCCGCTGACCACCATGCAGTTTCGCGCGTATGAATGGATCGCTGCGCACGGCGAGCGCATCGCCGCGAAGCGCGCCGCCGTCCAGAAACTGCGCCGCCGCAGCGATCGCGAGATCTTCGAACGCTTTCCGCTGCAGATCGTGCCGACCTATCCCGGCGACGAAGCGCTCATGCGCGGCGCGCTCTTCAACCTGCTGCGAACCTCGCTGCCGTCAATCGATCGGACGCTGTCCGATATCATGCGAACGTGACGCGGTCGGCTTGGTGGCGTCGTTTTCTCGTGCGCGGCGTGTTCTGGCGGCAACTGCTTCGCTTCGCCATTCTCAACGTGCCGCCCTGGATCGAGCCGATCATCATGGCCTTCTGGGCTGCCTTCTTTCTATTGTGGGGACCCGGCCGCCGCGGCGTGATGCGCAATCTGAAGGTGATCAAACCCGGCTCGACCTCGATCGCAAATTTCTTTCGCTGCTACCGCGTCTTCTGGAACTACGCCTGGACGATTGCGGACAACGTGCGCTTCAAAGAGCTGCGCACGATTCCCGATTGGGAGTTCGTCGGCTGGAATCATTTTCAGTCGATGCAGGCCAGCGACGGCGCGATCCTCCTCACCGCGCACATGGGCAGCTACGACCTCGGCGCGCATCTTTTTTCGGAGACCTCGACGCGCCGCATCGTGATGGTACGCGCGCCTGAGGAGGATCCTGAGACACGCCGGTTCGAGGAGCATCACGGCGCGGAAGGATTGCGCATCGAATTCAACACGCGCGCGACGGAGCTCGCGCTCGATCTGCTCGAAACGGTTCGCGAGGGCGCGATCGTTGCCATTCAGGGCGATCGCGTCGTCGGCCCGATCAGCACGTTGCCGGCGACGTTCTTTGGGAGACCGGCGAACGTTCCCGCCGGTCCGTTTGCGCTGGCGATGGCGGCGCGCGTGCCGATCTATCCCGTTTTCGTGGTACGCGCCGGACGACGACGCTACCGGCTGGTGACGTCGCGGCCGATCGAGATCACACGCAGCCGCAATCGCGATGACGACTTCGCGCGCGCCGTCGCGCAGTGGATGACGGAGTTGGAGGCGGTCGTACGGGGCTACTGGTATCAGTGGTTCACGTTCGATCCGGCGTGGCCGGAGGCATCGGCGTGAACGTCGTCGCCGATCATCCGGAAGCGCGCTGGCTGCCGTCCCGGCATCACTTCGCGCTGGCGAAACTGATCGCGTTCGCGAAGTTGCGCGGGGCGCATCCGAGCGTGAACGGCGCGGAGCACCTTATCTTCCCCATCGATCGCGACCAGACCGCGGCGGAGATGAACGGTGTGGCGATCTGGGTTTTCGTCACCACCGTCTGTTACATCGCGGCAGCACTGCCGCTGATCTGGCCGACGGCCATCATCGTCGCGATTCCGATCGCGGCAATCGTGCTTCAATTTCCAACCGTCATCATCGGCCCGATCGTACGGATGCTGATCGGCGACGGAAACCACATCAAGATCATCTCCGTGATCGCGATGTCGCTGCTCGTGATTGCGTCGTCGTACGTTGCCGCTTCGAATTCATGGGCGCGATATGCGGCGTGGTTTTTCTTTGCGGTGTTGATCGTGAACGGCGCCGCGGCGGTCGTCGTGTGGTTACTGCGCGGACCGATTCGCGCGGCGGAAGAACGATGCGCGCGCTGATTCTCTGGTTCGCGTTTTTCGCGACGCTGCTGATTCCGATCGTGCTGTTGATCGTCTTCCCGCCATGGTGGCCGGTCGCCATCGGCATCATGGCGCTGTCGCACGCGCTCGTACTCTGGCCGACGCTCCGTCCGAATTCGCAGTGGCTTGGCCCTGTGATCACGAGGTTTGAATCATCATCGAAGGAAGTGTGGCTGACGATCGATGACGGTCCGACCGATGACACGCAGGCACTGCTCGATGCACTCAACGCACGCAACGTGAACGTAACGTTTTTCGTGAAAGGCTCGCTCTGCGCGCAACATCCGGAGCTGGTTCGGTCGATGCTGACGCGCGGACATCAGGTCGCGAATCATTCGCAAACGCATCCGTCCGGCGCATTCTGGTGCCTCCCGCCGAATGCGATCGCCCGCCAGATCGACGAATGCAATGCGGCACTGACTACGATCAGCGGCGAGACGCCACGCCTCTTTCGTGCGCCGGTCGGAATGAAGAATCCGTTCGTCCATCCGATCCTGGCGAAGCGCAACATGACGCTGGTCGGTTGGAGCGTGCGCGGCTTCGATTCATTTGGCGACGACGTTCATCGGGTTGTGCAACGCATCGTCCCGCGTGTCGGCAACGGCTCGATCATCGTCATGCACCAAGGCCGCGCCTTCTCCGTCGCCTGCGTCAGCCGCGTCGTCGACGAGCTGCAGGCTCGCGGCTATTCGTTCGTGATCCCCGCGTTCGAACGCCTGAAAACGAACAGGTAGTTGTTGAACGGCGTCTTCCCATACAGCGGCACGACCTCGGCATCAAATCCCCCGAACGGTCGCACGATCTCCTCGCGCGTCAGGAAGTGCAGACGCTCCGCGCGCAGCCAGCGCACCGCTCGCGAGAACGTTTCCTGCGCGTACGTGAGCCGGTACCGCCAGCTTCCGTCGCGTACGGCATCGCGGATGATGACCGTCTTCGCGTTCGCGGCCGCCGCCGCCAGGATTGCTGCTTGATCGGCATCACGAAAGTAATGCAGCAGATCGAGTAGAACGACCGTACCGCCCGTTGCAATCGCCGAGCGCGCGTCGGCCACTTCGAACGTTGCATCGTGCACGATGTCTCCGGCCACTGCCACCTTTCGCTCGTCGTGATCGATACCGCGGATCGGCGCGGCGAATCCGCGCGCGCGAAGATACGCCGCGAGCACGCCCACGCCACAGCCGACGTCGAGCAGCGGATCGGCGCTGCCGCGGATGCGCTCGAAGACGGCGGCGTACACCGGATCGATGCGCACTTTCGCGCGGACGTAGGCGCGCAGAAATCCGGATGGATACCGAGCGGCGATACGGTTTGCTACATCGTCCGTCGTCACGGCGAAAGATGCTCGATCAGGTCGATCAGCTCCGTGAGATTGAACGGCTTCGGCAGGATCGCGGATGCGCCGAGCTTCAGGATGGCTTGCGGCTCGACGTGCAGATGCGCGGAGAGGACGATGATCGGAAGCGTGCCGAGGAAGCCGGTCTCTTTGAGGCGCTGGAGAAAGTCCCAGCCGTTCATGCCGGGCATGGCCAGATCGAGGAGGATGACGTCGGGACGGTGGATCGTCAGCGCGCGATGGCCCTCATCGCCGTCGCCGGCGAGCAGCACCTGAAAACCAGCTTGGCGCAGCGCGGCAGCAAGCATGCCACGCAACGGCAGATCGTCGTCGATGACCAGAATGCGTTTCCGGTCGATGTCGGCGATCCGCTTCGTGCCGCTGTTGCTTTGGTTCTGAACCTGATTCATGCCGCGCCCGCGCCCTTCCATTCTAGCGACTGCTGAGACCGACATGCAGAACGCTGGCCACTCAGAAAAGATCGCTGTCGCCGTAGGTGTAGTAGAGGCGTGCCACGATGCGCGCGCTCGCGTCGGGAAGATCGAACGGCACGCACATCAGCGAAAGGTCCTGCGGATCGGGCTTCGACTCGAATTGCAGCGCGCGCAAAACGCGATCGAACCACTCGGGCCGCGCCGGAAACCATCCATCGATGCGATCGACGGGATAGTTGGGGACGACGTGCCGCAAAAGCACTTCGGCCGCGTTTGGATAGCGCGGATCGAACAGCGCATCGCCCCACGCCAGCCGCGAGTCGCGAACGCCGAATACGCTCCACCCGGCTAACCGGCGCCACTTGCGGATGGCGACGGTGAAGTACGAAACGTCGGGACACTCGAGATAGCGCCAGCGGAGATAGCGGGCATCGCGCCTCACCAGGAATCGATACGCGGGAGCGACGCGCGCGAAGAAGTCGTCGAACTCGCGGCCGGCGTCCTTCACCAACTCGAGCTGCCATCCGCGCGACAACCGTTCCGTGCGCGTGATCGGTTCGATCGGATTTCGTGCGAGGTCGCGCACGCGATACGGCGCCGGCTCGACCGCGTCGCTGCCGAGGAAACGGACGGAGAGCTGGCGATGCGAGTCGGTGGTGAAGCCGTAGTTGAAGGCCACCTTGCCGCGGCAAAACACTTCGTAGAAATGCTGCGCCGTGCGCGCGAGGATGCTGGTCGGGCCACGGCCGACCTGGCGCACGGAGCGGTCGGTCATGATGTCGCCGATCTGATTCGCGATGAACTCGCGCCCGTCATCGATCATCGCCACCGGATAGCCGGCGTACTGCGCGACGAGCTGACTGCTTTCATCGAACGTCAGCGCGATCCGTTCATTGCCGTACGGATTGCGCTCGTACTCCCATCGAAAATGTTCGACGCCGCGCGAGGCGTGCGGAAACGCGCGATGAAAAAGCTGCAGAATCTGTTCTTCGTCGCCGGCCCGAAACGCACGGACCGTAAAGCGCGGATCAACGGGCATGCGTCGGCTCGACCGATCGGATGGCGCTGAAGTTCACCGGCGCGCCAGCGCGGCGCTTGGCCACGATGCGGATCGATCCGGAAAAGAGCAGCAGCGGATCCGGCAGCACCTTCAGCAGCACGCGTACGAGCGGCGCCAGCGCCGGCCAGCGCGTGGCCACCGAGTGCCGCAGAAAACGGTGATCGCGGTACGCGAGCTCCGCGCCGATGCTGACGATCTCGAATCCAGAATGCTCGAGCAGTTCGATCAGCGCCGAGCGCGAATAAAGAATGAGATGCGTGCGGAAGTTCTGCGTCATCCAGCGCCGCTCGGTGATGAGGTACACCAGCCCCTCGGTGTCGAACGTAGACAGCAGCAGCACGCCGCCCGGTTTGAGCAGATCTTTCATGCGCGCCAGCGCGTCGTGCGGGTCGGCCATGTTCTCGAAAACGTGGAAGAGGACGATGGCGTCGAAGGCGGGGCCGGTGTTGACGAAGTTCGGAACCGTCGAGCAGTAGACATCGAGTCCGCGCGAACGGGCCGCGCGCGCCGCCGGAGCAGCGCGGTCGATGCCGACGTATTCGAACTCGGCGGCCGTGGCGTCGCCGAAGCTGCCGTCGCGCACGCCGATCTCGAGCACGCGCGCGCGCGAATTGAGATGGCGCCGCAGCGCGGCAAGGCGACGCTGGCTGGTCTTCTCTCGCGCCACGCCGCGATGCAGCGTTTCCTCGCCGATCTCCACCTGCGCGTGTTGACCGCGCAGAACGCGGCGAACGGGCCGGCGGTCGTCATCGACTTCGAAGCGGCCGAGGTAGCGGCACTTGCAGCGGCTGCAGGCGCGGACGACGTTGCCGGGGATTTGATCGAAGTTCCAGACCTCGTGCGAAAAACAAACGGGGCAGCGGCGCGGCGCGCGGTAGCCGTTGCGGCGATCGGTCATGCGAATCGAAATCGCCGACGCAACGCTTCGCCAGATTCCGAAGGCCGACCTCGTTCTGGCCGCGCGCACGGTGAGACGTTCGATACGGAATCCGTACTTGTTGGCGAGGTACGCCGCTTCGAGATCGAATCCGCTGCCGCGCAATTTCGATTCGGCGATGAGCAGCCGCGCCGCATCGGAGGAAAAGGCCTTCAACTGCACCGACGGATCGGGAAGGATCGATACGAGGAGCGAGCGAAGAACGATGCTGTCGCGGCAGCCCTCGCGCCGCGCGAAGACGACTTCCGCCGCTCCCGACTCGATGAGCGCGACCGCGTCGCCGATGGCGCTGACCGGATACGGCAGATCGGGATCGACGATGATGACGACGCTGCCGCCGGCATCCGCGGCGCCGCGCCGGATCATCGCGCCGTACCCGGCGCCGTCGCGGCGATCGAGCACGCGGATGTCGAACGCGAATCCGGTCGTTTGCAGATAGCGCTCGATCGTCTCCAGCGTCGACGGCAGCTCAGGCGCGGGTCCGGCCAGCGGCACCAGGATCGACACGCTCGTCGAGCTCATGCCGGTATTCTAGCTTTCGTCCACGATCGCAGTACGCGGCCGGTCAGCCTGTCTACCGCGCGCAAGTAGAGAAGGTCGCCGTGGTAGGTGTTCCAGATATCGTCGGAGACGTCCGCGATGTCGCTGCCGAAATGACCGGCGGCTGTCTCGAAACTGGCCAGCGGCGACGCTTCGAGGACGATGTCGTCGCTGTCGCCTCCATCGACGGATGGTGGGTTTTGCGTCCCTTCAAATCGCTTCGCGAATGCTCCGCCCCACTTGCGCAGGTAGAGCAACTCGGAGCGCGCGTAGAGCGACGCTGCTTCGGAAGATCCGGCCGCACTCTGGTTGTAGAGATGACGGCATCGGGCGGACGGAACGTAGACGACGTCGCCTTTTACGCGGCGCAGAAAATCGTTTTCTTCGAAGTAAAGCGGAAAGCGTTCGTCGAACCCGCCGACGGCATCGAAGGTACTGGTGCGAATGGCCATGATGGCACCAGACAGCGCGCGCATACGTGTCGTCTGATCGAGCGACCAGAACGCGACCCGTTGGAGAAAACGCCGCCGTTCACGGCGCCGCGCCCACGCACGCGAGCGGCTGGCCAGGACACGGTCGATCACTTCCCACCTCGTGTGCAGCTCCGCCGGCGGCAACATCCAGCAATAGGCGTCGTCCCAGAAAAGTGCCGGACCGGCAACCGCGGCATTCGCATCGACGAGCCGGTCGATCGCGTTTTCGCCAAAGCGGACGTCGGGATTCGATACGACGATGACGTCGCCATCGCACGACCGGCGGCCTGCGTTGATGCCGGCCGCGTAGCCGACGTTGCGCGGCGAGGCGATGACGACGTCGGCGATGCCGCGCAGCGCATCCGCTTCCGCGGGATCGACGCTGTTGTCGACGACGACCGTTTGCAACGGCCGCGACGATGCCGCGCGCGCGGTGGCGATGGCGTCGGCCGCGAGCGCGGACGACCGATAGTTGATCACCAGCAGCGAAACGGTGGTCATCGAACGACGGGCTGCGCTGCGTCCGTTTCCGCCGGCGCGAGCGACCAATGGTGGTCGAGCGAAATCAGTCCGACCTCGAAGCGTTCGCCGGTGACCGAGAAGGCCGGGCGGACGTCGCGCCGATCGAAGACGGTGATGGCGTTTTCGTCGCCGACGAAGGCGATGATCGAATACTCGCCGCGGTTCAGCGGCACGCCGTGCAGTTGCGCCACTAACTCGTACTCGTTTTGTCCGCACGGCGGCTCGAATCCGTCCGCGTGCGTGCCGACGGCGAAGCATTGCAGATCATCGGCCGAACGATGCACGCCGACGATGACGTGAATCGGCTGCGACGCGACCTCGGAGCGAATGCGCAGCTTGACGTGAATGTCCTCGCCGCGGTCGAACGTATCGCGCGGACGGCCGCTGCGATCGCAAACCACGATCTCGCGGATGCGCACGGGCGACGGTGCACGCTCACGTTCCGGCTCCCCTTCCACGGCCGGACGCTCGCGGTCGCGCTGCAGGAGGAACGTTTCGTACTCGTGCACGACGTCGAGCGACGGTCCGTAGCGCATCACGCGGCCGTGATCGAGCCAGAGCGTGCGGCGGCAGATCGTGCTGACGTGATACAGGCCGTGCGAGCAGAAGAGAATGGTCTTCCCCTCTTCCTGGAACTCGCGGATCTTGTCGACGCACTTTTTCTGAAAGTGGCCATCGCCGACGGCCAGCGCCTCGTCGATCACGAGGATGTCCGGGTTGACGTTGACCGCGACCGAAAACGCCAGCCGCATGTACATGCCCGAGGAGTACGTCTTGACGGGGCGGTCGAGGAACGTGCCGAGCTCCGAAAACTCCAGAATCGCAGGCAACCGCTGCTTCACCTCGGCGGGACCGAGCCCCAGGATGGCGGCGTTGAGCGCAGCGTTGTCGCGGCCGTTGAATTCAGGATGAAAACCGGTTCCAAGCTCGAGGATCGAGGCGATCGTTCCCTTCGTCTCCAGCGTGCCGCTGGTCGGACGCGTGACGCTGCAGAGAAGTTTGAGCAGCGTGCTCTTGCCCGCTCCGTTCTGGCCGACGATGCCGACCGTTTCGCCGCGCTCCACCTCGAACGTCACGTCCTGCAGCGCAGGGAAAACGGTGTGCCGCGGCCGGCGCGTGACCGCTTCGATCAGACGGTCGATGGGCCGCCGGTAGATGTCGTATTGCTTCGTCAGCTCCGAAGCGCGCACGGCGACAGTCATTCCCGCCATTGTACGGATCGAACCGCGAAAGCATCGCCGCAAAAACAAAGTGGCGGGCCGAAGCCCGCCACCAGGTTTGCATCAGGATCGAAAATCAATGAGCCGCACGGTGACGCGGCGGAACGACAGGACCGGCGTCTACGACCTTCACGGTCGTGTTCAGATCGGCGAAGGCCGTTCCGACGGCGATATGAACCGTCACGTGATAGGTACCGTTCACGGTGTACCGGTGCGATGGCGTCGCGCCCGTACCCTGCTTGCCGTCACCGAAGTCCCACGAGTACGTGTGCGGCGCGCAGGCGAAGTCGTAGCCGATCGAGCTCACGGCAAACCCGACGTCACCCTTCGCGGAGCAGTTGTTGCCATTGAACACGGTGCAACCGTCGCCGGAGTACGTGATGTAAACGTTGGCCGACGCACCATCGGTAACCATCGTGCCGCAGCTTCCACCGCCGGTACCGGGGTTACCGGACGCACCGATCACCACGGAGCGCGTGATGGTCGTCGACGAACTGCCGTTTCCGACAACCAGCTTGACGGGGAATGTGCCGGCATTGATGTACGGATGCGACGGCTGGGCGGAAGTGGAGTGCGCGGAGCCATCACCGAAGTCCCAGTCGTACGTGTGGGTGCCGTTGCAACTGAAGTTGTAGCCCGTACCGACCGCGCGGAACGCGACTGGATCGGAAGCCTTGCACTGGCCGCTGATTTCGGTGCAGCCCGTACCGGTCCATGCGAGGGCGACGTTCGTCTGCGTCAGCGTTCCGCACGTCGTCGGTTGCACGCTTCCGACTTTGACGTCCTGCCCGTAGGTGAACAGGCCGCCCGAGTTCGAGACCGTGGCCGTGACGTGGTAGATCGCGGCTGTGTTGAACGTGTGCGTCGGCGTTTGACCGCTACCGCCCAGGCCATCACCGAATGCCCAGGTGATCGTGCTGCCGTTGCCGCAATTGAGGTTGTAGCCGGAATCAGGTTGTAAGAAGAACTGCAGCGATTCGCCCGGATTACACGTACCCGACACGGCCGTGCAGTTCGAGGAAAGGCCTTGGTAGGCCACGTAGGCGCTGTTGGCCGCGGGCGCGGAGCATCCGTTGCCGCCGTTACCGTTGCCGCCGTTACCGTTACCGTTACCGTTGCCGTTTCCAGGGTTGCTGCCGGAACTGATCGTGACGTTGTTCGTGTACGTATCGGTGGCCAGCCCACCCGTCAGCTTCAGCGTAACGGGGTACGTGCCGGCCGCGGCAAACGTGTGCGACGGGGCCAATTCTGTCGACGTACCGCCGTCGCCGAATGACCACTCGAACTTGTCGCATTCAAGCGACGGCGTCCAGCCGCGGGTGAAGATGGCGAAGGGTACCGGCTGGCCCGGGGTGAGAGTGCCGTTGGTGTTTGGTCCGATGAAGGTGTTGATATCGTCGGGCGCGCTCGAGCACAACGGCTTGTCGATGTGCTGGCTGGGGAGAGTGGCCGTCTTGCTGCCGATGCCGTTGGTGACGACGACGCCGATGCTGTAGTCCGTGGTCGTCGTGAACTGCGGCTTGAATTCGGCCGTGTTCGCGCCGGTGGCGGTGGCGGTTGGATTGCTGGTCCACGCGAACGACCAGCCGGCCAGCGTCGGATTCGTCGCGGACGTAACGGTGAAGGAGCAAGGCGTACCGACGGTCAGGCAGCCGACTTTGACAATGACCGGATCGGGACCATTCAGTACACCGCTTTCCGCAACGGCGTTGGCTGCGCTGGCGCAGCCGGTGCCCGGTACCGCCGAGGCAGCGACGGTGGTCGTGAGACGTACTTTCAGTCCAAGAGTGCTGAACGTCGTGCGCGGCACGCTGAACGGTGGGATCGTGCCGAGGGTAGCTGAGCCGTTCGCGCTGGTAATGGTCGTGTTGCTGCCGTTGACGACTTCCCACTTGTAGGTCGCGGCGGTGCCGGTACCGCCCGGCAGATCATTCGCGCCGCCGACGCGCAGAGCCGTCGTGAAGACGGCGTTCGGATCGTTGATGGTCGACGGGCTCGGCTCCTGAACCGTGAGGACGTAAGGACGTACCGTGTACGTGAACGGAGAGATGCTCAGCGGCAGATCGGTGACCGACGTAAGCGTGCTGCCGGAGCCGACGTACGGGCCGTAATGCGTGTTGAAGGCGAGCGTATGCACGCCGCAGGTGCCGACGCCGAAGGCTTCGCTGGGCAGCTTCTTGTTCGAGGTGCCGTCGAGGACCCAATCGGTAAAGTGGCCTTCCACCGCGCCGTCAGAGGCATCGAAGAATGAGTCGCCGGCGACGATCGGCGCGGTCGAGCTGGCGTCCGGCTGACGGAACAGCAGTGACGTGTTGGCGAGCTGGAAGCGCGGCGTCGGAGCGGTGAGAGTCACCGTCAGGCTGTCGCTCATGGTCGGATCGGCGACGTTCGAAGCCGTGACGTGGCGCACCAGCGGCAGCGAGGCTAACGACGTGATGCCGCTGTACTGATGCTTGACGACACCGCCGGTGCTCGATGCGTCGGTCGACGCGTCGCCGTAGTCCCAACTCACGCTTGCCGAACCGCCCGAGGCCAGCGAGCTCGAAAATGACTGGCGGTCTCCGTAGAACGGACCGGTGCCGGCAGCCGCGGTCGAATGCGGATTCGGCGTTTCCGCGAATGCATTCACCCGTGCGGTGAGCGCGTCGCTGGCTTTGAGCTCCCACACGTCGCCCAAGCCGAAGCCGGAGACGACGAGATAGACCTTGGAGCCGATCTTCATCGGCGTAACGTCCTTGAAGATGTTCGTGATCGGATGCGTATAGCCCGCAGGCGCATTCGCGCCGTAGTACATGGACCAGAACGGCAGTACCGTGTTCGGTTTGCCCGGCACCGGGATCTCGAACGGAATTTCGGTGAGCGTTCCGGGCCCGACTTTGTAGACGCGGATATTGGAAGTGCCGGCGCTGGTGGGATGCACCGAATCAGGGGTGAGCTCGCCGCCGTAAAGCGCGAGATACCCGTCGCCATAATGCATGCCTTCTGGGATGCCGTATCCGTTGCTGACGTAACGCTTCTCCACGTAAGTGTTACCCGACGGCGAAATCACGTCGATGAAGGGGCCACTGCCCGACGCACCATACGCATAGAAGTTCGTGCCGTCGCCGGTGATCATCCGGAACGTCCCGCCACCACCCGCTTCGAAATGAGCGAGCGGCACGCCGGTGCTGATGAATGCGTCCGACGTAAAGATGGACACGCCGCCGCTGTACTCGACGATGCCGACGCGCAAGCCGGTCGAATCCTTCGCCCAGAGATAGAAGGAGCGGCCCTGGACATCGGGGAGCTTGGAAGGCTTGCCGGGATCGTCCACATTCCAGATCTGCAGAACGGAGGTCTGATCCTTGCCGCTGACGGCTGCGTAATACTTTCCGTCGCTCGTCTTGAGCGCCATGATGTGGTCGGGACTGAGGCTATTGACTTTGGTGACCTGCGAGACGCTGCGCATCCAGCCGCCGCCGGCGTCGCCGCTATCCTTGACGATGCCCCATCCGAAAACGGAGTAGGCCAGATAGACGTTGCCGCGATCGTCCCAATCGAAATCCCACAAGCGCTCGAGACCGTCTTCGGTGGGGGTAATCCAGCCACCGCCGTTCTCCGCATAGAAGAACGTGTCCCACCACAGAAAGACCTCGGAGGGACCGAATTGCGCGAACCGAGGGTTGCCGCCGGACGTCGGAACCTGAGTGGCCGGCGACATCTGCTCCTGTGGTCTCATGCTGAGGCGCGAGATGAACTTGTTGGCGTCATAGACGGCCAATGCACTGCCGAGGATCGTGTAGAGGCGATTCCGCTCCGGTACGTAGCGAGCGATCTTCGGACGCGCGGTGCGGAAGTTCTGCTGATAATCCTTCGCGTTTTCCGCGTCAGCCCAGCGTCCGACCCATTTGAGGACCGGCGGATATCCGATCGTCAGCAGCGTCTCACGGCCGGCGCATGCCGAGCAGAGCACATCGGTATTCGGCTGGTCGGCCGCAAACGGATAGAGCTGAGCGACGGCGCTCGACGCGGCGATGAGCAGCACGGCGCAGAGCAGGAACGACCTGTAACGAATCGAGTTCACGTTATTTCCCCCAGATGGCTTGTGGTGGCGCGTACCGCACCAGGAGTTGGCTCCGCCAGCGACGATGAAACGCTACCGAAGTGAGAATGTTATTTTACTCAGTTCTGACGCGGTGTCTATCAAAAAAAAGCGGGCCGGAAATTCCGGCCCGCTTCACAGCAACTGCGTGTTGATATCGACTACGGGAGAGGAGTCGTGTTCGTACCGGTGTACGGAGCGACTCCCGGAGTGCAACCCGGATCAAGCGGCGGGCAAACCAGCACGCCACCAGCCGGAGCAATCACAGCACCCGGGCCAACGGCCGGCGAGCAGCCGTTGCCGAGCCACGCCGCGTCGAAGTCGACCGTCAGGCGATTGCCGCCGGCGGCGCTACCGAACATTTCGACGATGACCCAGTTCTGGCTGGGACGCGGACCAACAGTGGCCGAACCTGCAGGCGCGAGGTTGCTCGTGCTGCCGGCGCCGGTGATGATGGTGGGAACGCCACCAACATTGCGGGTCACCGAGTAACCGGTGCTGCCACCGTTGTTGAGGTTGAGGTACATCCAGCCGCCGACATCAGCGCTGCTGATGGTCGGGAAGTTGCCGCTGGAGGTGTTCTGCGCGGACGTTTCCGGCATGGTCGACGCCGTCGGCGTCGGGCAAGGCGACTGCGTGCAAGGCGCGCTCGTGTTCGGGTTCTCGTGCTCGTCGAACCGAACGACTTCGGCGACGGGCAGAGCACCGTTCAGAGCAAGCGATGCACCGCAGGAACCGGTGCCGAAACCTTCACGCCAGATCTTGTAGTTGGTTGCAAATGCACCCGGTCCGCCCTGGATGTAACGCGCGGCCCACAGCGCCGGAAGCGGCTGGCGGCGGTCGAGGGTACGGTTGGTGGCCGGGGTGTAGCGGTCATAGAACGTGTACGGCAGGTTCGTCTGCGCGCCGGAAAGCGGCACGCCGGCCGGACCACCCTCAGGGATGGCGCGGATGTGAACCATGGCGTTGCCACCGGCGTCAAACGAGGCAGCGGTCGTCCCGGTCGGAGCCGGTCCGAGCTGCTGGTAGTCGCCGATGAGAACGTTGTCGAAGAGGATCGACGTGGCGTAGTAGTTCGGGTCCGTCGGCAGAGCGAGCGAGCAGTTCGACGCGACGTCGATCGTGATGTAGCCGATCGCATTCGCGTGGACGCCGCCGACTGCATTCGGGCATGCAGCAGAGCCGCCCGGATTGTAGACACCAGTCGTCAGAGCGCTTCTCACCGCGGCGACGAGCGTCGGGTTGAGCAGGCCAGGCTGGCTGGAGCAGTTGATCGAGGCGCCGCCACCAGCGAAGTTCGGGTTGGCGGTGAAGCCGGCCGACAGCGCGCCGACGCCAGACGGCTGCGTCTGGGCGACGGTCGGGCCCGTGCCGTTGGCCTGAGCAACCGTGCCGCTCAGAACCTGGTTCATCGAGATGCCCTGAACGTCATAACCGGTCAGGTAGATGTTGAAGTCGAGGACCGGGAACGACCAGTCCGTCCAAACGGTCACGTGGGCGATCTGCGGAAGGCGCGTCACGTTCGTGATCGTGAAAAGCGTGTCCTGCGTACGGTTGGTGATATCCACCTCGAAGTACGGCAGAAGCAGAGTGGCGGCCGGTGCAACACCGATGTCGCACGAGTCGTCGTTGTTCGTCGTCGTCGGGCCACCAGCGGTGCCCGGCGTCCCGAACGTGAAGGTCGCATTCGGAGCGGTCGCCAGGTGGCGGTTCACCGCGAATGCAGAACCCGCCATCAGGAGGGTGGCCATCATGGCCAGTACCAAGAGTTTTTTCATGCTGTTCTCCTACACATTAAATGATTGTTTAAAACCGAAGTTACGGACTGCGGTCACCCTCTCTCGACGATACGATCACCTCCCGCGTCGGATTTGAAAATTGTCGTTCTATTCCAAGTTGCCGGTAACAGTATGGCGGAAAAGCCTTGAAGTCAAGCCCTCATCACGATTTTTATGCCGATACACCATAGCCCGCCGAAATCGCACCCAAAACCACATGCATCGGCACGCCAGCTCGCTCACCGCGATGCCCTGGTTGCCCGCGCCTCCGAATGCGCAATCGGTGCCCGCCACCTTACTCTACTTCCCCGCCTTTCGATCCTGCGTCTCGCTCTTCACCAACCCGCGGTTGAGAAAAACGTGCACCGATCCGTTGCGCGAAGCGAACGCCGGCATCGCTGCCTCCGCCGCATTCGTGCTCGCGCCCGACTCATACATGATGATGACGTCCGGCTTCTTGTCGCCGTTGACGTCGACCACTTTCAGGTCATACAGCGACAGGTCGAGCAGCTTCAACCCCTCGCCCGCGGCGCGCGTGAATCCGCCTTTGCCGTCGCCGAGGAGGATCACTACTTCGTGCTGCGTCGAGTCGGCGTAGACGATATCGAGATTGCCGTCGGCGTCGACGTCGGCAAGCGCGAGGCCGGTCACCGGACGATGTCCGCTCCAGCGCGCGATCGGGTAACGCGTCGCCGTCCCGTCCTTCGCGAACGAAACGCGATCGATGTTCGTGGTCTCCGCGAGCGGCGGCCGCGGCATGATGGTCGGATCGAGATCGCCCGGCCAGTAGCGCACGTAACTGATGATCGCGTCATCGTGCGTCTTCGACGTGATCCTGCCCGCACCGTTGGCGTAGTAGTACGCGCCCCACGGGACGAGATCCTGGCCTTGAGGATTCTCGAGAACCGCCCATTCGTTCGGTCCCTTGCTGAGATAGAAGATGTCGCGGCTGCCGAGAAAGATGCTGCCGATGACGTAGTCCGTTCGCCCGTCGTCGTTGAACTGACCGGTGGAAAGCCAGTCGCCGCCGGTCTTCACGCCGGACGGCGCGATGTCTTCGATCTGCCACGACTTCGCTTTGTTTTTGTTGATCACGGCGATGAGCGGACCATGCGGCAATCCGACCATCGGACGCGGCGTCGGTCCTTCGGTGACGGCTACGAGATCGGGATAACCGTCCTGGTTGACGTCCGCCACGACCAGACGCCGCGTCGGAAAGTCGTGAGGCAATCCCTCCGAACTCTCAGAGAAGTGTCCTTTGCCGTCTCCGAGGTAGACGAACAGGCCGGTGAGATGGACGCTGAAGGCCATATCCTTATGGCCGTCTTTGTTGAAGTCCGCAACGACGACGCTGCCGTAATCGAGCGCGTGAGGGACGCTGGCCGGCCACCCTTTCCAGTGACCTTTGCCATCGCCGAGGTAGATTGTGGGAAGTCCTTCGGCGCCGCCGCGCTGCGGCGGAAGAACGAGGTCGAGGAAACCATCCTCATTCATGTCGGCGATGGCCATGGAGTTGCGGAATGAGCCGATCTGCGGAAGACCGTCGGACGAGTCCTCGAAGCGGATCGTTCGGCTGTTCTTCGCCGGATCGAGCGGAAAAAACTGCGGGCGGAGAATCCCGAAGAACTTGACGTCGGAGTCGCTGTAGCGCGGCCCCGCCGCCGTTGGCGCGGCCGGTTGCGCCGCTTCCTGCGGTTCCGGATCGAGGACCCAGACCCAGACCCATTTTTCATTCTGCTGGTAGATTTCGAACTGGAAATTCACGTTCGCCATCGGCCGGACGTTGCCTTCTTCGCGATCGTAGGCGGCCCACTTCCGATCGAACTTTTCGATGTGGAACGATTTTCCGTAACGCCAGAAGTGCGTTCCCGGATCGGGGTTGATTCCAGGGTCGACGTTCGTACCGAGACGCGCCTGGCGGTGCTCCGGCGTCTCCGGCTTGATCCACGCCGGCATGCCGCCGTCGGGAACCGTTGCGCTGGATTGCGCGGGCGACGTCTGCGGCGCTGCACCCAACTTGGCCGGCGTCTGTGCGAATGCCGCCGGCACCAGGGCCGCGGCGACACACGTTGCAAGGATCAACTTCCTGTCAAACATTCAAATCTCCTGGTTTGGATTCGCGAAGCGAGTCAGATCAGATCGGCCAGCGTACCTTGCGCGCGTCGGAAGAACAGAAGTCCGCCGATGAACGCCGCGGTAGCGACAGCTAGAAGAAATACGATCGACCCGGCCGCAGGTAACGAGGCCGATAGCATCGCGCTCCGGAACAAACCGAGCATAGGTGTCATCGGATTCCAGATGAATATGTGCTCGAAGCGGCCCGCGACGGGATAGAGGATGGGGCTGAGATAGAAGATGACGCCGAGCACGAAGGCGAGGATCGGCGTGAGGTCGCGGAAGAATACGTACGTGGCGGCCAGGATCCAGCCGACGCCGACCTGCACCGCGAACTGCACCACGAGCACGAACGGCAGCAGCCATACAAGCCGCATCGGCATGCCTCGCACCATGAGGAAGGCCGCGAACAAGCCGAGGCCGATCGATTCAAAGATCAGTGCGGACGCATTCGGGACGATGATGAGCAGTTCGCTGCGGAAGGCCAGCCGCCGCACCATCGGCGCGTTGTCGACGATGCTGGTGGCCGAGCGCATCAGCCCTTCATTCAGCCCCAGCCACGGCAAGAGTCCGGCGATCAGGAAGTCGATGTAGTGATCGTCGCCCTGTCCTGCCGGACGGCGGAACATGTAAGTAAAGACGAACCAATAGAGGATGACGAGGCTGAGCGGCTGCAGCACCGCCCAGAAGATGCCGAGGGCCGAGCCGGTAAAGCGCGCGTGGAAGTCTCTTTTGATGAGTTCGCGAAGAAGATGGACGTTTCTGTGCGTTTTCGCGCCTTCTCGGCTTGACAGATGACCGTCGAGCCCGTAGATTGTCGGGAAGTTTATGGTGCGTATCCCATAAAAGTCAACGAAACCCGAATGAATAAGCCAGCACAGCTCGAGCTCGTAGGCCGCAAAATCCGGCAGCTTCGCCGCCAGCGCAAGCTGACGCAGGTGGAGCTCGCCGACAAGATCGGCGTCCATCAGTCCGACCTCTCGCGCATGGAACAGGGCGAGTACAAAGTCGGCCTCGACACCCTGCTGAAGATCCTGGCCACGTTCGATCTGAGCATCGGCGACTTCTTCGATGAAAGCGCCCGCAACGAATCGGTCGTGCAGAAATATCGCAGCCTCAGCCCGAGCGCGCAGAAGGAAGTCGAGAGCTTCATCGAGTTCAAGCGCGCCCAGGAAGAAGACGGTTCGTGGGATTCAGACAGTGGGGAGAGCGAGGGTGACGATGTCTGAAGCTACAATGGCTGATATGACAAGCCGCATCGAGGAGCTGCGCCAACGCGCGCTCGAGCAAGTCCGCGCCGATCACTTCGACGAGGCGCTCGCGCTGTATGACGAAGCCCTCGGCCTGACCGACGACGAAGAAGTCCGTGAGCTGATCACCATCAACAAAGGTCACGCCCTCATCGCCGCCGAGCGCACCGGCCCCGAAGTCAAAGCGCTTCCGATGATCCTGATGCGCCGCAGGAACGCGCATCACACGTTCCTCGCGGCCTACGCGCTGATGTACACGAATCGCCTCGCGAACGAGTTGAAGCGCGCCATCTTCTACGGACAGATCGCACTCGAGGCGGCCACCGAAGCACAGCAGACGTTATGGCAGGTCGCGGTTCAGAACGAGTTGGGCATCGTTTACGAGACCGACTCGCAGTTCGGAAAAGCGATCGAGTCGTTCAGTCAGGCGCTGGCTTGCCTGGATAAAAAGGGCGTAGATGATGTCGCCGCGCAGGCGTTCAGCCGCGTCGCGATCATCACGAACCTCGGCGACAGCACGCTGCTCTCCGGCAACAGCAAAGAAGGCCTTCGCCTCATTCACAGCGTCATCGATCAGATTGCCACGCCGCACGCGAAGTCGGATGCGTTCGGCAATCTCTCCTACGGCTACCTCGACCTCGGCGACTTCGACAAAGCGCGCAGCTACGGCGAGCAGGCTCTCGAATTCGCATGCGAAGAGCGTCAGGTCCGCAACGCGCACTACCTCATCGGCGAGGCGGCCTACAAGGCCGGCGACGTCGACGCTGCAGAAGAGCATTTCGAACAACTGGCTCGCTTCTACCCGCAGTTCCGTCACCTCAAGAGTCTCTTATTTGCGATCGATCTTCGGTCGATGATCAACCTAAAACTATGAAACGTATCCTCGCCGCTCTCGCCCTCTCATTGCTTTCCGCCAGCGCGTTCGCGCAGAGCGCCGATCGCGATGTGCTCGTGACGCCCGAGGGCACCGTCTACACCGTCGAGCAGCAGACGCCGTCGGAGTCTTCGGGCGTGGCCGCGACGAACATCCTCCAACTCTCGATTCAGAACGGCTCCGCAGAACCGCAGCGCCTGATCGTCCCCGAGTCGTTGCAGGCCGGTTTTCACTCCGACGCCGCTCTTGCGTACGACACCGCATCGAAGACTCTCTTCCTCGTCTGGAGTCACATGCCGAACGGCATGTCCAGCGAGCTGCTTCTCGCCTCCTATCGCGATGGCAAATGGCAGCGCGCCATTTCGATCGACAGCCAGGGATATTCGAATCATCTGAACCTGCGCCTCGGCATCACGCGCCGCGTTTCTCAGCTTCAGAAGGACGGCACCTACGCGGACGCGCCGGCGCTGATCCTCCACGCACTCTGGTGGGAGAGCAACGGACACGGCCAGGAAGCACGCTATGCGATGCTGCCGATCGAAGACGGCGCGCTGTCGCAGGATGCCGTCGAGATCCATTCGCTCGAAGAGTTCGTCGGCAAAGACGAAACGGTCAATGCGGTCGACGAGAACTTCAATCCCGAAATCCTCCGCCACCCAGCCATCGTCAGCTCGCCGATGCAGAGCAGCGTCGACATCGTTTTCGGCGACACAGATAAGAAAGTCATCCACCGCATCACGCTACAGCCCATTGCCCAGCACCGGATTCACATCCCGGTCGGAATCGGTGGCGGCGCGCCGGGAGGCGGCAAGGCGCTCAACCTGATCGCGCCAGCCAGCTTCACCGCAGAGTGGTCGGGCAGGATCACAGTCATCGAGCACGGCGATCGCCTCATCTTCGCCAACGCCACCGACAAGGCGCTGAACTACATCACCTACTCGGACGGAACGTGGAGCGAAGCGAAGTCGATCATGCTGAACAGCAAGCTGACGGTCGAAACCGCGCTGGCCGCAGTCGACAAGATGGTGACCTCGCAGTAGCAACAACCGATCATCGAACAAACCGAGAGCCGGCGATTTTCGCCGGCTCTTTTCTTTTGTGCGGCGAACAGCTTTGCGCGATCAGGCACCGCCATTGCTGAGTCCCTCAGCGGAGGTACGCCGTGAACTGGTTCAATCTCTCCTTCCTCGGCTGGATCATCCTGATCGCCGCGCTCGCGATCGCTGCCTACATGATTCACGTTCCGACGATCTATATCGCCGTCGGCGCTCTGGCGCTCATCGGCATCGGAATCATCACCTCGGTAGCGAAATCGAAGCCGCGCATCTGAGCGTCTTGCCTCGAGTCAAATGCGCGGGCGCGATTCGATCGCGCCCGCGTCATGTCTCACCGCTTCCGCCGCTCGAAGAGTTTCCATCGGCCTTCATTCTGCGAATAGCCTGAGTGCTTTACCTTCACCCAAAGGGTATCCGGCGCGTACGGGTCTGTCTTGCGCTTGGCCACGATTCCTTCGAGGTCCTTCTCCACGACCAAGGTGAAGAGCGCAGGATTCTCGACATGGTCGACGAACCCGATCGGCGAGTCTGCAATCAGCCGCTCGAGCGTCTTCTTCCTCCTCCACAGTGCCTGGCTTCGAAGATCACGTCCGTCCAGCCAGAGGAGATCAAAGGCAGCGTAGGCAGGCTGACCACGGCGCATCATCAGAGCGTAGAAGTCCGGGCCGTCGTCTCCCATGACGATGATCTCGCCGTCGAAGATTGCGTTTTTCACCGGGAGCGCGGCCGTCAGCGAGGCCGCAAGGTCATCGAAGCGCTTGAGTGGCTTACGGTTCTTCGAGGTGAAACTCCCGCGGCCGTTTTCGATGGAGAGGATGCCTCGGAAACCGTCGAGTTTCAGTTCGTACAACCAGCCGGAGCCGGCAGGCACGTCCGGCTTTTTCACAGGCCGCATGGGATCGATCTTTGGAAGCGTCACGCCTCATGATCGCGAAAGGTCCCTTATGAGTTCCATGTGCGGAGCACAGAAAACACAACGGCCCGGCAGAAGCCGGGCCGTTGGGCGTTGCGAGCATTGCGTGCGATCTACAGCTTGTAGACGGTGAACGCGATCAGCAGCGCGTAGATGACCAGCGACTCGATGAGGGCGAGACCGATGATCATCGACAGGCGGATCGCACCGGCCGCACCGGGGTTACGGGCGATGCCCTCGACCGACGCGGCAATGGCGCGGCCCTGGCCGATGGCACCAGCAGCGGCAGCGATGCCGAGAACGAATGCCGCGGCGATGACACCCCAGCGAACTCCCGACTTCGCGGCCGTGGCCTGGGTAATCGGATCCTGCGGCGGAACCTGCGCGAACACCGCGCTGGCCATCAGCACGATGACCAGAGCCATCAAGATGAATTTAACCTTGCTCATTACTTATCCTCCTTTCCTGAATTTCTGTGAGTCATGAATTGCGAATCAGTGTTCTTCCACGACCGTGGCCCCGGCGATGTAGACCATGGTCAGCATGATGAAAACGAAGGTCTGCAGGAAGGCGCCAAAGATGCCCAGGCCCATCATCGGCCAGGGAATGACGAAGGGAAGGATGCCCATGAAAATGCCGGTGGCGGAATGCTCTCCGAAGATGTTGCCGAACAAGCGCATGCCCAGCGACAGGATGCGCGCGAAATGACCAATGAGCTCGATCGGAAACATCAGCGGCGCCAGAATGGGCAGCGGGCCCATGAAGTGCTTCACGTAGTGCACGACTCCCTGCGTCCGGATGCCCTGGACGTTGTAGTAGAGGAACGCGCAGATGGCCAGCGCGAAGGTCGTGTTTGGATTGCTTGTCGGCGGCTGCAGGAAAAAGAAGATGCCGAAGATATTCGAGACGAAGATGAATGCGGCGAAGCCTCCGATGATGTAGAGGAAACGGTCGCCGCCATGACCGACGATGTCGTTGAGTAGGCCTTTGAGACCGCTGACGACGAGCTCCAGCATTTGCTGGAAATGGCCGGGATTCTCGCGGCTGATCTTCCGCGACATGAGCGGGAAGACGACGATGCTGATCAGCAGCACCAGCAAGGCCATGATGACGTGATCGGGGATGTCCCAGGCGAACGCGTGCTGCACGCTGTGCCACAGCGCGTTGACCGGTGCGTAAAGGATTGAGCTTTCGTGTTCCATCAGTCTCTATTCGGCGAAGCTTCGGAATGTCGAGTACACAGCTTCACCCATGATTCCCACCACCACAATCGAGAATCCCAGCAACACACTTACCGCGTTGATACGAGCGACGAAGATTGTGACCAAAAGCGCCGCACCGAGGAGAGCAAACCTGGACAGAGTACGTACTGTCAGTCTCCATGGGTGCCGGGCCGGCGTCGGCTGGAGCAGGCCGTCAACGATCTCCTCCAGCCAAAGGAAATTGATCATAGTGACGAGGCCACTGCAAGTCAATCCGAGCAATCCACGCCATCCGCCGGTCATCAGAACGGGCACCGTGAACGCGATCCATGCGGCCGCGGCGAGGAGGCGGATCCGGCGCAGAACGACCGGCGCCGACTCATCCTGCACTGACGCCATGGCCGTCATTCTTTCCGCAAGCCAATCCGGAAAAGGTTGATAAATGCGGCGATGACGCCGAAGCCGGTGAAGATCCAGGTCAGCCACGGGCTGGTGTGAAAGAGCTTGTCCATCCCCCATCCCCAGGCGTAGCCGAGGCCCATCGCGATCGGGAACATCAATCCGATCGACGAAGCCTCGAGGAGCGTCTGGTTCTGGCGGAGTTTCTTGCCGCGATCGTCTTGGCTATCGTCCGGCATGGGGAGTAAGCGCCGCGCGGGCGGCGACATGGCTCGACGATTCAATCACCTGATCGATCATCGGCGCGGGAAGGATGCCGAGGGCCAGCGTCACGATGAGGCAGATGCCGGCTACGATTTTCAGCGGCGTGGTGATCGCGAACTCTGCCTCGACGCCTTCGCGCAGGTACATGGCCACGACCAGCCGCAGGTAGTAGAACATCGACACCGCCGACATCAGCACGGCGATGACGGCCAGCGAGCCGAATCCGGCCTGCACCGCGGCGGCAAAGAGAAAGTACTTGCCGATGAATCCTGCCGTCGGAGGGATGCCGCCGAGGGAGAGCAGGAAGATGATCATGGCGAAGGCCCACAGTGGCGCGCGCTTGCTCAATCCTTCGAAATCATCCACGCGCTCGCCGGCGTACTGATGGCGGCGCAGCATCAGCACCGTGGCCCAGATGCCGAGGTTCGCGAAGACGTAGACGATCGAGTAGACGAGGATGCCGCGCAGTCCGAGCGCATTCACGGAGATGACGCCGAGCAGGATGTAGCCGGCATGCGCGATCGATGAGTAGGCCAGCATCCGCTTGACGTTGTCCTGCGTCAGCGCGGCCAGGTTGCCCACGATCATCGACAACGCGGAGATCGTGGCCAGGACGTAGTTCCAATAGAGGTGAAAGTCGTGCAGCCCGACGTAGAAGATCCGGGCGAAGATCGAGAACGCGGCTGCTTTCGATGCGGTGGAGAGGAACGCGGCGATCGGAGTGGGTGCGCCTTCGTAGACGTCCGGCGTCCACACGTGAAACGGAACGGCCGCAATCTTGAAGCAAAGTCCGGCGCCGAGAAGCATGATCCCGAACATCAGCGCGTCGTTGTTGGTAATCGTCGACATGGCCGCGGCGATGTCGAGCAGGTTGAGCGAACCGCAGACGCCGTAGATGAGCGAGATTCCGTACAGCAGAATCCCCGAGCTCACCGCCCCGAGGATGAAGTACTTCATCGCAGCCTCGGTCGACTTCAGCTCGCTCTTGTAGAAGCCGGCCAGGATGTAGCTCGACAGCGAGAGCAACTCGAGACCGATGTAGATGGTGATGAGGTGGACGCCCGAGGCCATGAACATCATGCCGCAGAGGGCGAAGGCGAGCAGCGAGTAGTACTCCCACGGCGAGTAGCGCGACTCCGCCAGGAAGTCGTCGGAGAGCAGGACCAGCAAACCGATCGAGGCGATGAACAGCAGCTTGAAAAAGATGGAGAAGCCGTCCAGCGCGAACATCGCCTGCAGTTGGCGCGACTGGTCGATGGTCTCGACCGCGTGCGAGCAGGCGATCAGCGTGCCGGCGGTAGCGAGGAGGATGACCAGCATCGCCCACTTGGCGGAGAAGTTCGTTCCGCGCGCGCCGGTGACCGGCACGAGCAGCAGCGCCGAGGCGCCGATCGTCAGCACGATCTCCGGCAGCAGGTAGATGAAGTCGTTCCAGGTCATCGCGTGGTCTCGACGGCGCTCACCACGACCGGCGCGGTCGGCGGATACTCGATCGGTTTCTTGTCGAAGTACGTCGGATCGACTTTGCGCACGACGTAGTTGACCGGCTCCTCGATGACGTCGAAGAAGACGGCCGGCTTGATTCCCATCCACACCATGATCACGACCAGCGCGAGCAGCAGGCCGAGCTCGCGGCGGTTGACGTCGAGCAGCGTCTTGTTCGCGGGATTGTCGAGCGGTCCCCA
>Ga0207650_10000092_pt1 | contig 116489 bp, 101 predicted proteins | sample KBSS63metaG_FD_184325 | JGI IMG/M metagenome (GOLD analysis project Ga0207650, IMG submission 184325) | Switchgrass rhizosphere microbial communities from Kellogg Biological Station, Michigan, USA - KBS S6-3 metaG (SPAdes) (version 2) | ecosystem: Host-associated > Plants > Roots >...
GCTTCGTCGATGAGGATGGAGTCGACTTCGTCGATCACGGCAAAGTTGAGTTCGCGCTGGAATTTTTCTTCCATGCTGAACGCCATGTTGTCGCGCAGGTAGTCGAAACCGAATTCGTTGTTGGTACCGTAGGTGATGTCGGCGGCGTAGGCGGCGCGCTTCTCTTCCGGCGGCTGGAACGGCGTCACGACGCCGACGGTCAGGCCGAGGAATTCATACAGCGGGCGCATCCAGTTGGCGTCCCGGCGAGCCAGGTAGTCGTTCACCGTCACAACGTGCACGCCCTTGCCGGACAATGCGTTGAGATAAACACCCAGGGTTGCTACCAGGGTCTTGCCTTCACCTGTACGCATTTCGGCAATCATGCCTTCATGCAAGGTCATGCCGCCGATCAACTGCACGTCGAAGTGGCGCATGCCCATGACACGCTTACCGGCTTCACGGGCAACCGCGAAAGCTTCGGGCAGCAGTTTGTCGAGGGTTTCACCTTTGGCTATGCGGGCCTTGAACTCTTGGGTCTTGGCGCGCAATTGCTCGTCCGACAGGGCAACCATCTGCTCTTCGAAGGCATTGACCAGCTGCACCGTCTTGAGCATGCGTTTGACTTCGCGCTCATTCTTGCTTCCAAAAAGTTTCTTTAACAAAGGCGCAAACATATCGGCAGGTTCTTCCACACATAGGGATGGAGGGCGCACCGTGAGTGGCCCGAGCAGCCCTCACGGCCGCATGCGAACGCGCATTCTACCCGGAATCGTGGGTGAGGAAAGTGGCGTTGTTCCCCGATGCGGGCACGGCGCTGTGAGAGGGCTTGTTTAAAATAAGGGCTTTTGTCGGAACTTCAACCCATGCCGCGCAGAAGTCACCTATTGATTTCACGCAAAAAACCGCGTCGACGCTTTGCCTGGAAGGCGTGCAGGCGCTTTCTGCTAAGATGGCCGCTCTGTTACCTAAGGTGTCCAATCATGGCATTTCGCCCTCTTACAGCCCGCGCGCCCAGCGTGTTGCTTCGCGAAGCCAAGCCGTTGAAAGCCATCTTTGGCCATGCGCAACGCTTGGGCCATTTGCAGCGCCTGCTCGAAAGCCAGTTGCAACCGGCCGCACGTGAACATTGCCATGTGGCGTCCTGGCGTGAAGGCAACCTGCTGCTGATTGTCACAGATGGCCATTGGGCGACCCGCTTGCGCTATCAGCAAAAACGCCTGCAGCGTCAATTAATGGCCTTTGAAGAGTTCGCCAGCCTGACGCGCATCCAGTTCAAGGTGCAACCGCCGACCGTTCAGCAAGGCGCGGCGGGGCACACCATGGACCTGTCGGAAAGTGCGGCCGAGACCATTCAGGCCACGGCCGACGGGATCAGCGACCCGGGCTTGCGCGCCGCGCTTGAGCGGCTGGCCGCCCACGGCAAGCCCAAGCCCTGAACCGTTACTTGCGCTTGCCGCCGCCCAGCAAAGACCCCAACAAGCCGCGCACCAATTGCCGCCCCATCTGATTGGCCGCCTGTTGCATCGCTGATTTGAGCGCCTTGCCCGCTGCCGTTCCCAGAAACGCACCGGCCTTGTCGGTAAAGCTCGGCTCCTCGGCAGCTGGCACAGCGTCTTCGGCAGGGCTCAAGTCCTTGCGTGCCATCAGCACTTCATAAGCGGACTCCCGGTCGATCGGTTTGTCATAGCGCCCTTGCAGGGGTGAACGGGCAATCAGTGCCGTGCGTTCGGCCTCGCTGAGCGGCCCGATACGCGATTGCGGCGGCGCTACCAGTACCCGTTGGACCACCTCCGGCGTGCCCTTTTCCTGCAAGGTGCCCACCAACGCCTCACCGGTGCCCAGCTCGGTAAGCACCGACAAGGCATCAAATGCCGGGTTGGGCCGGAAACCGTCTGCCACCGCGCGCAGGGATTTCTGCTCTTTAGTGGTGAATGCGCGCAGGCCGTGCTGGATGCGCAAGCCGAGTTGAGCCAGCACCGTGTCCGGCAGGTCGCCAGGCGATTGAGTCACGAAATACACGCCCACCCCTTTGGAACGAATCAAGCGCACCACCTGCTCCAGGCGCTCTTGCAAGGCCTTGGGGGTGTCGGCGAACAACAAATGCGCCTCATCGAAAAACAGCGCCAGCAGCGGTTTATCCGCATCGCCACGCTCGGGCAGTTGCTCGAACAATTCGGCCAACAGCCACAGCAGGAACGTCGCGTACACCTTCGGCGCCTCGTGCACCAGGCGGCTGGCATCCAGCAGGTGGATACGCCCGCGCCCATCACTGGCCGGCTGCAGGATATCTTCCAGCTGCAGGGCCGGCTCGCCGAACAACGCCTCCGCGCCCTGCTGTTCCAGCACCGCCAGGCGCCGCAACAGTGCCTGGCTGGAGCCGGTGGTCATCAGCGCGGCATCGTCACCCAATAACTCCGGGTGATAGCGCAGATGGTTGAGCAGTGCCTTGAGGTCCTTCAGGTCCAGCAGCAGCAAGCCTTCGCGATCCGCCACTTTGAACGCCGCATAGAGGGCCGACTGCTGGCTGTCCGTCAGCTCCAGCAAGCTGCCGAGCAACAACGGGCCCATTTCGCTGATGGTGGTGCGCAACGGATGACCGGACTGCCCGTGGATATCCCACAACGTGACGGGATACTCCTGAGCCGTGTAATTCAGGAAAGGCATGCCGGCGATACGCTCGGCCACCTTGCCCTGTGGAAAAGCCGCGGCGCCCAGGCCGCAGAGGTCACCTTTGATATCCGCGGCAAACACCGCCACGCCCGCATCACTGAAGGCTTCGGCCAGGCGTTGCAGCGTGACCGTCTTGCCCGTACCCGTGGCGCCGGCAATCAACCCGTGACGATTGGCCAGGCGCATGGCCTGGGCGATGGGCTGGCCATCAAGGCCGGCACCTATAAGGAGTTGCGTGGAGTCAGGCATTTCGTCACCCATGGTTAATCTTTAGTGTCGCCAGGTCGATAAGACAGATGTGAGACCCACAAAGTCTAAAAAACGCTCAGATAGTTCCTACAGGGAACAACGGAAATATCAAACTTTTTTTGACGCGACCCTCCAGCGTGTTCCACAAGGACGCGCGTTGGATATTTATGACCTTAGCGGACCCTTCAAGCCATGAATAAAAATCTGCGTTTCAGCCATAAGATCCTGCTTGCAGCCTCCCTTATTGTCATCGCCGCCTTCGCGTTGTTTACCCTCTATAACGATTACCTGCAGCGCAATGCCATACGCGAGGACCTCAACAGCTATCTGCATGAGATGGGTGACGTCACCGCCAGCAGCATTCAGACCTGGCTGAGCGGGCGTATTGCGCTGGTGGAAAACGCCGCACAGAACATCGCCATCAACCCTGAGCCCAGCGTCGTCGCGAGCCTGCTGGACCAGAAAACCCTGACCTCGTCGTTCATGGCCACCTACGTGGGTGACAGCCAGGGCGCGTTCACCATCCGCCCCGACACCAAAATGCCGGACGGCTTTGATCCGCGCGTTCGCCCTTGGTACAAAGGGGCGCAGAGCAGCAACGGCTCGACCCTGACCGAGCCCTATATCGATGCCGCCACCGGCAAGTTGATTATTTCCATCGCGACCCCCAGCACCAAGGGCGGCCAGGCTGTCGGCGTGGTCGGCGGCGACCTGAGCCTGCAGACACTGGTGGACAACATCGGCGCGCTGAACTTCGGCGGAATGGGCTATGCGTTCCTGGTCAGCGCCGACGGCAAGGTGCTGGTACACCCCGACAAAAACCTGGTGATGAAGACCCTCGCCGATGTCTACCCCAGCCACACGCCGGCAATCAGCGGCAACTTCAGCGAAGTCGAGAGCAACGGTAAGGTCAACATCGTCACCTTCACACCGATCAAAGGTTTGCCGTCGGTGAACTGGTATCTGGGAGTATCGGTGGATAAAGACGAAGCCTACGCGATGCTCAGCAAATTCCGCACCTCTGCCGTGATTGCCACCGTGATCGCCGTGGTGATCATCATCGCCCTGCTGGGCATGCTGATCCGCGTACTGCTGCAACCGCTGCACGTCATGACCCGCGCCATGCAGGACATCGCCGACGGCGAAGGTGACCTGACGCGCCGCCTGGCCATCCAGAACCACGATGAGTTCGGCACCTTGGCAAATGCCTTCAACAGCTTCGTAGAGCGCATTCACACATCGATTCGCGAAGTGTCCTCGGCCACCGAGCACGTCAATGAAGTGGCCCTGCGGGTGGTAAGCGCCTCCAACTCGTCGATGGTCAACTCCGACGAGCAGGCCAACCGAACCAACAGCGTGGCCGCCGCGATCAATCAGCTGGGGGCTGCCGCCCAGGAAATCGCGCGCAACGCCGCGCAGGCTTCAAACCAGGCCAGCGATGCCCGCCACTTGGCTGAGGACGGCCAACAGGTGGTCGATCGCAACATCAAGGCGATGACCCAACTGTCCGAGATGATCAGCGCCTCCAGCAGCAATATCGAAGCACTTAACAGCAAGACCGTGAATATCGGCCAGATTCTCGAGGTAATCACCAGTATCTCTCAGCAAACCAACCTGCTGGCGCTGAACGCTGCCATCGAGGCGGCACGGGCCGGTGAAGCGGGCCGTGGGTTTGCGGTGGTGGCCGACGAGGTGCGCAACCTGGCCCATCGCACGCAGGAATCGGCACAACAGGTACAAACCATGATCGAAGAGCTGCAAGTCGGCGCCCGGGAATCGGTGACCACCATGAGCCAGAGCCAGCGTCACAGCCATGACAGTGTGGAAATCGCCAACCTCGCCGGTGAACGCCTCAATAGCGTGACCCTGCGCATTGGCGAGATCGACGGTATGAACCAGTCAGTGGCCACCGCCACCGAGGAGCAAACCTCGGTGGTGGAATCGATCAACATGGACATCACGGAAATCAACACCCTCAATCAGGAAGGCGTGGAAAACCTGCAATCGACATTGCGTGCCTGTGCCGATCTGGAACAGCAGGCTGCGCGGCTGAAACAGCTGGTGGGCAGTTTCCGCATCTGAGCCACCCAGGCGCCGGACCGACGCCTGCACGATGAACACCAACCGAACATCTATCCTTAGCTCAGGTCCACGTTTAGGAGAGCAATGGATCGGAGGGATGTTCATCGTGCATATCGCTGACATAACCATGTTCTACGCCCCAGCCAGCGGCGGCGTACGCACTTATCTGGATGCCAAGCACCGCCGCCTGGCCCTCAAACCCGGCATTCGCCACAGCCTTTTAATACCCGGCGCGCACTTGAGCGAACGCGATGGCGTGTTCAAAGTGCCGGCGCCCGCCCTGCCCTTCGGCAAGGGCTATCGATTCCCGGTGCGCCTGGCTCCTTGGCGAAATGTCCTGCGCGATTTACAGCCCGATCTGATCGAGGTAGGAGACCCCTACCTCACTGCGTGGGCCGCACTGGATGCTCGGCGCCAGCTGGATGTGCCGGTCATCGGTTTTTACCACTCCGACTTACCGCTGCTGGTGAGCAACCGCATGGGGCCGTGGTTTACACCCAATGTTGAAGCCTATGTCAGAAAACTCTACGGGAATTTTGACCGGGTACTGGCGCCAAGCCAGGTGATGGCCGACAAACTCATAGGCCTGGGGGTGAAGAATGTCTTCGTCCAGCCCCTGGGGGTGGACCTGCAGACCTTTACTCCGCAGGCCGGCGACCCGGGCTTGCGCGCCGAACTGGGGATCGACCAGGACACCCGCCTGCTGATCTTTGCCGGGCGCGGCTCCAAGGAGAAAAACCTGCCGGTCCTGCTGCGCTGCATGAAACGCCTGGGCAACGGTTACCATTTATTGCTGGTGGGCTCCGGCATGCCGGCCAGCGTGCCGGGCAACGTCACCGTCATCGACGGGTTTCGCCCGGCCCCTTACGTTGCCCGTCTGATGGCCAGCGCCGACGCCTTGCTGCATGCTGGCGACCAGGAAACCTTTGGCCTGGTCATCCTCGAAGCCATGGCCTGCGGCACCCCCGTGGTCGCCGTGGCAGCCGGCGCATTCAATGAGATCGTCAATGAACGCTGCGGTCTGTTATGCAGGCCCAACCACCCACAGGCGATGGCCGACGCCGTACGCGAGTTGTTCAACACCGACAGCCGGCGCCTGGGAGCCCAGGCTCGGCGTTATGTGGAACAGCATTACGCATGGGACAGCGTGGTCGACAGCCTGCTCGGGCATTACCATGCCGTACTGGGCAGCCACGACACGATGCTTTGTCATGGCTGAAACCGCCGTGTTACTGGTGCTGCACGATGTCGCGCCGCACAATTGGGCGGACTATCGTCCCTTTGTCGAGGCCGTGGACGCACTCGGCGCGGTGCCTATCACGTGGCTGGTGGTGCCGGACTTTCACCATCGCGATGCCTTGCACGATCACGCTGAGTTCCGACGCCTGCTCGACAGCCGCGTCGCCAGGGGTGATGAACTGGCGTTGCACGGCTACTACCACTGCGATGACCAACCGGCACCGCGCACGCCCAAAGACTGGCTCATGCGCCGCGTGTATACCCACGAGGGTGAGTTTTATCGCCTGTCATATGTCCAGGCCCTGAATCGACTTCATGAGGGCATAGCAGTATTCCAACGCAACGACTGGCCATTGTCGGGTTTCGTCGCGCCCGCTTGGTTGATGAGCCAAGGCACCCGCCAGGCATTGCGCCAATTACCGCTGAGCTACACCAGCGACCCGCAGCACCTGTACCGGCTTCCCGACTTCACGCGTATCGACGCCCCCGGCCTGGTGTGGAGTGCCCGCAGCGCCTGGCGCCGGCACCTGTCCAAAGCCCTCAGTGATTGCTGCGAGCACCGTTGGAAGACAGCCCAAGTCATCCGCCTGGGCCTGCACCCGGTGGACATGCGCCACGAGTTTTCCCGTCGCTATTGGCTTGAGACCTTGCAGCGCATGCTGAACGCGGGACGCATCCCAATGACCAAAGCCGCCTGGCTCGCTACCCGATCATGAACCGAGCCTTGTGCCAGGGCGGCTCAAGCGTCCTCTTCAGGTGCGGCAGGCGCTTCATCCAACGCCTGCAACTGCTTCCACAACTGCGCAGCGTCCGGGAAATCCGTGCCATCCTCGGCGTCCAGCGCATCCGGATCATAACGACTCAGGCACCCCTCACCGAGTGTGGCGGGCGCCCTGGACGTGGCTTTATCGAGCGGATCGTTCATGGCGTTGTCCTGACGGTCAGCTAACAACAAAAAAGGCCTGAAGCGATTAAACGCCCAGGCCCTTTCTTCAATCAACACGTATAAATCAGAACACCACAGTCTTGTTGCCGTGCACCAGCACTCGGTCTTCCAAGTGATATCGCAAGCCACGCGCCAAGACCATTTTCTCGACATCGCGGCCGAAACGCACCATGTCTTCAATGCTGTCGCTATGACTGACGCGCACCACGTCCTGCTCGATGATCGGACCGGCGTCCAACTCTTCGGTGACGTAGTGGCAGGTTGCGCCAATCAACTTCACGCCCCGCAGGGAAGCTTGGTGGTAAGGCTTGGCGCCGACAAACGACGGCAAGAAGCTGTGATGAATGTTGATCACCTTGCCGGCATATTCGCGGCACAGCTGCGGCGGCAGGATTTGCATATAGCGCGCCAGTACCACCACGTCGGCTTCATGTTGCTTGACCAGGCGGGAAACCTCGGTGAACGCCGGCTCCTTGTCCTGCGGGTTGACCGGCACGTGGTAGTACGGGATGCCATGCCATTCGACCATGCTGCGCAGGTCGTCATGGTTGGAAATTACACAGGCGATTTCGCAGTCCAGCTCATCGCTGTGCCAACGGTGAAGCAAGTCGGCCAGGCAATGGGATTCGCGACTGGCCATCAACACCACGCGCTTTTTCTGCTCGGTGTCGGTGATGCGCCAGGTCATCGAAAACTCTTCGGCGATTGGCGCGAATGCCTCGCGAAAAGCCTCAAGACCAAAGGGCAGCGTGTCGGCACGGATCTCGTGACGCATGAAAAACCAACCGCTGAGGTTGTCCGAGTGATGGCTCGCCTCGGTGATCCAGCCGTTGTGGGAGGCCAGAAAGTTACTGACTTTGGCAACGATGCCAACCCGGTCCGGGCAAGCAATCACCAGCCGAAAAGTGCGCATTAGGGGGGAACTCCAGGACTTCGCAAAGGCCGCCATTCTAGCGTTTGCGCAGAAAAACTGCAGTATTCGTTATCGCCTATTCTGACCGCGATGCCGCGTCATACCCCTCAATAGCCCAGGGTTTTATCCCTCATATATGAATCTATTGCGTTACCCGCGGGCGTTACCCTGAATACCTGGGGTATTGGCTTAAGCGCTGCGCCCTATAATTAACTCGATTGCATAGATTCGCTAAAAACAATCAAAGTAATTCACATAAATGCACGCTTAAATGTTTACTTGGGCAAACTGCCTGACTATTATTGGCCACTGTCCCTGTCAATCAGCGCTCTACATAAGGTAGTCCACATGTCTCTGATCAACGAATACCGTGCCACCGAAGAAGCTATCAAAGAGCTGCAAGCCCGATTGAAGAACCTGTCCCAAGACGACAAACTGAAAACCGAGCTGGAATTCGAAGGCAAACTGCGCACCCTCATGGGTGAATACTCCAAATCCCTGCGTGACATCATCGCGCTGCTGGATCCAGAGTCGAAAGTTAAAGCACCTCGCGGCGCCGTGAAAACTACCGGCACCAAACGTGCCCGTAAGGTCAAGCAATACAAAAACCCGCACAACGGCGAAGTGATTGAAACCAAAGGTGGCAACCACAAAACGCTGAAAGAGTGGAAAGCCAAGTGGGGCGGCGACGTCGTTGAAGGCTGGGCTACCCTGCTGGGCTAAGCTTCGACAGGCCTGCACCTGATACGCAACACATAAAAAACGCCAGCTTGCTGGCGTTTTTTAATGCCCGTCTATTTTGTTACAACGCTGATTACCGCGCCACGCGGGCCGCTAAAGAATCAGCATATTCCTGCCAAAGTGCCAACACCTGCTGCTGAAACGGAGTCGCATTAACGGCCAACTCCTGCCTGGCCAGCTTAAATGCCTCAAGGGTATTCGGCGCGCCCCATTCAGGATTTGACAAGCGCTGCTGACAGAAAAGTTTCCAGCGTTGTTGCTCCTCATTGTTCAACGTATCGGGGAAGTTGCGTGCTCGATAGCGAAACAATAATTCCGGTAAACGATGATCATCAAAAGGCCACTGCTGGAGCGCCAATTGCGCGGGTTCGGCCATGCGGACTTGTTCACATAAGCGTCGGTCGCGATCACCGATAAAACCGTCGTAAAGCTGCTGTTCCGGGTCTGCACTCGAGGCAAAATCTTCCGTGGCATAAATGGCCGCCAACTTATCGCACCAAAGTGCCTGTGCTTCAGTTAGCCGCAGCGCCCGCGCCTGATAAACGTCCATGTCCAATTGCAAACGTGCACGGTCTTCGGCGCGCAACACGCTCAAGGGCGCAACCACCGGGCAACGATTGATATGTACCAACTTGAGCGGCACCGGCAGTTCATCTTCGGCAAGCTCATCACGGCGGGTGTACAGGCGCTGGCGCAGCGTGTCGGCATCCTCGTTCAGCAGCGCCTGAGGGTCGAGCCCGAGGTCGCAGACAATCAACGCATTGCGATTGCGTGGGTGCCAAGCCAACGGCAGCACAACGCCCAGATAATGACGCTCGGCGGAAAACCGCCCGGAGATATGCACCATGGGTTGCAGCAAGCGCACCTGATCCATCACGCGCTGCTTGCTGCGCAGTTGAAACAGCCAGTCATAAAGCTTGGGCTGCTTCTGGCGAACCAACCGCGCCAGCGCAATCGTGGCGCGCACATCGGACAACGCATCGTGGGCCTGGCCATGGTCGATACCGTTGGCGGCGGTCAAGCGCTCAAGCTTGAGCGTCACGCGCCCGCCCTCCAGCGGCCACTCGATACCTTCCGGCCGCAGGGCGTAGGCGGTGCGAACCACGTCGATCAAGTCCCAACGGCTGTTACCGCCCTGCCATTCCCGCGCGTAAGGGTCGAAAAAATTGCGATACAGGCTGTAGCGGGTCATTTCATCGTCAAAGCGCAACGTGTTGTAGCCGGCGCCACAGGTACCCGGCGCGGCCAGCTGCGCATGCACCCGCGTCATGAAATCGGCTTCGGCCAGGCCTTTTTCCGCCAGTATTCCGGGGGTGATGCCGGTGATCGCACAGGCGGCGGGATGGGGCAGGATATCGTCGCTGGGCCGGCAATAAAGGTTGACCGGCGGGCCGACCTCGTTGAGCTCGAAATCGGTACGGATTCCCGCCACCTGCAATGGGCGATCGTTGCGCGGGTTGATGCCGGTGGTTTCGTAGTCGTACCAGAAAATCGAGGTCACGGGCTATTCCTGTGCTGAAGATCGGCAAAGTCTAGGCGCTGAACAGCACTCGGGGCCAGCACCAAATGCACTGTACAAACACCCAGTAAAATCTTGGAGAGTTGCTTCCATCGCCGACACTGCTAGCATCCGTGTCTCCAAACGCTCCGCACTGCCAAGGATCGCGATGCCATCAACCCCGTTGGACACCCGCTACCAGATCGAAACCCCTGAGGGTATCGACCTCCCGCTGCGCCCCGCCGGCCTGGTGCCCAGGGCGTTGGCCTTCGCCTTCGACCTTGGTGCGCGCGGCGTGGTCATGGGTGTGCTTCTGGTGCCGCTGGCGCTGCTCGGCAATATTGGAATCGGCCTGGGCTCACTGCTGCTGTTCGTGGCGAGCTGGTGGTACATGGTGCTGTTCGAAGTGCTCAACCAAGGCTGCTCACCCGGTAAACAAGTCATGGGCCTGCGCGTCGTACAGGACGACGGCACCCCCATCGGCTGGTCGGCGTCGCTCATTCGCAACCTGCTGCGGTTTGTCGACATGTTGCCTTTCGGCTACTTTCTTGGCGCTATCAGCTGCCTGCAGCATCCTAATTTCAAACGCCTTGGCGACTTGGCCGCCGGCACGCTGGTGGTCTACCGCGAACTGCCCCTGGCGCGGCCTCGGGTCCCGCAAGCTGCGGCCCTGCGCTTGCCGTTTGCGCTGGAACTGAGTGAGCAACGGGCGATCCTCGGCTTCGCCGAACGCCAGGGTGAACTCTCTGCTGAACGCGTGCATGAACTGGCCGCTATCCTCGCGACGCCTTTGCAAGTATCCCCGGCGCGCGCCGCCGAGCAACTCAATGGCGTGGCCCGCGGCCTGTTGGGGCCGACATGAAGCAAAGCATGTTCGAAAGCCGCTACCAGCCCCAATGGCACGCCTTTGCCGAACGACTGACGCAGTTGGAACAAGGCAAGGCCAAGGCCGCTGATGTAGCCGATTTCCCCCATCAATACCGGCGTCTGTGCCAGCAGTTGGCCTTGGCTCAGGAGCGCGGCTACAGCAGTTACCTGGTGGATCCTTTGCAACAATTGGCGTTACGCGGCCATCAACAGCTGTACCGTCATCGCAGCCAATTGGCGAGCAACGTGCTGAGCTTCGTCCTGGCGGACTTCCCGCGACTGGTGCGCGAGCAGTGGCGCTTCGTATTGATCGCCAGCCTGCTGTTCTTTACCAGCCTGTTGGGTATTGCACTGCTGGTCTACCTGTTTCCTGACCTGATCTACAGCATTGTCAGCGCGCAACAAGTGGCCGAGATGCAAAGTATGTATAACCCTGAAGCCAGCCGCCTGGGGCGCGCCGCCGAACGGGCATCGAGCGAAGACTGGATGATGTTCGGCTACTACGTGATGCATAACATCGGTATCGCCTTCCAGACGTTTGCCGCCGGTTTGCTGTTTGGCCTGGGCAGCGTATTTTTCCTGATTTTCAACGGGCTGATCATCGGCGCGATTTCCGGGCACTTGACCGAGATCGGCTACGGCCAGACCTTCTGGTCATTCGTCATCGGCCATGGTGCCTTTGAGTTGACGGCCATCGCCCTCGCCGGTGCGGCAGGCTTGCAGTTGGGCTGGGCGCTGATCGCCCCAGGGCAGTTGACCCGCGGGGAATCCTTGCGGCTCGCGGCACGCAAAAGCGTGCAATTGCTTTGCGGTGTGATGATGTTCTTGCTGATCGCCGCGTTCATCGAAGCCTACTGGTCGTCCACTACCCAGATCGCCCCCTGGGTCAAATACGTGGTTGGGGCTGCACTCTGGCTGCTGGTAATCGCTTACCTGACTTTTGCCGGGAGGGCTCGCCATGCGCCTGAGTGACTCCAGCGTGGTGATTCGACCGCGCACGGCCTGGGAAGCCATGGACCTCGGTGTACTAATGGCCAGGGAACATCGCCGGTTGCTAATGGGTAGCTGGGCGCTGGTGAGCTTGCCGGTATTCGCCGTGCTAAGCGCGCTGCTGTGGAAATACCCCTCCACCGCCATGTTCCTGTTCTGGTGGTTCAAACCGGCCTTCGACCGCTTGCCGCTCTATATCCTGTCCAAGGCCTTGTTCGGAGAAACGCCCAGCCTCAAGCAGGCCGTGCGCCAGTGGCCCCGCCTGCTCAAGGGTCAACTCTTGGCCAGCCTGACCTGGCGCCGACTCAGCCTCAGCCGCAGCTTTGTGATGCCGGTCAGTCAACTTGAAGGCCTGGACGGCCAGGCAAGGCAAAAACGCCTGGGCGTGCTGCAACAACGCAACGCCGGTGCCGCGAGGTGGTTGACCACGGTTGGCGTACACCTGGAAATCGGACTGTGGTTCGGCTGCATGGCGCTGTTCTACCTGTTCATTCCGCAGCAACTTGAACTGGATTGGGATTGGCAGCGCCTGGCACTGGCGACCACCACCGAAGGACTGTGGCTGGAGCATCTGGGCAACGCTTTCTACGCGTTGATCCTGGTGTTCTGGGAGCCCATTTACGTCGCGTGTGGTTTCAGCCTTTATCTCAATCGTCGCACCGTATTGGAGGCGTGGGACCTGGAGCTGGTGTTCCGCCGCTTGCGCCAACGCCTGAGTCATGTGGCCACGCTGTTATTGCTGGTGATCGGGCTGACACTGTTGCCCTTCAACCCTCCTGTCATGGCAGGCGAAGCCAAGCCGCTGAGTACCCAGGACGCGAGCCGATCCATCAAGTCGATGCTGGAAAAGCCCCCCTTCAAAAACCCGGAAACCGTGACCCGCTATCGCTTTGGCGAAGAAAAACCCGCCGCAAAAAACAAGACACACGCCGACAGTAAACTGCCGGGATGGCTGCAAACGCTACTGGGCAACCTCAACAGCAATGCCTTCAAGCACATTGCCCAAGGCCTGGAGGTGCTGTTATGGAGTCTGCTGGCAGGTGGCCTGGCCCTGCTGGTCTGGCGCTATCGCGACTGGCTGCAAACATTTGTCAGCCGACGCGGGCCACCCAGCGCCAAAGCAACCCCACCGCTCCCCACGCAATTGTTCGGCCTGGAGCTGGGCACCGACACCTTGCCCGTCGATATCGCCAGCACCGCCGAGCAACTGTGGCCCACTCAACCGAGGGAAGCACTTGGCCTTCTGTATCGCGGCCTGCTGAGCCGGTTACTGCATGACTTCAACCTGCCGCTTAAGAGCGCCGATACCGAAGGCCAGGTGCTGGCACGCGTTCAACAATTACAGCAACCGCAACTGCTGGCCTTCAGCGACGAGTTGACCCGGCACTGGCAAAACCTTGCCTACGGTCATCACCTTCCATCTGCCTCAACCCAGCAAAAATTATGCAGTGATTGGCGCGCCCTGTTCAGTTACGGGGGTCATCAATGAGCCGGCTATTGGTGTGGGTTGGGCTGTTATTGATATGCCTGATCGGAGCGGGTGGCCTTTACGCCTGGAGCAACGCGACGCCCTATGACGAAGTCGTGGATCGCGGCCCTGCCCCACAAGTGCTGGCCAACCCTTACCTGGCGGCCGAACATTTTTTGCGCCAGCAAGGCCTGACGGTGGAGCATGCCAATAGCCTTGATCGCCTGGCCACCCTGCCCGCCAAGGGCAACAGCCTGTTGTTGCTGGGCGAACGTAGCAATATGTCGCCACGCCAGGCCGGGCAACTGCTCGACTGGGCCAAATCCGGCGGCCATCTGCTCCTGGTCGCCGAGGCGCTATGGGATGAAGAAACCGGCAAAAGCGGTGACTTATTACTCGATAGCCTGCATATCCACCAGGCCCTGAGTGAGGAGCCGGCTGAGCCCACCCCACCCCGCAAAAAGAAAGCGCCGGACCTGACCAAACTCTATGTCGACAATGAAACCGCCCCGGCGTACTTCAGCTTCGACACCGACTTCAACCTCACCGACCCCAAGCACCTTGCCCAGTTTTCAGCCAATAGCGCCAGGTCAAGTCACCTGATGCAACGAGACCTCGGGCAAGGCCGTGTGACCGTGATTACCGACAGCGACCTGTGGAAAACCACCGATATCGGCAAACACGACAACGCCTGGCTGCTGTGGTACCTGAACCAGGGTACGGCGGTGACTTTCTTGTTCAACAGTGACGTGGACAACCTGCTGACCCTGCTGCTGCGTTATTTCCCCCAGGCCGCGGTCGCGCTCATTGCGCTGGTCGCCCTGGCGCTCTGGCAGGCAGGTATGCGCCAAGGCCCGATCCAGGCACCCGCTCCCAAGGCTCGCCGGCAGTTGCAGGAACACTTGAAGGCCAGCGCCGACTTCCTGCTGCGCCGCAGCAGCCAGGGTTCGCTATTGCACGCGTTGCAGCGCGATATCCAGCGTGCCGCCCGGCGCCGCCATCCTGGCTTTGAGCACCTCGACAACACCGAACAATGGCGAGTACTTGAACACCTGACGCGCCAACCCCCTCATGTCATCAGCCAGGCCCTTGGCCCACTCCCGGCAAAACGGCTTTCCAGCGCCGATTTCAGCCGGCGGGTGGCATGCCTGCAAACCCTCAGGAACGCCCTATGAGCGAATTTACCAGCGCCAACACCCTGACGACCGAAACCCTGCAACGCGCCAGCCGGCAGGCCCAGGCTCTGCGCGTTGAACTGCGCAAAGCAGTGATTGGCCAGGAGCAGGTGATCGACGACGTGCTCACCGCACTGATCGCCGGCGGCCATGTATTGCTCGAAGGCGTCCCAGGGCTGGGCAAGACTCTGCTTGTACGTGCCCTGGCGCGATGCTTTGAGGGTGACTTCGCGCGGATCCAATTCACCCCGGACCTGATGCCCAGCGATGTCACCGGCCACGCCGTGTACGACCTGCACACCGAGCAATTCAAGTTGCGCAAGGGGCCGGTGTTCACCCACCTGTTGCTGGCCGATGAAATCAACCGAGCCCCGGCCAAGACCCAGGCAGCCTTGCTCGAAGCCATGCAGGAGCGGCAGGTGACCCTCGAAGGCGAGGCGCTGCCCATCGAGCAGCCGTTTATGGTGTTGGCCACGCAAAACCCCATCGAACAGGAAGGCACCTACCCCCTGCCGGAAGCAGAACTGGACCGTTTCATGCTCAAGGTGCGCATGGACTATCCCGATGCACAGCAAGAGCTGGAGATGGTGCGTGAAGTGACGCGCTCGTCACGGGCCGACATGCTGGATGTGCAACCGTTGCGCACCGTGCTGCAAGCCTCGGACGTGCTGCAATTGCAGCAAATCGCCAGTGAACTGGCCCTGGATGAACAAGTGCTCGACTATGCCGTGCGCCTGGCGCGGGCCACCCGCAGTTGGCCAGGGCTGGCCATAGGTGCCGGCCCACGTGCGTCCATTGCACTGGTGCGCGGCGCCCGCGCCCGGGCATTGTTACGCGGCGGCGAGTTCGTCACCCCGGATGACATCAAGGGCTGCGCTTTGGCGGTACTGCGCCATCGGGTACGCATTGCACCAGAACTGGACATCGATGGGCTGGAGGTCGACCAGGTGCTCAAGCAGCTGCTGGACCAGATCCCAGCACCCCGCCAATGAGCTGACCATGAAGCCAACCCGTCTGCTGTTGATCTGGCTCGGCCTATTGCTGGGTTTGAACATCTTGCTGGGCACTGCCGCAGCATTGCAGTTCAAAGTGCCCGACACCGTACATTCGGTGGCGTGGGGCTTGCTCCTGGCGCTGTTGCTGCTGGCCATGCTCGACGCGCTACGGTTGCGGCACCGGCCCTCGCCACGGGTGCAACGGCAGATGCCCGGCAGCTTGGCGTTGGGCCGCTGGGGCGAAGTACGCCTGAGCCTGGAATGCGACTACCCACAGCCGCTGACAGTCGAGGTGTTCGACCATGTCCCCGATGGTTTAGGCAGGGAAAACCTACCCCAGGCCATCGAACTGCGCCCCGGTGAACGCAGTGAGCTGGGCTATCGCCTGCGCCCTCTGCGACGGGGGCATTTCACGTTCAGTCGCTGTGAAGTCCAACTGCCGAGCCCCTTGGGGCTGTGGTCCGCGCGGCGCTTTATCGAAGCCCACGACACCACTCGCGTCTACCCGGACTTCGCCCGTTTGTATGGAGCGCAACTGCTGGGCGTAGACAACTGGCTGAGCCAACTGGGGGTGCGTCAACGCCAGCGGCGTGGGTTGGGCCTGGAGTTTCATCAGTTGCGCGAGTTTCGTGAGGGCGACAGCCTGCGGCAGATCGACTGGAAAGCCACCGCACGGCAACGTACGCCCATTGCCCGAGAGTACCAGGACGAGCGCGATCAACAGATCGTGTTCATGCTCGATTGCGGCCGACGTATGCGCAGCCAGGATGATGAACTGTCCCATTTTGACCACGCGCTCAACGCCTGCCTGCTACTCAGTTACGTCGCGTTGCGCCAGGGCGACGCGGTGGGGCTGTACACTTTTGCCGGCGACCAACCACGCTACCTCGCTCCCGTCAAAGGCAGTGGCCAATTGAACCTGTTGCTCAACTCGGTCTACGACCTGGACACCACTCGACGAGCCGCCGACTACGAGGCGGCGGCCAGCCAACTGTTGGCCAGGCAAAAACGTCGGGCATTGGTGATTATGGTGACCAACCTGCGCGATGAAGATGACGAAGCGTTGATGACTGCCGTGAAGCGCATCAGTCGCCAGCATCGGGTGCTGGTGGCCAGCTTGCGTGAAGAAGTACTCGATCGACTGCGCCAGTCGCCCGTGCAAACAATGCCAGAAGCCTTGGCCTACAGCGCAACGGTGGACTACCTCAACACCCGGGATGAACTGCATGACCGTTTGAACGCGCACGGCCTCTCGGTATTGGACACTTTGCCATCAGCCATGGGAGCGGCCCTGGTGACGCGTTATCTGGGCTGGAAAAAAGCCGGCGTGTTCTGAACCATTAACGCCTGGCCACGGCCCGGGTAGCATTACCCGAGCCGGGTCAACCACCGTGCGGTAATCAGACGGATGCCTGCAGGGGGTCAAACCTGAAGTACTGCACCAACACACCAATCAATTGCTCATATTCCTCGGGCGCCTGAAGCACGTTGAACCCCGAATCGTAATACTGCGGGTTGATATCTTCGTGGCTCCACAGGCAGGTCGCCGTAAGGTCAATTGCATGGAAAGTGCCGTCAGCCTCGGGGATCTTCAAGCGCAGCTCGAATTGCGCATTGACCATCATGGGCAACTGGCTGATCAACATCAGTCCATTCCCCGAGACATTACCCAAGAAGCCGATAGGTTTATCGGTAAGACGATTAAACACTTGCAGGAAATAAGGTAGTTGATGCCGCTCGATCCGTCGGTCGGTAAACATGGTGAGATCGCCATCCAGTGGCCATTATTTGGCCGTGCCAGTGATTCGGAACGAGCACAAACACTCGCTCTCCCTGGATCTCGGTGTGACAACAGAAAACGTTTTGTCACTGGACAGCTGCCGAGTCCGGGCCCCTCATTCGTTCGAGTAAAACTTATACAAACGAACATACAAAGGATAGCCCAAGACTGGCAAGAGGCCAGTTAACAAATGACGAATAGCATTACAGTGACGCTGGACTCGGCTTCGCAACGCTCGCACCGGGGTAATGCCCCAGTTGTTGCAGGGTGTCCAGTCTGGCGCGGGCACGGTAGGCGTACTCGCTCGACGGGTATTGGTTGATGATGAATTGATAGGTCTGCACCGCGTCGACGAACAGTTTCTGCCGTTCCAGGCATTGCCCACGCAGCATTGAGACCTCGGGCTGCACATAACGCCGAGTGCGGCTTGTGCGGTCGACCTGGGACAATTCCAGGGTAACGCGCTCACAGTCACCCACCTTGTAAGCACGGTAGGCGTTGTTCAAATGGTGGTCCATTGACCAGCGGGTGCAGCCGACAACACTGACGGCCAGTGCAGCAATGAGCAGAATTCGCATGAGGGTTCTCCAGTCTTGTGCAGTGTATCGACCCCTCGTCAAAAATCTTCAAGGCAGTTCGTCTATTCAGCCACAACCAAAACAAGTCAATCGTCGATAAGTAGTGCAAACGAACAATGACTACAACGAAAGAGCATAGTAGCCTTCCTCAGCGCTTGAACTCAGGAGTCCGTGCATGTCCGTCCGTCGTACCAAAATCGTCGCCACCCTTGGCCCGGCCAGCAACTCGCCGGAAGTCCTCGAACAGCTGATTCTGGCTGGTTTGGACGTTGCCCGTCTGAACTTCTCCCACGGCACCCCGGACGAGCACAAGGCTCGCGCCAAGCTGGTGCGTGACCTGGCCGCCAAACATGGCCGCTTCGTTGCACTGCTGGGTGACCTGCAAGGCCCGAAAATCCGTATCGCCAAATTTGCCAACAAGCGCATTGAGCTGAAGATCGGTGACAAGTTCACCTTCTCCACCAGCCATCCGCTGACCGAAGGCACCCAGGACGTGGTGGGTATCGACTACCCCGATCTGGTCAAGGACTGCGGCGTCGGCGACGAACTGCTGCTGGACGACGGCCGCGTCGTCATGCGCGTCGACACCGCCACTCCAACCGAACTGAACTGCACGGTGATCATCGGCGGCCCGCTGTCCGATCACAAAGGCATCAACCGTCGTGGCGGTGGCCTGACCGCACCAGCCCTGACTGAGAAAGACAAGGCCGACATCAAGCTCGCCGCAGAAATGGAAGTGGACTACCTTGCCGTTTCCTTCCCGCGCGACGCCGCCGACATGGAATACGCCCGCAGACTGCGCGACGAAGCTGGCGGTACCGCCTGGCTGGTGGCGAAGATCGAACGTGCCGAAGCCGTGGCCGATGACGAAACCCTCGACGGCCTGATCAAGGCGTCCGACGCCGTGATGGTTGCCCGTGGTGACCTGGGTGTGGAAATCGGTGATGCAGAGCTGATCGGCATTCAGAAAAAGATCATCCTGCACGCGCGCCGCCATAACAAAGCGGTGATCGTCGCGACCCAGATGATGGAGTCGATGATCCAGAACCCGATGCCGACCCGCGCTGAAGTGTCCGACGTGGCCAACGCCGTACTCGACTACACCGACGCCGTGATGCTGTCGGCTGAAAGTGCTGCTGGCCCCTACCCGCTGGAAGCCGTGCAAGCCATGGCGCGTATCTGCGTCGGCGCCGAAAAGCACCCGACCAGCAAGACCTCCAGCCACCGTATCGGCAAGGTCTTCGAAAGCTGCGACCAGAGCATCGCCCTGGCTGCCATGTACACCGCCAACCACTTCCCTGGCGTGAAAGCGATCATTGCCCTGACCGAAAGCGGCTACACGCCGCTGATCATGTCGCGCATCCGCTCCTCGGTGCCGATCTACGCGTTCACCCCGCACCGCGAAGCCCAGGCCCGCGCGGCGATGTTCCGCGGCGTGTACACCATTCCGTTCGATCCGGCCTCGCTGGCACCGAACGAAGTCAGCCAGAAGGCTATCGATGAGCTGGTTAAACGCGGCGTCGTAGAGAAAGGCGACTGGGTCATCCTGACCAAGGGCGACAGTTACCACACCACCGGTGGCACCAACGGCATGAAGATCCTGCACGTGGGCGACCCGCAGGTCTGAGTGACACGCTGAAAAACAAGAGCCCCGCCATGTGAATGGCGGGGCTTTTTGCTGTAGCCGGCTACTGATTCATTCAATTCGACGGCCCCGCCGACACGCTTTATCTGCGCGTGATAAACCCCGACAACGCCGCAATCGCCTCCGGCGACCTCAACCGCTGGGTAAACAACGCGCCCTCCTCTTCGATCACCTGCCGCAACTGCTCACGGTCCACGCTCTTCATCAATTGCTTGGTCACCTGCACCGCCCCCAATGCCAGGTGTTCAAAGCGCAACGCAACTTCCCGCGCTTTGGCCAATGCCGCATCACCACTGCTCAGCGCCTCGGTGGCGATTCCCCACGCGGCGGCCTGTTCACCGCTGAACGCCTCGCCCAACAGCAGCAATTGCGCGGCTTTCGCATGCCCAAGCAGACGCGGCAGGATCAGGCTCGAACCAAACTCCGGACATAACCCCAGGTTGACGAACGGCATGCGCAATCTGGCATCGCGGCTGATATACACCAGGTCACAGTGCAGCAGCAGGGTTGTACCAATGCCTATCGCCGGCCCCGCTACCGCGGCAACCACCGGTTTGCGGCAGTTGAGCAGGCTCTGCATGAAGTGAAACGGCGGGCTGTCGAGATCACTGGGCGGCTGATCGAGAAAGTCGCCTATATCATTGCCGGCCGTGAAGCACTCGTGGCTGCCCTGGATCAGTACGGCGTTGAGGGTGGCGTCCGCATCGGCCCGCTCCAGAGCCTCGGCCAGTTGCGTGTACATGGCGCGGGTCAGGGCGTTTTTCTTGTCCGGGCGGTTGAGCTGCAGGGTCAGCAACCCGCGCTCGCGTTGCAACAGGATGGCGTCGGTCATGGTGCGTCTCGCGGCTGTGAAGTTCAGCGCTCAACCACGGGGCAGGAACACATCGGCCAGCAGTTGATTGCGCGGCAACCCGGCCAGGAACAGGCGCTTGGAAAACGCCTCGACGCTGGCGGGGTGCCCGCAGAGTAAGGCCAGCGTTTGCCTTGAAACAAGCCGCAGTTGCGCCAATGCCTGGGTCGACTCAGCCGCCGTCCACAGCTGCACCGTAAGGTTCGGATGCCCGGCGGCCAGCGCGGCCAAGGGTTCGGCCAGGTAATGGCCGCCAGCATCATGGGCCAGGTGAATCATACGGATGGGGCCCTGGTGATCCTGGCGCAACGCCTCGCGCAACACCCCCCACAACGGGCCCAGCCCGGTGCCGGACGCCAGCAGCCAGAGCGGCCGGGATTGCCAGTCGGGGTCGTATTGCAGCGCGCCGCCGCGTAGTTCGCCCAGGCGCAGGCGGTCGCCGATCTGCAGCAGCCGGGCCCTATCGCAGAATTCACCGGGTAGGCGGCAGTCGATATGAAACTCCAGAAACGCATCTTCCTGCGGCAGGCTCGCCAGGGAATACGGCCGCGCCAACTGCCCCGCCCACAGCACCAGATGTTGCCCGGCGCGGTAACGCAGGCCACGCTCCGGTTGCAGACGCAGGCGCAACACCGTCGCGCTCAGCCAATCGACCCCCACCACCTGGGCCGGCAAACCATCACGCAGCGGGTCAAACGCTTCGACCTGCACATCCGCCGTCACCCGGCACTGGCACGCCAGGCGCCAGCCATCCTGGCGTTGCGCCGGGCTCAGGGCGTCGGGTTGTTTGTCCTCGACCTCACCTCGGCAACGCACCAGGCAGGCATGGCAACTGCCTGCGCGGCAACTGTAGGGCACCGCCACGCCCGCCTGGTTCAAGGCGTCCAACAGGTTGCTGCCGGTGGATACCGACCAATGGCGTTCGCCGACGTACAGTTCAGGCATGGAAACTCTCGAATCAAAAAGGCCCGCACAGGGAATCATGCCCGGCAGAGTTTGACCATAGTCGGGTGTATCGGCCACCGCGCCGGGTTATACTGCCGCGCCTTTTTAGCGTCGCGCCTGCACCACTTGGCGTGCCTTGGAAAGGTGGCTCCAGCCGACCGATGCAACACTGAAGCCACCTTTATTGAATGTTCCCTTATAGAGGAGCGCGACTCATGACCGTGATCAAGCAAGACGACCTGATTCAGAGCGTTGCCGACGCCCTGCAATTCATTTCCTACTACCACCCCGTGGACTTCATCCAGGCGATGCACGAGGCCTACCTGCGCGAAGAATCGCCGGCAGCCCGTGACTCCATGGCCCAGATCCTGATCAACTCGCGCATGTGCGCCACCGGCCATCGCCCGATCTGCCAGGACACCGGTATCGTCACCGTGTTCGTGCGCGTGGGCATGGACGTGCGTTGGGATGGCGCCACCATGGGCCTGGACGACATGATCAACGAAGGCGTGCGTCGCGCCTACAACCTGCCGGAGAACGTACTGCGGGCATCCATCCTCGCCGACCCGGCCGGGGCGCGTAAAAACACCAAGGACAACACCCCGGCGGTGATCCACTATTCCATCGTCCCGGGTAACACCGTAGAAGTGGACGTGGCCGCCAAGGGCGGTGGTTCCGAGAACAAATCGAAGATGGCCATGCTCAACCCGTCCGACTCGATCGTCGACTGGGTGCTCAAGACCGTTCCGACCATGGGCGCCGGCTGGTGCCCACCGGGCATGCTCGGCATCGGCATCGGCGGCACCGCCGAGAAGGCCGCGGTGATGGCCAAGGAAGTGTTGATGGAATCCATCGACATCCACGAGCTGATCAAGCGCGGCCCGTCCAACCGTATCGAAGAGATGCGCCTGGAGCTGTTCGAGAAGGTCAACCAACTGGGCATCGGCGCCCAGGGCCTGGGTGGCCTGACCACCGTGCTCGACGTGAAGATCATGGATTACCCGACCCACGCCGCCTCGTTGCCGGTGTGCATGATCCCCAACTGCGCCGCCACCCGTCACGCACACTTCGTGCTCGACGGTTCGGGCCCTGCGTCGCTGGAGGCGCCACCGCTGGACGCCTACCCGGAAATCGTCTGGGAAGCCGGCCCGTCGGCTCGTCGCGTAAACCTCGACACCCTGACCCCAGAAGACGTGCAAAGCTGGAAGCCGGGCGAAACCGTGCTGCTCAACGGCAAGATGCTCACCGGTCGCGATGCGGCGCACAAGCGTATGGTCGAGATGCTGAATAAGGGCGAAAGCCTGCCGGTGGACCTCAAAGGCCGCTTCATCTATTACGTCGGCCCGGTTGACCCGGTACGCGAAGAAGTGGTTGGCCCGGCGGGCCCGACCACCGCGACGCGGATGGACAAGTTCACCCGCCAGATCCTCGAGCAGACCGGCCTGTTGGGCATGATCGGCAAGTCCGAACGCGGCCCGACCGCCATCGAAGCGATCAAGGACAACAAGGCGGTGTACCTGATGGCCGTGGGCGGCGCCGCTTACCTGGTGGCGCAAGCCATCAAGAAGTCGCGCGTTGTCGCCTTCGCCGAACTGGGTATGGAAGCGATCTACGAGTTCGACGTCAAAGACATGCCGGTCACCGTCGCGGTAGACAGCAAGGGTGAGTCCGTGCACATCACCGGTCCTGCCATCTGGCAGAAAAAGATCAGTGAGAGCCTGGCGGTAGAGGTGCAGTAAGCACTTTAACTGGCCCATAAAGGCGACCGAGGCGATAAGCCCGGTCGCCTTTTTTTATGAGGGCGCGCCACCACAAGATCCGGGCAACGCGTGATATTGTGCTCACCCTTATTGCAGCTGTTCATCTTCGTATGATCGCGATTCCTCGCCCCCTGCGCCTGACCTTTTATTCCCTGTTGATCATCGCCGGTGCGGTGCTGGCCGCGGCATTGGCCACGCGCCATGCCGAACGTCAGGCCCTGATCGACGATGCCGCCCGCGCCAACCAGCAATTGGCGCTGTACGCCAACTCCCTGCACACCCTGATCGAACGCTATCGCGCGCTGCCCGCCGTGCTGGCGCTGGACTCGGAAATGATCAGCGCGCTCAAAGGCCCGATGGATGCCGCCACACAAGGCACGCTCAACCGCAAGCTCGAACGCATCAACGGCGCTGCGCAATCCTCCACCCTTGAGCTGATGGACCGCACCGGCCTGGCCGTAGCCGCCAGCAACTGGGCATTGCCGAGTAGTTATGTGGGGCATAACTATGCGTTTCGCCCGTATTTCAGCCAGACCAGAAGCCAGGGTACTGGGCGTTTCTATGCGGTGGGGGTGACCACGGGGATTCCGGGATACTTCCTCTCCAGCGCGGTGCTCGATGAACAGGAGCAGTTTCTCGGCGCCATGGTGGTCAAGCTGGAATTCCCGGAGCTTGAGCGCGAATGGGCCCAGGGCAATGACCTGCTGCTGGTGAGTGATGCGCGTGGCATCGTATTTATCGCCAACCAGCCGGGCTGGCGCTATCGCAACCTGCGCCCGTTGTCGGACAGCGACCTGGCCGAACTCAAGGCCACCCGCCAATACGACAAGAAACACCTGCAACCGCTGGACACCAGCACCCTGCAACGCTTTGACGAAAACAGCCACCTGATGCGCGTCAACGGCCCCGACGGCAGCGCCAATTACATCTGGGAATCCCTGCCGCTGAAGGCCGAAGGCTGGACCCTGCACCTGTTGCGCAAACCGCAGTTCCCGTTTGAAGACCAACGCAACGCTGGCCTGGCCGCCGCCGGTTCCTGGCTGGCGCTGGTGTTCCTGGCGCTGTTCCTGAGCCAACGCTGGCGCCTGGCCCGCTTGCGCCAACGCAGCCGCGAAGAGCTGGAACAACTGGTGGAAGAACGCACCCAGGCCCTGCGCACCGCCCAAGAGGGTTTGGTGCAATCGGCCAAGCTGGCCGCGCTGGGGCAGATGTCTGCCGCCCTCGCCCACGAAATCAACCAACCTCTGACCGCCCAGCGCATGCAGTTGGCGACCCTGCGCCTGCTGCTGGATCACGGTCGCGTGGACGACGCCTACAAGGCGCTTACGCCCCTGGACGACATGCTCACGCGCATGGCCGCGCTCACCGGCCACCTCAAGACCTTTGCGCGCAAGAGCCCCAGCGGCCTGCGCGAGCGCCTGGACCTGGCCACGGTCGTCGACCAGTCCCTGCACTTGCTCGATGCACGCCTGCGTGATGAAGGCATCGGCGTCGTGCTGGACCTGACCCGCCCGGCCTGGGTACGCGGCGACGCGATACGCCTGGAACAAGTGCTGATCAACCTGCTGCGCAACGCCCTCGACGCCATGGTGGACAAGCCGCGCAAACGCCTGGAAATCCGTGTGCATGCCGACCAGCAGCTTTGGGTTTTGAGCGTCAGCGACAGCGGCGGCGGCATTGCCGAAGAACACTTGAGCAATGTGTTCGACCCCTTTTTCACCACCAAGCCGGTGGGCGACGGCCTCGGCTTGGGGCTGGCGGTGTCCTACGCTATCGTGCATGAATTGGGCGGCCGCCTGATCGCCGGTAACCGCGGCGACGGCGCGGTGTTCACCCTGACCCTGCCCATCGCGCTGGAGACGCCGGACCTATGTTAAATGCGGTGATTGTGGTCGATGACGAAACCAGCATTCGCACGGCCGTGGAACAGTGGTTGAGCCTGTCGGGGTTTGAGGTGCAACTGTTCAGCCGTGCCCAAGAATGCCTGGCGCAATTGCCCAGGGACTTCGCCGGGGTCATTTTGAGCGACGTGCGCATGCCCGGGCTCAGCGGCCTGGAGCTGCTCGCCGAGGTGCAACGCCGCGACGCCGACTTGCCGGTGATCCTGCTCACCGGCCATGGCGATGTGCCGATGGCCGTCGAGGCGATGCGCGACGGCGCCTACGACTTTCTGGAAAAACCCTTCAGCCCCGATACCCTGCTCAACAGTCTGCGCCGCGCCCTGGATAAACGTGGGCTGATCCTGGAGAACCGTCGCCTGCATCAGCAGGCCGATCACCGCGCGCAACTCGAATCCAGCCTGCTTGGCGTGTCCCGTGGCTTGCAGAACCTGCGCCGCCAGGTGCTCGATTTGGCGAGCTTGCCGGTCAACGTGCTGATCCGAGGCGAAACCGGCAGCGGCAAAGAACGGGTCGCCCGTTGCCTGCACGACTGTGGGCCGCGGGCGAAAAAACCGTTCGTGGCGCTCAACTGTGCGGCGATCCCCGAGCAACTGTTCGAGGCCGAACTGTTCGGCCACGAAAGCGGCGCGTTTACCGGCGCCCAGGGCAAACGCATCGGCAAGCTGGAATACGCCCACGGCGGCACGTTGTTCCTGGATGAAATCGAAAGCATGCCCCTGGCCCAGCAGGTGAAATTGCTGCGGGTGTTGCAGGAACAGAAGCTGGAGCGATTGGGGTCCAACCAGAGCATCCACGTAGACTTGCGCATCATCGCCGCCACCAAGCCGGACCTTTTGGAAGAGGCCCGCGCCGGACGCTTCCGTGAAGACTTGGCATATCGTCTCAACGTGGCCCAGTTGCGCCTGCCACCGCTGCGCGAGCGCCGTGAAGACATCCCGCTGTTGTATGAACACTTCGCCCATGACGCCGCAGAGCGCTTGGGCCGCACTGCCCAGCCCTTGAGCGGTGCGGCGCTGGGGCGCCTGCTCAGTCACGACTGGCCAGGCAATGTGCGTGAACTGGCCAACGTCGCCGAGCGCCAGGTGCTGGGCCTCGGCGAGTCCGAACCGGAAGGCATCGAAGCCGGGCAATCCCTCGCCGCGCAGCAGGAAGCCTTTGAGGCCCATTGCCTGAAAGCCGCACTGACCCGGCATAAAGGCGATATCAAAGAGGTGTTGGCGGAGCTGCAACTGCCCCGCCGAACCTTCAATGAAAAGATGCAGCGCCATGGCCTTGCACGGGACATGTTTCTCAAGGATCAATGAGCGGATTTCCGCTCACCGCTGCAAAACCATCAGCAACATTCCGCTCAAAAAAAACCGCAACCCCCTCTAGACCGGGCCTTCATCCACCTGGCACAGCTCCTGCTATAGCCCCAGCCAGGCAGCGTTCGCGCCGCTCCATAAAAACAACTAGATGAAGGATCCTTCAATGGATAACTCCAACTCCCTGCCTCTGGGCTCGGTGGCTGCGCCTGCGCAGGAACGCACCACCACCAGTCGCATCAAATCGATCTTCAGCGGTTCGGTCGGCAACATGGTCGAGTGGTACGACTGGTACGTCTACGCCGCCTTTTCGCTGTACTTCGCCAAAGCCTTCTTTCCAGCCGGCTCCTCCACCGCTCAGTTGATGAACACCGCCGCGATCTTCGCCGTCGGCTTCCTGATGCGCCCCATCGGCGGCTGGTTGATGGGCATGTACGCCGACTACAAGGGGCGCAAGGCTGCGCTGATGGCCTCGGTGCTGCTGATGTGCTTCGGCTCGCTGTTGATCGCGCTGAGCCCTGGCTACGAAACCATCGGTATCGGGGCTCCGATCCTGCTGGTGTTCGCCCGTTTGCTGCAAGGCTTGTCGGTAGGGGGCGAATACGGCACTTCCGCCACCTACCTCAGCGAAATGGCGACACGGGAACGTCGCGGATTCTTCTCCAGCTTCCAATATGTGACCTTGATTTCCGGTCAGCTCATTGCCCTGGCAGTGCTGATCGTGCTGCAACAGGTGCTCACCACCGAACAACTCTATGCCTGGGGCTGGCGCATCCCGTTCGCCATCGGCGCCCTGTGCGCAGTGGTCGCGCTGTACCTGCGTCGTGGCATGGAAGAAACCGAGTCGTTCAGCAAAAAAGAAAAAGCCAAGGAAAGCGCAATGCGCACCTTGATGCGCCACCCCAAGGAACTGATGACCGTGGTCGGCCTGACCATGGGCGGCACCCTGGCGTTCTACACCTACACCACCTACATGCAGAAATACCTGGTGAATACCGTCGGCATGAGCATCTCCGACTCCACCACCATCTCGGCGGCCACGTTGTTTCTGTTCATGTGCCTGCAGCCGATCGTCGGTGGGCTATCGGATAAAGTCGGTCGTCGGCCGATCCTGATCGCCTTCGGCATCCTCGGCACCCTGTTCACCGTACCGATCCTCACCACCCTGCACACCATCCAGACCTGGTGGGGCGCGTTCTTCCTGATCATGGCGGCGCTGATTATCGTCAGCGGCTACACCTCGATCAACGCCGTGGTGAAGGCCGAGTTATTCCCGACCGAAATCCGCGCCCTGGGCGTCGGCCTGCCCTATGCACTGACCGTGTCGATCTTCGGCGGTACCGCTGAATACATCGCACTGTGGTTCAAGAGCATCGGCATGGAAACCGGTTACTACTGGTACGTGACCGCCTGTATTGCGGTGTCGTTGTTGGTCTACGTGACCATGAAGGACACCCGCAAGCACTCGCGGATTACCACGGACTAAAAGCCTGACCCGCTAAACCTGTGGGAGGGGGCTTGCTCCCTCCCACATCGGTTTTATGTCGCTTGGTGAATCAGGACACCTCTGCCACTGGTGGTCGACCATACCGTCGCTGTGCATACGCCGCGCCGACAATCATCACCACCAGGATTGCAGCCAACACGGCCGATGAACCAATGGTGCCGAAATCCAACCCGCCCTTTTCATGGGGCTTGGTCAGGAAGTCGCCCAGGGTCGCACCGAAAGGCCGGGTCAGCACAAACGCCACCCAGAACAACAGCACCGCCGAGATTTGGGTGAAGTACTTGAGCGCCACTACCGCAGCGATGGTCGAGCCGATCAACAAGGCGCCGCCGGCAAAGCCCAGCCCCGAATCATCCGCCAGGAAGTCACCCAATGCGGTGCCCAGGGTGTTGGAAAACAGGATCGCCATCCAATAGAACAACTCGCCCCGCAAGGTCTGCACCTTGTTCACGTTCAGCGAATCACCACTGAGGTGCCACAGCGCAAAGATGATCATCAGGATCACGATCAGGATCATTGAACCGGTGGCGTAGCCCAGGCCCAGGGTTCGGTCCATAAAGTCCGACATCGTCGTGCCAGCGGTGCTGGTGGACAAAATCACAATCCAGTACAGCATGGGGTTATAGGTTTTCGACCAGAGTTGTGTCACCAGGGTGACCAGGAACACGCTGATCAGGATCATCGAACTGAGTGCGTAGCCAACATTCAAGGTCATCGACAACAAGTCCCCGGCGGTTTCGCCCAGGGTGGTTGCGCAGATTTTCATGACCCAGAACGCCAGGGTGATCTGAGGAAGTTTATTCATAGGGGTAAAGGCTCCGAAGCTCAGTCTTTCAATGGCCGACTTATGGAGTGTCGACCTTGGCCGCAGACTGAACGGGACGCTGTGAAAAATAGGTGGGCAATCAATGAAAATTCCATGGGGCCAATGGAAATTCGCGCCCATGGGTTGCAGTATGGTCGCCTCCCAGAACCCCGCAGCAGGAACCCCGGCCCATGTCCGACGATATCCACTTCTACGAACCCGCCAACGGCCACCGCCTGCCTCATGATCCGTTCAATGCCATCGTCGGCCCACGGCCGATCGGCTGGATTTCGTCACACGACCGTGAAGGCCACCTGAACCTGGCGCCCTACAGTTTTTTCAATGCGTTCAATTACATTCCGCCGATCATTGGGTTTTCCAGTGTCGGGCGCAAAGACAGCCTGAACAACATCGAACAGACCGGCGAATTCGTGTGGAACCTGGCCACGCGCCCGCTGGCCGAGCAGATGAACCAGAGCTGCGCGGCGGTCTCGCCGCAGGTGGATGAATTCGAGTTGTCCGGCCTGACGCCGGTGGCTTCGAAAATCGTTGGCGTACCGCGCGTGGGTGAGAGCCCGGTGTCGTTCGAGTGCAAGGTGACGCAGATCATCCAGTTGCAACGCGCCGACAAGGAGCTGGTGCCAAGCTGGCTGGTACTGGGCGAGGTAGTCGCGGTGCACATCGCCAAGTGGCTGCTCAAGGACGGCATCTATGACACCGCTGCCGCCGAACCGATTCTACGCGGCGGCGGCCCGGCGGATTACTTCCAGCTGGGGCCCGAAGCGTTGTTCAAGATGTACCGGCCTGGCGCTGCAAAACCCTGAGTGGAATGCAACCCATGGTGGGAGGGGGCTTGCTCCCGATGGCGCTGTGTCAGTCAGCCTATCTGTAGCTGATACACCGCTATCGGGAGCAAGCCCCACCTTTAGTCAGAGGCAGGTGCCCACGTCAGTTGCCCCTCTACGTCCACATCGACCAGACGCTCAAGCTGCACAGTGGCGGCATCATCAGCATCCGAGGCGGTCTTGAACCTCTGCCCATCCAGGATCTTGTGAAACCGCGGGGCGCCCATGCCATCCAGCGCCTTGACGGCCACGGCGGCGCTGTAGCCTCCGTCACCCGGTACTACGGCGGAAACGGCTTCGTGGAGGGCAAATTGTTTACGTGCCATGTTGCAGGTCCTGGCCAATGGAAAGGCGGCCATTCTAAACCGGTTCAACCGGCGAGTTGCAGGTACTCGCCGTAGGCGCGTGCAGCGGATGCATCGGTGAAGGTCTGGAAGTCCATGCTGCGGATGACCATGTCGTTCAGCAGCTCGGTAAAGATCAGCAGGGCCGGCGAGTTGAAGTAGGCGCTCATCGCCTGCTCACTGCTCCAAAAGCCCGAAACCAGCCACACATCGGGGTCGACCTGGGAATGCTGCAACGAGAACTGCAGGCAACCCTGAGCCTGGCGGCCCGGTTCGATCAAACTGCTCAAGCGTGCACCGAGTTCGGTGCTGCACCCGGTGCGGGCGCGGATAAAGGCCATATGGCTCGCGGGAATGGGGGTGGACATGTTCGACTCTCCCGGTGAGAAGTGATGCTCGGCAAGCACTGTGAGGGTGTGTTGCCACAGGATCAACGATAACGGCGCGGGTGAGCGCGCGGTTAGTCAATTCCTGCCGGCTTATTGCACGATCCTGCGAGAAGCGTAGATAGGACGTTGGCCCAGCGGTTTTATTCCACGCACACACGCCATGTTTCAGGCAGATGAAACGCCTCGCGCTTGCCTGATTGACGACAGGCCGCAGGATCAGGCAAGGATTATGCAGAATCGACCTAACACTTTTTCAAAGGCCGCCGCTAAGCTGAGCCCCATCAAAGCCGCCGCAGAGGACGCGCCATGTCGTCGCCCGAACATAAGCCCACCCCCCTCGATGCCGAGATGGAAAAACAGCGCGCCGAACTGGCCAGCATCGTGCACCGGCATACCTGGGAAGATGGTTCCTACGGCACCGCAATCACCTCGTTGTACCTGAACCGTCACAACACACCGCGAGACTTCATGCCGGTGCTGGTGGAGCCCGCGTTGTGCATCCTCGCCAACGGCAGCAAGGAAGTGCGCCTGGCTGACGAAATCTTCGCCTATGACCCGCTCAACTATCTGGTGTTTTCGGTGGCGATGCCGGTGGCCGGGCGCATCATCGATGCCACGCCGGACGACCCGAACCTGTCGGTGCGCATCAACATCGACCCGGCGCAACTCACAGCGCTGATCGCCGAGGCCGGCCCCATGGGCGTGCCTACACGCCCAACGTCGCGCGGGATGTACGTGGACCGGATCGACCATCAACTGCTCGACGCCGTACTGCGCCTGGCGCGCTTGCTGGATACGCCCAAAGACATCGCCATGCTGGCGCCGCTGATCAACCGCGAAATTCTCTACCGCTTGCTGCGTGGGCCACAGGGCTATCGTTTGTATGAAATTGCCGTGGCCAACAGTCAGAGCCATCGGGTGAGCCAGGCGATCAAGTGGCTCAATGGCAATTACGAACAGCCGTTGCGCATCGATGACCTGGCCAAGGAAGTCAACCTGAGCGTTTCGACCCTGCACCATCGCTTCAAGGCGATTACCGCCATGAGCCCGCTGCAGTACCAGAAACAGCTGCGCTTGCAGGAAGCGCGCAGGCTGATGATTGCCGAGGGGCTGGAAGCCTCGGCGGCCGGGTATCGGGTGGGGTATGAAAGCCCGTCGCAGTTCAGCCGGGAATACAGCCGGCTATTTGGTGCGCCGCCGCTCAGAGACTTGGCCCGGTTGCGCCAAAGCATCTGACCCACAGTTAGTCCAGCGTTCGCGGGAGCTGAAGGGTCACCCTCAGCCCGCCTTCGCGAAGGTTCTGCAAACTCACTTCCCCGCCATGGCTATGGGCAATATTGCGCGCGATCCCCAGGCCCAACCCATAACCCTGCTGCTGCCCGGCCAGACGAAAGTGGGGCTCGAACACCTGCTCCAAACGCTGTTCCGGCACCCCGGGCCCTTCGTCATCCACGTGCAGGATGAACTGCGCGCCATCATCTTCGATATGCAAATGGGCGTTCTGCCCGTACTTCAACGCGTTGTCGATCAGGTTGCCGATGCAGCGCTTGAGCGCCAGTGGCTTGCCTGGGTAGGCCGCCAGGGCGTAGCCATCCAGGGTCACGCGACCATTGCCGTTCGGCGCGACGTAAGGTTCCACCAGGCATTCGAGCACATGGTTGAGGTCGACGGGTTGGATGTTCTCGTGGATATCGGTGTCTTTGACGCATTGCAACGCGCCTTTCACCAGCAGCTCCAATTCATCCAGATCGCGACCAAATTTGGTTTGCAGGTTTTCGTCTTCCAGCAGCTCTACGCGCAGGCGCAGGCGGGTGATCGGGGTGCGCAGGTCGTGGGAAATCGCGCTGAATAACTGGCTGCGCTCGGTCAGGTAACGGCTGATGCGCTCGCGCATGGCGTTGAAGGCACGACCCACTTCCACCACTTCGCTGCCGCCGCCTTCGGCCACCGGCTCCACGTCGGCGCCCAGCGACATATCCCGCGCCGCCCGCGCCAGGCGCTTGAGTGGGCGGCTCTGCCAGTGCACCAACAGGCCGATGAATAACAGCAGAAAACCACTGGTCAGCACGATAAACCACACCTGCTGGGACGGCAGGCCTTGTTCCTCAAGGCTGGTGTAGGGCTCGGGCAACAGCGAGGCGATGTACAGCCATTCGCCGGGGGCGAGTTGAATCTGGGTGACCAGCACCGGCGGGTTCACGGGCTCCAGCGTCAAGGCGTAATGAGCCCAGGAGCGCGGCAGCTCATCAAGCTTGAGGCCGGCATTGAAGATGCGCAGGTCTTCGGCACTGACGAACTCCACTGAGATCACCACGTCGGCACCAAGGGTCTGGCGCAGTACTTCATCGACCGCGACCAGCACCGCTTGTTTGCGCGGGGTTTCGGGCAGTACCTGCATCTCCAGCGGGCGATCGTTGAGCGTCACCACGAACCGGGTGCCGCCCATGCTGCGCAATTGGTCGAGGACCAACGGCCGATAGGCCACCGGCAACGAACGGAAGTAACTCACGCTGGCGGTCATCGAATGCGCCAGGCTCCGGGCGCTGGTGACCAGGCCTTCGAGCTGGGTCGCGCGTAACTGCGACACCCAGATCACGCTGGACAGCGCCTGGGCGAACAGCACCACCAGCAAGGTCAGCAGCAGCATGCGCCCCAGCAATGAGCGCGGCACCGGGAAGCGGCGGCGGCGTTCGGTTACAGGCTCAGTGGGCATTGCCGGCAACCACGCTGGCTGCCAGTTGATAGCCGCTGCCACGCACGGTGCGGATCAGCCGCGGCGGCTTTTCGGTGTCGCGCAGGCGTTGGCGCAGGCGGCTCACGGCCATGTCGACGATACGGTCCAGCGGCATCAGGTCGCGGCCACGGGTGGCGTTGCCGATGGTGTCGCGGTCGAGGATTTCCTGTGGGTGGTCGAGAAACAATTTGAGCAAGGCAAAATCGGCACCGGAAAGGATCACCTCTTCGCCATCCACGTGAAACAGCCGATGGCTGATCATGTCCAGGCGCCATTCATCGAACACCAGCACATCGCCGCCGCTGCTGCGCTCCTGACCGAACTGGCAGCGGCGCAACAGGGCCTTGATCCGCGCCTGCAACTCACGGGGGCTGAACGGCTTGCCGATGTAATCGTCGGCGCCCAGCTCCAGGCCGATCACGCGGTCGGCCTCATCGGAACTGGCGGTCAGCATGATGATCGGCACCTGCGCCTGGCGCGGGTGCTGGCGGATCCAGCGGCAAAGGCTGAAGCCGTCTTCGTCCGGCAGCATGACATCGAGGATGACCAAGTCGCACGGCGCCTCGTTCATCGCCTGACGGAACCCCGCACCATCCGGTACGCCCCGCACCTGGAAACCGGCGCGACTGAGGTAGGTTTGCAGCAATTCGCGGATTTCCTGGTCGTCGTCGACGAGGAGAATCGATTTACTGATTACGCTCACGGGGTCCTCCTTGTTGTTATGGGGTGTTCTTGATGCCTACGTAAAAGCCTGCTCAAGCGCCACACCCGCCCCGGTCAACCCCGAATACGGCGCTGTCACCAGCCACACCGGAATGCCGTTGAAATAGTCACTCATGCAGCCTTTGTCCGCGAAGCTTTTGGCGAAACCGCTGGTGATAAAGAAGTCGGCAAACCTCGGTATCACCCCGCCCACGATGTACACGCCACCGCGCCCACCGGTGGTCAACACGTTATTGCCTGCAACCCGGCCCAGCCAGATGCTGAACTGGTCCAACACTTCCATGGCGATCGGATCGCCGGCCAAACCCGCCGCCGTGATGGCTTCGGGCGTTTCCAGCACCGGCGTGTGGCCGTCCACCGCACAGATCGCCCGGTACAGACGCGGCAACCCGCCGCCGCTCAAGGCGGTTTCGGCGCTGACGTGGCCGATTTCGTTGTAAATGTGTTGCCACAACTGAGTTTCCCGCGGGCTGCTCAGGGGCAGGTCGACATGGCCGCCCTCGCCCGGCAACGCCGCGTAACGACCTGCGCCGAGCTCCAGCAAGGTGCCGACACCCAGGCCAGTACCCGGGCCGATTACCACCGCCGGGCGCAACGGCTCCGGCGTGCCCGCGCACACCACACGGTATTCGTCGGGCTGCAAACGGGTCATGCCCAGGGCCATGGCCGAAAAATCATTCACCAACAGCAGTTGCTCCACCTGCAGCGTGTTGCAAAACGCAGCCTTGCTCAGGCGCCAGTGGTTGTTGGTGAATTTGAATTCATCGCCGCTCACCGGCCCGGCCACCGACAGGCAGACTGCGCCGATATCGCCGATGTTCAAGCCTTCTTGCTGCAAATAGGCCTTGATCGCTTCTTCAGGGCTGGAGTAATCCACCGTGGCATGCACACGAATCGAATGCAGTGCCGAATCCCGCCACAACGCAAAACGGGCGTTGGTACCCCCGATATCACCGACCAGCGCAAGCTTCACTTAAGCGTCTCCAAGGCAGAGGTAAAGGCGCTGGCGCCCTGCTCTGCGGAGCTTGCGGCCAAGCGCATAAATGCAAACAGCTCGCGACCGGCGCCCACGTTATTGCCCAACAGGCCCGTGGCAGGCGTGCGCGCTGCAAATTCTTCGGCGTCTACCTTAAGCTCCAAGGTACCTGTCACGCCATCCACGCGAATGATATCGCCATCGCGCACCCGCGCCAGCGGCCCGCCGCTCTGGGCTTCGGGGTTGACGTGAATCGCGGCGGGGATCTTACCCGACGCGCCGGACATACGCCCGTCTGTCACCAACGCGACTTTGAAACCGCGGTCCTGCAACACACCGAGGAACGGCGTCATCTTGTGCAGCTCCGGCATGCCATTGGAGCGCGGGCCCTGGAAGCGCATGACCGCGACAAAGTCCTTTTCCAATTGGCCGGCCTTGAACGCATCGGCCAGGTCCTGCTGGTCCTGGAACACCACCGCCGGTGCTTCAACCACCTGATGCTCAGGGGCCACGGCGGAAACTTTCATCACGCCACGCCCCAGGTTGCCTTCCATCACGCGCAGGCCGCCTTCGGGCGAGAACGCGCGGGCCACGGGGCGCAGGATGGTTTCGTCGAGACTTTCGATGGGGCCGTCGCGCCAGACCAGTTCACCGTCGACCAGGAACGGCTCCTGGATGTAACGGCTCAGGCCCTTGCCCGCGACGGTATTAACGTCTTCATGGAGCAGGCCGGCCTCAAGCAACTCGCGGATCAGGAACGACATGCCCCCCGCCGCCTGGAAGTGGTTGATGTCGGCCTTGCCGTTCGGGTACACGTGGGACAGGGTCGGCACCACCTCGGAGAGGTCGGCCATGTCCTGCCAGGTGAGGATAATGCCCGCCGACATGGCGATGGCCGGCATGTGCAAGGTGTGGTTGGTGGAACCACCGGTGGCGTTGAGGGCGACGATGGAGTTGACGATGGATTTTTCGTCGACGATTTCGCCGATCGGCGTGAAGTTGCCGTTGGCCTTGGTCAGGCGTGTGACCTGATGCGCGGCCTCGCGGGTCAGGGCGTCACGCAGCGGTGTGTACGGGTTGACGAACGAGGCGCCCGGCAGGTGCAGGCCCATCACTTCCATCAGCAATTGGTTGGTGTTGGCGGTGCCGTAGAAGGTGCAGGTACCGGGGCTGTGGTAGGACTTCATCTCCGATTCCAGCAGCTCTTCGCGGGTGGCCTTGCCTTCGGCGTAGCGCTGGCGCACGTCGGCCTTCTGCTTGTTGGAAATGCCTGAGGGCATCGGGCCGCCCGGTACGAAGATCATCGGCAAGTGGCCGTAGCGCAGCGCGCCCATCATCAGGCCGGGGACGATCTTGTCGCAGATGCCCAGCATCAGCGCGGCATCGAACATGTTGTGGGACAGCGCAACCGCCGTGGACATGGCGATGACTTCACGGCTGAGCAGGCTCAGTTCCATGCCTGGCTCGCCTTGGGTCACGCCGTCGCACATGGCCGGGGTGCCGCCGGCGAACTGGCCGACCGAGCCGACTTCGCGCAGGGCTTTCTTGATCTGTTCCGGGAAATGTTCGTACGGCTGATGCGCCGAAAGCATGTCGTTATATGAAGAAACAATTGCCACGTTGGCGGCATTCATCATGCGCAGGCTGTTTTTGTCTTCGGTGCCGCAACCGGCCACGCCGTGGGCGAAGTTGGCGCATTGCAGCTTGCCACGCATCGGCCCGTCGCTGGCGGCACCGCGAATGAGCGCAAGGTAAGCCTCGCGAGTGGCGCGGCTGCGGGCGATAAGCCGTTCGGTGACCTCAAGAACGCGGGGATGCATGTGTAGAACTCCAGGCTAACGGATGTGGCGACCTGAGTGTCTATGCTGATCAAACGCCCGCAGCGCATGGGATGGCAGGGTGTCGTTTAAATCATCGGACCAGTTGATTCAGGTCACTCGTTGTAGATTGAACAAAATATTGCCACTAAAAAGGCTTGTTTTCTATTTTTATGCGAATAATCTTGTAATTCTTACAACAAATCGACGACAGGCACCTTCCAATGACTCTTCGTATCGCAATCAATGGTTTTGGCCGTATCGGCCGTAATGTCCTGCGCGCACTGTATACCCAAGGCTATCGCCAGGATTTGCAGATCGTCGCCATCAATGATCTGGGCGACAGCTCGATCAATGCCCACCTGCTTAAATTCGACACCGTGCACGGTACTTTCGACGCAGAGGTCGCCCACGATCAGGAAAGCCTGACCGTCAATGGTGACCGGATTGCCGTGAGTGCCATTCGCAACCCGGCCGACCTGCCATGGGCCGCACACAAGATCGACGTGGTATTTGAATGCACCGGTCTGTTCACCGACCGTGACAAGGCTGCCGCCCATATTACCGCCGGCGCACGCAAGGTGATCATCTCGGCACCGGCCAAGGGTGCGGACGCCACCGTGGTGTATGGCGTGAACCATGACATTCTGCGCCAGTCCCACCAGATCATCTCCAACGCCTCGTGCACCACCAACTGCCTGGCACCGGTCGCCCAGGTGCTGCATCGCGAGCTGGGTATCGAAAGCGGCTTGATGACCACCATCCATGCCTACACCAACGACCAGAACCTGACCGACGTCTACCACACCGACCCGTACCGTGCGCGTTCGGCCACCCAGAACATGATCCCGAGCAAGACCGGCGCCGCCGAAGCGGTGGGCCTGGTACTGCCGGAGCTGGCGGGCAAGCTGACCGGCATGGCCGTGCGTGTGCCGGTGATCAACGTGTCGCTGGTGGACCTCACCGTACAGTTGAAAAAAGAAGCCACCGCCGAAGAAGTCAACGCGCTGCTCAAGGAAGCCAGCCAGCACTCGAAAATCCTCGGCTACAACACCCTGCCGCTGGTTTCCAGCGACTTCAACCACAACCCGCTGTCGTCGATTTTTGACGCCAACCACACCAAGGTAAGCGGCAAGCTGCTCAAAGTGCTGGCCTGGTACGACAACGAATGGGGCTTCTCCAACCGCATGCTGGATAACTGCCTGGCACTGTGCAACGCCGAATAACGAGCGTTGTGCATGTGGCTTTTGTGGGAGGGGGCTTGCTCCCGATGGCAATTTATCAGTCAGAGATGGGGTGACTGACACCGCGCTATCGGGGCAAGCCCCCTTCCCGCATTTGCTCTATGTAGGCCTGCAGCAATAGCCACTTGCCATTTCAGTTGATGATAAGCATTATCATTAACTGAAAATCGGTCGGGTACGCCTGTGAGCCAATCTCGCTTTAACCATGTCTTTCTCACCCAACGGGTGATTCTGCTACGCACCTTGCAGCGGATGGTGAATAACCACAGCACCGCCGAGGACCTGTTGCAGGAAACCTACCTGCGCGTCACCCGGGCCCTGAGCGAGCGGCCCATCGATCACCTCGAACCCTTCGTCTATCAAACCGCACGCAACCTGGCGCTGGATCACCTGCGCGCGCGTCGGATCCAGGCCCGTACGTTGCAGGAAGATGTACCGCTGGACATCCTACAAAGCGTTGCCGCCCCCATCAGCCCCCCCGAAGACGCCACCCAGGCCGAGCAGTTGCTGGAACACCTGAGCGTCAGCCTGGGCCAGTTAAGCGCGCGCCAGCAGCAGATCTTCATCCTCAGCCGCCTGCACGGTTGCAGCTACCAGGAGATTGCCGATCAGTTGAACGTGTCCTTGAGCACCGTGCAAAAAGAACTGAAATTGATCATGGCCATTTGCGTAGGTGTGGCCGAACGGCTGGATCGGCCTTAAGCTGCATCCGACAGAAATGTCGACCCAAGCCGTAGAAAATGAATAGAACGTGGCGAAGACCCGAGGCACACCGTGACAGACCCGAACAAACTGCGCGCCCATGAGCTGGCTCATGAGGTGTTGCAAGACGCGGCTATGGACCAGGCCCTCGACTGGCTGATCGCCCTGCAGTGCCCGCAGCCCGGGCAGCAGGCCGAGTTTGAAAGCTGGCTGACCAGCGACCCGGCCCACGCCAATGCCTTCGAAAAAGCCCAGGCGGCCTGGGGTGGCGCGCCGGTACACAGCGCCGCCGTGGCCCTGGCGGCGCCGCGCACGCCCAGCGCCTGGCGCCGGATCAAACCGTACTGGAAGCCACTGGCAACAGCCGCCGTGCTGTTGATCGGCCTGTTCAGCTTCAGCAATTTGCCGGTGCGCCTGCAAGCCGACCACCTCACCGTGGTCGGCGAACGTCAGCGCTTGCAACTGGACGATGGCTCCAAAGTGCTGCTCAACACCAACTCGGCGTTTTCCAGCGACGTCAAGGATCACCAGCGCATCGCCCGCCTGTACCAGGGCGAAGCGTTTTTTGAAGTCACGCCGAACCACGACCAGCCCTTGCAGATCGACGCCGGCCCAGTGCGCGCCAGCGTACGTGACACCGCCTTCGCCGTGCGCTACCTCAATGGCGAGGCCCAGGTGCAAGTGCAGCGTGGTGATGTCGACCTGAGCAACACCGTCGACGACGCCCGCGTGCGCCTGAGCGCGGGGCAAAGTATCCGCATCGGCCCCAAAGGCTTCGGCCAGCCGGCCAAGCTGGATGCCAACAAAGACCTGGCCTGGGTCCAAGGCCGGCTGATCTTCGAAAACTGCCCGATGAGCGAAGTGCTTGCCGAATTGCGCCGGTATTATCCCGGCTGGATCGTCAACACCAACGACCGTCTCGCCCGCGTCGCCGTCACCGGAAATTACCGCCTCGACCAGCCGCTGGACGTGGTGCGTTCCCTGGCACACATCACCTCGGCCACGCTCTCGGAATACCCGGCGCTGGTTATCCTGAATTAAATGAGAACAATTTTTACTCGATAGCCCTCGGTGGTACGTCTCGTCTTAGCCAATGCAACTGATTCCTATTTGGTTCGGTTCGCAACTATAAGATTCGTACCCCGGAGCGCTCTCGATGTCCTCTCGTTTCAATCGCCGGTCTTCTTCGCCCGTCCTGTCCTTGCTGACCGCCGCCATCCTGCTGGCCGGCGTGCCGGTGATGACCGCCAGCGCCGCCGAGCCCGCCGCGCGCAGCCACGGCAATTACACCTTCAGCATCGAGCAGCAGCCGCTGGTCTCGGCGCTCAACGCATTTACTGCCGTGACCGGCTGGCAAGTCGGCCTGCCGGCAGAGCTCGGCCAAGGCGTGTCGTCGCCTGGCGTGCGCGGCCCGCTGCCGCCGGAAAAAGCGCTGGACCGGCTGTTGGTGGGGACCAACCTGGGCTACCGCAAACTGGGCAATAACAGCATCGTGCTGGAGAAACGCGCAGCCGGCGGCACCCTCAACCTGCAGCAGGTGACCATCAGCGCCACTCGCAACGAACAGGATGTGAACAGTGTGCCCAGCACCGTCAGCGTGCATGAACGCGAAGCGCTGGACCGTCAGAACGTGAACACCATCCGCGAACTGGCGCGCTACGAGCCCGGCGTGTCGGTGGGCGGCGCCGGCACACGGTCGGGCAATGCCGGTTTCAACATCCGCGGCATCGATGGCGACCGCATCCTCACCCAAGTGGACGGCGTGGAAGTACCCGACAACTTTTTCAACGGCCCCTACGCCAAGACCCGCCGCAACTATGTCGACCCGGAAATCGTCAAGCGCGTAGAGATCCTGCGTGGCCCCGCCTCAGCCCTGTATGGCAGCAGCGCCATCGGCGGCGCGGTGAGCTATTTCACCCTCGACCCGGATGACATCATCAAGCCCGGCCAGGATGTCGGCGCCCGCCTGAAGACCGGCTACAGCTCCGCCGATGAGAGCTGGCTGACGTCCGGCACCTTCGCCGGTCGCGTGCAGGACTTCGACGGCCTGCTGCACCTGAGCCAGCGCAACGGCCATGAAACCGAATCCTATGACGGCAATAACGCCACCGGGCTGGACCGCACCGGCGCCAACCCGGAAGACGCGCGCACCACCAACGTGCTGGCCAAGTTGGGCTGGAACTACGGTGACGACAACCGCCTGGGCCTGACATATGAGAAGTACAAGGATGATCGCGACATCAACCTGAAGAACGCGGTGGGCGGCCCGTTCATCGGCGGGCGCGGTTTCAACCTGTACCGTGACCGTCGCGGCAACGACACCATTACCCGCGAACGTTTCGGCCTGGAAAACAGCTTCGCCCTCGCGTCACCGATAGCCGACCGTATCAAGACCAGCCTCAATTACCAGATCGCCAAGACCGACCAGACGACCGCCGAAATCTATCAGTCGGGCCGGCGCGTGATGCGTACCCGCGACACGCTTTACGAAGAGAAACAGTGGGTTTTCGACGCTCAGTTGGACAAAGCATTCAGCCTGGGTGATACCGATCACCAGGTGACCTACGGCACGACGCTCAAACAGCAAAAAGTCACCGGGTCCCGCGAGGGCTCGGCCTATTGCCTCGCTGTCGGCTCCGGTTGCACGGCCATCGGCGCGCCCAGCCCGCAAGCCGGCGACAGCGTGAAGAAGTCCAGTGACTTCCCCGACCCGACCATCAACGCTTACTCCTTGTTCGCACAAGACCAGATCAGCTGGGATAAATGGACGTTCCTGCCCGCCGTGCGCTACGACTACACCCGGCTCAAACCCAAGCTGACCGAGGAATTCCTCAACACCGTGAACCCCACCGGTGCGGACCAAGTGAGCGACAAGGAAAAAACCTGGCACCGTGTCACGCCCAAATTTGGCCTGACCTACGCCCTGACCGATCACTACACATGGTTCGGCCAGTACGCCGAAGGGTTCCGCACCCCCTCGGCCAAATCCCTCTATGGGCGCTTCGAGAACCTGAACATCGGCTATCTCGTGGAGCCGAACCCCGACCTCAAGCCGGAAACCAGCAAGGGCATCGAAACCGGGCTTCGCGGGAAGTTTGACGAGGGGTCTTTTGAGATCGCGGTGTTCTACAACAAGTACCGCGACTTTATCGACGAAGACAACGCCGTGGTCGCGGGTACCGTCGAGCAGTTCAAGGCCGTGAACATCAAACGCGCCACCGTCAAGGGCGTAGAAGCCAAGGGCCGCCTGAACCTGGACGCATTCGGCGCGCCACAAGGCCTCTACACCCAAGGCGCGGTTGCCTACGCCCACGGCCGCAACGACGACAACGGTGAACCGCTTAACAGCGTCAACCCGCTCAAGGGCGTGTTCGGCCTGGGCTATGAGCAGGACAACTACGGTGGCCTGCTGAGCTGGACCCTGGTGAAAAAACAGAATCGCGTCGACAGCAGCACCTTTCACGCCCCCGACGGCAGCACCGAAGGCCCGTTCAAGACCCCGGGCTTCGGCATTCTCGACCTGACCGCCTACTACAAGGTGACCAACGACGTGACCCTCAACGGCGGCTTCTACAACCTGACCGACAAAAAGTACTGGAACTGGGATGACGTGCGCAGCTACGACAGCGTCGGCGAAGCCGCAGTGACGGGCCCCGCCAACCTTGACCGCCTGACCCAGCCGGGTCGCAACTTTGCGATCAACGTGGTCTGGGACATCTGACCACGCCTCCCTCACCTCGCCGAGATTTCATCGGCCAGGTGAGGATTTTTTACTGTGCCGCGTCTTCTTGTTCGTCTAGTTGATAACCGCTCTCTTTAGGGCAACAAGGCGCTTCCCTTCTCAAGGACTTTTTCATGACCGCTTCCCCTACCGCAGAACGCCCAAGCCTGCGCTCCCAGCGCTTGAACCAGATCACCAATGAGCCGCACACCAAGCTCGATGCGCTGGTAAAAGCCCATGCACCGTTCGAAACCCAGGCCAACTTTGCCCGTTTCGTGGTGGCGCAGTACTTGTTCCAATCGGAACTGGTGGGCCTGTACAACGATGTCGAACTGATCAAGATCGTCCCGGACCTGGCCGCGCGCTGCCGCGCCGACGCCGCCAAACTGGACCTTGCCGACCTGGACACTGAAGTGCCCGCACCGGTGGCCGGTGCGCTCAAGAACCCAAGCAAGGCCCAAGCGCTGGGCTGGCTGTTCGTGTCTGAAGGTTCCAAGCTGGGCGCCGCGTTCCTGATCAAACGCGCCGTGGGCCTGGGCCTGAGCGAAACCTTCGGGGCCCGCCACCTGGGCGAACCGGCCGGCGGTCGCGCCGAAGGCTGGAAGAGCTTCACCCGCGCCCTGGATGCTCTGCAATTGAGCGCCGAAGAAGAAGCCGCCGTGGAACAAGGCGCGGTCGATGCGTTTGTACGCTTCACCGTGTTGCTGGAACAGGCGTACGCTAGCGCGCCTGAACTGGCCTGACGTCTGAATTGAAATGCGATCAACTGTGGGAGGGTGCAAGCCCCCTTCCACCGTTAAACTGCATTTCAGTTCGCACTTTTGTAAACCTTCTCCCCAGATAAGTTTCACCATGACCGGTAAAACCCAATCCACCTCGAAAATCGTCCAGCTCCTTTTCGGACTGCTGGCCTACGTCAGCCTGGGCATCGGGTTGGTGGCGATTGTCGTGCCGGGTTTGCCCACCACCGAATTCATCCTGCTGGCTGCCTGGGCTGCCACTAAAAGCTCGCCACGCCTCAGCGCCTGGCTGGAAAACCACCGCCTGTTCGGGCCGATCCTGTTCAACTGGCGCAACGGCAAGATCATCGCGCGCAGGGCCAAGGTCAGCGCCACCGTGAGCATGCTGCTGTGCGCCATAGTGATGCTGGTGATGCTCGACCACGGCTGGCCGATTTACCTGGCCATTGCCGGCATGAGCCTGGGCAACCTGTGGATCTGGTCACGCCCCGAACGGCATGCCCAGCCGCTCTGAACGCTCCTGCACCGCCAACCATCCGCTCACCAACGCCATGAAGCCGCTGTGGGAGCGAGGTTTGCCAGCGCCCACATCAAGCAGCTCAGTGATCGTTCAAAGACCGTTCCAGGCTTGAACAAACTGCGCCACATCTTCCTTCGGCGCCGTGCGCGGTGGGTTTTGCGGCGTGCCCAGGTATAGGAAGCCAATCACTTCTTCATCCGGCTTCAGCCCCAGGCCCTTGGCGACATGAGCGGAGTAAGACAATTCGCCGGTGCGCCACACCGCGCCGATCCCCTGTGCGTATGCCGCCAGCAGAATGCCGTGGGCGGCGCAGGCAGCGGCCAGCAGCTGTTCGGATTTGGGTACCTTGAAGTGTTCCTGCAAACGGGCAATCACCACCACCACCAGCGGTGCGCGCAACGGGCCGTTCTGCGCCTTGTCGATGGCGGCTTGCGGGGCGTCGGCGTCTTGCAGGCGCGCGGCTTCGGCCAGCAGCGTGCCCATCCGCTCGCGGGCGGCGCCCTCCACCGTGAGGAAACGCCAAGGACGCAGCTGGCCGTGGTCAGGCGCGCGCATGGCGGCGGCGAACAACACGTCGCGCTGCGCCTGGGTCGGTGCCGGCTCCAGCAAGCGCGGCACGGAAACACGGTTGAGCAAAGCGTCGATAGCCTGCATTGGTCACCTCCAAAAAAAATGTGCGGTCATTCTAGCGGGAATGAATCGGCTACCACCAAACGATAATTGCTCTTATTCATTCCCCCCGGCCCTGTTAGACTTTGCGACCAGATTTTTCGCCTTCGTTCAGGAAACTCGATGTTCCGCTCGCTTTTTCGTCTGTCCATCGCTTGCATGGCCCTGGGCCTCACTGCGTGCGATAACGCCCCCAGGTTTGCCAAGGCCGAGCCGGGTGAGGCGCGTGCGGGCGGCGCGGCGACGGTGAACAAGCGCGACCAGAACGCGTTTTCCCTGCCGTCGGCCAACCTGTCGCCCACGCGCCGCCTGGACTTCAGCGTCGGCAACAGCTTTTTCCGCAGCCCCTGGGTGATCGCGCCGTCCACCACCACCGCGCGTGATGGCCTGGGCCCGCTGTTCAACACCAACGCCTGCCAGAACTGCCATATCAAGGATGGCCGTGGCCACCCGCCGCTGCCCGACGCCGCCAATGCAGTGTCGATGCTGGTGCGTCTGTCGATCCCGGATGCGCCCGCCTACGCCAAACTCATTGAACAGGCCGGCGTGGTGCCCGAGCCGGTCTATGGCGGGCAATTGCAAGACATGGCCGTGCCCGGTGTAGAACCCGAAGGCAAGGTGCGCGTCGACTACACGCCGGTCAACGTCACCTTCAAGGACGGTACCGTCGTCGAGTTGCGCCAGCCAAACCTGCAGATCCCCCAACTGGGCTATGGCCCGATGCACCCCGACACGCGTTTTTCGGCGCGCATCGCCCCGCCGATGATCGGCCTGGGCCTGCTCGAAGCCATCAGCGAGGCGGATATCCTGCGCAACACCGACGCGAAAACCGCCGATAAAGAAGCCCTGGTCGGCCGCGCGAATTGGGTGTGGAATGACGCCCGGCAAAAGACTGTTCTGGGGCGCTTTGGCTGGAAAGCCGGGCAACCCAACCTCAATCAACAAAATGTTCACGCGTTTTCTGGTGATATGGGCCTCACCACCTCCCTGAGACCCTTCGATGACTGCACCGACGCCCAAGTGGCCTGCAAGCAGGCGCCCAACGGCAACGGCCCCGACGGCGAGCCGGAAGTCAGCGATAACATCCTGCGCCTGGTGCTGTTCTACACCCGCAACCTCGCCGTACCCGTGCGTCGCGATGTCGACAGCCCACAAGTGCTGGACGGCAAGAACCTGTTTTACCAGGCGGGTTGCCAGGGTTGTCACAAACCGTCGTTCACCACCGCAGCGACGGCCGCCGAACCTGAACTGGCCAACCAGGTGATCCGCCCCTACAGCGACCTGCTGTTGCACGACATGGGCCCGGGCCTGGCCGACAACCGCAGCGAATTCAAGGCCGGCGGCCGCGACTGGCGCACCGCGCCGTTGTGGGGCATCGGCCTGACGCAAACCGTGAGTGGCCACACCCAGTTTCTGCATGACGGCCGCGCGCGCAACCTGCTGGAAGCCGTGCTCTGGCACGGCGGTGAGGCACAAGCGGCGCAGCAGCATGTGTTGTCCTTCAATGCCGAGCAGCGCGCTGCGTTGCTGGCGTTCCTGAATTCTTTATAAGCTTTGCCCCACTTACAGAAGGGAGCTCGACATGTTCCGTCCCAAGTTGTTGTTCACCAGCCTGGCCGCCCTTGCGCTGGGCGCCTGCTCGCCACAAGACCCGCAAGCCGTGACCTCGGCGGCGATCGCCAAGCAAGTGATCCTGCCGACCTACAGCCGCTGGGTCGAGGCCGACCGTCAACTGGCCGTCAGTGCCCTGGCCTACTGCCAAGGCAAGGAGAGCCTGGACACCGCCCGCGCAGACTTCCTCCACGCGCAAAAAGCCTGGGCCGAGTTGCAACCGCTGCTGATCGGCCCGCTGGCTGAAGGCAACCGTTCGTGGCAGGTGCAGTTCTGGCCGGACAAAAAGAACCTGGTGGGCCGTCAGGTAGAACAACTGGTCGCCAGCCAGCCGCAGATCGACGGCGCCGAACTGGCCAAGTCCAGCGTGGTGGTACAAGGCTTGTCGGCCTACGAATACATCCTCTACGACGCCAAGACCGACCTCGCCGACGCGGCACAGAAAGCGCGTTATTGCCCGCTGCTGGTGGCCATCGGCGACCGTCAGAAAGCCTTGGCTGAAGAGATCCTGGCCAGTTGGAATAGCACCGACGGCATGCTCGCGCAGATGAGCAAGTTTCCCAACCAGCGCTACGCCGATTCCCACGAAGCGATCGCTGATCTGCTGCGTGTGCAAGTGACCGCGCTGGACACCCTGAAGAAAAAACTCGGCACGCCGATGGGCCGCCAGACCAAGGGCATCCCGCAGCCGTTCCAGGCTGACGCATGGCGCAGCCAGTCGTCCCTGCAAAGCCTGGAGGCCAGCCTCGCCGCCGCCCAGACCGTTTGGGTCGGCGTCGACAACAAGGGCCTGCGCGGCCTGCTGCCGGCGGATCAGAAGCCATTGGCCGACAAGATCGACGCTGCCTATGCAGCATCGCTGAAACTGTTCGCCAGCAACCAGCGCACCCTCAACGAACTGTTGAACGATGACGCCGGGCGCCAGCAACTCAATGACCTCTACGACAGCCTCAATGTGGTTCACCGCCTGCACGAAGGCGAACTGGCCAAGGCGCTGGGCATCCAACTGGGCTTTAACGCCAACGACGGTGACTGATGATGCTCAGGCGACAGGCTTTGGCCATTGGCAGCGTACTGCTCAGCGCACTCACCCTGGGTGGCTGGACGCTGTTCAAAAGCAAAGACAAACGCCCGCTGCTGTTGTCGGCGCGGGATGATGCGGACGGCAAGCACTACGCCGTGGGCTACCACCTGGACGGCAAACCCGTATTTGCCACCCAGGTTGGCCAGCGTTGCCACGACATCATCAACCACCCCACGCTACCGATTGCGTTGTTTGTTGCCCGACGCCCAGGCACCGAGAGTTACCTGATCGACCTGCGTGATGGCGCATTGCTGCAAACCATTACCTCGAACGCCAATCGCCACTTCTATGGCCATGCGGTGATTCACCAGAGCGGCGACTGGCTGTACGCCACCGAAAACGACACCTCCGACCCCGGTCGCGGCCTGCTCGGTGTGTATAAGTTCGAAGGCGAGCGGCTGGTGCACAGCGGTGAGCTTTCTACCCACGGTATCGGCCCGCACCAGGTGTCGTGGATGCCCGACGGCGAGACACTGATCGTGGCCAACGGCGGCATTCGCACCGAAGCCGAAAGCCGTGTGGAGATGAACCTCAACGCCATGGAGCCAAGCCTGGTATTGATGTGCCGCGACGGCACACTGATCAGCAAGGAAACCCTGGCGCAACAGATGAACAGCGTGCGCCACATGGGCATCGCCAGCGATGGCACCATCCTTACCGGTCAGCAATTCATGGGGCCGTCCCAAGAGCGTTCCGAGCTGCTGGCGATCAAGCGGCCAGGGCAGCCGTTCGTCCCCTTCCCGGTAGCCGATGAGCAGTTGCAGGCGATGGGGCATTACACCGCCAGCGTCGCGGTGCACAGCGAGTTGCGCCTGGTGGCGCTGACCGCGCCGCGTGGCAACCGCTTCTTTATCTGGGACATGGACAGCGGCGAGCTGCGCCTGGATGGGCCGTTACCGGACTGCGCGGGTGTCGGCGCGGTGGCGGATGGTTTTGTCGTCACCTCCGGTCAAGGGCGTTGCCGCTTCTACGATTGCCGCCAGCAACCGTTGGTGGCAACACCGCTGGAGTTGCCGGCGGGGCTCTGGGATAACCATCTGCACCTGATTTGAGCCGAGTTTGGCCGTTTCCCGGCGGTGAATAACGCAAAAAAAAGGGCCTCGCATCGCAAGGCCCTTTTCGGCTGGCTTGATCGTTTCAACTCTGTGGCCTCATCCCTTGAGACATGCCAAACATGAACAGCAGCAGCTCGTGATCAGGCTTGGCCGCCACACTCGCCTTGGCGACACGCGGCAACAGGCATTGCGCGCCCTCCTGCGTTGCACTGAGTACCTGTGTGCGAGGCTGCTCCCACGCGGCCAGGGCCAAGGCAGCAACGCCCAACGCCCCCACCAGGAACAGACCTCGTGCTATTTCTAGCTTCATTTGGTTAAACCCTTGATAGCGCTGCCAAACGCCGTCTCGTAAAAGTAGCTGAGTTTTTGCCAGTCGCTATCGCTCCACGACGAATGGCGGCGCAGTTGCCGCATGTCATGGGACGCCGCCCGATGAGCGGTCAGGCGCTGGCGACATTTTTCAAAATCCAGCAGTGCCACGTCCACAGTGGCCGAGTCGCCCTCGCCCATCACCCGCACAAAAATATGCTTGATGTACAGGCAACCGTGCTGCCAGCGCCCCTTGTGCATACGCGCCAGGGTGCCGGCCAATTCCTTGAGCACACGCTCGTGCACTACTTCGCCGTAGCGTTCACGGCCACCGGCGGCGTACCAGTGTTCAATTTCGTCGAAACCGTCGAGCGCCGCTGTCACCAGCAGTGCCTTCCAGTGGTGATCCGCATCGCGACGCGCCTCGCAGAACACCAGCTCCGGTACGCGCACATCCAACAAGCGCAGGCCCTTGATGGCGTCCCGCTCGCGCAACACGGTGGGGCGACCGAACGGGTGCAGCCAACTGCGATAGATGTGCCCGGTCTGGCGCTTGCTGTAGAGCAAGCGGCCATTGGCGCTCATCACGCGTTGCACACCGCTTTCACCGCCGCGCCGACGATTGGGTTCCTCGACCCACTCGCCTTGCTGGCGCCAGAAATAATCAAACTTGTCTTCGGGAGCTACGTGACTGCCTGCTACGCACTCAACTGCCATCCTGCTACCTCTTGCGCAATACATACACTCGCCACATGGCGTACAACGGTATGAAGTCCAGAGACTCCTGGACACGAAAACCGGCTTCTTCGAACTCTGCCTCAACAGTAGCAGCTGGTAACACAAATCTGTTTTGGTAACTTTCCTGCTCACCTTTTCTACGCCGCTGCCCTTCGAGGCGCTTGCGTTTCCAGGCTTTGAAATTGCCGTCGACCCACAGCGAAATGATCACACTGTCGCGGGTAACCCGTTGGAACTCCCGCAATATCGCCAGCCGGTGCGCCGGGTCACCAATATGGTGCAGCAGGCGCATACAGAAAATGCTGTCGACCGCGTTATCTGGCAGGTCGATATCAAAGGCTGATGTCTGCAAGGGTCGTACCCGTTTCACAACTTCCGCGGGTTGGGCGACGGTTGCAACCTTCAACATCGACGCTGAATTGTCCGCGCCGATAATCACACGGTTGGGTTTCTCTGCCAGCAACGGCCAGAACCGCCCCGCGCCGCACGGCAGGTCCAGTACCAGGCCTGGCTCACCGGCCATCGCCAGGGCGCCACGAGCCAATTGCTCGTCGCGTTTATGGGACAGGCGACGCGCCAGATTGTCTTGATGCTTGAGTAAATATTCCCGCGCATGCTCATCGTCATACTTTTCGGAAAATTCGAGCTTGATAGGGTTAGACATCACTGATCTCCAGTTACTGATGCCTACAACGTTAAGCACCGAACTGTGATCAACAGGTCAACCATGTGTGAAAAACCTGTCCTGTCCAACCCCATACATTTCAAAACTTTACAGACATAAACAATATCATGGGGCCATCTTCGCCGAATGACGACGATGTTTGGGAGGATTGCGGCAGGGTGGACGGGTCAGGCGCCGGGCTGACCCAGTTCGACATGAAAGCGGCAGCCATTGGGCTCCATGGTGCTGAGGCTGACGCTCCAGCCCTGGTTCTCGCAGATCCGTTGCACCAGCGACAAACCAAGCCCCAGGCCATCACCACGCTTCTCGCTGCCGCGCACGAAGGGCTCGAACATCGCTTCGCGTTTCTCTTCTGGAATGCCGACGCCACTGTCTTCCACCACAAAGCCCGCCGGCTCCAGGGTCAGCCGGATAAAACCATGCTCGGTGTAATGCAAGGCATTGCGCAGCAGGTTGCCCATCACCGCATGCAGGAACGTCGTGTTGTAGCGCGTGTCCAGGGGGTTGCCTGGCTGGTAGATCAGTTCCAACCCCTTGTGTTCGATTTGTTCACGCCAGATGCCGAGCAAATCGTCCGCCACCTGGCTGAGGGTGACCTGGGCCGACATAGAGGCATCGTTATGCTGGGCGCGGGCCAGCATCAGGAAGGTCTGTACCAGCTCGCGCATTTCTTCGCAGGCACGGGCAATGCGCTGCACCTGGTTACGCCCGCGCTGGTCGATGGCCGGGTTTTCCAGCAACAGCTCGCAGGAGCTAGCCAATACCATCAAGGGGGTGCGCAATTCGTGGCTCACATCGCTGGTAAACAACTGCTCACGCGACAACGCCGCGCGCAGCCGCCCCAACGTGGCGTCGAACGCCACCGCCAGCTCACCCACTTCATCGGCCGCATAGTCCGGCGCCAGGGGCGGCGCCAGCCCCAGCAACTGGTCGCGGTGACGCACCTGACGCGCCAGGCGCACCACCGGCGCCATCACCTTGCGCGCCAGCACCCAGCCGAGGAACACCGCCAATGCCAGGCTGAGCACAAAGCCCACCAGCACCACGGCAAACAGCACACGCTCACGCTCTTCGAAATCGCTTTGGTCTTGCAGCAACACATAACGTCGCCCGTCAATCACTTCGACCATGGCGTGGTACGACAGCGATTCGCGAAATACTTCATGAAAGCCCGGCTCCAGATGCCGCAGGTCCTTGGGCAATTCAAAATCGCCCGGCCCGCCGCTGAAATAGAACAACTGGTCCGGCTCGGGTCGGTGGCGCCAGTCTTCGACCGTGTCCATCAGCAGCAAGCGTTGCAAGTCACCGCCCAGGCCCGCCGAGATCAACTTCTCTTCCACCAGGTGCACGGTCGCGATAATGCCCATGGCGAAGGCCCCCGCCACCAACGCACTCATCAAGGCAAAGGCGATGATGATCCGCTGGGAAAGGCTTTGCTTAAACTCCATCACGCCCCTCGGCCAGACGATAACCAACGCCGTGCACTGTCTGCAGTAACGGTTTGGCGAAGGGCTTGTCGATGACTTGGCGCAACTGGTGGACGTGGCTGCGCAGGCTGTCGCTGTCCGGGCAATCGTCGCCCCACAGCGCCTCTTCGAGGATTTCGCGGCGCAGCACGTGCGGACTTTTTTGCATCAGCACCGCCAGCAGCTTGAGGCCGACCGGGTTGAGCTTGAGCAGGCGCCCTTCACGGGTGACTTCCAGGGTGTCGAGGTCATAGCTCAAATCGCCGACCTGCAAGGCGCGGCGGCCGCCGCCCTGAGCACGGCGCAGCACGGCTTCGATACGCGCGGCCAGTTCCGACAGAGCAAACGGTTTGAGCAGGTAATCATCGGCGCCGGACTTGAAGCCCTGCAACCGGTCGTCCAACTGGTCACGCGCGGTGAGCATGATCACTGGCGTGTCGCGGCGGGCGTCTTCGCGCAGGCGCTTGCACAGGGTGTAGCCATCGATACCGGGCAGCATGATGTCGAGCACGATCAGGTCGTAATGCTCGGTGGCCGCCAGGTGCAGGCCCGACAAACCGTCCTGCGCACAGTCCACGGTGTAGCCCTTGAGCCCCAGGTAATCCGCCAGGTTGGCCAGAATATCGCGGTTGTCTTCAACCAATAAAATTCGCATGGGCAGTGTCTCCGTACGCGGTAACGGCCGTGTTGGCTCGCGCAGCTTAAGGCCAAGCGGGGCTCAGGGATAGAGCCGGAAGGTGCGTCGATAAGGGTTTTCAACCGATTCAACCGTTCAACGAGTTTTTCACTATAGCTTCACAAACTGACTACAGCGTCAGGACGAATATCGCCGCCCATTGATATAAGGAACATGGACATGGGGTTTTTCAAATCGGCGCCAATGCGCTATCTGCAGTTGATCACCGGTGCCTGGCTGGTGGTTTTCCTGCTCACTCGCAGCGTGCTGCTCATTACTCACCTGGACGAAGTCGGCGGCAACCTGCTGCCGGTGTTTGGCGTCGGTGTGCTCTACGATCTGGGTTTCCTGGCCTATGCGGCGCTGCCGCTGGGACTTTACTTACTGCTCTGCCCTGCGGGACTGTGGCGCCGCCGTGGACACCGCTGGTTCCTGCAGGCGGTGTTGACCGTGAGCCTGTTCGCCATGCTGTTCACCGCGGTCGCCGAATGGCTGTTCTGGGACGAGTTCGGTGTGCGCTTCAACTTTATTGCCGTCGATTACCTGGTGTATTCCGACGAGGTGCTGAACAACCTGCTGGAGTCCTACCCGATCGGCAAGCTGCTGAGCCTGCTGGCGATGCTGGCCATTGTGCTGAGCCTGGCGCTGCGCAAACCGTTCAACGCGGCGATGAACGCTCCGCTGCCGGCCCTGCGCGGCCGCGTGTTGAACGCCGTGGCGCTGCTGGTCGTCGCCGGCCTCAGCCTGCAACTGATCAGTCAGGACAGCCCGCGCACCCAGGGCGGCAACGCCTACAAGAACGAGCTGGCGAGTAACGGCCCCTATCAGTTTTTCGCCGCGTTCCGTAACAACGAGCTGGACTACCCCCAGTTCTACAAAACCTTGCCAACCGACGTGGTCGCCCTGCAATTGCGCGCCGAACTCAGCGAACCCAACGCCCGCTTCGTCGGCCAGGACCCGCTGGATATCCGGCGCGAGATCAGCAACCCCGGCACCTTGCGCAAACCCAACATCGTGCTGGTGACCATCGAAAGTTTCAGCGCCAAGTACATGGGCAGCAATGGCGATGGGCGCAACCTCACGCCTAACCTGGATGAGCTGCGTAAACAAAGCCTGTATTTCAATAATTTCTACGCCACCGGCACCCGTACCGATCGAGGCCTTGAGGCCATCACCCTGGCGATCCCTCCGACGCCGGGGCGCTCGATCGTCAAGCGCATTGGCCGCGAGAGCGGGTTCGCCAGCCTCGGACAACAACTCTCCGCCATCGGCTACGACAGCGTGTTCGTCTACGGCGGGCGCGGTTACTTCGACAATATGAACGCGTTTTTCAGCGGTAACGGTTACCGGGTCGTAGACCAGAGCAGCGTGCCCGAAGCGGAAATTTCGTTTAAAAACGCCTGGGGCATGGCCGACGAAGATCTCTACAAACAGACCCTCAAGCTCGCCGACGCCGACTACGCCAGGCAGCAGCCGTTTTTGCTGCAACTGATGACCACCTCCAATCATCGTCCCTACACCTATCCGGATGGGCGCATCGACATCAAATCCGGCAATGGTCGCGACGGCGCGGTGAAATACACCGACCACGCCATCGGCGAATTCCTCGCCACTGCGCGCAAGAAACCGTGGTTCGATAACACGATCTTTGTGTTCGTCGCCGACCACACCGCCGGCAGCGCGGGCAAGGAAGACCTGCCCATCACCAACTATCAGATCCCCTTGTTCATCTATGCGCCAACGCTGATCGATGCCCGGGAAACCGCGCAATTGGCCAGCCAGATCGACATTGCGCCGACGCTGTTGGGCCTGATCAACCTGAGCTACGAGTCGACCTTCTTTGGCCGCAACCTGCTGCAGGACAACCCACTGCCGCCTCGGGTCGTGGTCGGCAACTACCAGCATCTGGGGTTGTTCGACGGCACGGACCTGGCGATCCTCAGCCCACGCCTGGGCCTGCGTCGCCATGACCAAGCCCTGGGTGAGAGCCAGGAATTGCGGGTGAACAGCGATGATCCATTAATCCAGCGCGCGATCACCTACTACCAGGCCGCCAGCTATGGGTTCAAACAACAATTGCTGAGTTGGAGGGGGCACAAGGACGAGGCCCCAGCGCTGAGCACACGCTAAACAGAGCGTCCCGCACAGGTGAGTGCGGGACGTCTTCGATCAAGGTCCGCCATGCCATCCCCTCCCGTTGCGCCGGCTTCCAAGCCGCTTGATTTTCGGCTATACCTGGGCATTCCCGCCGCCGCCGCGCTGGCATTGCTGTTGCTGGAGCTGACGCCACTGGACATGGCTCTCGCCAAACGGTTCTACAACGCGGCGGAGGGCGGCTTCGTCGGTCGCTACAGCTTCTTGCTCGAAGACATCCTGCATGACCGCGCCAAGCAGTTGGTGATCCTGTTTTCGGTCATGGCAATCCTGGGGTTTGTCGGCACATTTATCCTGCAACGCCTCAAGCCCTACCGCCGCGAACTGGGCTGCCTGGTGCTGTCCCTTGGACTGGCGACCGCCTTTGTTTCACCGTTGAAAACCCTGACCGGCGTGCAGTGCCCGTGGAGCCTCAAGGAGTTCGGTGGCGAGGAAACCTACAGCACACTGTTGAGCCATCGCCCCGCCACCGATAAACCCGGGCGCTGTTGGCCCGGCGGCCATGCGGCCACCGGGTTCGCCCTGTTCGCGCTGTTTTTTGCACTGCGTGACCGCAAGCCGCGGATGGCCCGCTACGCATTCCTCTTCGCGGCCGGCTTGGGCAGCATCTTTTCAGTGAGCCGCATGCTGCAAGGGGCGCACTTCTTTTCCCACAATGTGTGGACGGCGATTTTTTGCTGGCTGATCTGCCTGGGCCTGTATGGTTTGTTGCTGTATCGGCCATCGAGGCCCTTGGCGCCGCGCTGAACCTCAGACAGCGCGCACAAAAAAGCCCCGCCTGCATCACTGCAGGCGGGGCTTTTTCAGTACAGGGGTAAGGCTGGCTTACATCATGCCGCCCATGCCACCCATGCCGCCCATGTCTGGCATACCGCCGCCAGCCGAGCCTTCTTTCTTCGGTGCATCAGCGATCGCCGCTTCGGTGGTCAGGATCAGACCGCCGATGGAGGATGCTGCTTGCAGCGCCGAACGGGTCACCTTGGTAGGGTCCAGGATGCCCATTTCGATCATGTCGCCGTAGACGCCAGTCGCAGCGTTGTAACCGTAGTTACCTTTGCCGTTCTTGACTTCGTTAACCACAACGCTTGGCTCGTCGCCGGAGTTGGCAGCGATCTGGCGCAGCGGTGCTTCAACAGCACGACGCAGCACAGCGATACCGACGTTCTGGTCAGCGTTGTCGCCGGTCAGGCCGGTCAGGGCTTCCAGAGCACGGATCAGCGCAACGCCACCGCCAGGTACCACGCCTTCTTCGACGGCTGCGCGGGTTGCGTGCAGGGCGTCTTCAACGCGGGCTTTCTTCTCTTTCATTTCAACTTCGGAACCGGCGCCAACCTTGATCACTGCAACGCCGCCGGACAGCTTGGCCAGACGCTCCTGCAGTTTTTCACGGTCGTAGTCCGAGGAGGTTTCAGCAACCTGCGCACGGATCTGGGCGATACGGGACTCGATGTCGCTTTCAACGCCAGCACCGTCAACGATGATGGTGTTTTCCTTGGAGATGGTCACGCGCTTGGCGCTACCCAGGTTTTCCAAGGTGGCGCTTTCCAGGCTCAGGCCGATCTCTTCGGAGATAACGGTACCGCCGGTCAATACGGCGATGTCCTGCAGCATGGCCTTGCGACGGTCGCCGAAGCCTGGAGCCTTGACGGCTGCGACTTTGACGATGCCACGCATGTTGTTCACAACCAGAGTGGCCAGGGCTTCGCCTTCAACGTCTTCGGAAACGATCAGCAGTGGGCGGCCGGCTTTGGCCACGGCTTCCAGTACTGGCAGCATTTCGCGGATGTTGGAGATCTTTTTGTCGACCAGCAGGATCAGCGGGCTGTCCAGCTCAGCAACCATGGTGTCTGGTTTGTTGACGAAGTACGGGGACAGGTAGCCACGGTCGAACTGCATGCCTTCTACAACCGACAGTTCGTTTTCCAGGCCCGAGCCTTCTTCAACGGTGATCACGCCTTCTTTGCCGACTTTTTCCATGGCTTCGGCAATGATGTCGCCGATGGAGCTGTCGGAGTTGGCGGAAATAGTACCCACCTGGGCGATAGCCTTGGTGTCAGCGCATGGCTTGGACAGGTTTTTCAGCTCGGCAACGATGGCGATGGTCGCCTTGTCGATGCCGCGCTTGAGGTCCATCGGGTTCATGCCGGCAGCGACGGCCTTGTAGCCTTCGTTGACGATGGCCTGAGCCAGAACGGTAGCGGTGGTGGTGCCGTCGCCTGCGTCATCGTTGGCACGGGAGGCAACGTCTTTGACCAGCTGCGCGCCCATGTTCTCGAAACGGTCTTCCAGTTCGATTTCTTTGGCTACGGAAACGCCGTCCTTGGTGATGGTCGGAGCGCCGAAGCTCTTCTCGATGATCACGTTACGGCCTTTCGGGCCCAGGGTCGCTTTTACTGCGTCAGCCAGGATGTTGACACCGGTGAGCATTTTCTTGCGGGCGGAGTCGCCGAATTTAACTTCTTTAGCAGCCATGATCGATATTCCTTAAATACTTTGTAGTAACGGGAAAATGAGCGGGAAATCAGCCTTCGAGTACGGCGAGAATTTCGTTCTCAGCCATCACCAGCAGGTCTTCGCCGTCGATTTTCACAGTATTGCTGCCGGAGTAAGGGCCGAAAACAACCTTGTCACCCACTTTCACGGCCAGTGCGCGGACATCACCGTTTTCCAGGGTCTTGCCTGGGCCCGCAGCGACGATCACACCGTGGTTGGCTTTTTCAGCAGCCGAACCTGGCAGAACGATGCCGCCAGCGGTTTTCTTTTCTTCTTCGCTGCGACGGATGACGACGCGGTCGTGCAGAGGACGAAGCTTGCTCATTGTCGATCTCTCCTAATTGTGTTTTTCATCGGCCGGTATCAATTCCGGCGGGTTAAATTCCGGCGGTGCCGGTCGCGGTTCGCTGGGCGAAACGCGGAAGTCTGTCTAGTGTCACCACCAGAAACCTTGCGGTGACCGATACATAAGGGCGCATAAGCTGATTACAAGGGGGCGTAGATGAAATTTTTTGTGTCTGCGGCCGGGGAAATGCAACACGGCACCCAAAGGTGCCGTGCCGATGAAGCAGTTATTTGCTGTCGCGGTGCTCGAACTCGCCTTCAATCACATCGCCTTCGCGCCCCAGCGGCTCGCGTGGAGCCGGGCCACCGCGCGATTGCAGGTCGTCGGCGAACGCTCGTTGGCGTATCGCCGCTTCTTCGGCGCGCTGGCGCATCTTGCCGGCCAGCAGTTTGCGGGTGAACGGCAGCAGCATGACCAGGCCGATCACATCGCTGATAAAACCCGGCAGGATCAATAGGCCACCCGCCAGGGCCATCATCAGGCCTTCGAGCATGGTCTGGGCCGGCAGCTCGCCGCGGTTCAGGCTTTCACGGGCACGCAGCGCCGTCGCCAGCCCGGCGACGCGCAGCACCAGAACGCCGAGCATCGAGCCGAGAATGATCAGCAACAGGGCCGGGAAAAAGCCGATCGCACTGCTGACTTGAACGAATACGAACAGCTCCAACACCGGGAACAGCAGAAAGAGCAATAAAAAAGGGCGCATCAAAAGAGTTCCTCAACGCAAGAATGCCTTGCAAGTACACACTAGATGCCGCCACCCCTGCCTGAATTCAAGCTGAAGCCGGTTCTTTTTTTGGCCATGCCTGGGCATGAGCCAATGAAACGAGGGCTTCGCGCACTTGTGTCGGAGTGTTGCAAGACTCGGCAAAGGGCAACCAGTACAGTGATTGGCCAATGCGCAGGTGCATGCCCTCGCTGTCGATGCCGGCCAGTTGCGCCGGCTCGGAGGCGGGCAGCCCCGCCAGGTCGACATAGTGAGCAATTGCCTTGGCGTGATCGCTGTTCATGTGGTCGACCATACTGCGCTCGGCCTTGCCGAAGAACGGGTTGGTCAGGCTCAACTGGTCGATCCAGTGAATCGCGCCAAAGCCGCCGATATAGCGGTGGCGAACCGGCTTGAGCACCCAAAAGTCGAAATCGTGAGCCTTGTGGTAATTGGCCGAATCAGGAAAGTAGCGGTAGTAACGCTCGGCGGCCGCTTCAATGGCAGCGGTGTCTTCCAGCTTCTCGGCTTCGGCCAGATAGGTCAGGCGCCCCACCGCCTGCACATCATCCGCCTCGCGCTCGCCCACCAACAGCGAGCACTTGGGGTCTTTCTGCAGGTTGTGGGTGTGTTGGGCGATGCGGCTGATCAGGATCAGCGGGCGGCCCAGTTCGTCCAGGCAGTAAGGCACCACCGAACCGAACGGGAAGCCAGGCATGGCCTTGGATAATGTGGAGAGGGCCCCACGGTATTCCTTGAGCAACAGCTCTCGGGCGTTCTTGGCAACCTGTGCGCTCAACGTATGACTCCTCGGGTATTCAGCCGCCCACAGTCTATGGGAATCGATCTCAACACACGGTAATCAATATACGCACCGGTTGCCAGGGACTCGATTACCAGGCCACGCCGAAGCCTGCGGTGTAGCGGGTCTTGCTCAAGCTGCTTTCGGAGTCGCCGCTGATCATGTCGCGCTCGGCCTTGAGGTTGAGCGATGCCCATTCGGTGACTTTGTAGCGCAGGCCCATCTCAGCATCGAGAGAGTAGTCGACGGGCCCATCGATCGGCCGGCCCAGTTCCCCATTGGTGAAGAACTCGACGGTCTTGCCCACTAGGTAGCGGTTGTAATTCCATTTCATGGCCACCGAATAGAAGTTGTCTTTACCGCCTTCGGCATATTCATAGTCGGTACGGTTGACCAGCGAACCAAGGGAGAACGCCCCCAACTCGTCGTCCCAGAACTGGTACCCCGGGCCGGTACCGACGGTGCGTTGGCGGGCGAGGTCTTCGACTTTGTCGCGCTTGTAGGTCAAACGCCCCTGCCAGAACCAGTGCTCGGTGAGGAAACGGTCCAGGTCGTATTCCAGCGCCCAGTTGTCCGTGGTGCTCACATCATCCTGGAACTCGCGGTTGTATTCGCCCTGGCCAGTGTGGCGCCATTGGCCATGACGCGCGGTGGTCTTGAAATCGATGTCGTAATCGTTGGTATCTTTCTCGGCGCGCTTATAGTCCAGCGCCATGTCGACGTTGCCCTTCCACACCAGGTCTTCAATCACCGGCTTGGGCTTGATGATTTGCTGGATGCTGGCCAGTTCGACGGTCTTGGGCGCCTCGCCATTGGCCAGCACTACTTTGCCGTCATCCGCAGCCTGCAGGGACTTGGCCTTTTCGCCGGTATAGGCATCCTGCTTGACCAGCAGTTCCTGGTCACTTTCCAGGGTCTTGACCTGCTTCCAGTCCACCGGGATGGCGCCGGCGTAATCGGTCTGGATCAACAGCTTACCGCCGTCGAAGACCTTGATCTTGCCGGTGAGGCGGTCACCGTTCTTCAACCAGACGGTGTCTGCTAGCAAGGGGGTTGAGGCGCTGAGAACAGCTAGGCACAGCAGGGTTCTGGACAACATAAGCGTATTCGAGGCTCGGGCTTTGGCAAAAAGAGGGCATTATCGTGTTAGATAACGTCTGAGCAAGGACTGACTCAAGGATCGGGGTTGAGTTCAACGCTCACCACCATGTTTACAGACGTTTCTTACAAATATGCCGACGATTTCAACGGATCGCGCCATAAACCGGATAGCACCACAGTGAATCAATCAGCCCAAACCCCCGCCGAAATGCGCCGCACCGCGCTCTACCTGACTTTGGCGCAAGTCCCCGCTGGCTGCGTGGTGAGCTACGGCGAACTGGCGCAACTGGCTGGGCTGGGGCGCGCGGCTCGGTGGGTCGGGCGCACCTTGAGCCAACTGCCCGAGGACAGCCGACTGCCCTGGCACCGCGTGCTGGGTGCCGGTGGTCGGATAAGTCTGCCGGCGGGCAGTGCCTCGGGCGACGAGCAGCGCGCGCGTTTGCGCGATGAAGGCGTCACGGTGCGCAACAATCGCGTGGATATTCAGCGCCATGGCTGGCGCCCGGTAGAGCACAGCGGTTAGAGTGCGCGCTTTGTTTTCGCAAACCTGAGGCAGACTCCAGCCCATGCCCCGTAAAACCTGGCGCGCCGCGCTCGCTGCCTATGCCAGCCCCTCGACGTTAGTGCTGTTGTTGCTCGGCTTTGCCGCCGGCTTGCCTTACATGTTGGTGTTCTCGACGCTTTCGGTGTGGCTGCGCGAGGCCGGTGTGGCCCGCGAGACCATCGGCTATGCAAGCCTGATCGGTTTGGCGTACGCCTTCAAATGGGTCTGGTCGCCGCTGCTCGACCAATGGCGCCTGCCGCTGCTCGGCAAACTCGGACGTCGACGTTCCTGGCTGGTCTTGTCCCAGTCGCTGGTGATCCTCGGATTGATCGGCATGGGCTTCTGCGACCCACAGAAACACCTGTCCTGGCTGATCGCTATTGCCGTGGTCGTGGCCTTCGCCTCCGCCACCCAAGACATCGCGGTCGATGCCTATCGCCTGGAAATCGCCGACGACAGCCGCCAGGCCGCCTTGGCCGCCAGCTATATGTCCGGCTACCGCATCGCCGCCCTGCTGGCCACGGCCGGCGCGCTGTTCTTTGCCGAAGGCTTCGGCTCCACCGGTTTCAACTATAAACACGCGGCCTGGACCGGCACCTACGTGCTGTTCGGCGTGCTGATGATCCCGGCGCTGCTGACCACGCTGCTCATGCGCGAACCGAATGTGCCATTGCGCACCCAGTTGCAGGCCGGACGCTACAGTTTTGTGCACCAACTGGTATCGGTGTTTGTGCTGATTGTGCTGCTGGTGTCGGTTCCGGCGATGTTTACCCAACTGTTCAACACCGATTTCGCCAGTGTACTGTTCCAGGGTGTCAGCCTGTGGGACCTGCTGATGGAAGACCGCGCCTTCCTGCGCGCCATCCTCTATATCACGCTGACCGCCTTATGCCTTTCGGCCATGGGCCGCCGTGGGCTTGCGCCGGTGCTGACGCCGGTCAATGACTTTATCCTGCGCTACCGCTGGCAGGCCCTGCTGTTGCTGGGGTTGATCGCCACCTATCGCATGTCCGACACCGTGATGGGCGTGATGGCCAACGTGTTCTATATCGACCAGGGCTTTACCAAGGACCAGATTGCCGGGGTCAGCAAGATCTTCGGCCTGATCATGACCCTGCTCGGCGCCGGCATGGGCGGCCTGTTGATCGTGCGTTTCGGCATCCTGCCGATCCTGTTTATCGGCGGTGTGACGTCGGCCGGCACCAACCTGCTGTTCGTGATGCTTGCCGACATGGGCCCGGACCTGCAGATGCTGATCTTCACCATCTCCCTGGACAACTTCAGCTCGGGCCTGGCCACGTCGGCGTTTGTGGCCTACCTGTCGAGCCTGACCAACCTCAAGTTCTCCGCCACCCAATATGCGCTGCTCAGCTCGATCATGCTATTGCTGCCACGCCTCATCGGCGGGTATTCGGGCGTGATGGTGGAGAAGTTCGGCTATCACAACTTCTTTATGATTACCTGCCTGCTGGGTGTGCCAACGCTGCTGCTGATTGCGTTGCACTGGTATCAGGAAAACCGGCGGATTCGGTTGAACCCACCCGCCGAAGACTGACACCACTCGGTCAATGTGGGAGGGGGCTTGCTCCCGATAGCGGTGGGCCAGTGCGCTATAAGCGCCTGACCCTGCTATCGGGAGCAAGCCCCCTCCCACAGACCCCTCTGCATTCTGACGCCTGTACTCCAGCAGTTTGCGCCCGTACAATCCCAAGTCATTTCAAGCCCAGCAACCGACAACGGCCTACCATGCGCACCAGTCAATATTTGCTCGCCACACAGAAAGAAACGCCTTCCGACGCGGTCGTGATCAGCCATCAGTTGATGCTGCGCGCCGGCATGATCCGCAAACTGGCCTCGGGCCTGTACACCTGGTTGCCCATGGGCCTGAAGGTGATGCGCAAGGTCGAAGCCATCGTTCGTGAAGAAATGAACGCTGCCGGTTCTCTGGAAGTGTTGATGCCGAGCACCCAACCGGCTGAGCTGTGGCAGGAATCCGGGCGCTGGGAAGAGTACGGCCCTGAGTTGCTGCGCTTCAAGGACCGTCATGGCCGCGACTTCTGCGCCGGCCCGACCCATGAAGAAGTGATCACCGACCTGATGCGCAACGAGCTGAGCAGCTACAAACAGCTGCCGCTGAACCTGTATCAGATCCAGACCAAATTCCGTGATGAAATCCGCCCACGCTTCGGTTTGATGCGCGGCCGTGAGTTCATCATGAAGGACGCCTATTCGTTCCACGCCGACCAGGCTTCGCTGCAGGCGACCTACGACCGCATGCACCAGGCCTACTGCAACGTATTCACACGCCTGGGCCTGAAGTTCCGCGCGGTTGAAGCGGACAACGGTTCCATCGGCGGCGCCGGCTCCCACGAGTTCCACGTGCTGGCCGAGTCCGGCGAAGACGACATCGCCTTCAGCAACGGCTCCGACTACGCGGCGAATATCGAGAAAGCCGAAGCCGTGCCGCGTGAAACCTCGCGCCCAGCCCCAACTGAAGAGCTGCGCCTGGTGGATACCCCGGACACCAAGACCATCGCGGCCCTGGTGGAGAAATTCAATCTGCCGATTGAAAAGACCATCAAGACCCTGATCGTGCACGCCGAGGAAGAAGGCAAGCTGATCGCCCTGGTGATCCGTGGCGACCACGAACTCAACGAAATCAAGGCGGCCCAGCAACCTGGCGTGGCCAGCCCGCTGGTCATGGCCACCGATGCCGAACTGCGCGACGCCATTGGCGCCGGCGCCGGTTCCCTCGGCCCGCTGAACCTGCCGCTGCCGATCATCATCGACCGCTCGGTCGAACTGATGAGCGATTTCGGCATCGGCGCGAACATCGACGACAAGCACTACTTCGGCGTGAACTGGGAGCGAGACCTGCCGGTGCCGACCGTGGCCGACCTGCGCAACGTCGTGGCCGGTGACCCAAGCCCGGATGGCAAGGGCACCCTGGAAATCAAGCGCGGCATCGAAGTCGGGCACATCTTCCAGTTGGGCAACAAGTACAGCAAGGCGATGAAGTGCGAAGTGCTGGGCGAAAACGGCAAGCCGATCACCCTGGACATGGGTTGCTACGGCATTGGCGTGTCCCGCGTGGTTGCCGCTGCCATCGAGCAGAACAACGACGAGAAAGGCATCATCTGGAGTGACGCCCTGGCGCCGTTCCAGGTTGCCCTGGTGCCGCTGCGTTACGAAACCGAGCAAGTACGCGAAGCCACCGACAAACTGTATGCCGAACTCACGGCAGCCGGTTTTGAAGTGTTGCTCGATGACCGGGACAAGAAAACCAGCCCGGGCATCAAGTTCGCCGACATGGAACTGATTGGCATCCCACACCGCATCGTGGTCAGTGACCGCGGCCTGGCTGATGGCAATCTGGAATACAAGAGCCGGACCGAAGCCGAAGCCCAACCGTTGCCGGTGGCTGACGTGCTGTCTTTCCTTCAGGCGCGTATTCGTCGCTGAAAACCAGATCAAGAGAAGTCATGTTCAAGCGAAACACCAGAGCCCTGGGGGGCGCCGCCTTGTGCGGCGCCCTGCTGGTCAGCGGCTGCGCCAACCAGATGTCGCAACGCAGTGAGCACGAGGAGCGGGTCGAGCGTAAGTTGCTCAACCACAGCCTGCAGATCGATGTAGGCGAACCCAAAGTGCTTGAGCTGCCGCAACGCCGGGTGCGCATTCACGAACAGAAGACCTTCGAGGTCACCGAATTCGAAGTCACCCGTCGTTACGACCGCTACACGCCCTACCAACCCTGGCGCAAACTCTATGAGATGCCCCTGGGTGCGGTGGCGCTGGTGGCGGGCGCGGGTGCCAACGTGGCGAATATCTTCGCCCTCGGCCACCTGCCTACCAGCATGACCCACGACTGGCTGACCTACGGCGTGGACGGCCTCAACCCGTTCATGAACGTGCAGTCCCATGGCCGTGCGCAACAGAACCTGGCGGGTATCGATGAAGTCCAGCGCGACAAGCGCGTGGAGTATTCGAGCCTGCCGTGGAGCGAGCGCCCGGTACAGGTCACCGCCGGCAAACAAACCCATGAGCTGACCACCGACCGCAACGGCGTCCTGCGCCTGAACCTGTTGGACAGCCCATTTGCCGAGCAGGACCTGAACCGCATCACCACCTTGAAAATCAGCGTGGAAGATGGCCAGGACGATGTGCATTCGGACTCGACCCTGGCGATCAGCAGCGCCTTGCGCGGCAAATTGCTGGAAGCCCACGGCCTGATCTATGACGACCTGGAAGACGATGAAGTCAGCCAGTGGGTTCACCGGGTCAAGCGCCTCTCGGAGCTGGGCCTGGAAGAAGAAGCCAGCGAACTGGAACAAAGCTTGATCGAACTGACCCGCAATGATCCGGAGTTGCAGCAGGAATTTCTGCAAGCGCTGACCAAGGATGCGGGGCGGTTGGTGGCGGATCCCGGAGCACGCTGAGGCTTCAAAAACGCTGTAGATCCAAATGTGTGGGGGCTTGCTCCCGATAGCGGTGCATCAGCCAGCTTATACATAGCTGACACACCGCAATCGGGAGCAAGCCCCCTCCCACATTTCGACTCCGGTTTCTACCAGGAGAATTCGAGCTGTTCGTTGCCGCCGCTCAAGTCCAGCAGCCGCACACCAATCCCCAACAGCCGCACCGGCTTGCCACCTCGGTTAAATGCCTGGGTCAGCAACTGTTGATAACTCTCCAGATCCCTCCCCGCCCCCGCCTGCTCCAATGTCGTTTGGGTAAAGTCATGAAACTTCACCTTCACAAACGGCTTGCCTGCGCGGTAACTGCTGTCGATGCGCGCCATGCGCCCGGCCAGGGTTTCCATCAGTTCGGGGAGTTTTGCCAGGCAACTTGAAAGATCGGGCAGGTCGACGTCGTAGGTATTTTCCACACTGATGGATTGTCGCCGACTGTCGTTGTGCACCAAACGGTCATCGATCCCACGAGCCAGGCTCCAGAGTCGCTCACCAAAACTGCCGAATTCGCGCACCAGCGCCAGCTTGTTCCACTCGCGCAGTTGCAGGCAGTCTTCAATACCCAGGCGCGCCAGCTTATCGGCCGTCACCTTGCCTACACCGTGCAATTTGCTCACGCGCAACTGGGAGACAAAGTCTTCGACCTGGTCCGGGGTAATCACGAACAGGCCGTTGGGCTTTTTCCAGTCGCTGGCGATCTTCGCCAGAAACTTGTTCGGCGCCACCCCTGCGGACACGGTGATGTGCAACTGGTTGGATACCCGCCGGCGAATATCCTGGGCGATACGCGTGGCGCTGCCACCAAAATGCGGGCTGTCGGAGACATCGAGGTAGGCCTCATCCAGCGACAAAGGCTCGATCAAATCGGTGTAATCGCGAAAGATCAGCTGGATTTCCTTTGACGCTTCTTTATAGGCATCCATCCGCGGCTTGACGATGGTCAGGTCCGGGCACAGCTTTAAGGCATGGCGCGACGACATGGCCGAGCGCACCCCATAGGCCCGCGCTTCGTAGTTGCAAGTGGCGATCACCCCACGCCGATCCGCCGAGCCCCCCACCGCCAGCGGCTTTTGCGCCAGGCTCGGGTCATCGCGCATCTCGATGGCGGCGTAGAAGCAATCACAGTCGACGTGGATGATTTTGCGCTGAGTCATATAAAAGAGGGCAATCCAACGGGCCGCCAGTATCGCATTCACCCCTGTATATAGCACCAGTAGTTTGAATCTTCCGTCTGAGCGGTAGGAAAATTCCCAGCTAAATTTATTTTCTCAATCGAATTTGGCATTTCAATAGAGCTGAAAGCCCCGGCCGGACTGGCCCGCAGCGGTCATGCAGCCACTAATGGAGAGCTAACCGATTGAACCACAAGCGCTTTTCTTTCAATCTCGGGTTGACACACTCGCGTTCCTCTGTAGAATGCCGACACACAGACGCGGGATGGAGCAGTCTGGTAGCTCGTCGGGCTCATAACCCGAAGGTCGTCGGTTCAAATCCGGCTCCCGCAACCAAACATCAAAAAAGGCTACTCGAAAGAGTGGCCTTTTTTGTGCGTGCTTTTTTTGTATCTGCTTTTTTGTAGTGAGCGGGTTTGCCCCGCGCTGGGGGGCGAAGCCGCCCCAAACCAGGCGACTTGGTTTATCAGGCGCTCGGCGGTGTCTTTGTTGGGGCGGCTTCGCCACCCAGCGCGGGGCAAACCCGCTCACTACAAAAGCGTTTTCTATCGCGTACTTAGGGTGACTGGCAGGTCAAATTACACTTATTTGACCCATCGGCCCATTAACGGTTGACACCTCGCCGCTGGGCTGTAGAATGCCGCCCACAGACGCGGGATGGAGCAGTCTGGTAGCTCGTCGGGCTCATAACCCGAAGGTCGTCGGTTCAAATCCGGCTCCCGCAACCAAACATCAAAAAAGGCTACTCGAAAGAGTGGCCTTTTTTGTATCCGGCGAAAAAGTTCTTTTGAAACAATGACATGGCATCTTTCATGAAACCGTACAGGGTTTGTAGAGTCCATCTCATCGCAAGCATGCTTACTTCTCTACGACCAATGGCCGCAGTCGCCGCACCCGGTGATCCGCGTTAATATTTGTAATTATTTTGTCCATAGGGATTGGTAACTTGGCTGGATACCTCCATCCTGTCGCGCACAATCCACGAGGTGATTGATGCGCGCCAACTCGTCTGAACCACAAGACACCGTCACAGCAGAACAACCGATCCCGCCAACGCGTTTGCGTTGGCTGGACCTGGTGAGCAAGTACCGGCAACCCATCGGGCTGGCCGTCACGTTGCTGCTGTTCGCCATCGCCTTGATCGCTTGCCGACACCTGCTGCTGGAGCTGGACCTTTACGCCCTCCACGACTCGATCCTGGAAGTGCCCAAGCCCGCCCTGCTCGGCGCATTTGCCGCGGCCGTCGCCGGCTTTGTGATCCTATTGGGCTACGAGTTTTCCGGTGCGCGCTATGCAGGGGTGAAGCTACCCGCCAAGACCCTGGCCCTGGGCGGCTTTACCGCGTTTGCCATTGGCAATGCGATTGGCCTGTCGATGCTCTCGGGCGGCTCGGTGCGTTACCGTTTATATGCACGCCATGGTATCGGGGCGTCGGAAGTTGCCCACATGACGGTGTTCGCCAGCCTGGCCCTGGGCTGCGCACTGCCGCCCCTGGCTGCACTGGCCACCTTGAGCAACCTGCCGGCGGCATCCACCTATCTGCATCTGCCGCAAAGCCTGCTCGGCGGCATCGCCGGCGCGGTGCTGCTGTTGTCGGTGGTGCTGTGCATCGGCATTTATCGCCGTCGCCTGCCGGAACAGCCCTTCCCGGACAACCTGCTGGTCAAAGCCGGCCGTCGTACCCTGCGCCTGCCGGGTCGCCGCCTGACCTTCCTGCAACTGATCATCACCGCACTGGACGTCGCCGCTGCCGCCACCGTCCTTTATATGCTGCTGCCGGAAGCGCCGCCCTTCGGGCCCTTCCTGCTCGTGTACCTGCTGGCCCTGGCCGCCGGCGTGCTCAGCCATGTACCGGGCGGCGTGGGGGTATTCGAAGCGATCCTGCTGGCGGCCTTCGCCGATAAACTCGGTGCCGCGCCATTGGCTGCTGCCCTGCTGCTGTACCGCATGATCTATGTGGTGCTGCCGCTGCTGATCGCCTGCGTGTTCCTGCTGGTCAACGAAGCCCAGCGTCTGTTCCAGACCCAGCAAAGCCTGCGGGTCGCCTCGGGGCTGGCGGCGCCAGTACTGGCCGTACTGGTTTTTTTGTCCGGCGTGGTCCTGCTGTTTTCCGGCGCCACGCCCGAAATCGACTCACGCCTGGAAAACATCGGCTTCCTGATTCCCCACCGCCTGATTGACGCCTCGCACTTCGGCGCCAGCCTGATCGGCGTGCTCTGCCTGCTGCTGGCCCAGGGCCTGCGTCGACGCTTGTCAGCCGCCTGGATGCTGACCATGGTGCTGCTGCTGGTGGGCGCCCTGCTCTCGCTGCTCAAAGGCTTCGATTGGGAAGAAGCCAGCCTGATGACCATGACCGCCATCCTGCTGGCAATCTTCCGCCGCTCGTTCTACCGCGCCAGCCGCCTCACCGAGCTGCCCTTCTCGCCGCTGTACCTGGTCGCCAGTGTCTGCGTGCTGGGAGCCTCGATCTGGCTGCTGCTGTTCGCTTACCAAGACGTCCCTTACAGCCACCAGCTGTGGTGGCAGTTCACCCTGGACGCCAACGCCCCACGCGGCTTGCGCTCGCTGCTGGGCGCCGCCGTGCTGCTGGTGATCGTGTCGCTCACCTGGCTGCTGCGCACCGCGCGCCCGGTGATCCACCTGCCGACCCCCGACGAACTGGAGCGCGCCAGCAAGATCCTGATGGCCTCGTCCCAGCCCGACGGCGGCCTGGCGCTGACCGGTGACAAGGCGCTGCTGTTCCATCCCAATGATGAAGCTTTCCTCATGTACGCCCGTCGCGGGCGCAGCCTGGTAGCCTTGTACGACCCAATCGGCCCGACCCAGCCACGCGCCGAAATGATCTGGCAGTTCCGCGACCTGTGCGACATCCACCACGCGCGCCCGGTGTTCTACCAGGTCCGCGCGGAGAACCTGCCGTACTACATGGACATCGGCCTCACCGCGATCAAGCTGGGCGAAGAAGCCCGCGTCGACCTGAAACGCTTTGACCTGGAAGCCAAGGGCAAAGAGATGAAGGACCTGCGCTACACCTGGAACCGCGGCACCCGGGACGGTCTGTCCCTGGAGATCTTTGAACCGGGCACGGCGCCGATGGATGAGCTCAAGGTCATCTCCGATGCCTGGCTGACCGGCAAGAACGTGCGGGAAAAAGGCTTTTCCTTGGGGCGTTTCAGCGACGACTACCTCAAGCACTTCCGCATTGCGATCATTCGCTTCGAAGGGCGCCCGGTGGCCTTCGCCAACCTGCTCGAGACCTACAACCATGACCTGGCCAGTCTCGACCTGATGCGCGCCCACCCGGACGCGCCCAAGCTGACCATGGAGTTCATGATGGTCGGCCTGATTCAACACTATAAGAGTCACGGCTACGCGCGCTTCAGCCTCGGCATGGTGCCGTTGTCGGGCCTGCAACCACGCCGCGGCGCCCCGCTGACCCAACGCCTGGGCTCGATGGTGTTCCGACGTGGCGAGCAACTGTATAACTTCCAAGGTTTGCGCCGCTTCAAAGACAAGTTCCAGCCTGACTGGGAACCCCGTTACATGGCCGTGCCCGCAGGACTTGATCCGCTGGTGGCACTGGCCGATACCGCCGCCCTGATCGCGGGCGGCTTGACTGGATTGGTGAAACGCTGATGATTCGACGTTCCTGGCGGTATGTATTGGCCTTTGTAGTGCTGCTCGCCCTGATCCTGGGTGGCGGCTATTGGTACTGGAACCGCCCTGCCCCGCAGCCGACCCTGGAGCAACTGCCCCAGGCCGACGGTTCGGTGATGACCCGCGTGACCCCGTACGGCACGCCCAAGGCCCGTGTGGCCGTGGCCGTGATGGCCGATAAAACCCTGACGGACAGCCAACTGATTGCCTTGAGCCAAGGCGGCAAGGCGCAGATTGTCCAGGTGATCCTGCCCAAGGACGATTGCAAGCTGCAGGAACAAGCCCTGCAAAGCGCCCTGGACCAGCTCAAGGGCCCGGCGACGCTGGTCAGCGGCATCGGCCCTGGCGCAAGCCTGGCCTGGCGCTGGCTGGCGGCACAAAGCGACGACAAGGCCAACGCCATCTCCGTCGGTTTCGCCATGACCCAGCCAGGCTGCAACGACCCTTTGCCAAAAACCTCAGCCCACGGCAATTGGCTGGTGGCCTGGAACGACAACCCTGAGGATGATGCCGCCAGTTTCGTACGCGATACCCCACGTGCCACGACCAGCATCAGCGACTACGACATTCATTACCCGCAAGTGCTGAACAACGAGCTGCGCAAGCAACTGGTGGGCTCGGACAACGGCGGCCTGGCGATTCCAGTGGTTGAAGTACCGGCGGGCCAAGCCAAGGACACCGTCACCCTGTTCCTCTCCGGCGACGGCGGCTGGCGTGACCTGGACCGCGACGTGGCCGGTGAAATGGCCAAGATCGGCTACCCGGTGGTGGGCATCGACACCCTGCGCTACTACTGGCAGCACAAGAGCCCGGAACAAAGCGCCAAGGACCTCACCGAGCTGATGCAGCACTACCGGCAGAAGTGGGGCACCAAGCGCTTCGTGCTGACCGGTTACTCGTTCGGCGCCGATGTACTGCCGGCCATCTACAACCGCCTGCCGGAAAACGAGCAACAGCGCGTGGACGCGATCATCCTGCTGGCATTTGCGCGCACTGGCAGCTTCGAGATTGAAGTGGAAGGTTGGCTGGGCAACGCAGGCAAAGAAGCCGCCACCGGCCCGGAAATGGCCAAGCTGCCGCCTGAGAAAGTGGTGTGCATCTACGGTGCGGAAGAAGTCGACGAGAGCGGCTGCACGGACAAGACCGCCGTGGGTGAAGCCTTGAAGTTGCCAGGTGGGCATCACTTCGACGAGAACTACCCGGCGCTGGCCAAGCGTTTGGTGGACATCATTGTGAAGCACCAGGCCAAGGACAAAGCCGAGTAATTTCTGCCATACGCAAAACCAAATGTGGGAGGGGGCTTGCTCCCGATAGCGGTGGGTCAGCCAAAGATCAGTTGGCTGGTCTACTGCCATCGGGAGCAAGCCCCCTCCCACATTGGCTTTGTGGTGTTGCTTAGATCTAGCGTGGCTCGATGTGCGCGATCATCAGTTGCACGGTTTCATTCCCGCGAAACTCGTTCACATCCAGCTTATAGGCCAGCTCCACCCAACGCACCGTCGGGTTGAGCTGGCCCTCACGGTCCACCCCAAACGCAATGCCGTCGAGCTTCACCGACCCGCATTCGCTCTTGAGCACCACTTTCAGGTGCCGCTCGCCCACCACGCGCTGTTCCACCAACTGAAACACCCCGTGAAACAACGGCTCGGGAAAGTGTTGCCCCCAAGGGCCCGCGTGGCGCAATGCGCGGGCCAGTTCCAGGTGAAACTCTTCCACTGCCAGAGTACCGTCGGACAGCAGGCGCCCGGTCAGGTCTTCTTCGCGCAGCTGCCGACGCACTTCGGCATCAAAGGCCTCGGCAAACAGCGGGAAGTTTTCTTCGGGCAGCGTCAAACCGGCGGCCATGGCATGGCCGCCGTATTTGGCGATCAGGTGGGGATGCTGGCTGGCGACCACCGCCAGCGCATCGCGGATATGAAACCCCGGCACAGAGCGCCCTGAGCCCTTGAGCAGGCCATCTCCGGCATCGGCGAAGGCGATGGTCGGGCGGAAATAGCGCTCTTTCATGCGCGAGGCGAGAATGCCGATCACGCCTTGGTGCCATTCCGGGTCGAACAGGCACAGCCCGTAGGGCATCGACTCCACCGGCAAGTCCTTGAGCTGGGCCAGGGCCTCGCGCTGCATGCCTTGCTCGATGGATTTACGGTCCTGGTTCATGCCGTCCAGTTGCGCGGCCATTTCACGCGCGGCGGCAACGTCGGTGGTGAGCAGGCATTCGATGCCCAGGCTCATGTCATCCAGGCGCCCGGCGGCATTCAGTCGCGGCCCGAGGATAAAGCCCAGGTCGGTGGAGGTGATACGTGCCGCGTCGCGCTTGGCCACTTCAAGGATCGCCTTGATCCCCGGCCGTGCGCGACCGGCGCGGATGCGCTCCAGGCCCTGATGCACCAGGATGCGGTTGTTGGCGTCCAAGGGCACTACGTCGGCCACACTGCCCAGGGCCACCAGGTCGAGCAGTTCGCCGATGTTGGGTTGAGGCTTATGCTCGTACCAGCCCAAGCTGCGCAGGCGCGCCCGCAGGGCCATCAGCACGTAGAAGATCACGCCCACACCGGCCAGCGCCTTGCTCGGGAACTCACAGCCCGGCTGGTTCGGGTTGACAATGGCATCCGCCGCCGGCAATTCATCGCCAGGCAAATGGTGGTCAGTCACCAGCACCTTCAGCCCGGCCGCTTTCGCCGCCGCCACGCCTTCGACGCTGGAGATACCGTTGTCCACAGTGATCAGCAACTGCGGCTCGCGCTGCAGCGCGACTGCGACGATTTCCGGGGTCAGGCCGTAGCCATACTCGAAGCGGTTGGGCACCAGGTAATCGACATGGGCGGCGCCGAGCAAGCGCAGGCCCAAGGTGCCCACGGTGCTGGCAGTGGCGCCGTCGGCGTCGAAGTCGCCGACGATGAGGATACGCTGGCGCTGTTCCAACGCGGTCACCAGCAAGTCCACCGCTGCGTCGATGCCCTTGAGCCGCTGATAGGGAATCAACCGCGCCAGGCTTTTGTCCAGCTCGGCTTCGGACTGCACCCCGCGCGCGGCGTAGAGACGGGTCAACAGCGGTGGCAAGTCACCGAGAAACGGCAGGACGGCAGGCAACGGGCGAGGATCGATACGCATGGGGCGACGGGAGCTTCTCTTTGATAAAACGGTTAAACAACAAGGCTACAAACGACACAGGTCATTGTGGGAGGGGGCTTGCTCCCGATTACGGTGTATCAGTCAATGGGGTGCTGACTGAACGCCGCGATCGGGAGCAAGCCCCCTCCCACCGTTTCAACCGCGTTCGCCGACCAGCCATTGCAGTTGGACTTCATGCTGGCCACGGTCGTCGGTGACGAAAATCGTGCCTTCGCTGATCATCACGTCCCACTTGATAACGCGAGGCATGTCCTTGGCCAGCGTCTCGAGGACTTCCTGAGGCACGGCGGCGATGTGCACGTTTTTCAGGTTATTCGCCACAGGCACCACCTTGCCTTCCCACACCCGCAGGCTGCCGTAGGCCAGCAGGCTGGTGCGTTCGGTGCGGCGCGAGCACCAGGTGAGGCGGTCGGCATCCGGCTGGCCGACTTCAATCCAGTGCAAAACCCGGTCATCCAGGCTTTTTTCCCACAGGGCTGGCTCGTCTACATCTGACAGGCCACGACCGAATGCCAACTGCTCGTTGTACCAGAGGGCGTAGGCCAGCAGACGTACGGTCATGCGCTCTTCGGTTTCCGAAGGGTGGCGGGCGATGGTCTGTTTAACGCTCTCGTACACCGAGCGGTCAAGGTCGGTGAGGTTGAGTTCGAATTTGTAGGTCGTGGACGGCTGGGCCATGAACGGACTTCTAGAGACAGGGAAAGGCGGCCAGTCTAACCGATGGCGAGGCCATTCAACGAATCCTGCGCTGCATCATCCTTATCCCTGGGCCGCTCGCCTATGTTAAAAGGCATCACACCACCGCCCCGCGCAGACAAGGATCCTCATGTCGTTTAATGCCAAACCGCTTGCCGGCCTGAAAGTCATCGAACTCGGCACCCTGATCGCCGGCCCGTTCGCCTCACGTATCTGCGCGGAATTCGGCGCCGAGGTGATCAAGGTCGAATCGCCGGACGGCGGCGACCCGCTGCGCAAATGGCGCAAGCTGTACGAAGGCACGTCGCTGTGGTGGTTTGTGCAGGCGCGCAACAAGCAATCGCTGACGCTGAACCTCAAGCATCCGGACGGCCTGGCCATCCTCAAACAGCTGTTGGCCAACGCCGACATCCTGATCGAGAACTTCCGCCCCGGCGTGCTGGAGAAACTCGGCCTGAGTTGGGAAACCCTGCACGCCCTCAACCCCAAGCTGGTGATGGTGCGCCTCTCCGGCTTTGGCCAGACCGGGCCAATGAAAGACCTGCCTGGGTTTGGTGCGGTGGGTGAATCCATGGGTGGCTTGCGCTATATCACCGGGTTCGAAGACCGCCCGCCGGTGCGTACCGGCATTTCCATCGGCGATTCGATTGCCGCGTTGTGGGCGGTGATCGGCGCGCTGATGGCGCTGCGTCACCGCGAAGTCAACGGCGGCCTGGGCCAGGTGGTCGATGTGGCGCTGTATGAAGCCATCTTCGCCATGATGGAAAGCATGATCCCGGAGTTCGACGTGTTCGGCTTTATTCGCGAACGCACCGGCAACATCATGCCCGGTATTACGCCCTCCTCGATCCACACCAGCGCCGACGGCAAGCATGTGCAGATTGGCGCCAACGGGGACGCGATCTTCAAGCGCTTCATGTCAGCCATTGGCCGTGAGGACTTGGCCAACGATCCCTCGCTTGCCAGCAATGACGGACGCGACAGCCGTCGCGATGAGCTGTATGGGGTGATTGATCGCTGGGTGAACTCACTGCCGCTGGATCAGGTGGTGGAGCGGCTGAATAAAGCCGAAGTGCCTGCCAGCCGGATCTACAGTGCCGAGGACATGCTGGGCGACCCGCAATTCCTTGCCAGGGAGATGTTCCTCAAGGCCCAACTTCCCGACGGCAAGGCGTTCAAAATGCCGGGCATCGTACCCAAGCTGTCGGACACGCCGGGCAGCTGTGAATGGGTGGGGCCACAGTTGGGTGAACATAACAGCACGGTGCTGGGCAGCCTGGGTTATGACGCGGCCGCGATTGTGCGTTTACGCGAGGACGGCGCGATCTGATGGCTCGTCGGCTTATTCAGCTAGGCCTCAGCGTCATGTTCGCCTGCGGCTGGCCCCTGCCGGCCAGCGCTGAAGACACGCTGATCTGGCTAGTGCGTGACTTGCCACCTTTGACCATTTTCGAAGGCCCGCGCAAGGGCCAGGGCGCGCTGGATCAACTATTGCCGATACTGATCGAGCGCCTGCCGGAATACCGGCATCAGGTGCTGCACGTCAACCGCGCTCGGGGCACGCAAATGTTGAGTGAACCCTCATTCACCTGCGATCCATCGCTGCTGTGGACGCCGGAACGGGCCAAGTACGTGGTGTTTTCTCGCCAGGCGTTCGTTACCCCCAGCAATGGCATCGCGATACGGCGCAGCCAACAGGACGCCATGGCGCCGTTCATCGTGGACGGCCAGTTCGACCTGCAGGCTTTTCTCGACGCCCGTGGAACGCGGGTGGGTGCCACGGCGGAGCGCAGCTACGGCCCGGTTATCGATGAGCAGCTTAAACACGCCGATGCGCGCACACTGGCGCTTCATTACGGCAACGACGCCCTTGGCAGCTTGTTGCAAATGCAGCGCCGGGGACGGCTGGAAGCGGTGTTGGGGTATTGGCCGGAAATCCGCTATCACGCGCTGCAACAGAGGATTGCTTCGGACGACCTGAGCTTTTATCCGATCAAAGGCTCATTGCCCTACCAACGTACGCATATCGCCTGTTCGGATACCGCCCTGGGCCGTCATGCCATTGAACGAATCGACCAAGTGCTGCGCGACATCCCACAGGAACAGGTGCAGCAGTCCTATGCTGCTTGGCTGGATCCGGTCATGCGCGAACAATACCTGCGCGACAACCCGCGCTTTTTCCAGGACTCACCCGAACCATGACAAATCGCAGGCAAAAAGAAACCCCGAAGGGTGGGGAGACACCTCGGGGTTAAACGTGGCCTACAAAGACCCGCACAACAAGGCACAAACACCGGAGCACAATGTTTGCTCTTGCTGTTACGAAATCTGACCGGCCACGTTGTAGGAAGTTTCCACAGTTAAACAATTCTTCATGCGACGGCGGGGCTGCGCGTCTGGGCAGCGTTGCGCAAGGCTGCAATGACCGACGGTTCCAGGCGCCCTTCGGCAATCTTGAGGTCGCGCAACAGGCAATCCACCACATCCACCAGCACGCGCTTGTCCATCAGTTGCGCACGATCGACTTCACGCTCGACCACGATAGCGCCAGCAGGATTCTTCACCGTCACCAGGCACTCGGCCTGCACACCAGAGGTGGTCAGCGTAACCTGATAAGGGCTCAGTGCTTCTTCGAGCAATAGGCTGATACTTTCCATCTCGATCACCACTCAATAGTTCGGGAACAATCGTTTCAACGGGAGCTGCATCTATCCTAAGTGACTGTTTGTGACGTAGGAAAGTTCGCTTTATCGTCTTTATGGGGCCGTCAGGGGGTGACGGATTCCAGCATGCGCTTGCAACATGACAACCAAAAAACGGCCGCACACAAGTGCTTACGCAATGGTGGGCCGTTTTGAGGTTTGCCGAAGGCTCGGACCAGAGGTGAATCCTATACTCGGTGAGCGCCGGTGGCTCCGCCACGCAGATAACGCGCAGGTCAGAAGGCCCTTGTTGATTGCGAAGGATAAAGACGATGCTGGAACACGATAAAGAGCAAGCTGCGTTAGAGAAGATTCACGCCGACATATCACGCATTTATGCGGAGCAACGCAAACTCACTGCTGAGACACACAAGATAACCCGTGAGAATTTCTGGTATCCCTTAGGGGTCGTCATGGCCATGTTTACAGCGTTCAGCACCGTATTGGCCATCGTGCAGAAACTGCTCACCTAGTCGCTTGCGCCAAGTGGGGCCTGCCAAAACAAAAAACGCCGCTGACCCAAGGAAGGGAAAGCGGCGTTTTTGTCTACGCGGTGTGCCTTACAACGGCTTACCCCGGTTGCCATGCTGGCTCACAAACGCCTGCACAGCCTTCAGGTCATTGGCCAATACGGTGCAACGCTCTTCACGCTCGAACAGGTTTGCCAGGTGCACCGGCAATTCCAGTGCCTTGCCAACCCCGGCCTTCTCCACCGCTTCCGGGAATTTCACCGGGTGCGCGGTGCCGAGTATCACCATCGGGATGTCCAGGCTGCGACGGCATTCGCGCGCGGCCTTCACACCGATGGCGGTGTGCGGGTCGAGCAGCTCGCCGGTCTGGGCGTAGACTTCAGCGATGGTTTCGCAGGTCTGTGCGTCGTCCACGGCCAGCGAGTCGAACAGCTTGCGGGTTTCTGTCCAGCGCTCTTCGTCAACGCTGAAACCGCCACCGCTCTTGAAGGTGTCCATCAAGCCGGCAATCGCCGCGCCATTGCGACCGTGCATGTCGAACAGCAGGCGCTCGAAGTTCGAAGAAACCATGATGTCCATCGACGGCGACAGGGTCGCGTGCAGGGTTTCCTTGACGTACTGGTTGCCGCTCATGAAGCGGTGCAGGATGTCATTGCGGTTGGTGGCGACGATCAACTGGTTGATCGGTAGGCCCATGTTGCGCGCCAGGTAACCGGCGAAGATGTCGCCGAAGTTGCCGGTTGGCACCGAGAACGACACCGAACGCGCCGGCCCGCCCAACTGCAGGGAGGCATGGAAGTAATAGACGATCTGAGCCATGATCCGCGCCCAGTTGATCGAGTTCACCGCCACCAGGCGCGTGCCTTTCAGGAAGCTCTGGTCGGCGAAGCTGTTCTTGACCATTTCCTGGCAGTCATCGAAGTTGCCTTCGATGGCGATGTTGTGGATGTTCTCGCCAAAAATGGTGGTCATCTGGCGACGCTGCACTTCCGACACGCGCTTGTGCGGGTGCAGGATGAAGATGTCGACGTTTTCGCAGTGCTTGCAGCCTTCGATGGCGGCCGAACCGGTGTCACCGGAGGTGGCGCCAATGATCACCACGCGCTCACCGCGCTTCTCCAGCACATAATCCAGCAAACGACCGAGCAGTTGCAGGGCGAAGTCCTTGAACGCCAGGGTCGGACCGTGGAACAGTTCAAGCACCCACTCGTTGCCATTCAGCTGGCGCAGAGGCGCGATGGCGCTGTGGGAAAACACGCCGTAGGTCTCTTCCAGAATCTTTTTAAAGTCCGCATCGGGAATGCTGCCGGTGACGAACGGGCGCATCACCCGGAAGGCCAGCTCGTGGTACGGCAGGCCGGCCCACGAAGCGATTTCTTCCTGGGTGAAGCGTGGCAGGTTTTCCGGCACATACAGGCCGCCGTCAGTGGCAAGGCCTGCCAGCAAGACATCTTCGAAATTCAGGGCCGGTGCCTGGCCGCGGGTGCTGATATAACGCATGACTGGCTCCTCTAGAGCATTCTTGAACAAGGGCCGCCGAACCTGCGGGGCCCTTGCAGCAAAACCATTAGTTCAGGTGTTCGACGCGAATCCGCACCACCGGCCCGACGACGCCCTGCAGGGCTTCCAGCGCGGCGATGGCATCGTTGATGTGCTGTTCGCGCACGCGGTGAGTCAGCAGGATCATCGGCACCTGGCCGTTTTGCTCCTCGACTTCCTTCTGCATGATCGACTCGATGTTGATGCCGCGCTCCGACAGGATGCTGGCGACCTGGGCCAACACGCCCGGATGGTCTTGGGCCTGGATGCGCAGGTAGTAGGCGCTTTCGCAGGCTTCGATCGGCAGGATCGGGTGGGCCGACAGCGAATCCGGCTGGAAGGCCAGGTGCGGCACGCGGTTTTCCGGGTCGCTGGTCATGGCGCGGACCACGTCCACCAGGTCGGCGATCACCGACGAAGCGGTCGGCTCCATGCCGGCACCGGCGCCGTAGAACAGCGTCGAACCCGCGGCATCACCGTTGACCATCACCGCGTTCATCACGCCATTGACGTTGGCGATCAGGCGGTCGGCCGGGATCAGCGTCGGGTGTACACGCAACTCGATACCGGCCGGTGTGCTGCGCGCCACGCCCAGGTGCTTGATGCGATAACCCAAGGCTTCGGCGTAGTTCACGTCGGCGGTGGTCAGCTTGGTGATGCCTTCGGTGTAGGCCTTGTCGAACTGCAGCGGGATACCAAAGGCAATGGACGCCAGGATGGTCAGTTTGTGCGCCGCGTCGATGCCTTCCACGTCAAACGTCGGGTCGGCTTCGGCATAACCCAGGGCCTGGGCTTCGGCCAGCACGTCTTCGAAGGTACGGCCCTTCTCGCGCATTTCGGTGAGGATGAAGTTACCGGTGCCGTTGATGATGCCGGCGACCCAGTTGATACGGTTGGCGGACAGGCCTTCACGGATCGCCTTGATCACCGGGATGCCACCGGCCACGGCGGCTTCGAACGCCACGATCACGCCCTTCTCGCGCGCCTTGGCGAAGATCTCGTTACCGTGCACGGCGATCAGCGCCTTGTTGGCGGTGACCACGTGCTTGCCGTTCTCGATGGCCTTGAGCACCAGCTCGCGGGCCACGGTGTAGCCACCGACCAGCTCGATGACGATATCGATTTCAGGGTTGGTGGCAACGGCGAAGACATCGTTGGTAATCGCAATACCGGTCGTTTGGAACTGAGGCTTTGGCGAACGCGTGGCAATTTGCGCCACTTCAATCCCGCGGCCTGCGCGACGGGAAATTTCTTCAGCATTACGCTGAAGTACGTTGAAGGTGCCGCCACCGACGGTCCCTAACCCACAGATGCCTACTTTGACCGGTTTCACTGAAGAACTCCCCATGAAACGGCCGACGCTAGGTCGGCCGTGGAAAACAGCCGCACAACTGCGGCTTTCAATTAATGGCCCGTCGACTTAGCCACGGGCCATGATCGTCAAAGGTTCGACGATGCTGGTTTATTTGGCACTCAGCGCCAGTTTGGCAACTTGTGGTGCCGGCTGGTAGCCCGGAATCACCTGGCCGTCAGCCAAAACGATGGCCGGTGTACCGTTCACGCCAATGGACTGGCCCAGGGCGAACTGCTTGGAAACCGGGTTGGCGCATTTGGCCGCCTTGATTTCCTTGCCGTCGACCATCTTGTCCATGGCCGCCTTCTTGTCGGCTGAGCACCATACGGCTTGCAACTGCTCGTCACCCGGCGAACCCAGGCCCTGGCGCGGGAACGCTACATAGCGTACTTCCACGCCCAGCTTGTTCAGCGCAGGCACTTCGGCGTGAAGCTTGTGGCAGTACGGGCAGGTGGTATCGGTGAACACGGTGATGTGCGTCTTGGTCTCGCCGATGGCCGGGTACACCACGGTTTCAGCCACCGGGATGCCGTTGATCAGCTTGGACACGCCCAGGCGCTCGGCCTTCTCGGTCAGGTTGACCGGCTTGCCGTCCTTCAACTGGAACAGGTAGCCCTGCACGATGTACTGGCCGTCGGCACTGGCGTACAGCACGCGGCTGCCCTTGAGCTTGACTTCGTACAGGCCGGCCATCGGGCTGGCGCTGATGCTTTCGATCGGCGTGTCGAGCTCCAAGTTGGCCAGGCTCTTGCGAATGGTCTGCTCGGCCGCGTCATCGGCGACAACAAAGGTGGAAACCAACGCAATGGCTGCGGCGGCAATAATCTGGGTCAAGCGCATGGGAACTCCTGAAGGCAGATGCAAGGACGGGTGCAGGTACGCCGATATGAAACCCGGGTGTGGGCCGTCCCCTTTGCTAACCGGCAAAGCCTACCACAGTTGGGCCGCAGGGCAGCCCGTGGCGGGATAAAATGGCGGTTTTCACCCCCGCGGGTGGTGCTTGGCGTGCATATCCTGCAAGCGCGCGCGCGCCACGTGGGTGTAGATCTGGGTTGTGGATAAGTCGCTGTGCCCGAGGAGCATTTGCACCACCCGCAAATCGGCGCCGTGGTTGAGCAAATGGGTGGCGAATGCATGTCGCAGGGTATGGGGCGACAGGGCCTTGCCGATTCCAGCGACCTTGGCCTGGTGCTTGATGCGATGCCAGAAGGTCTGGCGGGTCATCTGCTCGCCGCGCAAGCTGGGGAACAGCACATCACTGGGGCGCCCGCCCAGCAGTTCGCCACGCGCATCGCGCATATAGCGCTCCACCCACACAATCGCCTCCTCACCCATCGGCACCAGCCGCTCCTTGCTGCCCTTGCCCATTACTCGCAGCACGCCCTGGCGCAGGTTCACTTGCTCCAGGGTCAGGCTGATCAGCTCGGTCACCCGCAGCCCGCAGGCATACAACACTTCGAGCATGGCGCGGTCACGCTGGCCGATGGCTTCGCTCAGGTCAGGGGCGGCGAGCAAGGCATCCACGTCGGCTTCCGACAGGGACTTGGGCAATGGCCTACCGAGTTGCGGCATCTCGACTTGCAGGGTGGGGTCGAGGGCGATCAGTTTTTCTCGCAGCAGATAGCGATAAAACCCACGCACACCCGAGAGGAATCGCGCCGTGGAGCGTGGCTTGTAGTTCTGCTCCAGGCGCCAGGCCAGGTGATCGAGGATCAGCTCGCGGCCGGCGTTGATCAGTTCGAGGTTTTTCTCCTGCAACCAGCCATTGAACAGCGCCAGGTCGCTGCGATAAGCCTGGCGAGTGTTGTCCGACAGGCCTTTTTCCAGCCAAAGGGCGTCGAGGAAGCGGTCGATCAGGGGGTGGTCAATGGCGGGCATGGGGGCTCAGGCAAAATTATGTGGCGTCTGTCAGATCCTATCGCAGGCAAGCCCGCTCCCACAGTGGATCATCGTCGGTCACAACATGGGGGGCAGGCAACACAGCCTGCGATAGCCGTAGGTATATACACAACACTGTAGTGAGCGGGCTTGCCCCGCGCTGGGCTGCGAAGCGGCCCCAAACCAGGCGAATTGGTTCTATCTGGAACTCGGCAGTGCTTTTATTGGGGCCGCTTCGCAGCCCGGCGCGGGGCAAGCCCGCTCACTACAAAGATGTGTAGCCATCCAGGCTGTGTTAGCGGCGAACAGTTAACAAATTTCAGGCACAAAAAAGCAGCCCGTAGGCTGCTTTTTTCTGCATCGGGAAGCTGGACTTAAGCCAGTTTTTCCTTGATGCGAGCTGCTTTACCGGACAGGTCACGCAGGTAGTACAGCTTGGCTTTACGTACGTCACCGCGACGCTTGACGGCCATGCTGTCGATTTGCGGGCTGTAGGTCTGGAAAGTACGCTCTACGCCAACACCGTTGGAGATTTTACGAACAGTGAAAGCACTGTTCACACCACGGTTACGCTTGGCGATTACCACGCCTTCGAACGCTTGCAGACGCGAACGGTCGCCTTCCTTCACTTTCACCTGAACGACAATAGTGTCGCCTGGGGCAAAGGTAGGGATCTCTTTGGTCATCTGCTCTGCTTCGAGTGCAAGGATGATTTTGTTAGTCATGCTGTGCTCCTAAGGTAAGTCAATGGACCTACCATCGATACGTTGTTAACTATCGTCCCGCGCGAGGATGTATTCCTCGAGCAGCTTCTTCTCTTCTCCAGAAAGCGAGCGGCTTTCCAGAAGATCGGCGCGTCGTTCATAGGTCCGACCAAGGGACTGCTGTAAACGCCAACGCCGGATGTGTGCGTGATTGCCACTTAGCAATACGTCGGGAACACGCTGATCCGCATACACCTCCGGACGGGTGTAGTGCGGGCAATCCAGCAAACCATCCGTGAAGGAATCTTCCTCCGCGGAGTCCGCATGCCCTAAAGCTCCAGGCAGCAGTCGTGTAACCGCATCTATCAGGACCATCGCCGGCAGCTCACCGCCAGACAGGACATAGTCCCCAATCGACCACTCTTCATCGACATGAGCCTCAATAAAGCGCTCGTCAATGCCTTCATAGCGACCGGCAATCAGGATCAAACTTTCCTCATTCGCCAGTTCGCGTACCCCAGCCTGTTTCAGCTGGCGGCCTTGAGGGGACAGGTAAATTACCTTCGCCTTCTCCCCGGCGGCGGCCTTGGCCTGGGCCAATGCGTCTTCCAGGGGCTTGATCTTCATCACCATGCCCGGGCCACCGCCAAATGGGCGATCGTCCACAGTGTGATGTCGATCCGTCGTGTAGTCTCGCGGGTTCCAACAGGTAAGCTGCAACAGCCCCTGCTTCACCGCCCGACTGGTGATGCCGTACTCGCTGACGGCGGAAAACATCTCGGGAAACAAACTGATCACTTCAATGCGCAAATTAGCCACGCTTAGAAGTCCGCGTCCCATTCCACCTTCATCTCGCCCGCTGCCAGGTCGACGGCCAACACGCATTGCTCCGTATAGGGCAACAGGCGTTCGCGATCATCCAGGCTGCCAGCGCAAGGCTTGACCACCATTACATCATTGGCGCCGGTTTCCAGAAGATGATCGATTTTCCCGAACAATTGCCCGAGTTGATCGATAACCTTCAGACCTTCCAGCTGGTACCAGTAGTACTCGCCGTCGGTCAATTCAGGGAACAGGTTGCGCGGCACGCAGATCTCATAACCGGCCAGAAGACGGGCTTCTTCGCGATCATCAAGACCCTTGAGCTTTGCGACCAGGAACTTATCGCTCCCGCGTCCACTGACCAGCTCGACCTGTTTCACACTACCTTCGCGCTTGAGCGTCCAGGTTTTGTACTGCAACAGGTTTTCGGTCGGATCAGTAAAGGAATACACCTTCACTTCGCCGCGAACGCCATGAACAGAATAAATCTTGCCGATAACGATCAAATCATCAGCAACAGCTGGCGTCGCGTTCATATTGCTCAGGCTGCGGCCTTAGCCGAGTCCTTCAACAGTTTTGCTACGCGCTCGGATGGCTGTGCGCCAACGCTCAGCCAGTAGGCTACGCGCTCTTGGTTCACGGACAGACGAACTTCTTGACCACGGGCAACAGGGTTGAAGAAACCAACCTGTTCCTTGTGCGAACCGTCGCGCGGGTTGCGGCTGTCGGTTACGGTCAAGTGGTAAAACGGGCGCTTTTTGGAGCCGCCAAGGGCAAGACGGATTGTTAGCATGTGAACATCGTTCCTGTAGTCGGTGCTGCAAATCTAAATGCACAGCGGGCATAGGTGCCCGAAAGGCCGCATATTCTAAGGAATATCCGGACTTTTGCAAATGTCTTTTTCTGGCGCCTATCAACGTGCCATTCAGATCTGCTAAAGAGCCGTCGATTAAAACGGCGAGTCAGCTCCCGCCAACGGCGGGTTTGCTGGAGATCCCACATCCCTGTGGGTCGGAGCGCAAGCAACGCTTACGCTCGAATTCTTTACATCTTCGGCATGCCGCCGCCGGGCAACATGCCGCCCATGCCGCGCATCATCTTGGCCATCCCGCCCTTGGCGGAGAATTTCTTCATCATTTTCTGCATCTGCTTGTGCTGCTTGATCAAGCGACCGATGTCCTGCACCTGGGTGCCGGAGCCCATGGCGATCCGACGCTTGCGCGAACCGCTGATCAGCTCAGGGTCGCGGCGCTCGGCCGGGGTCATGGAATTGATGATGGCTTCCATCTGCTTGAACTGCTTCTCTGCCGCGCCCTGGGCATTGCCCATTTGCGCCAGGTTCACACCGCCGATGTTCGGCAGCTTGTCCATAAGGCCGCCGAGGCCGCCCATGTTCTTCATTTGTTGCAGTTGATCGCGGAAGTCTTCGAGGTCGAAGCCCTTGCCCTTCTTCAACTTTTTAGCCAGTTTGTCGGCTTTGTCCTTGTCGAGCGTCGCTTCGGCCTGCTCGATCAGGCTGAGCACGTCGCCCATGCCGAGGATGCGCGAGGCGATACGCTCCGGGTGGAACGGTTCGAGCGCTTCGCTCTTCTCGCCCATGCCGATGAACTTGATCGGTTTGCCGGTAATGGCACGTACCGACAACGCGGCACCACCACGGGCGTCGCCGTCGACCTTGGTCAGGATCACGCCGGTCAGCGGCAGCGCGTCACCGAAGGCCTTGGCGGTGTTGGCCGCATCCTGGCCGGTCATGGCATCGACCACAAACAGCGTCTCGACCGGGTTGATCGCGGCGTGCAATGCCTTGATCTCGCCCATCATCTCTTCGTCGATGTGCAGGCGACCGGCGGTATCGACGATGACCACGTCGATGAATTTCAGCCGTGCTTCTTTAATAGCGGCGCTGGCAATGTCGACCGGCTTCTGGCTCAGGTCCGACGGGAAGAAGGTCACGCCCACTTCGCCGGCGAGCATTTCCAACTGCTTGATGGCGGCCGGACGGTAGACGTCCGCCGATACCACCATCACGGATTTTTTCTTGCGTTCTTTAAGGAAGCGCGCCAGCTTGCCGGCGGTGGTGGTTTTACCCGCACCTTGCAGACCGGCCATCAGCACCACGGCGGGCGGCACGGCGCTGAGGTTCAGGTCTTCGTTGGCCGCGCCCATCAGGCTTTCGAGTTCGGCCTGGACGATCTTCACAAAGGCCTGGCCCGGGGTCAGGCTGCGCGACACTTCAGTGCCGACCGCGCGTTCCTTGACCGAGTTGACGAAGTCCTTGACCACAGGCAACGCCACGTCGGCTTCCAGCAATGCCATGCGCACTTCGCGCAGGGTGTCTTTAATATTGTCCTCGGTCAGCTTGGCCTTGCCGGTTACGTGGCGCAGCGTCTGCGAGAGACGGTCAGTCAAGTTTTCAAACATGCGCGATCCTTTCAGGCCCTATGCATCGAAGTGCGTTGGTAGACCGAGGTAGTGACGGCCCAGGCTGTGGTAAATCGCTATTAAAAACAGCGTTCGGCGAGCCTGCGGCGTGGGCAGGTCGCGGATTATAGCGAAGACTGCGCGCATGCACACCCGCTGTCTGGCCTGGGAGTCTTTCGTGCAACGCTGGGGTGTGCCAAACTCAGCGCCTTTCGGGCTCGTCTATCAGGATTTATGGTCCCCTTGTCACCCAGTTTGCTACCCAGCCTCGCCGCCGCCATCTTGTATGCCGCTGCGACTCTCTATCAGGGCACTCGTCTGGCCCAAGGCACCAAGGCGGACAAACGTCTGCTGGTTGGGCTGGGCGTCCTCGCCCTGCTGGCCCACGCCGCGAGCCTGTTCACCCATCTGATGACGCCGGTTGGCCTGGGCCTGGACTTTTTCAGCGCCGCCAGCCTGATCGCTGCGGCGGTCATCGCACTGACCGTGCTGGCCTGCTACCGGATCCCCGTCGAGAACCTGCTCGTTCTGCTCTTCCCGCTGGGCGTGCTAACGGTGTTGCTGGCGCAATTCGCCCCCACCGGCACGGTGCAGGTGATTGACGAAGAACCCGGCATCCTTGCCCACATCCTGCTGTCGATCCTGGCCTATGGCATGTTCACCATCGCTGTGTTCCAGGCCCTGCTGCTGCTGGTGCAAGACCACCAACTCAAGCACAAGCACCCGTCGGGTTTGATCAAGAACTTCCCGCCGTTGCAAACCATGGAAAGCCTGCTGTTTGGTTTCCTGTGGGCCGGCTGGACGCTGTTGTCGCTGTCGTTGATCTCGGGCTGGCTGTTCGTCGAAAACCTGTTTGCCCAGCATCTGGTACACAAGACCCTGCTGGCCTGCCTGGCCTGGATCGTGTTCAGCGTGCTGCTGTGGGGTCGTAACCGACTCGGCTGGCGCGGGCATAAGGCAATCCGCTGGACCCTGGCCGGTTTCTGCCTGCTGATGCTGGCCTATTTCGGCAGCAAGCTGGTTCGCGAATACATCCTGCATATCTGACGGGCAGCGATCATGGACAACTTGCCCCTTGGGCCGATGCTTGCGGTAATCGCCTTGCTGGTGTTATGGGCCGGGCTGTTTACCGCCATTGAAGCCGCCCAGCAACACCTGCTGGCGCTGCGCCCCGGCACGCGCCAGGGTGACAAGGCCGCGGCCCGCCTGAATTTTCCACGTAACAGCCTGATCCTGTGCAACAGCCTGTGTCGCGCCGCCGTGGTCATTCTGTGCACATTGCTGGCGATCTATGCCTGGGCAGAGAACGGCCCGTGGCTGGGTTGGCTGATCGCCTGCGCCCTGCTGCTGATACTGGCCGACTACATGCCCCGCGCCTTGGCCACCCGCCATCCGCAAGCGGTGCTGGGTTTTGGCAACAGCCTGCTGGGTGTACCGCTGAAAATCCTCTACCCCGCAGCCTGGCTGCTCAATGGCATCAGCCTGCTGTTGTTGCGCCCGTTCACGCGCAAATCCGGCGTGGTGAAAAAGAGCGACGAGCCGCTGCCCGACCACGATGACGAGCCCGAGCCCGAGACCGACGAAAACCGCACACCCGGCATGCCCGGCATCCACGCCCTGGACAACATCACGGTCAATGACATCCTGGTGCCCCGCAGCGAAGTGGATGGCATCAACCTGGATGACCCGATCGAAGACATCATCGAGCAACTGCGCACCTCCCAGCGCACGCGCCTGCCGGTGTTCCACAGCGATATCAACCAAGTGCAGGCCGTGCTCAACACGCGGCAAATCCAGCACCTGCTGCCTGACGCCAGCCTGACCAAAGAGGCGCTCCTCGCCGCCTGCCATGAACCCTACTTCGTTCCCGAAAGCACGCCTCTGCAACTGCAATTGCTGAACTTCCACAAACAGCAGCGGCGCCTGGGCATGGTGGTGGATGAATATGGCGAAGTGCTGGGTATCGTGACCCTCGAAGATATCCTCGAAGAAATCGTCGGCGAGTTCGAAAACGAGCAAAGCACCGACAACCCGCATATCGAGCCCCAACCCGACGGTCGCTATATCATCGACGGTGCCGCATCGATCCGTGAGCTGAACAAAAGCCTGGGCTGGCACCTGCCCAGCGACGGTCCCAAGACCCTCAATGGTCTGGTGACCGAGGCGCTGGAGACGATTCCGGATTGCGCGGTGTGCCTGAAAATCGGTCGCTACCGCCTGGAAATCCTCGAGACCGAGGACAACCGGGTGAGCAAGGTGCTGATCTGGCATACCAGCCGGATACCCGTCGCCGCCTAACTGCCTGACCGTAAATAGCCGTCTTCCACATTTGTTTTGCGGCGTGCGGGCTCTTGTTGTAATTCCAGACCCCTTCTTATAATCCCTGCGGCTTACCCAAGCTTCGCCCGACCGCGTGCAACCCTGATCAATGGGTGTTCGACCAATAATAATCCGCGTCCAAACGCGCAATGACCGTCAGGGATACCGCCATGAGTACCACCTATAACGAAGCCGCGCCCGCCGCCCCGGCCAACTCGACCGCACGGGTCGCGACCGCCAGCATCGTCGGCACCGCCATCGAGTTCTACGACTTCTATATCTACGCTACCGCCGCGGCGCTGGTGATCGGCCCGGTGTTTTTTCCGCAGACTTCCGGCACCGCGCAAATGCTGGCGTCGTTCCTGACCTTCGGTATCGCTTTTATCGCCCGGCCGCTGGGCTCGGCGTTGTTCGGCCACTTCGGGGACCGTATCGGGCGCAAATCCACACTGGTGGCCTCGCTGTTGCTGATGGGCGTATGCACGACGTTGATCGGCTTGCTGCCCGGCTATGACAGTATCGGCGCTTGGGCGCCTATCCTGTTGTGTGTGCTGCGCTTCGGCCAGGGCCTTGGCCTGGGTGGCGAATGGGGCGGCGCGGCGTTACTGGCCACCGAAAACGCGCCCAAAGGCAAACGCGCCTGGTTCGGCATGTTCCCGCAGTTGGGCCCGTCGATCGGCTTCCTTGCCGCAAACGGCTTGTTCCTGATCCTGGCCATGAGCCTGAACGACGAGCAGTTCCGCAGTTGGGGCTGGCGCATTCCGTTCATCCTCAGCGCGGCGCTGGTGATGGTCGGTTTATACGCACGCTTGAAGCTGCATGAAACCCCGGTATTCGCCAACGCAGTGGCCAGGGAAAAACCAGTAAAAGTGCCGCTGGTGGAATTGTTCAGCCAGCATTGGCTGCCGGTGGTGTTGGGCGCCGCCTCTATGGTGGTGTGCTATGCGCTGTTCTATATCACCACAGCGTTTTCCCTGAGCTACGGCGTATCGACCCTGGGCTACAGCCGCGAAACCTTCCTCGCCCTGCTGTGCTTTGCCGTGTTGTTCATGGGCCTGGCCACCCCCTTGGCCGCCCTGGCCAGTGATCGCTATGGGCGCAAGCCGGTGCTGATCGTCGGTGCGATCCTCGCCATCCTGTCGGGCTTCACCATGGAGCCCCTGCTGACCCACGGCTCAACCTGGGCCGTGGCACTGTTTCTGGCCTTGGAGCTGTTCCTGATGGGCGTGACTTTCGCCCCGATGGGCGCGCTGTTGCCCGAACTGTTCCCGACCCGCGTGCGTTATACCGGTGCTTCGGCGGCGTATAACCTGGGTGGAATCGTCGGTGCATCGGCCGCACCGTTCTTCGCAACCAAGCTGGTGGCGATGGGTGGCCTGAGTTATGTCGGAGGGTATGTGTCGGCGGCAGCGTTGCTCAGCTTGATTGCCGTGCTGTGCCTGAAAGAGACGCGGGATAACGACTTGAACAAGGTCGCCTGATAAACCGCAATCGGGAGCAAGCCCCCTTCCCACACTCGACCGCATTCCAAAGGCTATACGCGGTTAAATGTGGGAGGGGCTTGCTCCCGATGCTGTTAGAGCTCTACGACAACAGCTTGGGAAGCCCGGGTCGCCTTGGCCCGCGCCGCTTCGATCGACTCATCCCGCGCCAACGCCACGCCCATGCGGCGCTGGCCATTGACTTCTGGCTTACCAAACAAACGCAACGCCGTATCCGGCTCGCTCAAGGCGGCGCCGAGGTTGGCGAATGCGGTCTGGGTTGACTGCCCTTCCACCAGAATCACCGCCGAAGCCGAAGGCCCGAACTGACGGATCAAAGGAATCGGCAGGCCGAGAATCGCGCGCGCGTGCAGGGCGAATTGCGACAGGTCCTGGGAGATCAACGTGACCAAACCGGTGTCATGCGGGCGCGGCGATACTTCGCTGAACCACACCTGGTCGCCTTTGATGAACAGTTCCACGCCAAACAGGCCGCGGCCCCCCAAGGCTTCGGTCACGGCTTTGGCAACGCGCTCGGATTCGGCCAGGGCTACCGGGCTCATGGCCTGTGGCTGCCAGGATTCCTGATAGTCGCCTTTCTCCTGACGGTGGCCGACTGGCGCACAGAACGTGGTGCCTCCGATGTGGCGTACGGTCAGCAGGGTGATCTCGTAGTCGAAGTCGATAAAGCCTTCGATGATCACGCGGCCTTTACCGGCACGCCCACCCTCTTGGGCGTAGTCCCAGGCCTTCTGCACGTCGTCGGCGCTGCGCAGCAGGCTCTGGCCCTTGCCCGACGAACTCATCACTGGCTTGACCACGCAGGGGAAGCCCAGGTCTTGCACGGCCTTGCTGTAGTCTTCGAAGGTATCGGCGAAGTGGTAAGGCGAGGTCGGCAGGTCCAGCTCTTCGGCGGCCAGGCGGCGGATGCCTTCACGGTTCATGGTCAGCGACGCGGCGCGCGCGGTCGGGATCACCGTGAAGCCTTCAGCTTCCAGTTCCACCAGGGTGGCGGTGGCGATGGCTTCGATTTCCGGCACGATGAAGTGCGGCTTTTCGGCTTCGATCACCGCACGCAGGGCGGCGCCATCGAGCATATTGATCACGTGGCTGCGATGCGCCACTTGCATGGCCGGCGCGTTGGCATAGCGATCCACGGCAATCACTTCAACGCCCAGGCGTTGCAGTTCGATTACCACTTCCTTGCCCAGCTCACCGCAGCCACACAGCAAAACGCGGGTCGCGGTTGGCGACAATGGAGTTCCGATTCGGGTCATCTCAGGTCCTCAGGGGAGCGGATCATGGGGAGAAAGGCCGGCATTTTACATGAACTACAACAATTGGCCTCAGTTGGCGACAGCCCGCTTGCGCAAGCGCCAGGCCATGATCAGCCACACCACCGTAACCCCGGCGAATTTCGAGGCCAGTGCGGTGCCCACCACCGCCGGCGTCAGGGCGCCGATCAGGCCGAAGAAAATGAAGGTGTCGAGGGGAATGCTCAGCGCCGAACTTATCCACAGGCGGTCGTGCAACGGGCGCTTGGTGATGCTGAACACCAGCCAGTCGATGCACTCGGACACCGCAAATGCCGTGGCACTGGCCAGGGCAATGGCCGGGTCGGAGGTGATGTACGAGAGCACCAGCGCCGCCAGCATGGCAATGATCGCACCATGGCCGAAGCGGGTTTGCACCATGTCGCGCAAGACGAATACCAGGCCGCCCCAGGCGGACCAGATCACGTCCAGGTGCGGAGCGGTGGAAAAGGCGAAGTTGATCAGCACGACGCTGCTGATGTAGGCGATCAGGAAGAGCATTGGAAGTGGACCTGTGGATAATCTCGCACAGGGTACACAAATAAATACACGTCGTCTGGGAGGGCCTCATCGGGGGCTTGCTCCCGATAGCAATCGATCAGGCATCCGAGCGCTTGGGCGTCATCCATACCAACCCACTCGCCACCGCCCGCGCATGGCACAACACCAGCACCGCCCGGCGCTCGGCGTTATCCATGCGGCTCCAGCGCGTAATCTCATCCACAGTGCGCTGGCAGCCGGTGCACATATCGTCATCATCCAGCGCGCAAATACTTACGCACGGCGAGGCAACGGGGCGTTCAACCGGGTTCATTCCGGCTGCTCGATCAGGTCCCGCGCGTAACGCTGAGCGTTATGCACATAGTGCGCAGCGCTGGCTTCGAGCATCCGTTTCTGCGCGTCGGTCAGCTCACGCACCACCTTGCCCGGCGAGCCCATCACCAGCGAACCATCGGGGATTTCCTTGCCTTCGCCAATCAGCGAGTTGGCGCCGATGATGCAATGCTTGCCGATCCTGGCGCCGTTGAGGATCACCGCATTGATACCGATCAGGCTGTAATCGTCCACCGTGCAACCGTGCAGCATGGCGTTGTGGCCGATGGTCACGCCGGTGCCGAGGGTCAGCGGGTAGCCCATGTCGGTGTGCATCACGCTGCCGTCCTGCACGTTGCTGTTCTTGCCGATCAGGATCAGTTCGTTATCGCCACGCAACACCGCGTTGAACCAGACGTTAGCGCCCTCCTCCAGCTTGACCTTGCCCACCAGCGTTGCATTGGGGGCCACCCAACTCTGCGGATGCGTCTCGACGCGGGCGTCGCCCAAGCGGTATTTCATGGTGTGTCCTCACGGCTCGCCATTCACACGATGGCTTAGATATTGATGAAACTCTTGGGCGGCTGATGCAGGCTGATCTTGGCATCGTCATAGAGCAGGTTGATCAGCTCCACGATCATGATCGCCGTCAGCCCCCAGATTTTGTATTCGCCGAACCGATAGCTGGGCACATACCAACTGCGGCCCTGGTAATCGATGCGGTGGGTATGTTCGCGTGGGTCCTGTCGGAAAAAGTCCAGGGGCACGCTGAAAACGGCGGCGATCTCGGCGTCGTTGGCCAAGTATTCGACGTAGTCGGGTATCACCCCCACATACGGCGTTACGCGGATGCCATGCAGGGAAATCAGCGGGCTCAACGGGCCGATCACCTCGACCAGCCCAGGTGGCAGGCCGATTTCTTCTTCGGCTTCACGCAGGGCGGTGAAGATCAGGTCCGGGTCTTCGGGGTCGCGGCGCCCGCCGGGAAAGGCCACTTCGCCACCGTGGGTCGACAGGCCACTGGCGCGCAGGGTCAGGATCAGCTCAGGTTCGTCACTGCGGGTAATCGGCACCAGCACCGCAGCCTCGGGGAAACGCCCATCGGTTTCCAGCGTGTGGGGGGTGTGATTGCTTACCCGGCGAAGTAGCTCGTCCAGCATGAGTCATCTCGGTCTGTTGGCTACCTTGCATCATGCACCAAAGCGTGCGGGCGCCCAACCCCAAAACCCGGTGGGTGTCGCTAAACGACAACTTGCAGGGCCTTGCCCGCCACGCCAAGATAGACGCACTTTCCAGGAACCCCAGCATGAATTTCTGCAGCCAGTGCGGCAAACCGGTGACCCAACGCATTCCCGAAGGCGACGCGCGCCTGCGCTTTGTGTGCGATCACTGCTCGACCATCCATTACCAGAACCCCAATATCGTTGCCGGTACCGTGCCGGTGTGGGGCGACAAAGTGCTGCTGTGCCGCCGCGCCATCGAGCCGCGCCTGGGTTACTGGACCCTGCCCGCAGGCTTCATGGAAAACGGCGAAACCGTCGAACAGGCGGCCATGCGTGAAACCCTGGAAGAAGCCTGCGCCCGCGTGCGCAACCTGAACATCTATACCCTGATCAATGTGCCGCACATCAGCCAGGTGCACATCTTCTACCGCGCCGAGCTGATCGACCTGGACTTTGCCGCAGGCCAGGAAAGCCTTGAAGTGAAGCTGTTCGATGAAGCCGATATCCCTTGGTCCGAGCTGGCTTTCCGCACGGTAGGGCGTACCTTAGAATGCTTTTTCGCTGACCGTCGCCAACAGGCGTACCCGGTGCGCAGCGAGTCCGTGCCACCACTTGCCAAGCCCGCCCAATAACAAGCCGGCCGATCGTCGCCAAAGGGATACCGTTTCAATGCGTTGGTTGCTTGCTCTGCTCTGCCTGTCGTTCGCTACGCTGTCGTCGGCCTCCACCCTGCAAACCCTGGGCGGCAAACCTGTCGAAAAAGTCCTGGTGCTTAAATCCGCCCATCAGTTGCAACTGATCAACGACGGCAAGCCGTTCAAGACCTACCGTATTTCCCTGGGCAAAAACCCCAAGGGCCACAAGCTGATCGAAGGCGACCGCCGCACCCCCGAGGGTTTCTATTGGATCGACTGGCGCAAGACCAGCGACCGCTTCAACCTGGCCATGCATATTTCCTACCCCAACATCAGCGACGCCGCCCGCGCGCGCCGCGAAGGGGTGAAGCCCGGCAGCATGATCATGATCCACGGCACTCCCGACACCGAGGACTACCCCGAGCAGTGGTTCCACACCCTGGACTGGACCGACGGCTGCATCGGCATGCGCAACGTCGACATGCGTGAAGTCTGGAGCCTGGTCAAAGACGGCACGCTGATCGAGATTCGCCCGTAATCGTCGACCGTTCGTAAAATAATTCAAAAAAATCCCCTTCCCCCACAGCCCCCGCCGGTGAATACCAGTGCACGGCACGGGCTGCGTCGTTCTGCGCGCGATAAAGACCTCTGTAATACCACTTGCCGCCAAGCTCCGTTTCAGGGCCTTGGAATGGCGATTTGCACCGTTTTGGCGGCATTGACATGGTATTTAAGTGGTATTAATTTCCGGCCAATACCGGGCGACAACACTCCAATAACGCATCGGAAACCTGACAGATGAATCCCATCCTGGCCCTGCGCCCCGACGGTAAACAGTCCACGCCGCTGTACCTGCAATTGGCGCGCAAGCTCGAAGCCGCCATTCACGCCGGAGAGTGGAAATCCGAACAGGCGTTGCCCTCCGAGCGCGTACTCAGCGAGCAATTGAGCATCTCGCGAGTCACCGCTCGCAAGGCGCTGCAAGTGCTGTTTGACCAAGGCCTGATCCGCCGCAGCCAGGGCTCCGGCACCTTTATCACACCACGCCTGGAACAGCCGCTGTCGCGCCTCTCGGGGTTCAGCGAGATGTTGCGCCTCAAGGGTTTTGTGCCTACCTCCCAATGGCTGGAGCGCGATATCACCCAGCCCACCCACGAAGAGCTGATCCGCCTGGCCTTGTCGCCTACCGACAAAGTGGCGCGCCTGAAGCGGTTGCGCAAAGCCGATGACACGGTCATGGCGATTGAAATGACCACCCTGCCCGCCACCGTGCTGCCGCAACCGCAAGCCATCGGCAACTCGCTCTACGAGTACCTGGAAAGCATCGGCAAACCCATCGTGCGTGCCCTGCAGCACATCCAGGCGATCAACGCCTCGGACGAGTTCGCCGCCCTGGTAGGCATCGCCCCGGGCACCGCCATGTTGCTGATGACCCGCGTGGGCTACACCGCTGACAACACGCCGATAGAAATCACCGACACCTACTGCCGCAACGACTACTACGACTTCGTGGCAGAGCTGCGCAGATACGACTTTGCCGCCGAGTTGCGGCCTTAGAGAACTGCCATGTCCGAAGACAATATCCTCACGCCACACGGCTGGATTCGCGGCCGCCTGGTACACGCACACGGCAAGGTGGTGGCCATTGAAGGCACGCCTTGCGACCCGGCTGAAAACGACTTGCCCTACCTGCTGCCGGGCTTTATCGACCTGCATGTGCACGGCGGTGGCGGTAAGGACATCATGGAGGGCATCGAGGCCTTCGAGACCATCACCCGCACCCACGTGCGCTTTGGCACCACCTCGCTGCTGGCCACCACCATGACCGCGCCGGTGGCAGAGATCTCCCGCGTGCTCGGCCAGCTCGGCGCCTTCTGCGAGCAGCGCCCTACGGGCAGCGCCCGAGTACTTGGCGTGCATCTGGAAGGCCCCTACATCAATCCGGGAAAACTCGGCGCCCAGCCCAATTTCGCCCACACCGCCTTGATGGAAGAAGTCGAAGCCTACCTGCGCCTGGCGCCGATCCGCGTGATCACCATCGCCCCCGAAATCGCCGGCCACGACCTGCTGATCCGCACCCTCAGCGAGCGCGGGGTACGCATGCAGATCGGCCACACCCTGGGTAGCTATGAAGAAGGCGTCGCCGCCCTCGCCGCCGGCGCCACCAGTTTCACTCACTTGTATAACGCCATGAGCCCGCTGCATCACCGCGAGCCGGGCATCGTCGGCGCCGCGCTGGCCCACGCCCAATACGCCGAATTGATCCCGGACTTGCTCCACGTCCACCCCGGCGCCATGCGCGTGGCCCTGCGTGCGATCCCGTGCCTGTACTGTGTGACCGACTCCACCGCTGCCGCCGGTATGCCCGACGGCGAGTACAAGCTGGGCAGCCACACCGTGACCAAGTGCCTGGGCGGCGTGCGCCTGGCCGACGGCACCCTGGCCGGCAGCACGCTGACCATGGACCAGGCACTGCGCAACCTGGTGAAGATCGGCCTGCCCATCAGCGAAGCCTCACAACGCCTGTCGCAATTTCCTGCGGACTACCTGGGCCTGGAAGAACGCGGTCGCCTGCAACCCGGCAGCTTTGCCGATTGTGTGCGCCTGGACCGCTCCCTGCATCTGACCGACGTAATGGTCGAAGGAGACACCCTTGACTTCAAAAATGCTTGAAGAGGCCTTGGCCTCCTGTGACGCGGTCGTCGCCCAATTACAGCGCCTGACCCCGATACTGGAAGAGATCGCCGGCCGCCTGCGCCGCCAGCCGCCGCAAGTGGCGATGACCATTGCCCGTGGCAGTTCGGACCACGCCGCCAGCTACTTCGCCTACCTGACCATGCAGCATCTGGGGGTTGCGGTCGCGTCGTTGCCGATGTCGGTGGTGACCTTGTTGCAAGCGCCGTTGAAGGTTAGCGGCCAAGTGGCCTTCGGGTTTTCGCAGTCGGGGCAAAGCCCGGACCTGGTCAACAGCCTGCGCCTGCTGCGCAAGCGCGGTGCCTTGAGCATCTCGCTGGTCAACGCTGAAGACTCACCTCTGGAAGCTGCGTGCGAGTTCCACGTGCCGCTGTGCGCCGGGCCCGAACTCAGTGTGGCCGCCACCAAGAGTTTTATCGCCACCCTCAGCGCCAGCGCCCTGTTGGTCGGGCACTGGAATCAGCAAGCGGACTTGTTGCAAGCATGCCAGGCGCTGCCCGAGGGCTTGCGCGACGCCGCCAAACAGGATTGGCGCCATGCCGTCGACGCCCTGCGTGACAGCCAGCGCTTGATGGTGATCGGCCGTGGCGCCGGTTTTGCCATCGCCCAGGAAGCCGCGCTCAAGCTCAAGGAAACCTCGGCGATCCAGGCCGAAGCCTTCAGCAGCGCCGAAGTGCGCCACGGGCCGATGGCCTTGATCAATGAGAACTACCCGCTGCTGGTGTTCGCCCCGCGCGGCGCCGAGCAAGCCGGTTTGCTGAGCCTGGCCGCCGACATGCGCCAACGCGGCGCACGTGTATTGCTGGCCGCGCCGGACGATATTGCCGAACGCGACCTGACCCTGAGCCGCGCCGAGCACCCGAGCCTGGATCCGATCCTGGCCATCCAGAGTTTTTATGTGATGGCAGCAGGGCTGGCGGTCGCACGTGGCATGGACCCGGACCAGCCGCGTCATCTGAGCAAAGTCACCCGCACCCACTGAGTCGATCGCTGCGTTTTTCCTGATGAGTACCGTGCCCATGTCCAACAACAATAAAGAACTCACACTCAGCGCCCCGTTGAGCGGCCCCGTGCTGACCCTGGGCCACGTTCCCGACGAAGTGTTCGCAAGCCACGCCATGGGCGACGGCATTGCCATCGACCCCCTCAATGACAGCCTGCATGCGCCGTGTAACGGGGTGATCCTTCATGTCGCGCGCACCGGCCATGCCCTGACGATCCGCGCCGACAACGGTGCCGAACTGCTCATGCATGTGGGGATCGACACTGTGCAATTGAACGGCGAAGGCTTTGCGTTGCTGGTCAAGGAGGGCGCGCGAGTGACAGAGGGCCAGGCGCTGCTGCGCTTTGATCTGGACCGCATTGCGCGCCAGTGCAAAAGCCTGGTCAGCCTGATCATCCTGACCAATGGCGAGCGCTTCGAGTTGCAGCCTCTGGCGCGCCAAACGGTCAAGGTCGGCGAGCCGCTGATGCGTGTACTCGCTCGCTCGACAGCCCTTGATGACACCGCTGTGGATAACTCGAGCGCTGAAGCCGGCGCCAGCGTACGCGTGACCCATCGGGGCGGCTTGCATGCGCGGCCTGCGGCGCTGATCCGCAAGACAGCGCTGGCGTTCAGCAGCCAGGCACGCGTGCATTACGGCGCGAAATCGGCGCCGTGCGACAGCCTGGTTGGCTTGATGGGGCTGGGGATTGGCGAAGGCGATGAAGTACGGGTCACCTGCCGTGGCGAGGATGGCGAAGCGGCGTTGCAGGCGTTGATTGCCGCCCTGTCAGTGCCGGCCAAGGGCGAACATTCCGAGCCTGTCGCGGCGACACCCCGCCGGGCGAGTACCGAAGCCAACGTATTGCAAGGCGTGTGCGCGGCGCCGGGCCTGGCGTGCGGGCCGTTGTTCCGCCTCGCCGGGATTGAATTGCCGGCCGATACCGGCACCCATTCGGCCGATGACCAACAGCAACGCCTGGACACCGCCCTGGAGCAAGTGCGCAGCGACATCCGCACCACCCTGGGCCACGCCCGCCAACGCAAACATGTCGAAGAGCAAGAGATCTTCGCCGCCCATCTGGCCCTGCTGGAAGACCCGGCCCTGCTCGAAACCGCCACCGCCGCCATCCAACACGGCAGCGCCGCCACCCACGCCTGGCGCGATGCGATCCAGGCTCAATGCACGGTGCTGCTCGCCCTGGGGAAGCCCCTGTTTGCCGAACGGGCCAATGACCTGCGTGACCTGCAACAACGCGTACTGCGCGCATTGCTGGGCGAGGCCTGGCACTTCGAGGTGCCGACGGGCTCGATCGTCAGCGCTCACGAGTTGACCCCGTCGGACCTTTTGCAACTGAGCGCGCAGCGTGCGGCGGGCATCTGCATGGCCGAAGGCGGCGCCACTTCACATGTGGCGATCCTGGCGCGCGGCAAAGGCCTGCCCTGTGTGGTCGCGTTGGGCGCTGAAGTGCTCGACGTGCCCCAGGGCCAGCGCGTGGTACTCGACGCCGCCAACGGCCGCCTGGAGCTGGCGCCCAGCGAAGCCCGTCACGCCGAGGTGCACCAGATTCGCGACGCGCAAAAACTGCGCCGCCAACAGCAGCAGGCCCAGGCCCAACTGCCCGCGCGCACCACTGACGGGGTCAGCATTGAAGTGGCCGCCAATGTAGCCTCCAGCAGCGAGGCCCAAGTGGCCTTTGAAAACGGCGCCGATGGCGTTGGCCTGCTGCGCACCGAATTCCTGTTCGTCGACCGCCACACGGCGCCGGATGAACAGGAGCAGCGCCAAGCCTATCAAGCCGTGCTGGATGCCATGGGCGACAAGTCGGTGATCATCCGCACCATTGACGTGGGCGGTGACAAGCAACTCGACTACCTGCCGCTACCCGTCGAGGCGAACCCGGTGCTGGGCCTGCGCGGTATTCGTCTGGCCCAGGTGCGCCCGGAATTGCTCGACCAGCAATTGCGCGCACTGCTGCAAGTGAGCCCGTTGGGGCGCTGCCGCATCCTGTTGCCGATGGTGAGCGAGGTCGACGAACTGCTGCAGATACGCCGGCGTCTGGATGAGTTGTGCGTCGAGCTGGGCCTGACCCAGCGCCCCGAACTCGGCGTGATGATCGAAGTGCCCGCCGCCGCGTTGATGGCCGAGCAACTGGCCGAACATGCGGACTTTCTGTCCATCGGCACCAATGACCTGTCCCAGTACACCCTGGCCATGGACCGTGACCACGCGGGCCTGGCCGCGCGCGTCGACGCCTTGCACCCGGCGCTATTGCGGCTGATCGCCCAGACCTGCACCGGCGCCGCCAAACATGGGCGTTGGGTCGGCGTGTGCGGTGCGTTGGCGTCCGACCCGCTGGCAACCCCCGTGCTGGTGGGCCTGGGCGTGCGCGAGCTGTCGGTCAGCGCGCCGCAGATCGGTGAAATCAAGGACCGCGTTCGCCACCTGGACGCGGCGCAATGCCGCCGACTGAGCCAAGACCTGCTCGACCTGAACAGCGCCAAGGCCGTTCGCCAAGCCTGTGAACTGCACTGGCCGCTGAGCTGACAACAACAAGAAAAAGGAGACTCGCCATGTATCAACACTTTATTGAAGGGCTGCAACGCCTGGGCCGTGCGCTGATGCTGCCGATCGCGATTTTACCGATCGCCGGCCTCCTGCTGCGCCTGGGCGACACCGACTTGCTTAGCATCGCGGTGATGCACGATGCGGGGCAGGCGATTTTCGCCAACCTCGCCTTGATCTTCGCCATCGGCATCGCCGTGGGCTTTGCCCGCGACAACAACGGCACGGCGGGCCTGGCCGGTGCGATTGGTTATCTGGTGATGATCTCCACGCTCAAGGTCATGGACTCGACCATCAACATGGGCATGCTCGCCGGGATCGCCAGCGGCCTGATGGCCGGCGCGCTGTATAACCGCTTCAAGGACATTAAGCTGCCGGAGTACCTCGCATTCTTTGGTGGGCGGCGGTTTGTGCCGATTGTCACCGGGTTCTCGGCGGTAGGCTTGGGCGTGATCTTTGGTCTTATCTGGCCGCCGATCCAGCACGGCATCAACAGCTTCGGTGTACTGTTGATGGAAAGCGGCAGCCTCGGCGCGTTCGTGTTTGGCGTGTTCAACCGCCTGCTGATCGTCACCGGGCTGCACCATATCCTCAACAATATGGCGTGGTTTGTGTTCGGCACGTTTACCGATCCGGCGACCGGCGCAGTCGTGACAGGCGACCTGACCCGCTACTTTGCCGGCGACCCCAAAGGCGGCCAATTCATGACCGGCATGTTCCCGGTGATGCTGTTCGGGCTACCGGCGGCGTGCCTGGCGATGTACCGCAATGCACTGCCGGAGCGCCGCAAAGTCATGGGCGGGATCTTCCTGTCAATGGCGCTGACCTCGTTCCTCACCGGGGTGACCGAGCCGATTGAGTTCGCCTTCATGTTCCTCGCGCCGTTCCTCTATTTGTTGCATGCGCTGCTCACCGGCCTGTCGATGGCCGTGACGAATATGCTGAATATCCACCTCGGTTTTACCTTCTCCGGTGGGTTTATCGACATGGTGCTGGGCTGGGGCAAATCGACCAATGGCTGGCGGGTGATACCGGTAGGCCTGGCCTACTCGGTCATCTACTACACGGTGTTCAGCTACTGCATTCGCCGCTTCAACCTCAAGACACCGGGGCGGGAAGATGTCCAGGTGACGCAGGCGCATGTAATGAATGATAACCAGCGCGCAACGGCGTATATCCGAGCCCTGGGCGGTGCCGATAACTTGCTCAGCGTCGGTGCTTGCACCACGCGCCTGCGCTTGGACATGGTCGATCGCAACAAGGCGGTGGATGCCGAGTTGAAAGCACTGGGTGCGATGGCCGTGGTGCGGCCGGGTAACGGCGGCAGTTTGCAGGTGGTGGTCGGCCCGATGGCCGATAGCATCGCCGACGAAATTCGCCTGGCGATGCCGGGTTTTGTTGCCACGCCTGCGGTCGCGGCGGCCCCTGTGGATAACCCGGCTGCGGTGAATGTGCAGGAAGCCGAGAAATGGCTGAGCGCCCTGGGTGGCCGGGCCAATGTGCGCCAGTTGGAGGCGGTGGCGATGACCCGGCTGCGAGTGGAGTTGGGGGATGATTCGAGGGTGTCCGAAGCCGAGCTGACGGCGCTCGGATGCCAAGGTGTGAGCCGACTGGATAGTGGGGTCTGGCACCTGTTGGTGGGCGATGACGCTTCGGGGTTGGGTGAAGCGTTGGAGCGGTTGGTTACTCGCCCGATCAATGCCTGATCCGCTCTAAGGCCTGAGGCCCTGCTGCCAACAAAAAACCCGCTGACCAAACTGGTCCAGCGGGTTTCTTTTTTATGCAATTAACGAATCAAAAATCCGCCAACTGCCACACCTCATACGCCGGTGTCTCATACGGATGGCTGAGCTTCAACGCAGCCACGACAGCCACGATTAACTCATCCGCCACCACCAACTCAACCTTCCACTCATCAACCACTTCAACCTGGCCCACCTGCCCGATAAACGGCTGACTGCCGTCCAACGCGCGAAACTGGCCCTGGCCCAGCACTTGCCAGGCGCAGCTGTCGTAGTCGCCGATGCGCCCGCCGCCGGCTGCGAAGATGGCGGTTTTCACCGTCTCCACATGGCTGTCGGGCACGAAGAAGGCGAGCTTGTACACCGTCTTAGTTCACCCACACGCGCGCGTTGCGGAACATGCGCATCCAGGCGCCGTCTTCGTTCCACTCTTCGGGGCGCCACGAGTTCTGCACCGCGCGGAATACCCGCTCCGGGTGCGGCATCATGATGGTCACACGGCCGTCGCGGCTGGTGAGGCCGGTGATTCCGCGCGGCGAGCCGTTCGGGTTGGCCGGGTAGGTCTCGGTGACCTTGCCGTGGTTATCCACAAAGCGCAGGGCCACGGTGCCGGACAGGTCGGCTTCGAGCAACGCTTCTTCGCTGCTGAATTCGGCATGGCCTTCGCCGTGGGCGATGGCGATGGGCATGCGCGAACCGGCCATGCCTTGCAGGAAGATCGAGTTGGACTCCTGCACCTGCACCATGGCCACGCGCGCTTCAAACTGCTCGGAACGGTTACGCACAAAGTGCGGCCAGAACTCGCTGCCCGGGATCAGTTCGCTGAGGTTGGACATCATCTGGCAACCGTTGCACACACCCAGGGTGAAGCTGTCGTTGCGTTCGAAGAAACCCTGGAACGCATCGCGGGCACGGCTGTTGAACAGCGCCGACTTGGCCCAGCCTTCACCGGCACCCAGCACGTCGCCGTAGGAGAAACCACCGCAGGCCACCAGGCCTTTGAACTCATTGAGGTCAACGCGACCGGCGAGGATGTCGCTCATGTGCACGTCGATTGCGTTGAAGCCGGCACGGTCGAACGCAGCCGCCATTTCCACCTGGCCGTTGACGCCCTGCTCACGCAGTACGGCAACTTGTGGGCGGATGCCTTTCTTGATGTAAGGCGCGGCGATGTCCTGGTTGACGTCGAAGCTGAGCATGGTGCTCAAGCCCGGGTTGTCTTCTTCCAGGATCACGTCGAATTCCTGCTCGGCGCAGTCGGCGTTATCACGCAGGCGCTGGATCTGGTAGCTGGTCTCGGCCCACTGGCGTTGCAGCAAGCGGCGCTGACCGGTAAAGACCGTGTCGCCGTTGAACGAGATATTGATTTCGCCGTTGTTGATCGGCTGGCCGATCACGGCCACGCAGTCGTCCAGGCCAGCGGCACTGAATTGGGCGAGCACGTCCGGGGTAGCGTCCTGGCGCACCTGGATCACCGCACCCAACTCTTCGTTGAACAGGATGCCGTTGATTTCGGCAGCATCCTCGGCAACGCTGTCGAGCACGATGTTCAAGCCGCAGTGACCGGCGAAGGCCATCTCGACCACGCTTGTCAGCAAACCACCGTCGGAACGGTCGTGGTAGGCCAGCAGGTGACCGTCGGCGTTGAGGCCCTGGATCACGGCGAAGAAGGCCTTGAGGTCTTCGGCGTCGTCGACGTCCGGGGCCTGCTTGCCGAGCTTGCCGTGGGTCTGCGCCAGGATCGAAGCGCCCATGCGGTTCTGGCCACGGCCCAGGTCGATCAGGATCAGGTCGGTGGTGCCCTTGTCCATGCGCAGTTGCGGGGTGAGGGTCTGGCGGATATCGGTAACCGGCGCAAAACCGGTAACGATCAGCGACAGCGGCGAGGTCACGCTCTTGTCGGTGCCTTCATCGTTCCAGCGGGTGGCCATGGACATGGAGTCCTTGCCCACCGGAATGGTGATGCCCAGTTCCGGGCATAGCTCCATGCCGACAGCCTTGACGGTGTCGTACAGGCGCGCATCTTCGCCGGGGTGGCCGGCAGCGGACATCCAGTTGGCCGACAATTTGATGTCGGACAGCTTGCCGATGCGGGAAGCGGCGATGTTGGTGAGGGTTTCACCGATGGCCATGCGGCCCGACGCCGGAGCGTCCAGCAGGGCCAGCGGCGTGCGCTCGCCCATGGCCATGGCTTCACCGGTGTACACGTCGAAGCTGGTGGCCGTGACGGCAACGTCAGCCACCGGCACTTGCCATGGGCCGACCATTTGGTCACGGGCAACGAGGCCGGTGATGGTGCGGTCGCCGATGGTGATCAGGAAGCTTTTGCTGGCCACGGCCGGGTGGTGCAGCACGCGCTCGATACTGTTGGCCAGGTCGAGGTGGCTTGGGTCGAAATCATCGCCCAGCTCGGTTTCGCGTACGGCCGAACGGTGCATGCGCGGGGCTTTGCCCAGCAGCACTTCGAGTGGCATGTCCACCGGGCTGTTGCCGAAGTGGCTGTCGGTAACAGTAAGCTGCGGTTCGGCAGTGGCTTCGCCGACCACGGCGAACGGGCAACGCTCGCGTTCGCAGATGGCCTGGAAGCGCGCGAAATCGTCAGGGCCGACGGCCAGTACGTAGCGTTCCTGGGATTCGTTGCTCCAGATTTCGTGCGGGGCCATGCCCGGCTCGTCGTTTGGAATATTGCGCAGTTCGAAACGGCCACCCCGCTCGCCATCGTTGACCAGTTCCGGGAAGGCGTTGGACAAACCACCGGCGCCGACGTCATGGATGAAGCTGATCGGGTTCTTGTCACCCAACTGCCAGCAACGGTCGATGACTTCCTGGCAGCGACGTTCCATCTCAGGGTTTTCGCGCTGTACGGAGGCGAAGTCCAGGTCGGCCGAGCTGGTGCCGGTGGCCATGGAGGAAGCCGCGCCGCCGCCCAGGCCGATGAGCATGGCCGGGCCGCCGAGCACGATCAGCTTGGAGCCGACCAGGATCTCGCCTTTCTTGACGTGCTCTTCACGGATGTTGCCCATGCCGCCGGCCAACATGATCGGCTTGTGGTAACCGCGCACTTCATCGCCACGCGGGGTGGTGATGGACTGCTCGAACGTACGGAAGTAACCGGTAAGTGCCGGGCGCCCGAACTCGTTGTTGAACGCGGCGCCGCCGAGCGGGCCTTCGATCATGATGTCCAGCGCGGTGACGATGCGCTCAGGCTTGCCGTATGGCACTTCCCACGGCTGTTCGAAGCCTGGGATTTGCAAGTTGGACACGGTGAAACCGGTGAGGCCCGCCTTTGGCTTGGCGCCACGCCCGGTAGCGCCTTCGTCGCGAATCTCGCCGCCGGAACCGGTGGCTGCGCCCGGGAACGGGGCAATCGCGGTCGGGTGGTTGTGGGTTTCAACCTTCATCAGAATGTGCACCGGCTCCTGCACCGCGCCGTACTGGCGGGTTTGCGGGTCCGGGAAGAAACGGCCGGCGACGCTGCCGACGATGACCGAGGCGTTGTCCTTATAAGCCGACAGAACGCCTTCGCTGTGCATCACGTAGGTGTTCTTGATCATGCCGAACAGGCTTTTTTCCTGGCTTTGGCCGTCGATATCCCAACTGGCGTTGAAGATCTTGTGCCGGCAGTGCTCGGAGTTGGCCTGGGCGAACATCATCAGTTCGATGTCGTGCGGGTTGCGCTTCAAGCCGTTGAAGGCGTTGACCAGGTAGTCGATCTCGTCTTCGGCCAGGGCCAGGCCCAGTTCGGTGTTGGCCTTTTCGAGAGCGGCGCGGCCGCCGCCGAGTACGTCAATCGCGGTGAGCGGCTTGGGTTCGGCGTGGCTGAACAGGCCGGCGGCCTGTTCCAGCTGGCTGACGATGATCTGGGTCATGCGGTCGTGCAGGCTGCTGGCGATCAGCTCGGCCTCGGCATCGCTGAACTGGCCAGCCACGTAGAAGGCGATCCCACGTTCCAGGCGCTGGATCTTGTCCAGGCCGCAGTTGCGGGCGATGTCGCTGGCCTTGCTCGACCAGGGCGAGATGGTGCCGAACCGTGGCAGAACCAGGAACAAGCGGCCGGTCGGCTCTTGAACGGGAACGCTTGGGCCGTACTTCAGAAGGCGTGCCAGCACTTGCTGTTCGTCGGCGGTCAATACGCCGGTAACGTCGGCGAAGTGAGCAAATTCAGCATACAGGCCTGTAACCGCTGGAACCTTCTGGCTCAGTTGTTCAAGGAGTTTGCTGTGGCGAAAGGCAGAAAGGGCAGGAGCGCCGCGCAGGATCAACATCTTCGGGACAGCCTCGGGAAGGGGTGTGCTTTGAGGCCGTGCATTCTAGCGTAAACCTGCGCCAACGGCACTCGAAACGGCATGGCTGGCCGCTGCCGAACGTCAGTTGGCACGGATTGCCCCGTATCGGGGCGCGATACCAGGCATTCCGAGCAGTTATTTTAACCGTCACAATTGGGCGCCAAGCCACGTTTCTGCGGGCTGCAGCACAGTTTTCCCCGTGCTAGCAGACAAGACCCTCGCTGTCGAGATATGGCGCCGTGGGCCGTTTGCGTATACTGCGCAGATGTTCTCACCAACTGCTTTGCGCCCGCGATGCGCCAAATGGCTCTTCGCCACCGGACTCTTTTTGCTGCTCAGCGCCTGTGTTGATAAACCCAGCACGCTCGAGCGAATCAAGGAGGATGGCGTATTGCGGGTGATAACCCGAAACAGCCCGGCCACGTATTTCCAGGACCGTAACGGCGAAACCGGCTTCGAATACGAACTGGTCAAACGCTTTGCCGACGACCTGGGCGTGAAACTGGAGATAGAGACCGCCGACAACCTCGACGACCTGTTCGGCCAGTTGAGCAAACCCAACGGCCCGGTGCTCGCCGCCGCCGGCCTGGTGAGCAGCGAGCAGCGCCAGCAGCAGGTGCGGTTCTCCCACCCTTACCTTGAAGTCACCCCGCAGATTATCTACCGCAACGGCCAGTCGCGCCCGACCAACGCGGCGGACCTGGCGGGCAAGAAGATCATGGTGCTCAAGGGCAGCACCCACGCCGAACAATTGGCTGAGCTTAAAAAGCAGAATCCTGCAATCGAATACGAAGAGTCCGACGCCGTTGAAGTCGTCGACCTGCTGCGCATGGTGGACGAGGGGCAAATCGACCTGACCCTGGTGGACTCCAACGAAGTGGCGATGAACCAGGTGTACTTCCCCAACGTGCGCGTGGCGTTCGACCTCGGCAACGCCAGCAACCAGAGCTGGGCCGTAGCCCCCGGCGAAGACAACAGCCTGCTCAACGAGATCAACAGCTACCTGGACAAGGTTGAAAAAAACGGCACCCTGCAGCGTCTCAAGGATCGCTACTACGGACATGTCGATGTACTCGGTTATGTCGGCGCCTACACCTTCGCCCAGCATCTGCAGCAACGCCTGCCCAAGTACGAGAAACACTTTCGCGCCTACGCCAAGGAAGAAAAGGTCGATTGGCGCTTACTGGCCGCCATCGGTTATCAGGAATCGCTGTGGCAACCGGCGGTCACCTCCAAGACCGGCGTGCGCGGCCTGATGATGCTGACCCAGAACACCGCCCAGGCGATGGGCGTATCCAACCGCCTGGACGCCAGGCAGAGCATCATGGGCGGCGCCAAGTACCTGGCCAAGATCAAGGATGAGTTGGACGACAGCATCGCCGAGCCGGACCGTACCTGGTTTGCCCTCGCCGCCTACAACGTAGGCACCGGCCACTTGGACGACGCGCGTCTGCTGGCGAAAAAAGAAGGCCTGAACCCGAACAAGTGGCTGGACGTAAAGAAGATGCTGCCGCGCCTGTCGCAGAAGCAGTGGTACAGCAAAACCCGCTATGGCTACGCCCGGGGCGGCGAGCCGGTGCACTTCGTGGCGAACATCCGGCGCTACTACGACATCCTCACCTGGGTAACCCAGCCGCAGCTCGAAGGCAACCAGGTGGTCGAAGGCAACTTGCATGTTCCAGGCGTAGACAAGACCAAGCCGCCGGAAGATAACCCGCAACTGTAAGAATGCTCACTGGAGGAAGGGCTCCTCCCCCCTCCCACGTCCTGATCGCTATTCGGTCTGGAGGCCGGTCAGCAGATGGACCACCCCGCCCGCTAGCACCATCACCCCCGCTACCCCCGCCGCTTTTAACGCCACGGCATCAAGCTTGTTCGGGTCCTGCAGGTGCACGCGCACCCGCGTCAGCGCCACACGCTGTTGCGACTTAAGGTTATCCACACCCCCCAGCGCCGCCAGCACCTGCGCCGACACCAGGCCTGGCGCGGGCGCCGCTACCGTCTCCGCAATCAAATCCGGGGTCAGGGCTTTCCAGAACGCCTGCTTCAATTTATCCAACATGCTCAGTTCTCCAGCACAGGTGATGGTTCGACGGTGGCCGCGTGATAGACGCGCAACGCCTCACGCACCTGCGCCGCTTCCGCAAGGCCCAGCACCTGCTGGGCGATGACCTGACAGTCGGCCAGCGCCAACTCCCGCACGGCGGCCTTGATAGTGGGGATCAACGGCACGCTGACCGACAGCTCATCCACCCCCAGCCCAATCAATACCGGCACGGCCAGGGCTTCGGAGGCCAGTGCTCCACAGACGCCGACCCACTTGCCATGGGCGTGGGCCGCCGTGACGGTGGTGGCGATCAGGCGCAGCACGGCCGGGTGAAAGCTGTCGGCCTGGCTGGCCAGGCGTGGGTGGTCACGGTCCATGGCCAGGGTGTATTGCGTCAGGTCATTGGTGCCGATGGAGAAAAAATCCACATGGGGCGCGAAGACATCCGCCATCAGCGCGGCAGACGGTACTTCGATCATGATGCCCAGCTTCGGTAACTCACTGAGCCCCAGCGCCAGCGCTTCCTCTTCAAGGATCTCGCGCGCCAGCTGCAGCTCCGACAGCAGGCTGACCATCGGCAACATGATGTGCAACCGCGCAAAACCGGCGCTGGCCAGGATCGCGCGAAACTGTTCGCGCAGCAGTTCCGGTCGCTCCAGGCACAAGCGAATGCCGCGCAGGCCAAGAAACGGGTTGGTCTCGGCCGCCATGGGCACGTAGGCCAACGGTTTGTCGCCACCGACGTCCAGGGTGCGTACCACCAGGTTACGCCCGGCGCCCAGGGCTTGGGCGATCGCGGTGTAAGTGCCGGCCTGCTCGTCGGGGCTCGGCGCGCGGTTGCGGTCCAGGTAGAGGAATTCCGAACGCAACAGGCCCACGCCCTCACCGCCGAGAGTCAGGGATTGCTGCACTTCCTGCAACGAAGCGACGTTGGCGGTGATTTCCACGTGATGGCCGTCGCGGGTGGTGGCCGGCAATGCCGCCTGCGCCAGATCACGCTGGTGTCGTACAACCTGCTGTTGGCGCGCGGCTTCCAAGTGTTCGATCTCAGCCAGGTCCGGGTCCAGGTGCAGTTCGCCTTTGTCGGCATCGAGCAGCACCTGCTTGCCATTGGCCAGGGCCAAGACGTGAACCGGCACACCACAAATGGCTGGCAAGCCGAGGGCGCGGGCGAGGATCGCCACGTGGCTGGTCGCGCCGCCGCCGACGGTGACGAAGCCCAGCACCTTGCGGGTATCCAGGCTGGCGGTTTGCGAGGGGGTGAGCTGTTCGGCCACCAGGATCGCGCATTCGGGCACATCCCAGGCGCTGTCTTGAATACCGAGGATCAGCTTGAGTACGCGCTGGCCGACATCGGCCAGGTCTGCAGCGCGCTCGGCGATCAGCGTATTGCCCAAGCCCTGGAACAGTTTGACGGTGGCCTGCGTGGCGCTGCGCCAGGCAAATGCGGCACTCTTGCCAGCGGCCAACAGCGCATGGGCTTGCTCCAGCAACGTCGGGTCTTCGAGCAGTTCCTGATGAGCGCGGAAAATCTCTGCCTGGGCACTGCCGGCAGCTTGGTTTTGCAAGGCTTGCAATGCCTCGGTTGCGGCGCGCAGGCCGCGTTCCAGCGCAGCGCGTTCGGCGGCTTCACCGGTGCCCTCTTCGATAATGTTCAGCTCGGGCTCACGCACTTGAACCACTTGGCCAAACGCCGAACCCGGCGAAGCACACACGCCCGTCAGCAAGGTCGACGACAACAGCGGTGCAACCACCGCAGCGGGTGCGACGACGGGCTCGCCGCACCCTTGCAGCAACAACGCGACCAATGCAGTGATTGCCGCGTCGGCATCTTGCCCCGCCGCGCTGACTTGCAACGTATCACCCTGCACGGTTTGCAGCGCCATGATCGCCACCAGCGACTTGGCGTTGGCGCTCTGGGTTTGCTTGTGCAGGTAGATGCTCGCGTTGAAGCCCTTCGCCGCCTGGGCGAACACCGCCGCAGGGCGCGCGTGCAAGCCGTTGGCGTTGGGCAAGGTCAGCGGCTTGGAGAACAGTGCGTCGCCCTCCTCCTCGTCCACCGCGTCAAGGGCTTCAATGGGGGATAACCGCAGCAGCGGCTGGCCGGTCTCCACCACATCGTCGGCCAATAGCGTAAACGGTTCGCCGCTGACCACCAGCATCAACGTCAGCAGGCTGCGGGCATTTAGCGCCACATAGTCGGCCTCGAATTCGATCAACGCCTGCCCGGCTTCCACGCTCTGGCCCTCTTCGACCAATCGGGTGAAGCCCTTGCCCGCCAGGTTCACCGTGTCCAGGCCGATATGCAGCAGCACCTGCACACCGTTGTCGTCGGTGATACTCACCGCATGCCCCGTGTCCTGGATGTTGCTGATCACGCCAGCCAACGGCGCACAGAGTGTCTGCGAGGTGGGGTCGATGCACAGGCCGTCGCCGATCATGCGGCTGGCGAATACCGGGTCGGGCACCTGACCCAGCTCCAGCAGCACACCCGACAAGGGCGCCAGCAATTCCAAGGGTTTAGATGGGGTCATGGAGGTCACCTGCTGTTTTGTTCCGTAAAAATCATTGGGCGGATTCACATCCCGTGAATACAGGGAGCGGCTGTGGGAGGGGCTTACCCCGCCCGCCTTTATTTCCACCAGTATTCGACTTGCACACCGAAGTTCGAGCCATGCCGCGCGGTGCCGTAGGAACCGGTGTCGGACAACGCCGAACCCGCCGCCAGTTCATTCGCCGCTCGTTTGGCCGCTTCGTTCCAGGTCGCATAGGTGTAGTACACGCGCACCTCCGGCCGGGCCCAGAAATCCGGGCCTTTGGGCGACCAGGTGGGGGCGAAGGTAAATTTGCTCAGCTTGCGTGTACCGCCGCTGGCGTCGACTTGATCATGGCCCAACTCGGCAACCAGTTTGAATTGTTCACTGACCGCATACGCCGGGCGCACGCCGAGCGACATCCAGGTCTGGTCCTGGCTGCCGGGACGAATGTCCTTCTGGTATACGGCCTCGATCTGGCCACCGAAACGTGGGGTTACCTGCCAGTCAAAAAACTCCACGGCGCGGTAGCTTTTGCTGCTCTTGTCCAAGAAGGTATTGCCGGTGTACCCAAGGCCGGTACCGGGGCCTTCGCCGTACTGCAGGGCGAACTTGTTCTTGCCGCCCAGAAACGGCTTTTGCACATGCTGCGCGGTCAGGGCCCAGCCGCTGTGGGTGTCGCGCCCACCGGCCCTTTCGATGTAGCTGGCGCCCAGCTCCAACTCGCCGCCGGGGTTGGTCTTGAAACCCGCGACGTTGAAGTCATGACGGGTGGCGTATTCCTTCTGGTACAGGTTGTCCTTGCGCGAAATCGCGTAGCTGTATTTGAGATCGCCGATCAGCACGTCCTCGATACCGCCGCCCGTGGCGCTCTGGTTCCAGTAGTAGAAATCGGAGATATGGATGTCATTACGCTTGTAGTAACGCCGACCGGCCCACAGCGAACCGCCGTTGAGGGCGGGCAGGTTCGACCATTGCGCGTACATCTGCGGCATGCGCGCCGAGCCGTTGTCCTCGCCCTGGAACTTCAGCTCCCGGTCGTACTTGTTGTAGAGCGAGGCCATGGCGTCGACGCTGAGCACCGAGCCGTCGTCGAGCGTGAGCAGGTCCTGGCGCAACTCCAGTTCGCCGTATTGCTCGCATTCGTTGCCCAGACGGTATTTGGATTGCGCCCCCGGCAGTTGGAAACACTGCTGCGGGCCGCTGCCTGTCGAAGTGCCTGCACCGCTACGCAAGTAACCGGCAAATTCCAGGGCCTGAGCGCCGAACGGCAGGCTCAGGCAGGATGCAACGAGGCCCAGCTTTATTGTTGTTTTCATGAAGCACTCCGATATTTTTATTATGTTTTGGGTCAAGCGCCCCGCACTCCCATACGGGGTTTACAACGGGTGTCAGTGCTTGAGGTGAAGCACAAAGGACTCATACGGACGCAACACCACAGTGCGCGTGCGCAACGGGCAATCGGGGTAGTTGCTGATCAACAGGCGCTGCTCGCTCGCCGCGCCGATCACACCATCGGGCAGTTGGATTTCGCAGGGCCGGCCATAAAAGTTGTTCAGCACCAGCAGGCGCTCGGCGGCGCCTTCGCGCAGGTACGCCCAGACCTGGGGGTGGTCTTGCAGCAGTTCGCGGTAAATGCCTGCCTGGATCAGCGGTTCGTGGCGCCGCAGGGCGATCAGCGCACGGTAGTGATGCAGCACCGAGTCCGGATCATCCCGCTGGCTGTCGACGTTGATCCGCGCCGCGTTGGCCGGAATGCCGATCCACGGTTCACCGCTGCTGAAACCGGCATTGGGCTGCGCACTCCACTGCATCGGCGTGCGCCCGTTGTCGCGGGACTTCTGCATGATCGCCGCCATGCTCGACGCCTCGGACTCACCGGCATCACGCTTGAGACGAAAGATGTTCAGAGTTTCCACATCGCGGTATTGCTCGATGCTGTTAAACCCCGGATTGGTCATGCCCAGCTCTTCGCCCTGGTACACAAACGGTGTGCCCTGGAGGAAGTGCAGCGCCGTGGCGAGCATCTTGGCCGAGACCACGCGGTATTCGCCGTCATCGCCAAAGCGCGAGACCACTCGCGGCTGGTCGTGGTTACACCAGAACAACGCGTTCCAACCGCCGCCGGCCTGCATGCCCTGTTGCCAGTCCGAGAAAATCCGTTTGAGTTGGAGGAAGTCGAAGTCGGCCTTCACCCACTTTTGCAGGTTGGGGTAATCCACTTTCAGGTGATGAAAGTTGAAGGTCATCGACAGCTCTTTCGACGCTGGGTTCGAATAGCGAATGCAGTGTTCCAGGCTGGTAGAGGACATCTCGCCGACGTTGATCAACTCATGACCTTCGAAGACTTCGCGGTGCATCTCTTGCAGGTATTCATGCACGTTGGGGCCATCGGTGTAGAAGCGGCGGCCGTCGCTGCTGTCTTCTGGAAAGTCGGCAGGCTTGGAGATCAGGTTGATCACGTCCAGGCGGAAACCGCCCACGCCTTTATCGCGCCAGAAACGCATCAGCTTGAACACCTCGGCGCGCACCTTCGGGTTGTCCCAGTTGAGGTCTGCCTGGGTGTGATCGAACAGGTGCAGAAAGTACTGCCCGGTTTGCGCCTCGTACTCCCAGGCCGAGCCGCCGAACTTGGATTCCCAGTTGTTCGGTTGGTCGCGCCAGATGTAAAAGTCGCGGTACGGGTTGTCGAGGCTGCTGCGCGCTTGCTGGAACCACACATGTTCGACGGAGGTGTGGTTGACCACGATATCGAGCATCAGCTTGATGCCGCGCTTGGCCGCTTCGCGGATCAGCAACTCGCAGTCGGCCATGGTCCCGTAGCTGGGGTCGATGGCGTAGTAGTCACTGATGTCGTAGCCATTGTCGCGCTGCGGCGAGCGCAGGAACGGGGTGATCCACAGGCAATCCACGCCCAGCCATTGGAGGTAGTCGAGTTTGTCCACGATGCCCAGCAGGTCACCGGTGGCGTTACCCGCGTGGCTGTGGAAGCTTTTGGGGTAGATCTGGTAGATCACCGAGTGTTGCCAGTTTTGCATGGTGGGTTCCTTGAGTGGGTGGTGTGTTGGCTTTGAGGGCCTCATCGGGGGCAAGCCCCCTCCCACCGTTTTGAAATGCATTCCAACCTGTGAGAGGGGGCTCGCCCCAATGGCGGTAGATCAGGCAACCCGATACCCAGGCCGCACGATCTTCATGCTCAACATGCACGTCAGCGCAAACGGCACGACCATCGCCACCACCATGCCGATCACGAACATCGGGATGGCACCCGGCACGATCGAGATAAACCCTGGCAAGCCACCCACGCCGATGGCCGAGGCCTGCACCTTGTTCAGCGACAGGAAAATGCTGCCCAGTGCCGAGCCCACCAGGGCCGCATAAAACGGGAACTTGAAGCGCAGGTTTACCCCGAACATCGCCGGCTCAGTGATGCCGAAATAAGCGGAGATTGCTGACGTGGAGGCCATGCTTTTGTCCCGCGCGTTGCGGGTCATGTAGAACACCGCAAGCGCGGCGCTGCCTTGGGCCAGGTTGGACATCACGATCATCGGCCAGATAAAAGTGCCGCCCTGGGTGGAGATCAATTGCAGGTCCACGGCCAGGAACATGTGGTGCATGCCGGTGATCACCAGCGGCGCGTACAGCAGGCCGAAAATCGCCCCGCCCACCATCGGCGCCAAATCGAACAAGGTGACCACGCCTTCGGTGATCAGGATGCCGAGATGGCGGGTCACCGGGCCGATGATCGCCAGCGCCAGCACGCCGGTGACGACGATGGTCGTGATCGGCACGACGAGCAGTTGAATGGCATTCGGCACCCGGGCGCGCAGCCATTTCTCGATCACGCTCATCACATAGGCGGCCATCAGGATCGGCAGAATCTGGCCCTGGTAGCCGACTTTTTCGATCTTGAACCAGCCGAAAATATCGAAGTACGGCAGGCTCTGGCCGTCGAGCCCAGCCACTGCCTTGCCGTAGTTCCAGGCGTTGAGCAGGTCGGGGTGTACCAGCATCAGGCCGAGCACGATGCCGAGGATTTCACTGCCGCCAAAGCGCTTGGCCGCCGACCAGCCCACCAGCGCCGGGAGGAACACGAACGAGGTGTTGGCCATCAGGTTGATCAGGCTCCACAGGCCATCCAGGTTCGGGTAGGCCTCCAGCAACGTCTTGCCTTCGATGAACATGCCCTTGGCACCCATCAGGTTGTTGATGCCCATCAGCAGGCCGGCAATGATCAGCGCGGGCAGGATCGGCATGAACACGTCGGAAAACACCCGCACCAGACGCTGCATGGGGTTGGTCTTGTCGCCACCGGCTTTCTTGACGTCGGCAATGGTGGACGCCGCCAGGCCGGTCTGTTCGCGCAGGGCGGCGTAGACCTTTTCCACCTCGCCAGGGCCGATCACCACTTGGAACAGGCCGCCGGTGAAGAACGAACCTTTGACCAGATCAACCTGGTTCAACGCGCTGTTATTGACCAGGCCCGGGTCCTTGAGCGCCAGGCGCAGGCGGGTCACGCAGTGGGCGGCTTGCTCAAGGTTGTCGCGGCCCCCGAGGTTTCCGAGGATCTCGCGGGCAATGTTCGAATAGTCGTGGCTCATGCTTGGTTTCCACTTTGATTTTTTTATTTGAGGGCAGTCATTGGCAGCACGCCGAGAGCAAAAGTACTCGTCTGTACGAGTTAAAGCAACAACTCGTCTGTACGAGTTTGAAATTCTGCGTTTCGCAGGCTGATCGATATGCGTGGGTCTAATGGACAAACGCGAGCGGCACCACTAAGGTTCCTGCCTGAACGCGCAACCACCTTCACCAAAGTCGGGCACAGAGCCATCCCCATGAGCAAATACAACCAGATCTATACGGATCTGCTTGCCAGCATCACCACTGAACGCCTGCAGCGTGGCACGCGCCTTCCCTCCGAAACCGAACTGATGGACACCTACCAGGCGAGCCGAGGCACCGTACGCCGGGCCATCGAGCAGTTGCAGGAGCGTGGTTTTGCGCAAAAGATCCACGGCAAAGGCACCTTCGTGCTGTCCCCCAACCCGATCGAATTTCAACTGGGCGGCATCGTCAGCTTCCACGAAACCCACGCCGACCTGGGCGATGACGTACACACCGAAGTGGTGGAGTTCACCCAACTCCCACTGGAAGGTTCGCTGCTGCAACACATCGAGGCCGAACCCGGCACCCTCATCACGCGCATCAAACGCGTACGACGCATCGGCGGCAAACGGGTGATCCTTGACATCAACCACTTCGTCGCCGACCTGATCCCAGGGCTGGACCAGACGATTGCCGAACAGTCGATCTACGCGTTTATCGAGCAAACCTTGCAACTGCAAATCAGCTACGCCCAACGCACCATCGAAGCCCTGCCCCGCAGCAAGGACGACCAGGCGCACCTGGACCTTGAAGGGCAAAGTCATGTGATCGTGGTGAGTAACCAGACGTTTTTGCAGGATGGACGGCAATTCGAGTACACCGAGTCGCGGCATACGTTGGATAAGTTTTATTTTTCGGATGTGGCGCGACGGTGACAATCTTTGCAGAACGTTGAGGGGCAAACGGCATGACGAGCGATCTTAGACGGTCGATCACACGCCCCTCGCGCAAGATTGGTCACTGCCCAGCCATGCCCTGCCAATTGGGGCGCTCCAATCGTGAAAGCCTGCTCAGGACTTTCGCTTCCGTTTTTGCAAACCCAAGCCAATTCCTGTCAGCCGATAGCGCTGCTTGCTGCTGCTGGGCTTGTCAGGCTGTGTCATCTCGACCACTCCGGCAGCCAACGCAGGTCGCAAGTAGCTTTTGCGCAAATGCTCGTCATCTTTAAGTTCGAGAACTAGCTGAAGTTCCTTACGTGACAAATCACCATCCAAGGCGTTGAGCAGCCTTATAACTTCCGGGGTAGCTTCCGGGGTGCGCAGTGTCAACGTTACGCCTTGGGCATCACTTTGCCATTCCGGCGGCGGGAAACCCTGCTCCGCGAAAGCATGGCTGATCAACATTCCTCCACGCCCAAGTTTCTCCATGAGCCCTTGCAGATAAAGCATATGGGCTATGTCCGGATTACGCAGAATGGAAATCTGGCCGTTTTTCAGGCCGTCCGCTGTTGCCCCGTCGGGTAAGGAGCCCGAGTTCCAGATTTCTACACGATGGGGGAATACCTGCGCTCTGATACCGCCCCGGAGTCGATGTGACCGCCCCTCTCACCCTGCTGAGCGGCGCGCCTGATTTCGTTCTCGTCTAGATCATCGTGTAGATCCGCATTTGAGAAACGACGCTCCCAGCGCTCCGGCTCTACCTCACGGCGCATGATCATGTCACGTAGGGTCGCGATATCAGCCCGACGCGTCATTTCGCCTTCGCGAATAAAAGCGATGCCGTAGACGGTAGATGAAACAAATGAGAGGGCTCGGCGATGCCAAGACTTGCTAAACGATGTTACGCAAAAAACCGCCATCACGCTGGCTTCAGGATATTTCCTATTGGCGAATGCCGACCAATAACCGGGCTCCCATCATTCAAGTCAACCGCATCGGTGGACAGGCAACTTGTCGGTTATCAACCCCTATTTGCTGACGACGCAACTTGTTACCGTTGATAGACACCGCGACCTGACAAGCAAGTATGTAGTGGTCTAATGAAACCGGACACCCATTTAGGCGAGAATGCTCGCCAGATCGAGGTGTCAGATGACCAAACAACGCCGCTCCTTTACTCCTGAATTCAAACGCGAGGCTGCCGACCTCGTGCT
>Ga0207650_10000094_pt1 | contig 116128 bp, 108 predicted proteins | sample KBSS63metaG_FD_184325 | JGI IMG/M metagenome (GOLD analysis project Ga0207650, IMG submission 184325) | Switchgrass rhizosphere microbial communities from Kellogg Biological Station, Michigan, USA - KBS S6-3 metaG (SPAdes) (version 2) | ecosystem: Host-associated > Plants > Roots >...
CACATCGGTCCGGTGCACAGAATTTCTTGACGACCATAGAGCATTGGAACCACCTGATCCCATCCCGAACTCAGCAGTGAAACGATGCATCGCCGATGGTAGTGTGGGGTTTCCCCATGTGAGAGTAGGTCATCGTCAAGATTGAATTCCGAAACCCCTGTCTGCTAGCGCAGACAGGGGTTTTGTCGTTTAAGAGATGCGGCAGTTGATAGATCCCCGGTAAGCATGTTCGATTTATTCACGTCGTCAGTGATCGATTACCAGGCCATTGCATGACATGCAAAAACCTATGAGGCATCTTGATTCCGGAGCTCCTGCTCTGTTGCAGCAAGTTCACAAAGGCGCCTTGCGCGGACGTATCTGCGGCACGACCCTGGCGACTGAAAGGCTCTGCATCACCGATCCGTTATCGCCTACCACCGGTCGGTTTCTCTCGCGAAAACAGGATATACCTCACAATCCCCTAAGATTTGCCCTGCTTTGGCCGAAAGCCTGATGAGCCATGCGTGCACCGAAATAGAGCGGTCAGAGAGTCCGCCTATACCGTTACATGGAATGTTCCACTCGGCACGCTCACACCCCCATTTGGCAAAAGAAGTCGGTGAAATGAATCTTAAGTTCAGTCATAAAATTCTGTTGGCCGCGTCAGGCGTTGTGGTTCTAGCCTTCGCGTTATTCACGCTTTACAACGACTACCTGCAGCGAAGCACCATCAAGCAAAACCTGGATTCCTCCATCCAGCAATCCGGCGAGCTTACCGCCAGTAGTGTGCAGAACTGGCTCAGTGGGCGAATTCTGGTACTCGAAAGCCTGGCGCAAAATATTGCCCACCAGGGCACTGGCGCAGACCTCCCGGGCTTGGTCGATCAACCTGCCCTGACAGCAAATTTCCAGTTCACCTATGTCGGCCAAACCAACGGTGTGTTCACCCAGCGTCCAGATGCGAAGATGCCTGATGGCTACGACCCCCGTCAGCGTCCTTGGTACAAGCAAGCTGTAGCCACTGATAAAACCATGCTCACCCCGCCTTACATGGCCGCAGTGGGTGGGCAGATCGTAACCATCGCGATGCCGGTGAAAAAGAACGGTGAACTGCTGGGTGTCGTCGGTGGTGACCTGAGCCTGCAAACCCTGGTGAAGATCATCAACTCTGTGGATTTCGGCGGCATCGGCCATGCGTTTCTGGTCAGCGGCGATGGCCAGGTCATCGTCAGTCCTGACCAGGACCAGGTGATGAAGAACCTTAAGGACATCTATCCAGGCTCCCCTGTGCGTATCGAGAAGGTCAGTCAGGATGTCGTCCTCAATGGCCAGGATCGTATTTTGTCGTTCACCCCGATCAGCGGCCTGCCAGATGCGGATTGGTACATTGGTCTGTCGATCGATAAAGACAAGGCCTACGCACCGCTGGGTAAATTCCGTACATCAGCGTTGATTGCCATGTTGATTGCGGTGGTGGCGATCGCAGTGCTCTTGAGCCTGCTGATCCAAGTACTGCTGCGGCCTCTGACCACTATGGGCGTTGCCATGCAGGACATCGCTCAGGGTGAGGGCGACCTGACCCGTCGCCTGGACGTCACCAGCAAGGACGAGTTTGGCGAGGTAGGCAGTGCATTCAATCAATTCGTAGAGCGTATCCACGCCTCCATCTCCGAAGTGTCTTCAGCAACACGCCAGGTGCATGACTTGTCCCAGCGCGTAATGGCATCGTCCAACGCCTCGATCATCGGTTCCGACGAGCAGAGCGCGCGCACTAACAGCGTGGCTGCCGCGATCAACGAGCTGGGCGCAGCCACTCAGGAAATCGCGCGTAATGCTGCCGACGCCTCGCAGCACGCGAGCGGTGCCAGTGAGCAGGCTGACGATGGGCGCAAAGTGGTGGAGCAAACCATTTTGGCGATGTCGGAACTGTCGCAAAAGATCAGCCTGTCCTGCACGCAGATTGAAACCCTGAATGCCAGCACCGACAACATCGGTCACATTCTTGATGTCATCAAAGGCATCTCCCAGCAGACCAACCTGCTTGCGCTCAACGCCGCGATCGAGGCTGCCCGTGCCGGGGAGGCTGGCCGCGGGTTTGCCGTGGTCGCTGATGAAGTGCGTAACCTGGCCCACCGTACGCAGGAGTCGGCTGAAGAAATCCACAAAATGATCACCTCGTTGCAAGTGGGTTCGCGTGAAGCGGTGAGCACGATGAACGCCAGCCAGACCTCCAGCGAAGAAAGTGTCCAGGTGGCCAACCAGGCGGGTGAGCGGCTGATCAGCGTGACGAAGAGGATCGTTGAAATCGATGGCATGAACCAATCGGTCGCTGCCGCCACCGAAGAGCAGACTGCAGTAGTGGAAACACTCAATGTCGACATCAATCAGATCAACCTGCTGAACCAGCAAGGCGTGACCAATCTCAACGAAACATTGAAGGACTGCGATGCGCTGTCCCAGCAGGCCAGCCGCTTGAAACAGCTGGTCGACAGTTTCAAGATCTGACGGTGATTGAACAGGAGCGAGCCCTCTCGCTCCTGCTCCTCAACCCAGCATATGGCGCACATTTCCCAAAGCGTTGTCGGCGAATGTTTGTACAAACTGTTCAAACTCCGCCTGCGCCATTTCTGCTGGCTCGCCGATCAGCGTCCAGGTCGCCCTTGAACCGCTTGAACCGAGTGCTTCCACGCGCATCGCCGCCCACAATCGAGCTACGCCCAGCGTGTTATAGATCGTTGTCCAGGTCATGCTCATGGCATCTTCGTCCCGGCTATTGAGTTGCTCCACGACGCGATGACCATTGTGGAAAAACTTGGTGCGCAAAGCGCCCACGCCGTCCCCCGTCATTTCGATGTGCGACAGGGCCGGAATAAAGGCATCAAAGCCTGCAAAGTGACCCACCACCCCCCACAGTCGCATGGCCTCGCAGTTGACCACGACAGAGGCCACCACCGGCATGCCAGTTGGGTTGTGAATCAATGTATCGGGTTGCAGCGGTTTCATGAGGTTGTCCTTAATCCGTTCAAAGAAAGCCGATAGCCTTGAGGTAGTCGCAGCCCCTTTGCAGCAGCGACGCGCTCTTTTCGGGGTAGTGGGTACCCATTGCTTCCACTGCCCGGCGTGCGTTGTTGCAGTGGATCATTGAGGTGTCGCCAATGTCGTCCCCCAGCCCGTCCATATAAAAGCCCAGTACGCCAAACAGCGCGTTTTCGCGGCTTACCGTGCGCAGCGCCCTTTGCCAGTGCGCGACACTGACGCGCTCGAATTCGTAGCCCGCCCGGCTGAATGCATCCAAATATTGATCCCAGCTCAAAGGCTGTGGGTTATGCAGGTTGAAGACGTTTCGCCTCGCTTCAAAATGGCCGCAGTGGAACGCGAGAAACCGAGCAAAAAAGTCCACAGGCATCAGGTCGAAGTTCACTTCCAAACGGGGCACCAAGCCCAATTGCAGCGAGCCTTTTAGCATCAGCATCAGGCGATTTTTCTGCGGCTGACACACACCGCTCCGGCTGTTGAAACTGATGTTTCCCGGGCGGTGAATGTTCACCCAGGAACCTTGCTTGACCGCGCGCCCCAGCCAGCGCTCAGCGACCCACTTGGACAAGTTGTAGCCATTTTTGATGTAGATCGGCAGGGTCTGCGCGGCCGGGGTTTCGAGGACGTGGCCATGTGCGTCGGTGTCGCTGCAGGCCGACAAGGTCGAGATGAAATTGAGCACTTTCTTGCAGTGGGTCTCACACAAGCGCAGGCATTCCAGCAGGGGGGCGACGTTGTCCTTTACCAACGAGGCGTAGTCCATCACGTGATTGACCCGCGCGGCGTTGTGCACGAGTACACCGTAGTCCCGTGCAAGGTGCTCATACGTATCGCAAGCCAAGCCCAGGCGTGGTTGGCTGATATCCGCGGCATAGACCTGCACCCGGCTCAAGTCCAAGTGTTCAAGACGGTGTTCGCGCAACGCCTGAGCGAATCGCGTGGTTGCGGCTTGTCCCGGCAGCTCCCGCACCAGGCACGCCACGTGGGTTGCACCATTGGCCAACAGCGCCTCGACGATATGCACACCGATAAAACTGTTTGCGCCTGTCACGATCACTTTGTTGCGATCACCGACGCGCTCTACAGGCAGTACCTGAACAACGTCTTCCCTCTGTGCATCCTGAAGTGCCTGGCCGAAAGCTGCTTCAGGCAGCGCCCCATCCTCGATCAGCAGCGCAAGCGTGCGAATCGTTGGTGCTTCAAAGAAGCGGTTCAACGGCAGGCTGCGGCCAAACTGCTCGCGGATACGCAGCAACAACATCGACAACAACATGGAGTGGCCGCCGAGATTGAAGAAGCTGTCATCAATTGACAGCTCGCCCACTGGCAACCGCAACAACTCACGCCATAACGCCACCAGTTGCATGTGAAGGGGCGTTTGCGCAGCCTGCCCGGCGCTATTCAACGTGGGGTGGGCCGGCAACGCCAGCAAGGCCTGGCGGTCGACCTTGCCGTTACTGGAGCAAGGCAGGCTGGGTAGCTCGGCCCACAGGTCGGGCTGCAGGTAATCAGGCAGCCACTGCCGTGCATGCTGTTTCAAGCCGGCTAGCGTAGCGCCAGGCTCCGGTTGGGCGACGACACCACGAATCTTGCGTTCACTATCAATGACCACCGCCACCTGGCGATACAGTCGACTGTCGCGCAGGCACTGTTCGATTTCCTGAGGCGCGACCCGGATTCCGCGAATCTTCACCTGCGCATCGCGCCTGCCGCCCAGCTCGATACCCTCGGCAGTCCACTTCGCAAGGTCGCCACTGCGATAGGCCCGCAGGGGCTTGCCACCCGGCAGGGCCAGCGTCATGAAAGGGTCGTCGGGCAACTGCGCTGCATTTAAATACCCCAGGCCTACCCCAGGGCCGACGATGTACAGCTCGCCCATCACCTGTTCGTCCACCGGTTGCAGGTTATCGTCGAGGATCAGCACTTGGCTGTTGGCGATGGGGCGGCCCAGGTTGCGATTGCCATCCCCGGCTTGCAGGATCCGATGGGTGACCAGTACCGTCGCTTCGGTGGGACCGTAGAGGTTGTGCAGGTGGCATTGGCCTGCCAAGCGTTCGATCACATAAGGCTCGCAGGCATCGCCGCCGGTCAACAGATGCGTCAGGCCCAAGGGTTTATCAAGCGGCAGGAGGCTGAGCAGCGCCGGCGGCAAGAACGCATGGGTGATGCGCTGTTGCCGAATCAGCTCGACCAATTGCTGCGGATCGCGCCGTTGCGTCTCGCTGGGGATGATCAACTCCGCGCCGGCGATCAGGCTGGGGAAAATGTCCATCAGCGATGCATCGAAATTCACCGAGGCGAACTGCAGCACACGACTCCGTTCACTCAGCGCCATTTTGCTGGCAAACCAAGCGCTGAAATGGGCGAGATTGTCCTGGCCGAGCAGCACACCCTTGGGCCGTCCCGTGGTGCCCGAGGTGAAGAGCGCCATGCAAGGTGCTTCAAGGTCGATGCAAGGAGGCCGCAATGGTCGTGCAGTGTCTGGCGCGCCGAGATTGCCGACGTCCAGCGAAACGAAGTGCTCACGCAATGGATGGCTGCCGTCATCCAGCAATACGCGGGCGCCTGCACTTTCCAGCATGACCTGCTGGCGTTGTGATGGGTGGTCGGGCGCCAGCGGCAGGTACACCGCGCCGCAGCCGAGCACTGCGAGAATACTGGCGTACAACGCGATGGATTTTTCCAGGCAAACACCGACTACGGCGGGTGCCTCAATGCCCTCCAGTAGCCGTTCCAGCCGCTGCTGGATGGCGAGCACCTGAGTCTGCAGTTGCCGGTAAGTCGTCACATTGCCCGCAATGTTCAGGGCAGGTCTCTCGGCGAAGGTGAGAAGGCTGGCCTGCAATCGCTCGATCACCGGCACCCGGGCTGCCTGCCACACGGCCGGGTCCGCCGTGCGATTAAACCGATGCAGAAACGCCACCGCTTCCAGCCCCTGCATGCCTTGCTCAGGCCAGGCATTGGCGCAGGCCTCTGGGGGCAAATACTCAGGGTCACGTGCAACACGACTGATGTGCAAGGCAACCCATTCCGCCAGCACCCGGGTTGCGTGCAAGCGCAGTCGCTGGCCGTTCCCACTGGGCTCTTCGGCAAGGTCCAGCGCGGCAAGCAGGCGCCTGTTGCGGTCATAGCCGCGCAACTGTACGGCGGGCAGCCCGTATTCAGTCAGAGCGCCGATGCCCACGCGCAAGCTGATGCGGGAGGCTTCGGACAAGCGCCGGGGTACTGGCTGGCTCCCGTCTTCGATCACCCAGTCGGCGGCCTCATCACCAGACCGATGGCCGTACTGCTCCAGCACGTGCTTCACGCTCTCCAGGGCTTGGCTGACACCGACCCATCCAATGGTCAGGCATCTCATGCCGCTCTCCCGGCCAGGGGCAAATAGTCACTCAATGCCTGTGTCACGCTGGGTGTCTGCAGCAAGCCGCTACGCTGCAGAAAACCTGTGATGTTACCGATCAGTGGGTGTTGTCGGGTGATGGGGAAATCCAGCGCGTTTACTTCTCGTGTCAGCGCCTGACGGATGTTGGGGTCCACGTCCAGACGTTCGATCAGTTGCAGGTCGAAGGACTTCTGCAGGTCGTTGGTCAGGTAGTGGCTCAAGAATGTTGGCAGCACGTCGGCGATGCTGTCGCGATCCTCCGGGCTCGCCGCTTGCCAGTAGAGGCGTACCAGGCGTGTCCAGAATTGCGCATGACGCCCTTCGTCAGAGAGATGATCGGCCATCATGCCGCGGACCGACGACTTGACGCTGTCGTCCTTGGCGAAGGCGGCGACGTCATGGGTCACCGTGTTTTCGGCGATGGCCACGCCAATCAACTCAACCGCGTCACGCAGGTGTGCCGGGGCCTGCGCCTGTGCTGCCGGCAGGGCGCGACTGAGCTCGATTTGTGCCGGCAGTTCGAGCGGTTCTATACCGGTCATTGCCACGGTCTGTTGCAGGAAATCCAGTGCGACCAGGGCATGGTAATCCTCGTCCACCACGATGGTCATTGCGTCGTAGCGACAGGCGAGGGGGAAGGTGATGGCGAAGCGGTTCTTGGCAATGCGGCGGGCGGTCTTGTCGACGATCTCGGTTTCGAAAATAACTACGTCATTGATGAATTTATAGAAGCTTTGCACCAGCACAAAATCGCGCCATTGCGAGCAGTGCTCGAGAAACGTCGCGCCCACTACCAGTGGCTGGCGACACAATGGATAGATCAGATTGCCGTCGTTTTCCAGCACGCGGCGAGGACGTGTGCGAATGGTTGCACGGCACTCCCAATCCTCAGCGATGGAGCGATAGTCAGCGGTATTCATGGATGCCCCCTTGCAACGAGGCACGCACCGAGTCCCAGAAGGTGATGCGGTTTTCCACCGCGTTGAGTGCAGCGCCCGCAGCTTCTTCTTTGCGGCACGCGTCGGCGCCAATCAGGCGTTGCAGTAACTGTTGCGCCGCTGGCTCATGGCCCTGGGTATCCAATTCGATGTGACGGTTCAGGTAGTGGCCCAGGATAGGCGCCTGTTGATTGATGATCCCGTTACCTTGCAACAGACGTTCGAACATGGCCGGGATTACACTCTCACGGCCGTGCAGGAACGCTGCGGCGACACAATGGGTCGGGGCATTTAACGCGATAAGCAACGTGTCCTCGACGAAGCGGGACACGCCTTGCGGTACATCGATCTGTTGCAAGGCTGCGTGGGCCTCGATGCCTCCGCGTTGCAGCGTAATAAAGGCATCGATGGCGGCGGTGCTGGCGCCCACTTCGACCATTGCTTCACGGTACAGCTCGAAGTGGCTGCTATAGCCTCGCTCAGGATGCTCGTCGGACTCCTCACCCAGCACGATCTCGTTAATCAATCGGGCAGCGTGTGGATCGGTCGGGGGAAGCCAGGGTAGCCGCGTGCACGTCAGGTCCTGTTGCAGGCGTTTGGTGAGGGTCATGAAGTCCCATACCGCAAATACGTGGCTCTCCATGAAAAGTTGTAACTTACCCAGTGAAGTTATTTCATCAAATAACAGATGGCTGCATAACAGCTGTTTTTTTTGCTCAAGCAAAGTTTGATACATGGTTGATGCCTATAAGTTGTCGCGACTGCTCGTGAAGCAGTGATGGCTTTTGCAGCCGGAAGTAGACAAGTAGCGTTCAGTCAGGCCACGCGCAAGGCGCGCCATAGGCCTGGATGGATACGGACAGTTGAAAAGTTTAATGTTCAGCGGAAGATAATAAGCTGATTAAACGTTTGGGTGAGCTTATAAGTGCACTGGATGTTTTTTCGAGAAGTTACATGTGGTGTGTAAAGTGCGTTTTAAAGGTGGGAAGTTTCTTGGGTAGAAGCAGGTTTAGTTTAATCAAGTTGTTTTAATCACGTCATCTTGACGCGGCGCTCTCCTTGAGGGGGAGCCCCGCAACGCAGGGGGGCGAGCGTTGCGGTGGAAAACCTATCTGTCGGCTTCTTCAAGGCCATTGAGATAGTTCGCGATGACTTCCATGCCGCGCGTCAGGTGATTGCGCAGTGCCAGGATGCTTTCGTCGAGCTTCTTCTGCGCCACCAGGTTCAGCAGTTCACGGTGATCTTCCTGGGATGTCTCGCCCAGCCCCATCGCTTCAAGGTTGAAGCGCAAAAAACGCTCCTCTTCATTCAAACCGTGTTCGACCAGCTTGAGCAGCCGCTGGTTAGGAGCCTTGCCATACAGGACCATGTGAAACAGTCGATTCAGGCGGCCAATCTCGGTGTAGTCTTTCTCCCGTTCCAAGGCATCGATGTAGGTATTCGCCTCGGCGATATCGGCGGCGGTCAGCAACGGGGTCGACAAGCGCAGCGCTTCCGACTCCAGAAGAATGCGCAAGGCATAGGTCTCAGCCGAGTTGTCCTCAATCAGCGGCGCAACCACTGCGCCCTTGTGCGTCACCACATGCAGCAATGACTGTGCCTCCAACTGGCGCAAGGCTTCGCGGACTGGCATGCGGCTGACCCCGAACAGGCTGGCCAGCTCTTGCTGGCGCATGGCGGTACCACACGGCAACCGGCCATCGAGAATGGCGTTACGCAAGGTTTCTTCAATTACGGAGCGGGCAAGGTGGGCGGGAATCGGCCCGCTGATCTTGATGCTGTTCAAAGGGTTCGGCTTCTGCGTCACGGCTACGCTATCCTCCTTATTAGAATGAGTGTGGCTAATTGGATCCAATGCACACTAGAGACTGCCTGCCGGGTTGTCAAACGGGCAAGGTTTTCGGCTTGTAAGCGGCTAAACACGCGGTTCTTGGCGCCCACACAGCGTTTCTACGGCGTCTTACAGCTGAACGTTTCGCTTCGCTGATTTATGCCATCCCCGCCGCCGAAAGCGCCTTTTCGCCGGAACATTCCTGTCTATAGATATTCATTATCGGTATTTAAAATGCCGCTCTTATATCTATAAAGTCACTCTCCTGTCTGACCGGGAGTGAACTCATGTCCGCCGCCTCTACTGTTCCAACAGCGATCCCTACCCACCAAACCTTCGAGATTCGCCCACTTCCCGGCAGTGTCGGTGCCGAGATCATTGGCCTGGACTTGACCCGTGCGATCAACGACAAAGATTTCGCGCGCATCCACCGCGCACATCTGGACCATCATGTCGTGGTCTTCCGTGACCAACGCATCACCCCCGAGCAACAGATCGCCTTCAGCCGTCGCTTTGGCGTGCTGCAGATCCATGTGCTCAAACAGTTCCTGTTGGCCAACCATCCGGAAATCCTGATCGTCTCCAACATCATCGAAAACGGCCAGTCCATCGGCCTGGGGGACGCGGGCAAATTCTGGCATTCGGACCTGTCCTATAAAGAACTGCCGAGCCTGGGCTCGATGCTGCACGCTCAGGAGCTGCCCTCTGAAGGCGGCGACACCTTGTTCGCCGATATGCACAAAGCCTGGGACCAATTGCCCGAGCACTTGCGCAACGCCGTCGAAGGTCGCAGTGCCGCCCATTCCTACACCGCGCGCTACAGCGAAACCAAATTCGAAGGCAACTGGCGCCCCACGTTGACCCCTGAGCAGCTTGCCCAGGTGGCGGAAGTCGTGCACCCCATCGTGCGCACTCACCCGGAAAACGGCCGCAAAGCGCTGTTTGTCAGTGAAGGTTTCACCACCCGCATCGTCGGCCTGCCGGAGGACGAAAGCCGCGACCTGCTGGCCCAACTCTATGCGCACAGCGTGTTGCCGCAAAACATCTACCGCCACCAGTGGCAGCCCCACGATCTGGTGTTCTGGGACAACCGTTCGCTGATCCACTTGGCCGCCGGTTGCCCGAGCCATCTGCGCCGCAAGCTGTTTCGTACCACCATCCAGGGCGACGCGCCTTTCTGATTCGGAGCATGACCATGTCCAGGAACATTCCATTTGCACGGCTGGCCGCGACCGTCGGCCTGGGTATCAGCCTGCTGGCCGGCAGCCTGGTCGCGCCAGCGGCCGCGCAGGCCGAAGGCGAGATTCGCATTGCTGAGCAGTTCGGCATCGTCTACCTGTTACTCAACGTGGTACGCGACCAGAACCTGATCGAGAAATACGGTAAGCAGGAAGGCATCGACATCAAGGTGGACTGGACTCAGCTGTCTGGCGGCGCGGCAGTCAACGACGCACTGCTCTCCGGTTCCATCGATATTGCCGGTGCCGGTGTCGGCCCGCTGCTGACCATCTGGGATCGCACCCACGGCAAGCAGAACGTCAAGGCCGTCGCTTCCCTGGGCAACTTCCCGTACTACCTGGTCAGCAACAACCCCAAGGTCAAGACCATCGCCGATTTCACCGAGAAAGATCGCATTGCCGTACCGGCGGTGGGCGTGTCGGTGCAGTCGCGTTTCCTGCAATACGCGGCGGCCAAACAATGGGGTGACAAGGAATTCAACCGCCTCGACAAGTACACCGTTGCCGTCCCGCACCCGGATGCCACCGCCGCGCTGATCGCTGGCGGCACCGAGCTCACCGGGCACTTTTCCAACCCACCGTTCCAAGACCAGGCCCTGGCCAACCCGAACGTGCACGTGGTGCTGAACACCTACGACCTGCTCGGCCCGAACTCGCCGACGGTGCTGTTCGCCACCGAGAAATTTCGCAACGACAACCCGAAAACCTACAAGGCGTTCGTCGAGGCATTGACCGAAGCCGCGCAGTTCGCCCAGAACGACAAAGGCGCAGCGGCGGACACCTACATCCGTGTCACCAACGCCAAGATCGACCGCGCCGAGTTGCTGAAAATCATCGACAACCCGCAGTTCGAATTCAGCGTCACGCCGAAAAACACCTACCCGCTGGCGGAATTCCTCTACCGCGTTGGCGCCATCAAGAACAAGCCTGAATCGTGGAAGGACTATTTCTTCCAGGACGCCAAGCCCCTGCAAGGAAGTTGAGATGAACGCGCCTTTGCAAGGCCACGCGGCCAGCAACCTGCACACCACCGGCCCGCTGCTGGCGGTGGATAACGTCAGCCTGGAATACCGCACCCCCGAGCGCGTGGTGCGGGCCACCCACCAGGTGAGTTTCGAGATCGACCCGGCCGATCGCTACGTGCTGCTCGGCCCTTCGGGCTGCGGTAAGTCCACCTTGCTCAAATCCATCGCCGGGTTTATCAAACCCTGCGAAGGCGAGATCCGCTTGCTGGGCCAGAAGGTCGAGCAACCAGGCCCGGACCGTATCGTGGTGTTCCAGGAATTCGACCAGTTGCCGCCGTGGAAGACCGTCAAACAGAACGTGATGTTTCCGCTGCTGGCCTCGAAAACCTTGAAGCGCGCCGAAGCCGAAGAACGCGCGCTGCACTACCTCGACAAAGTCGGCCTCACCGCCTTTGCCGATGCCTACCCGCACACCCTTTCCGGCGGTATGAAAGCCCGCGTCGCCATCGCCCGTGCCCTGGCCATGCAGCCGAAAATCCTGTTGATGGACGAACCCTTCGCCGCCCTCGACGCGCTGACCCGGCGCAAGATGCAGGAAGAGTTGCTGCTGCTCTGGGAAGAAGTGCGTTTCACGCTGCTGTTCGTCACCCACTCCATTGAGGAAGCGCTGGTGGTGGGTAATCGCATCCTGTTGCTGTCGCCTCACCCGGGACGCGTGCGCGCGGAAATCCACAGCCATCAATACGACCTGCACAGCCTCGGTGGCGTGGAGTTCCAGGCGTCGGCACGGCGCATTCATCGCCTGCTGTTCGATGAAGCGCCCGAGGCCGAACGCGAGTTGGGTTTCGCCGATATCCGCATCGCTTACTGAAGGGACAACCCATGCGCCAGGAATACGAAATCACCCTCGAGCCGTTGCTCAGTGTCCCAGTGGAACGCGAGCTGCCGCTGCGTCAACGTTTGTGGCAACAAGGCTGGCTGCGCAAGGGCCTGATCCTGATCGTGCTCGCGATCCTCTGGGAAGCCGTTGCGCGTTATCAGAACAACGACCTGCTGTTGCCGAGCTTCTTGCAGACCTTTCACGCACTGTACGACGGGCTGCTCAGCGGTGAATTGCTCAGCAAAGTCAGCATTTCGCTGGTGGTGCTGATCAAGGGTTACCTGATCGGCATTGTGCTGGCGTTTGCCCTGACCACCTTGGCGGTATCGACCCAACTGGGCCGTGATCTGCTGAGCACCCTGACCTCGATGTTCAACCCGCTGCCGGCGATTGCCTTGCTGCCGCTGGCGCTGCTGTGGTTTGGCCTGGGGCAGAACAGCCTGATCTTCGTGCTGGTGCATTCGGTGCTGTGGGCGTTGGCGCTCAACACCTATTCGGGGTTCCTCGGCGTGTCCGAAACCCTGCGCATGGCTGGCCGCAATTACGGCCTCAAGGGCATGCGTTTTGTGCTGTTCATCCTCATCCCGGCGGCGCTGCCGTCGATCCTCGCGGGCCTCAAGATTGGCTGGGCATTTGCCTGGCGCACGCTGATCGCGGCCGAACTGGTATTCGGCGCCACCAGCGGCAAGGGTGGCCTGGGGTGGTACATCTTCCAGAATCGCAACGAGCTGTATACCGACAAGGTGTTTGCCGGGCTGGCGGTGGTGATCCTGATCGGCCTGCTTGTGGAAAATCTGGTGTTTGACACGTTCGAGCGCCTGACCGTGAAGCGCTGGGGCATGCAGCGCTAAACAGGAATGATTGCTCTTTGTCCGCCGTGAACCCGATAATATCGGCCAAATCTGACGTCGCCCTGGCGTCAGGTGTGCCCGGTAAAAGGATTTACGACGATGCGGTTTTTTGTGTTGGCGGCGGCTTTGTGTTTGTCGACTTCGGTTCTGGCGGAATTCGTGCCTGAAGTGGTCACCATGCCCAAGCCGCTGTACCCCAGCCACCTGATAGCCACCCAGGGGCACGCACGCATCAGCCTGAACATTCATAACGACGGTACGGTCAGCGACGTCAAAGCGCTCAGCGCCACCAAGCCGGCGTTTGGTGAAGCCGCCGTGGCGGCGGCCACGCTATGGCGGTTCAAGCCCTGGACGGTAGAGGCCGATCGGCCCGCAGTGCTCCAGGCGCAAAACGATATGGTGTTCACACCCGAACCGGTGAGAAAGGAAACCACTCAACTGACCTTTACCCAGACCACCTACCAATCCTGCAGCGCGCTGACCGAAGAAGTCAGCCAGTTCCGTCGCGAACATCCCACGCGCCCCTTGATCGCAATGAAGAGCTTTGCCATTACCCGCGTCGCGGTGATGTTCCCGGCGCTGAGCGGTAAGAGCGACTACAACGAAGGCCTGGCTCGCGCCGACGAACTGGAAAATGCCCTGCCGGACATCGTGCGCAAATGCCAGGCCCATCCCAAAGCCGCCTTTGCGGACTACCTGCCCCGCAACGTGAAGCCTTACCTGTAAAGCCTGCTACGATTGCGCTCAATTCACGCCTTGTTGATCACGAGTGCTTGGCATGCAACTACCGGACATGAACCTGCTGGTCGCCCTCGACGCCTTGCTCGACGAGGGCAGTGTGGTTGGCGCCGCGCGCCGCATGAACCTCAGCCCGGCGGCCATGAGCCGCACCCTGACGCGTATTCGCGAAGCGGTGGGCGACCCGATCCTGGTGCGCGCCGGTCGCGGCCTGGTGCCCACGCCTAAGGCGTTGCAGCTGCAAGGCCAGGTGCGCAACGTCGTCGAGCAGGCGGCGCTGCTGTTCCGCTCGGCGGACCAGGTGGATCTGAGCACCTTGCGCCGCCGCTTCAGCGTGCGCGCCAATGACTTCTTTATCGGCGTATACGGCGGGCGGCTGTTCGACACCATGGAGCGCCTGGCGCCCCTGTGCGAGCTGTGCTTCGTGCCCGAAGGCGATACCGATGACGAGGCCCTGCGCGAAGGGCGCCTGGATTTACGCGTGAGCAACACCATGCCGGCCAGCCCCGAGGTGAAGGTGCAGAACCTGTTCTCCACCACCTTCGTCGGCCTGGCGCGGGAAGACCACCCGTTGTTCGACGAAGAAATCACCGCCGCACGCTTCGCCAGCTACTCCCATATCAGCATCTCGCGGCGCGGCATCGCGCGGGGGCCGATCGATACCGCGCTGAATGCCCAGGGCCTGGAGCGCCGCGTGGCGATGATCGCCCCAGGCTTTCACGGCGCGATGTTCATGCTGCCCGACTCCGACCTGATCCTGCCGGTGCCTAAGGAGGCGCTGTTGAGTGCCAATCGCCTGAAGCTGCCACTGCGCGCATTCGCCCTGCCTATCTCGCTGCCGACGCTGGTATTGGCCCAATCCTGGCACCCGCGATTCGACAAAGACCCCGCCCACAAATGGCTGCGCGAAACCCTGCGCGAGAGCTGCCACGCCACGTGGCTCGAAGCCCAGCCGGCCTGAAGTGAACTCGGTGAATGTGGGAGCTGGCTTGCCTGCGATTGCGGTCTGACTGTTCCAAATGGATCACTGACCCACCGCTATCGCCGGCAAGCCAGCTCCCACAGAGGTTGGTGTTTATCGTGATTGTTGCGTCTGGTGCAGTTACACACTGCCAACAAGTAACTTTTTGTCATGTTTGTGCCTGATTAAACTGCTCGGGTATCTATCATTCGAGCTACTTGTTCATGACGTCCCTCGCTGCACCCACCCTTGCGGCGGCAGCCAAGCCCACTGCCATGACCCCGCCCGTGTTCGGCCCGCGCATCATCATCGGGCTGGTTGGCGTGTTGCTGGCGGTGCTGGTCTCCGGTCTCAACGAGATGGTCACCAAAGTGGCCCTCGCCGATATTCGCGGCGCGCTGTACATCGGGTTTGACGAAGGCACCTGGCTGGTCGCGGCCTACACCGCCACCTCGGTATCAGCCATGGCCTTTGCACCCTGGTGTTCGGTGACTTTTTCCCTGCGCCGCTTCACCCTCTGGGCGATCGGAGTATTTACGGTGCTGGGGATCCTGTGTCCGTTCGCGCCGAACTACGAAAGCCTGCTGCTGCTGCGCACCGTGCAAGGCCTGGCCGGTGGTGCGCTGCCGCCGATGCTGATGACCGTGGCGCTGCGCTTCCTGCCGGCCAACGTCAAGCTGTACGGCCTGGCCGGCTACGCCCTCACCGCCACCTTCGGCCCGAGCCTGGGCACGCCGTTGGCGGCACTGTGGACCGAGTACGTCGGCTGGCAGTGGGCGTTCTGGCAGATCGTTGCGCCGTGTCTGCTGGCCATGGCCGCCGTGGCCTACGGGCTGCCGCAGGACCCGCTGCGCCTGGAGCGCTTCAAGCAGTTCAACTGGCGCGGCCTGCTGCTGGGCTTCCCGGCGATCTGCATGCTGGTGATCGGCATCCTGCAAGGCAATCGCCTGGACTGGTTCGAGTCGGGCCTGATCACCTTCCTGCTGTCGGGTGGCAGCGTGTTGTTGGTGCTGTTCATGGTGAACGAGTGGTCGCACCCGATGCCGTTTTTCAAATTGCAGATGCTCGGGCTGCGCAACCTGTCGTTCGCCCTGATTGTGCTGGCGGGCGTGCTGATGGTGCTGACCTCGGTGATCATCATCCCGTCGAGTTTTCTCGCCCAGGTCCAGGGGTACCGTCCGCTGCAAACCGCGCCGGTGATGCTGTTGATGGCGATCCCGCAATTGATCGCGCTGCCGCTGGTGGCGGCGCTGTGCAACCTGCGCTGGGTCGATTGCCGCTGGGTGCTCGGGATCGGCCTGGGGATGCTGGTGCTGTGCTGCGTGGGCAGTGCGCACCTGACCTCGGCCTGGATTCGCGATGACTTCTACGGCCTGTACCTGCTGCAAATTTTCGGACAACCGATGGCCGTGTTGCCGCTGCTGATGCTCTCCACCGGCAGCATCCAGCCAACGGACGGCCCGTTCGCCTCGGCCTGGTTCAACACCATCAAAGGCCTGGCCGCCGTGATTGCCACCGGCGTGCTCGACACCTTGACCACCCAACGCCTGCACTTCCACTCGACCCTGCTGGTGGACCGCCTGGGCAACTCACCCCTTGCCAACGGCGACGCGCCGGGCTTGGCGCACCGTCTGCACGAGCAGGCCGTGGTGCTGACCTCTTCGGATCTCTATTACGTCATGGCCGCAGTCGCGGCGGCGTTGATCCTGCTGATTTTCTGGATGCCCAGGCGGATTTTCCCGCCTCGTGCACCGACTTGATTGAAAGGACTGCTCATGAAACGCAAAGACAAAATTGCCGTCTCCGTTATCGCGGTATTCGCCGTCGGCGTGCTGGTGTACCTGGTCGCGCCGGGCGTGCTCGGCAGCAAGCGCCAGACCACCAACGACGCCTTCGTCGCCGCTGACTTCACCCTGGTGGCGCCGCGCGTGGCGGGCTTCATCAAAGAGGTGCTGGTGGAGGACAACCAGCGCGTCAAGGCCGGGCAACTGTTGGCGCTGATCGACGACCGCGATTTCCGCGCCGCCGCCCAGGCTGCCGACGCTGATACGTTGGTCGCCCAGGCCCAACTGAAAAATGCCACTGCCACCCTCGAGCGCCAAAGCTCGGTGATCGCCCAGGCCCAGGCCACCGTCGCAGCGGACCGCGCCGAAGTGGCTTTTGCCGAACACGAACTCAATCGCTACAACCACCTCGCCGGTGTAGGCGCCGGCACCGTGCAGAACGCCCAGCAAGCCAAGACCCGCATCGACCAGGCCACCGCGCGCCTGGCGAACGCGACGGCGGTGCTGGCGGCCGAACGCAAGCAAGTGGAGATCCTCACCGCCCAGCGCGATGCCGCCGAAGGTGGGCTCAAGCGTGCCCAGGCCGCGCTGGAATTGGCCAGTTATCAACTGTCCTACACGCGCATCGTCGCGCCGGTGGATGGCATGGTCGGCGAACGTGCGGTGCGCGTTGGCGCGTATGTGACGCCGGGCAGCAAGATCCTCGCGGTGGTGCCGCTGGAAGAGGCGTACGTGGTGGCCAACTTCCAGGAAACCCAGCTTTCCCATATGCACGCCGGCCAGGCCGTGCAGGTGCGCGTCGACAGCCTCGACGGTGAGTTGCTCAACGGCCATCTGGAAAGCCTCGCGCCTGCGACGGGCGTGACGTTCGCCTCGGTCAAACCCGACAACGCCACCGGCAACTTCACCAAGGTCGTGCAGCGGATTCCGGTGAAGATCGTCCTCGAACCCAACCAGGCACTCACCGAACGCCTGCGGGTTGGCATGTCGGTGGAAGCCAGCGTCGACACCCAGCCCGTTGCGCAGCAGCGTGAGGTGGCCCAGCAATGAAGCGAATTGCCTGGCTCACCTTGAGCCTTATCAGCCTGAGTGCCTGCACGGTCGGCCCGGACTTCCACAAGCCCCAGAGCCTGCCAGTGTCGCAATGGAACGAGCCCCAGGGTCGTCAGGCGACCAGCCGTGCCGTCAGCGATCCCTTGCAGGAGCGCTGGTGGGATGTGTTTCACGACGCGCAACTCTCGGCCCTCACCCGTCGCGCGCTCACCGATAACCTTGACCTGAAACTGGCCAGCAGTCGCCTGCAACAAAGCCGTGCCGTACGCCAGGTGACCACGGCCGAGCGATATCCCAACGTCAACGCCAACGCTGATTACCTGCGCCAACGCAACAGCGGCAAAGGCCTAAGCGACCCGTCCGGCAATAACGGTCGTTCGGCGTTCAACCAGTGGGACATGGGCTTTTCTGCCTCTTGGGAGTTGGACTTCTGGGGCCGTGTGAAACGCGAAACCGAAGCCGCTGACGCCACCCTGCAAGTCGCCGAAGACGACCGCCGCGCTGTGCTGTTGTCGGTACTCGCCGAGACCGCCCAGGACTACATCCAACTGCGCGGCGTACAGAACACCCGCGCCGTCACCGAGCAGAACCTCGACGTCGCCCGCCACAGCCTCAAGCTGTCACAGTTGCGCCTGGCCGATGGCGTGGCGACCGACCTGGACGTCGCCGAAGCCGCCGCCCAGGTCGCGGCCATCGAAGCGCGTCTGCCGGATCTGCAACAGCGTCAGGACCAACTGATCAATGCCCTCAGCCTGTTGATGGGCGAGCCGCCGCAGGCCCTGCATGCGCAGTTGTCCAAGGACGCCGCCGTGCCGCAAACCCAGCGCCAGGTTGCGATTGGCCTGCCGTCGGAACTGGCCGAGCGCCGCCCGGACATCCGCCAGGCCGAAGCCCGCCTGCACGCCGCCACCGCCAGCATCGGCGTTGCCAAAGGCGACTTCTACCCGCGCATCACCTTGTCCGGCAGCCTCGGCTCCCAGGCCATGCAACTCTCGGATCTCGGTTCCTGGGGCTCCCGCGCTTTTGCCTTCGGGCCGCAGTTCAGCTTGCCGCTGTTCAACGGCGGACGCCTGCAAGGCATGGTGAACCTGCGCGAAGCCCAACAACAGGAAGCGGCGCTCGCGTACCAGCAAACCGTGCTGCGGGCCTGGCATGAGATCGACGACCAGTTGACCCGCTACAACGCCAGCCAATTGCGCCGCGACAGCCTCGCCGAAGCCGTGCGGCAGAACCAGATTGCCCTGAGCACCGCGCAGCAGCAGTACGTGGAAGGCGTGGTGGATTTCGTCAACGTGCTCACTGTGCAGAGCGCGCTGCTGGCCACGCAAGAGCAATGGGTGGAAAGCTCGACCGGCGTGTCCCTGGCCATGGTTGGCCTGTACAAAGCGTTGGGCGGAGGCTGGGAATCGGTGTATCCGCTGCAAACCGCTGGGCGCTGAACGGCAAAGCTACAGATTGAACGCATCAAGGGTTTTGCAAAAACACCACGTAGCCTCGAAACCATTCGCTGTCCTTCAAATACCCCGGTGCTTGCCACTCTCCGCCCTGAATCAAGCCAATCTTGAACGGCAGCCCCAGCCGATCCATGCGTGGCAAGTACGCCGCGTAATCCGGGATGCTGTGGCGGCCTTGGTACGTCTGCACCACCACTTCATCCACCACGCCCTTGAGCTGGGCGATGGCCGCCGGGTCGGCGTTGCTGCTCCAGTCCATCAAGCCGGTGATGCTCAGGCGCAACTCGGCAGGCAAACGCTGGCGCAGGTCGCGCAGGAACTCGGCATATTCGTGCAGGTATTGGGTACGCGCATCGAAGTCGATCTGGATACCGACCACCGGGTTGCCCGCATCGCGCCAGCGTTGCACTTGCCCTAGCAGTTGTGTGTAGACCTGTTCCGGCCAGCGCAGGGTGTGGGCGCGGTAGACGATCCAGATGTCGCCCTGGGTGAGGCGTGGCACGCTGATGCCTTGGGCGATCATCTGCACGCCACGACCCGGCGCGCGGCGGGTGGCGTTGATCTGACCCTGGAGGATATACAGGGTCTTGGCCTGCTTGAGCACCGGTTGAGGGGTGACGCCACTCCACAGCCAGAAGGCGTCATAGTCACGGGCGTCAACGGCGCCGAAGGCCGGGCTTGCCAGTAACAGCAAGCCTAGCCACAGGTGCTTCACCAGTAGTACTGCAGGGACTTGCCCCACTGGGTGTCGGCGAAGCCGGTTTTCAACTGACGGAACCATGCCTTGCGCACGGCCGGCTCCACATCAACGCCGCCGCAACTGTTGTAGCCCGATGGCCCATAGCAGTTGATCGCGCGAAACAGCGCATAGGCGCGATCATTCTTAGGCGCCTTGGCGTTGCCGATCACCTGTTTGTAGCCGTCCAGGCGCGAGAAGGTTTCTCCCTTGAAGTCCGACGCAGTGCTGCCCAGGCTGCCGGCGGCGCGTGCCTGTTCCAGTGGCATGCCGTCCAGGCCGTTGCGCAGGATGAACTCACCCAGACAGTTCAGGCCCTGTGGGTTTTTGGCATCGGCCTGCAAGGTCGCGGCGGTTTGCGCAATGCTCGGGCAGGCGTAGCCGGATTCGGCCTTGTCGCCATTCCACTGGAACAGCTTCAAGGTTTGGCCGGCGCTGTAGACGTAGCCCAGGCTGGTGCCCAGTTTGTCTTCCGAAGGCTGGGCGGGCAGTTGCTTGAGGTCCTCGGCAAAGGTCGCGAACTGGCCGCGCAGCAGGTCTTTGTAGAGCAGCACGAATTGTGCGGTCTGGCGTTCCAGCGGGTCGCTGGCCTGGGCGATCTGCTGGCGCAGCAACTCAGGACCTGCAACGTTGCGCAGCAGGATGTAGCGCACCGGCTTGGCGCTGATCGGCGAGTCGGCGGCGAATACCTTGGCCAACTGGCCGCTGCGCTCGTAGTTCATGGCCAGGGCCAATTCCAACTGGTCGCGTTGCAGCGGCAGTTTCGCCAGCGGCAGCAGTTGCAGCCAGAGCGCTTCGGCACCTTTCCAGTCTTGCTTGGCTTCCAGGGCGAGGGCGCGCAGGGTCTGCTGGCTGAAGGCGAAGTAATTCAGGCTCGACGGTACGGTTTGGGGCAATAGCTTCAAGGCAGCGTCCGGTTGATGCTCGCTGTACAGCGCATTGACCGCCAGCAGGTAGTCATGCAGTTCCGGCGCACTGGCGAATGCGGCTTTTTGCTTCTCCAGGTCGGCGCGGGAGAGGGCCGGCTGGTTGCCGCCGCGCATCACCATCAGGTCACTGACAAACTGGATCATCGGTGTGGTGACGGTCTCGCTGTTGACCATCAACAGCTTGAGGTCAGCTTCCTCCACCAATTCATCCACCGACACATTGCGCTGCGCGTCAGTGGCCTGGGTCATCGCCCAGGCGTAGGCCTCGGCGAGTTTGGTGTTGTCACCGGCCAACCAATAGACCCGGCGCAATAGGCCACGGGCGGAAGCGACGTAATCGCCCTGTGGATAAGTTTTCAGGTAGTTGAGGAAACCTTCCTCAGCCTCGCTCAGGGCAGACTTATCCACATGCTCGAGGCGCGGCATGCCGTATTCGTCGAAGGCTTCGGCCTGGGCCTGGTTCAGTGAGGTACGCGCGGTCATGTACAGCGCGGTTTCCTTCAGCCACGGCACGTTGCTGCTGCTGGCGGCGGCAAACCCCCGTTCGGCGTCACTGAAGCGACCACTGTAGAAGTCGGCCGCGGCTTGCAGGTAAGTGCGCAACAGTTGGCCTTCGCTGGACTGGATCTGCTGGGCGTCCACCACTTGGCCCTCCCACGAACAGGACGTGAGCAGCTGCAAGCGCGCCTTTACCAGCAGCTCGCGTTCGGCCGCCGGCACGTCGGCCTTGATCACCTGGCGGATAAACGCGGTGGCGCTGTCATCGTCGTTGCTGCGGCAGCGGCTGCCTTCGCCATTGAGGAATGCTTCGCCAGCGGTTTTGTACTCGTCGCGCTTGATGCCCAAGGGCTGCAGCAGTGTGTCGAGTTCGGCGGTGTGTGAGTCGTCCGGGGCGTTGTCGGGTTCTTCGTTTGTGCTGGGAATGGGGGCCAGGCGATAGACCGGGAAGGGCACCGGGCCAAAGCCCTGGGACAGGTCATCTTCGCTCAAGGCGTTGGGCGCCAACGGCGCAGCCTTTTTGTCGGCCAGCAACAGGCGCAGATTGACGCGGCTGTCGTTGCCCGGGCTGAGGAAGGGCAGGTTGCTGCACGCGTCGAGGCTGTCACGTGCCACCCGCCAGTCGGGGTAGCACGAGTCGTCGGAGCTGGCCTGGGCGTGTTGGGAAAGGCCTGCGAGCAGTGCCAGTGCCAGGGGTGACAGAAAACCGATGCGCATGACGTGTCCTTGATCCTGAGTCCGTGGAGGGGGGCAATAATAGCGTGTTCCTACGGTTGCTTCGGAGACGCCCTGCACAATTTGCTGATTTGTCCGATTCCAGCAGCCAGCCTGGATCTTTTGTCCTAGAGTGGCGGTGTTTATGCGTGAGCAATCAAGGCAGTGGTAGGGGAATCGAGGTGCGTCGGTCTGTGGTAGAACAAAACGAAAAGGTCGGGACGTTACCCGCACTCAACCGCCTGACGTGGGAAGGCGCCGGTTGGATCAGCCGACTCTGGTGGGTGCCGATCCTGGCGCTGGCTATGATTCTGCGTTTTTACAACCTGACGGCGGCGGCGATCTGGGGCGACGAAGGCTCGAGCCTGCTGCTCAGCGAATACGCCTTGGCCGACCTGTGGTTCCACGCGGCGCACGACGTGCATCCGCCGCTGTATTTTTTCCTGCTGCGCGGCTGGATCGAGCTGTTCGGCGACAGTATCTGGTCGATACGCGGCATGAGCGCCATTCCCGGTGTGGTGGTCGTGGGCCTGGGCGTCTGGCTGACCCGGCAACTGTCCACGCGCCGGGCGGCGGTACTGGCGGGGATCCTGCTGGCGCTGTTGCCGACAGCGGTGCGTTACAGCCAGGAAGTGCGCATGTATTCGCTGCTGGGGGTGTGGTTGCTGGGCGCCACGCTGGCGCTGGTGTACTGGGTGCGCCAACCCGAGCGCACGCGCTATCTGGCGGCCTATGTCGTATTGATGAGTGCCGGTTTCTACACCCATTACTTCACTGCGTTGTGCGTGCTGGTGCATTGGGCTTACCTGGGCGTGCTGGGTGGCACGGCGCCGCGAGGCCAACGCCTGATCACGCGCCCGGCCTGGTGGGTGGCGAACACAACGATTGTGCTGGTGTACCTGCCGTGGCTGCCGAACCTGCTGGACCTGGTACAGCACGTCGACCAGCTCAAGGTGGGGGGCGACATCGGCTGGGAAGAACCGGTCAACCTGTTCTCCCTGCCCTCGATGATCTGGCAATTCGTGCTGCAGGATGAAGGCGTTGGCTTCTGGGCACCGCTGTTCTGGCTGTTTCCGCTGTTGCTGCTGGCTGTCGTCGTCATCACGGCCTGGCGTGATCGCGAGCGTCATCGACCGGCCCGCTTGCTGGCGCTGTTTTTCTTGCTGCCGTTGTTATTGGTCTACGGCGTGTCGTTTATTTCCCCGGTGTTTATCGAACGCTACCTGACGGTGTATGCCCTGGGCTTGCCGATCCTTTGGGCGATGGCCATCGACCGCCTGCCATCACGGTTTGCACTGCTGGGGGCGGCGTTGTTCGTCCTGTTTGTCGGCGTGGAACTGGTGGGGCTTAAGAACAATTTCACCGTGGATGAGCACGACCAGTTCAACGTGCCGGTGGAGTTCGTCAACCGCAATTACCAGGAAGACGACCGCATCGTCCTCAGCGACATGATGTGGTACCTCAGCTACGTGTATTACGACCAGACCGACGCTCAACTGCAGCTCTACACCCCGCCCAAACCCGACGGCACGCCCACCCGGCCGAATGCCTACGGCTTCGGCACCCTGGTGGACCAGGACGGCGGACGCATCTACCTCGACCACCTGTCGGCACTGCCCGCCGAAACCCGCCGCGTGTGGCTGATCAGCAGCAACGAAGCCCCGGACGACTTCGCCCCGCTGCCCGAAGGCTGGCGCGAACTCAGTCGCCAGGATGGCGGCGGTGCGAGGGCGCGGTTGTTCGTGTTGTGCAACGTGCCGTCGGCGCAACCCGAGGGCTGCCGCTAGACTGGGTTAACGCTTTTCTAACAGGAGTCCGTCATGGAATCGCCCGTGCATAGCTTGCCGTCACTGTTCAAACAGCTGGGTCTGCCGGATGACCCGGTGAGTATCGAGCAGTTTGTCACGACTCATTCGCCCCTCAAGCCGGAGCTGAAACTGGCGGATGCGTTCTTTTGGACCGACAGCCAACAGGCATTTTTGCGCGAGGAAATTCTGGAGGATGCAGATTGGGCAGAAGTGGTGGATGAATTGAACTTGATGTTGCGGGGCGGGCGAGGGGTGCAAAAGACTTAGCAGAAAGGGCAAAAGTTGAAAAAATCCGGTCTTTTACCGCGTTAGTAAACTTTTCCTGAGGTCCGGGCTTGGTGGCCAGGCCGAACACCAATCCTGAAGCCAGCACTGATCTAAATGTGGGAGGGGGCTTGCTCCCGATAGCGGTCAATCAGTCAACCTTGTATTGACTGAAACTGCGAAATCGGGAGCAAGCCCCTCCCACATTCGGTATGCGGTAAATCCTACCCCCACGCTAAAACCAGCTTTACTGACTCTCACCACCCATCCGCAAAATTGTTTCAAAACTTGACGCATTTGGATCCATCCACCATATTGATAGTTAGCAAACTAACTGTATGCGAACTATCCAGTGCCTCAATCCCTCGAACAACTCCAGATGAACCTCAGCAGCAGCATGGTGGTGGGCGCCCGTAACTGGCGCAAAATCTGCCAGACCACGCTGGTGAGCTATGGCATCTCCGAAGCTTGCGCCGTGCCGCTGTTGATGATCGGCCGCCTGGGTGACGGGGTGCACCAGGTCAAAGTGGCCCAGGCGTCGGGGATGGAAAGCCCGTCGCTGGTGCGCCTGCTCGACCGGCTGTGTTCCGACGGCTACGTGTGCCGTACCGAAGACGTTCACGACCGTCGCGCCAAGTCCCTGAGCCTCACCGAGCGCGGTCGTGAACTGGTGCATGCGGTGGAAGTGCAACTGGTGCGCCTGCGCAAGGACGTGCTGGCGGATATCGCCCCCAGCGATCTGGAAGCCGCGCTGCGTGTGCTGCGTGCTTTCGAGGCGGCGTCGCTTTGAACGGATTTTTTACCGGTTTCCCGCCCGCCCGTGATTGGTTCTACGGGGTCCGTACCTTCGCGGCCTCGATGATTGCCCTGTACATCGCCATGCTCATGCAAATGCCGCGTCCGTATTGGGCGATGGCCACGGTGTATATCGTGTCCAGCCCGTTTGTCGGCCCTACCAGTTCCAAAGCGCTCTACCGTGCCATCGGCACGTTCATGGGGGCGGCGGCGGCGGTGATCTTTGTGCCGATGTTCGTGCAGTCGCCCTACCTGCTGGTGGTGGTGATTGCCCTGTGGACGGGCACCTTGCTGTTCCTCTCCATGCACCTGCGCACCGCCAACAATTACGCCCTGATGCTGGCCGGCTACACCTTGCCGCTGATCGCCTTGCCGGTGGTGGATAACCCCCTGGCGGTCTGGGACGTGGCCGAAGCGCGCACTGAAGAAATCTTCCTCGGCATCGCAGTCGCAGCGGTGGTGGGCGCAATGTTCTGGCCGCGCCGGTTGATGCCGGTGTTCGATGGCTCGGTAGCCAAATGGTTTGCCGACGCGCAGGTCTACAGCCAGCGCTTCCTCACGCGCAACGTCGAGCCTGAGGAAATCAGCACACTGCGCGGCGGGATGGTCGCCACTTTCAACACCCTTGAATTGATGATCGGCCAATTGCCGCACGAAGGCGCACGGCCACAGACGGTACGCAATACCAAGGAATTGCGCGGGCGCATGATTCACCTGCTGCCGGTGATCGATGCCCTGGATGATGCGGTGTACGCCATCGAACACCGCGCACCAGAGTTTGTCGATCAGCTCGCGCCGTTGCTGGAAGCCGCCAACGCCTGGCTGGAAAGGACTACCGACACCGCGCCTCTTGAGCGCTGGCGCGTGCTGCGCGACCAGGTCGACGCCGCCCAACCCCAAGGCGAAGCGCTGGACGACCGTCACACGCTGCTGTTTTCCAACGCGCTGTACCGCCTGGGCGAATGGATCGACTTGTGGCAAGACTGCCGCAGCCTGCAAGCCGCCATCCAGTGCGAGAGCCAGGACACTTGGCGCGCCGTCTACCGCCACTGGCGCTTGGGCCGGCTCACGCCGTTCCTCGACCGTGGCTTGATGTTCTACTCGGCGTTTTCCACCGTCACCGCGATCATCGTCGCCTCGGTGCTGTGGATCCTGCTCGGTTGGACCGACGGCGGCAGCGCAGTGATCCTGGCCGCCGTCGCCTGCAGCTTTTTCGCAACGATGGACGACCCGGCGCCGCAGATTTACCGGTTCTTTTTCTGGACCGCCATGTCGGTGCTGTTCGCCAGCCTGTACCTGTTCCTGGTGCTGCCCAACCTGCATGACTTCCCGATGCTGGTGCTGGCGTTTGCCGTGCCGTTTATCTGCATCGGCACGCTCACGGTGCAGCCGCGCTTTTACCTGGGCATGCTGCTGACGCTGGTGAATACCTCGTCGTTCATCAGCATCCAGGGTGCCTACGACGCGGACTTTCTCAACTTCGCCAACGTCAACCTGGCGGGGCCAGTGGGCCTGCTGTTCGCCTTTGTGTGGACGTTGATCGCGCGGCCCTTCGGCGCTGAATTGGCGGCCAAGCGCCTGACCCGTTTCAGCTGGCGCGACATCGTCAGCCTCACCGAGCCGGCGACCCTCGCCGAACACCGGCACATGGCCGTGCAAATGCTCGACCGCCTGATGCAACACCTGCCGCGCCTGGCCCTGATCAACCAGGACACCGGCACCGCCCTGCGCGATTTGCGTGTGGCGCTGAACCTGCTCGACCTGCTGGCCTACTCGCCGCGCATCCTCGGCGTGCCACGGGTGCTGCTCAACCAAGTGGTGGAAGGCGTGGGGGGGTACTTCAAGGCCTGCCTCAAGGCGGGTGAACGCTTGCCCGCGCCCAGCGGTCTGCTGATGACCCTGGACCGCACGCGCCGCGCCCTCAACGGCCAGGGCCTGCAAGACGAACACGACACGCGCCTGCACCTGCTACACGCGCTGGCCGGGCTGCGCTTGTCGCTGCTGCCGGGCGTGGAATTTATTGGCGGCACCGAGATGGAAGCGCCGCTGCCTGATGGAGCGCCTTTATGATCGGTGATCTGGATATCAGCGGGGTGTTCCTGCCCACGCTGCTGGTGCTGATGGGCATTACGTATGTGTTGTTCCTGGTGGTGCACGGGTTGTTGACCCGCGTCCACTTCTATCGCCTGGTCTGGCACCGGGCATTGTTCAATGTGGGGCTCTACGCGCTGTTGCTGGGCGCGGTGGACTCACTCAGTCGATACCTGATGACATGAAAAAACCTTTTTTGACCATCGGCCGTGTAGTCCTCACGCTGTTGATCGTGACGTTTGCGGTCGTCGTAGTGTGGCGCATGGTCATGTACTACATGTTTGCCCCCTGGACCCGTGACGGCCACATCCGGGCCGACATCGTGCAGATCGCCCCGGACGTCTCCGGGCTGATCCAGCGCGTGGACGTGCGCGATAACCAGTTGGTGACCAAGGGCCAGGTGCTGTTTGCTGTCGACCAGGACCGCTTCAAGCTGGCCCTGCGCCAAGCCCAGGCCGCCGTGGCCGACCGCCAGGAAACCCTGGCCCAGGCCCAGCGCGAGTACAAGCGTAACCGTGGCCTTGGCAACCTGGTGCCCAGCGAGCAACTGGAAGAAAGCCAGTCGCGTGTCGCCCGCGCCCAGTCAGCCTTGGCCGAGGCCCAGGTGACGGTGGATTCCGCCCAGCTCAACCTCGACCGCTCGGTGATCCGCAGCCCGGTGGACGGCTACGTCAACGACCGTGCGCCGCGCGCGCAGGAGTTCGTCACCGCCGGGCGCCCGGTGCTGTCGGTGGTGGACAGCAATTCCTTCCATATCGACGGTTATTTCGAAGAGACCAAGCTCGACGGCATCCATGTCGGCATGAGCGTGGATATCCGTGTGATCGGCGACAACGCCCGTCTGCGTGGCCATGTGCAGAGCATCGTCGCCGGTATCGAAGACCGCGACCGCAGCAGCGGCTCCAATCTGTTGCCCAACGTCAACCCGGCGTTCAGCTGGGTGCGCCTGGCCCAGCGGATTCCGGTGCGCATTGCCTTTGACGATGTACCGGCGGACTTCCGCATGATCGCCGGGCGCACGGCGACGGTGTCGATCATCGGCGATAAGGTCGACAACGGAGCCAAGCCATGAAGCAGCTGCTGGCAACCGCTGCCCTGGGGGTGTTGCTGTCGGCCTGCCAAGTCGTGGGGCCGGATTACACGCTGCCGGAAAAGTCCGCCATCAACCGTGGTGACCTGCAAGGGCAACTCGCGGGCGAGGGCCACAACGTGGTCTCGGCGCCGGTGCCGGCCGACTGGTGGAAACTCTACAAGGACCCGCGCCTGGATGAGCTGGTGCGCCAGGCCATGGCCTCCAACACCGACCTGCGCGTGGCGGCCGCCAACTTGCAGCGCGCGCGCTATCAAACCCAGCAAGCCGAATCTGCCGGAGGCTGGAGCGTCGGCGCCAAGGCCGAAGCCCAGCGCCTGCAAGAGTCCGGTGAGGCCTTTTTGCTGTCGGAAAAAGTACCGGTGGGCAATATTGGCAGCGTCGGCATCACCACCTCTTACCAATTCGATTTGTTCGGCACCCTGCAGCGCGGAATCGAAAGCGCCCAGGCCAGTGCGGATGCCGCGCAAGCCGCCGCCGATATCGCGCGCATCACCCTGGTGGCGGATGTAGTGCGCTCCTACACCCAGGTCTGTGCGGCCAATGAAGAGCTGGCGATTGCCAACGAGTCCCTCGACCTGCAGGCCCAGAGCACTAAGCTGACCCAGCGCCTGCGCGACGCCGGGCGCGGTGATGAAACCCAGGTGACGCGCTCGCAGACCCAATACAAATCCTTGCGCGCCGACATGCCGCGCTACCAGGCGCTGCGCCAGGCCGGCTTGTTCCGCCTGTCGATGCTGCTCGCCAAGCCGCTGGACCAACTGCCGGCGGGCACCGGCACTTGCGCCGAATTACCGCACATCGCCCAATTGTTGCCGGTGGGCGACGGCGCGACGCTGCTCAAGCGCCGTCCCGATGTGCGTCAGGCCGAACGGCAACTGGCCGCTGCCACCGCGCGTATTGGCGTGGCCACGGGGGCGCTTTACCCGGATATCAGTATCGGTGCCACTGTGGGCACCGTCGGTCTGCTCGATAACCTCGGCACACCGGCCACCAATCGCTGGGGCTTTGGCCCGATGATCAGTTGGACAGTGCCGACCAACGGCGCACGCGCCCGCATCCACGAAGCTGAAGCCGCCACCCAGGGCGCCCTCGCGCACTTTGACGGCGTGGTGCTCAACGCCATCCGCGAAACCCAGACCGGCCTTGCGCAATACACCGCGCAGCTGCAACGCCGCGACGCCCTGGCCGAAGCGGGCGAGTCAGCCAAGGAAGCGGCGGGGCAGACCCATCGCTTTTTCCAGGCGGGTCGCGCGTCTTTCCTGGCCGACCTGCAAGCCACCCGCACCTACACCGATGTGCGCGCGCAGCTGGCGGCGGCCAACACCCAGGTCGCCATGAGCCAGATCGATCTGTTCCTGGCACTGGGCGGCGGCTGGGAAAGCGGACGAACGCAAGCGTCACAGCCCGGCAAACCCTGAGCGAATAGCTATGCTTTGACAGGCGGATCGCCGTGACGATTCGCCTGACACTGCTCGCGTTTGCTCATGGGGATTCCAATAATGAAAAACCCTTATGCTCCCGCTTTCTGGTGCGTGTGTTTCGCACTGGTATTGTTATCGGCGACTTACTTCTACGGCGTCATGCTGGCTCATCAACTCGACAAGGCGATGGTATTTCTCGACAGCGCCTGCCTGGTGATCGGCACCCTGTCCATCGGCGTCGTGGCCTGGGCCTCCTACCAAAATCAACGGGTGAAGAAAAAACTCCTCGAACAAGGCAAGACCCGCGTAGCCATCTGGGATACCAAGGTTGCGCTGCGTCGGGTCGAAACCGTGTTCGACCGCTATTTCTGGGGCAGCTATTGGCAGCCGGGGCGCACGTTCCAGGAAGTCATGGGCGACCTCACCGGCACGCCCCTGGAAAAAAGCCTCGAAGTCCTGAAAAAACAGTGTGTGGCGCTTGATCAGCAGGTTGCTGACGGCAGGCACTGGCTGAATAACGCGCGGGAATTGTCCGACGTGGCCACCCAGATGGCCCGCGAGCGCTACCAGCTCGACTTCTGCGACCCCAAGGCCGACACCCCCGGTAATGCCGTGATACACCGCGAGTTTGAGGTGTTGGTGTACACCTGGACGGCGCGCTTGAAGAGTTTCGACCACCAACTGGATGAAATTGAGCTGGAGTACTCCTGAACTCCTGTTGAACTGATCCCTCTGAAAGGCTGGGCCGTTTGTGGCCGCCAGTGCTAATCTTCCCCCGTTTTCGGCGGGCTTGAGCCAATCCCCTTGGGGTTCAAGGAAGACAGCCCACTTCTCACAGGATTTGATCAGGTCACTTCATGAATAAGCCAGCAGTCGTTCTTTTGGGTTTTGTTGTCGCCGTCGGCGTCGTCAGTGCGGGCGGTGCCTGGTACACCGGTAAGCAACTGGAGCCGGTGTTGCAAACGGCGGTTCAGGACGCCAACAAGGAACTGCAACGTTCCATGGCCGGCATCGACGGCACCGTTGCACTGGAGCTGGTGTCCCTGGACCGTGGCCTGTTCAGTAGTACCGCGCACTACCGCCTCAAAGGCCAGGGCTCGTTCTTCGGCGAGCAGAACCCGAACCCCGAGCTGCTGATTGTCGACCATATCGAACACGGCCCGCTGCCATTCTCGCGCCTGGTATCGCTGAAATGGCTGCCGGTCATGGCCACCAGTCACTACGAACTGGAAAAGAACGCCACCACCGAGAAATGGTTCGCCGCCGCCAAAGACCTGTCGCCACTCAAAGGCGTGGCCAATATCGGCTACAGCCGTTCGGTGAACGGCAATCTCGAACTGCTGCCGCTGGAGTTCAAGGACGCGACGGGCTCGGTCAACTTCTCCGGCCTGAACCTGGATTTTGACAGCACCGCCGAAGGCAAGAAGGTCAAGGTTGACGGCTACATGAACAGCCTCAAGCTGGCCGTGATCGACGCCAATGGCGCGCCATTCGACGCTGAACTCGCTGGCCTGACCGTGGCCAGCAACCTGGAGAAATCCACTTTCGGCTTCTACACCGGGCAGAACACTGTAGAGCTGAGCGACGCCAAGCTCACCTTCGGCCCGCAGAAAGCCGTGCTGACCCTCAAGGGCTTCGAGCAAAAAGACGCCAGTGAAGTCAAAGACAACACCATGTCCGGCCGCGTTGACTACAAGATCGACGAGATCGGCTACCAGGGCAAACCGGTCGGTTCCGCCGCCATGGCCCTGAGCTTGAAAAACATCGATGTCCCGTCGGGCCTGGTGCTGACCAAGCTGTACCAGGACAAGATGCAGCCGGTGCAAGCCGCTGCCGCCGCCGGCCAACCGGTGCCCGAGCTGCAGCTGACCGAAGCCGAGCAAGCGCTGGCCCAAGCCAACGTCAACCAGATGCTGGCCGCCAAGCCGCACCTGGCGCTGGAAAACCTGTCGCTGAAAACCACCCACGGTGAAAGCAAGTTCAACCTGGTGCTGGACCTGGCCAAGCCGACCACCCTGGAACTGCCGCCGGTTGAACTGGGCAAGCAAATGGTCTCGCTGCTGGACGCCAACCTGACCCTGTCCAAGCCGATGATCGCTGACGTTGCCGCGCTGCAAGCACAGGTCGGCGGTGTGACCGACCCTAAAGCCATCGAGCAGCAATCCCAGATGGCCAGCGAAATGGTCAGCGGCATGGCCGTCGGCACGCAGCTGGCGACCCTGGTGGGCAGCGACGTGGTCTCCAAGCTGCATTACGCCAACAATGAAGTGACCTTCAATGGCCAGAAGATGACCGTTGAGCAATTCATTGGCTTCGTGATGTCCAAAGTCGGTGCGGTTGGCGGCGCGCAGTAAAGATTTCGCCATCGCCCAGAAATAAATAATGGGGGAGCGGGATTGCCCGCGATACGGGTCAAACTGTCGGCGCTCCCGCCGGCGTGTGACCCGTTATCGTAGGCAAGTCCGCTCCCCCATTCGTATTTCAGATTTGTCGCGCAATTCTGAACAATTGTGCTGATTTGTGCATTTCGATACAGGCGTCGGGGATAGTTCATACAGGAAAGCTAGGTCGGGTCACGAGACGCCGACGCCCTGATGCAAATCGCTCAGGACCACCTATCGTTACAGCTTTCCGTGTGTAAGGAAGCTCACGATATGCTGCGAAACATTCCACTCAGTGCCTCAGGCCGGTTACGGCTGCTCATCGGGGTAACCTTGTGCAGCCAGTTGCTGATGCCCACCTTTGCCATGGCCGACACGGCCTATGACGCCCTGATCATCCAGGCGCGCAACGGCAACTTCACCCCCGCCCTGACCCAATTGCGCCAATTGCCTGCCGAGCGCCAGACGCCAGGCCAGATCAGCGATCACCTGGTGATCGCCGGTTGGGCCGGCCAGGATGCCGAAGTGCTGAAGGTGTACGAGGCGCAGGGTCAGAACCGCAACTTGACTGCCCAGGCGCTGGCCACGGTTGCGCGTACCTATCGCAACCAGAAGCAGTGGGCGCAGGCCGAGGCGGTCTATCGCAAGGCGCTGCTGCGTGAACCGAATAATGTCGACCTGCAATTGGGCCTGGCCCTTACCCAGGCTGACGGTGGTAAGGCCAGCGAAGCGGTGCAGCGCACCCGCGCCTTGGTGGCCGCCAAGCCCGATGACCCCAACCGGCGCATGGCGCTGGGCTACGCGCTGACTCGCGCGGGCTTGCAGTTCGATGCGCTGCATGAATTCGACCAGGCGTTTATCCGCGCCGGCGACAAACCGGAAGTGGCCCGCGAATACATCGTCGCCCTGCAAAAGGCGCGTTTACCGGAGCCTGCATTGCGCCTGTCGGCCCAGCGTCCGGGGCTTGTTGACCCCGTCACTCAGCGTCGCCTGGAAGGTGACCTGGCGGCCGAGCGCGTGCGCATGGCCGAGTTCGCCACGCGCTCCGAGAAAGAACGCTATGTCATCGCTGATCGTGCCTTGCAGGGCTACGACCAACTCCTCGCCCGCTGGACCCCGGACGCTAAGGCCCATGACGACGTGCTGACCTGGCGCATCGACCGCCTGGGCGCGCTCAAGGCACGGGCACGCACCGCTGACGTGATTCGCGAGTACGAAACCCTCAAGGCCGAGGGTGTGCAATTGCCCACCTACGCTGTGCGTTGGGTGGCGGCATCCTATCTCGACCAGCGTCAGCCGGAAAAAGCCGAACCGTTGTACCGCCAGGCGTTGAGCGCCCCCGACGCCGAGCCTGATGATCGGGTCGAAGACACCACGGCGTTGTTCTACGCCTTGCAGGAAAGCGATAAAGCCGACGACGCCCGCGAAGTCGCCAACAACCTCGCCAAGAACCAAAGCCCTCGAGTCGAACTCAAGGGCTTGCCTGTCGGCAACCCCAGCGATGCGTGGATGGACGCGCAACAACTGTCAGCCCAGGCCGGCGTTTTCGGCGGTGACCTGCCAGGCAGCGAGGCCGGCCTGGAAGCGCTGGTGGCAAAAGCCCCGGGCAATGTCGGCTTGCGCCTGGCCCAGGCCGACATGTACCGCGCCCGTGATTGGCCACGGCGCGCCGAAGGCCTTCTCAAGGAAACCGAAGCCCAGGCCCCGCGCGACATTGGCCTGGAAGTGAGCCAGGCCTACACCGCCATGGACTTGCAGGAGTGGCGCCAACTCGATGTGCTGACCGATGACGTGGTCGCGCGCAACCCGGACAACCGCCAGGTGCAGCGCCTCAGTCGCCTTCGCGATGTGCATGATATGGCCGAGCTACGGGTCGAGGCCTACACCGGTAAAAGCTTCGGCGGTGGCAACGACGGCGATGCGGGTGCCGTTTCCGGCAGCCGTGACTGGGGTATCGAAAGCCGCCTCTACACGCCGCCCATCGACGAAGACTGGCGCCTGTTCGCCGGTGCCGGCTATGCCCGCGCCGATTTCGAAGAGGGCACCGGCCAGCATCGTTGGCAGGTGGTCGGCGTAGAGCGGCGCACCCGTGACATGACCATTGAAGCCGAGGTGTCCAACCACTCCTACGGTGATGGCTCAAAACAAGGCGCTGCCGTGTCGATTGCCCGCGACATCAACGACAACTGGCAATACGGCGGCAGCCTTGGCTACCTCCTGTCCACCACCCCGCTGCGGGCGTTGAATGACGGCGTCACGGCCAACGGCGGCAGCGGTTTCATCCGCTGGCGTGCCAATGAAAGCCGCGAATGGAAACTGACCCTCAGCCCGTCCCATTTCAGCGATGGCAACGACCGTTTCGAAGCCTTGCTCAGCGGCCGTGAAGGCCTCTACAGCTCGTCGAAAGTGCAAGTGGACCTGGGCCTGGAAGTCGGCGCCAGCCGCAACAGCAAGGAAGACACGGTGTACTTCAACCCGAAGTCGGACTTCACCGTGTTGCCTGTCCTCAACATCAACCATGTGCTCTATCACCGCTACGAGACCCAGTGGAGTCAGCAGTTCCAGGTCGGTGCGGGTACGTATAGCCAGCGGGATTATTCCACCGGTGGCATCGGTCTGGTGGGCTACGGCCAACGCTTTCGCTGGAACGATGTCCTGGAAGCCGGCGCCAACCTGAGCCTGATCAGCCGACCTTATGACGGTGATCGCGAACGCGATCTGCGTCTGCTCGTCGACCTCACTTACCGTTTCTAGAAGAGCCTGACCATGACCGTCCTCAGCCGTTGCCTGTTGATCCTGGGCGTAATGCTGGCCAGTGCCTGCGCCCAGCAACCCGCACCCTTTACTCCACCCGCCGAGCGGCCGACCCCGGCCAACGAAGCGCCGTGGCCGAAAAACCATTTCCTGGGCATTGCCTACCACGACGTCGAGGATCGCGACCCCGATCAGGCGGTGGTGGCGGTGCGTACCGAACGTTTGATCGAACAGCTGGCCTGGCTGCGCGAGAACGGCTACCAGGCGGTCAGCGTCGACCAGATCCTGGCAGCCCGCAACGGTGGGCGGCCGCTGCCACCCAAAGCCATCATGCTCAGCTTCGATGACGGTTATTCCAGCTTCTACACACGGGTGATGCCGATCCTGCGCGCCTATCACTGGCCGGCGTTGTTGGCGCCGGTGGGCTACTGGATCGATACGCCGATGGACAAACCGGTGGACTTTGCCGGCCAACCACGGCCGCGTGGAGAGTTTCTTACCTGGCAGCAGATCCGCGAAGTGTCCCAGTCGGGCCTGGTGGAAATTGCGGCGCACACCGATGCCAGCCACACCGGCATCCTCGCCAACCCCCAGGGCAACTTGGAGCCGGCGGCAACCTCGCTGCGCTTTGATCCGGCCACGGGCCGTTATGAAAGCCAAGCGCAGTTCGATGCGCGCATGCGTGCCGATGTGGTGGCAATCTCCAACAAGATCCAAAAGGTCACGGGCAAGAAACCACGGGTGTGGGTATGGCCCTACGGTGCAGCCAAGGGCACTTCGCTGGCGATCGTTGGCGAGCAGGGCTATCAAATGGCCCTGACCCTGGAAGATGGCCTCGACAGCTCCAGTGACCTGATGAACAGCCCGCGCTTCCTGGTCGCCTCTGACCCGGACGGCGAGCACTTCGCCAACAGCATCGTCGCGGCGCAAGCCAAGGCACCGCTGCGCGTGCTGCATGTGGACCTGGACAACGTCTACGACCCGGACCCGGCCCAGCAAGCGCGCAACCTCGACCAACTGGTGCAGAGGGTCGTCGACATGGGCGCGGGCACCGTGTTCCTGCAAGCCTTCGCCGACCCCAAGGGTGATGGTCTGGTGCATGAACTGTATTTCCCCAACCGTCACTTGCCGGTACGTGCCGACTTGTTCAACCGCGTCTCCTGGCAATTGCACACCCGTGCCCATGCCGCGGTGTATGCCTGGATGCCGGTGCTCAGTTTCGCCCTCGACCCCAAGCTGCCGCGCGTGACGCGCTGGGACCCGAAAACCGGCCAGGTCGGCCTCGACCCCGACCAATACAAACGCCTGTCGCCGTTTGACCCGCAGGTGCGCAAGATCATTGGTGAGATCTATGAAGACCTGGCGCGCAACAACGCCATCGACGGTGTGCTGTACCACGACGATGCGGTGCTCAACGACTTCGAAGACGCCAGCCCGGCCGCGCTCAAGGCGTATGCCGCCAACGGCCTGCCGAATACGATCGAGGCCCTGCGTGCCGACCCGGCCGTGATGCAACGCTGGACGCGCTTCAAGAGCCGCTACCTGATCGACTTCACCAACGAGCTGACCGCCAAGGTCCGCGCCATCGGTGGGCCGCAGGTGCAGACCGCGCGCAATATCTTCGCCGAGCCGATGCTCAATCCCGGCAGCGAAGCCTGGTTCGCGCAGAACCTTGATGACTTCCTCCAGACCTACGACTGGACCGCGCCCATGGCCATGCCGTTGATGGAAGGCCAAGAGTACAAGACCTCCAACGCCTGGCTGGAGAAGCTGGTGGCGACGGTCAAGGCGCGTCCTGGCGCGATGGAGCGCACGGTATTCGAACTGCAAGCCAAAGACTGGCGCACCAAGGCCGCGCCGGATATTGACGCTAAGCAGATGGCTGAATGGATGGGTGTACTCAAGCGCCAGGGTGTCACGAGTTTCGGTTACTACCCGGACAACTTCCTGGAAAACTCCCCGGACCTGAAGACTGTGCGTCCGGCCCTTTCCAACCAATGGAACCCTTGACCATGTTCGACAGACTCCTGGCTTTATTCGTGCTGGCATTGGTATTGGGCGTGCCCCTGGGCCTGATCTTCCTGGTCACCGGGCAGTTCCTGATGGACTTTGTGTTTTTCTACCCGCTGTTCATGTCGGCGTTGTGGATCGCAGGCGGGGTTTACTTCTGGCTGCACTGGGAGCGCCACTGGCCCTGGGAAGAAGACACACCGGCACCCACGCTGGCCGGCAACCCGCTGATCTCGATCATCATCCCTTGCTACAACGAAGGGGATAACGCCGCCGACACCATCCATGCGGCGCTGGGCCAGCTGTACCCGAACATCGAAGTGATCGCGGTGAACGACGGCTCCAAGGACAACACCGCCGCCGTGCTCGACGCACTGGCACTGGAGCACCCGCGCCTGCGCGTGCTGCACCTGGCGCAGAACCAAGGCAAGGCGGTGGCCTTGCGCATGGGGGCCGTGGCCGCACGCAGCGAATACCTGGTGTGCATCGACGGCGATGCGTTGCTGGATAAAAACGCGGCGGCCTACCTGGTTGCGCCGATGCTCGATAACCCGCGCCTGGGCGCCGTGACCGGCAACCCACGGATCCGCACACGCTCGACCTTGATCGGCCGGGTGCAAGTGGGTGAGTTCTCTTCGATCATCGGCTTGATCAAGCGGACACAACGGGTGTTTGGCCGGATCTTCACGGTGTCGGGTGTGGTGGTAGCGTTCCGTAAAAAGGCGCTCGACCGTATCGACTACTGGAGCACCGACATGATCACCGAGGACATCGATGTCAGTTGGAAGCTGCAGCTTGATCACTGGAGCATCTTCTACGAGCCGCGTGCCCTGTGCTGGATCCTGATGCCCGAAACCGTCGGCGGCCTGTGGAAACAGCGCCTGCGTTGGGCCCAGGGCGGTGCCGAAGTGCTGTTCAAGAATATCCGTGGCATCTGGCAATGGCGTCACCGCTACCTGTGGCCGCTGCTGTTCGAATACTGCCTGTCCACCGGTTGGGCGTTCACGTTCCTGCTGTCGGTGATTTTCTGGGGGGTGGGCAAGTTCATTCCGCTGCCCCAGGCCATTGCCGTGGACTCCCTGATGCCGCCGGCGTTTACCGGGCTGGTACTGGCGATGGTGTGCCTGTTGCAGTTTGCGGTGAGCATCCTGATCGACCGCCGCTACGAGAAAGACCTGTGGAAAACCCTGTTCTGGACCGTGTGGTACCCGATGGTGTTCTGGCTGGTCAGTTTGTTCACCACCCTGGTCAGCTTTCCCAAGGTGCTGTTCAACCAGCACCAGAAGCGTGCGCGCTGGGTCAGCCCCGATCGCGGCATTAAACCCACTGAAGAGGAGGCGTGATCATGAAACTGGTCAGAACCCGCCAACGTACCGTGATGTGGATCATCGATGTGCTGTTGACCCTGATGGCCTGGGCCGGGTTGATCTGGCTGCTGGCCCGCGGGATCGGCTCGATGCTCGACAGCCACGGTGGGCCACGGATTGAAGCGCCGATCTTTGCAGCGCTCAATACCCTGCAGATCTACCTGTGGATCGCGCTGTTCAACGCTGTGATCCTGGTCAGCTGGGCCCGCTACCAGCAACGCAAGGGGCGCAAGTTCGCGCAGCGTCGCGCAGAGGCCAAGGCCCTCACCGACAAGAACCTGAGCGAGAGCTTCAGCCTTGCTGAAGGGGACCTTGAGCAGTTGCGTCGACCTGGAGTGTTGGTGATCCATAACGACGAGGACGGCGGTGTCGCGCAAGTGACATCCCATGTCTCCCGCGATGTGGAAAAGCCGGGGCTGACACTGGTGCCTGGCAAGGACCAGACCAAAGACGCCGGTTGAGTATTGTGACGGGCGGGCTTTGTGTCTGCCACAAGCCCGCTCGTCACAGGCATAAGCTTTAAGCCCATAAATGGGATCCAAATCACAAAAAGGCCGCGAACTTTTCTGCTGTTTTCGGTACTAACTTATCTCGGCAAGAACTTGATGGCTAATTAATAGCAATCTGTTAGTTCTCCGACGAATCGCGATCAATAGTGCTGCCGCTTGTCGGATTAATACTTCCAGTTACAAGCCGTTCGCCTATTTGATTATTTTTACTTGTTATTAATCAATAAGTTGCGTGATTAGCTTGCGCGAATATCCAACTAGCTCTGTTCTTTGAGTTGGCGGAAGTTCGATGTTAGTTTGCCGCCCTTTGATTTTCGACGGATCGAACATGTCTTCGTTATTGCCACGGACTCGGTATCTGCTGTGCACTTTCCTGCTCGCTTATTTGAGCCTGAACAGCGCCTCGGCCGCCCCTACGCCCGGGGATCAGGACCTGATCCGCGACCGGCAGAACCGCTTGCTCGAAGAGCAGCGCCGGCGCCTCGAAGAGCTCCAGGACCTGCCGGGCAAGGGCACCCAGTCCCAGACCCCGGCCGCGCCTGCCGACACCCGTTGCTTCCCTATCAAAGACATCCAACTGCAGGGTGCCGACAGCCTGTCGACGTCGGACCGCGTGCGCCTGCTCAAGCCCTATGTGGGCCAATGCCTGGGTGTCTCGCAGCTCAATGAGCTGCTTAAGGTCATCACTGATTTCTACATCGCCAAAGGCCGTGTCACCAGCCGCGCCTACCTGCCGCAGCAGGACCTTTCCAGCGGCCACCTGCAGGTGCTGGTGGTGGAAGGCAAGCTCGAAGGCGTGAAAGGCGGCCCAGGCAGCACCGTCACCGACCGCGAACTGGCGATGGCCTTTCCCGGCAAGGTGGGTGAGCCGCTCAACCTGCGCGAAGTCGAGCAACTGGTCGACCAACTCAGCCGCTTGCCGTCCAAGCAGGCGCAGATGGAGCTGACGCCCGGCAGCCAAGTGGGCGGCAGCGAAGTGGTGGTCAAGAACACCCCGCAGAAACCCTGGCGCGCCAGCCTGTCGCGTAACAACGACGGTCAGAAAAGCACCGGCGAACAGCAATGGGGTGCTGGTCTTGAGTGGGACAGCCCCCTCGGCCTGGCCGATCAACTGATACTGCGCGGCGGCCACGACGCCATGAGTGACCACCAGAAAACCTCGAAAAACAGCATGCTCTACTACAACGTGCCATGGGGCTGGTGGAACTTCATTTACACCTACAGCGAAAGCGACTACCGCACCCTCGGCGATGCTGATGGCTTCAAGTTCAAGCAGTCCGGCGACAGCCAGAACCATCAGCTGCGCGCCGAGCGTGTGATCCATCGTGACGATGTGAGCAAGACCTCGGTGAACGTCGGCCTCGCCCATATACGCACCAACAACTACTTGCTCGACACTCGCCTGGGCCCCAGCAGCAACCGCCTCAGTGAGTTCCAGGTCGGCATCAACCACGGGCGGCGTATCGGCAGCGCCTTCGTCAACCTCGACCTGGGTATGCAGAACGGCATCGGCGCCTTCGACGCGCAAAGCAACGACCAGGAACGCGATCGCGAGGGCAACCTCACGCCCACGCCGAACTACCGCAAATACACCGCCACGCTCAGCTACCTGCAGCCCTTCACGCTGTGGGGTGAGTCGTTCAGTTTTTCCAGCCTGGCCACCGGGCAGCGCAGTGAGGACGTGCTGTTCAGCCCCCAGCGTATCAGCCTGGGCGGGTCGGCCTCGGTACGCGGCTACAAGGACCAGCAACTCACCGGCGACAGCGGTGGCTACTGGCGCAACGACATTCGCTGGGCCCGCCCGGTGACGTGGGACTGGATGCGCCCGGCGTTCCTGGAATACGGCGCCAGTGTCGGCTACGACCAGGGTGTGATCCGCAATGACCGCTACAACGAAACGCTCCATGGGCGGGTTTCGAGCAACTCCTTGGAGCTGTTCGCCCGCGGCAAAAACGTCAGCGCCAGCGTGACATTTGCCCACTCCCTGGAACGCCCTGCGGTGATGAGCGAGCGCGAAGCGCCGATCTATTTCCGCATGGATTTTTACCTGTAATTCAACGCCAGCTGCCTTGAGATCTTGAATATGGACGTTCGCCCTGTTTCTGCCCTGAAAAGCCTAACCCAGCGCGGCCTCGCACTGATTTTGGCGAATGCGCTGTTCTGGCAGCCGCTGTTGGCCCAGGCCGACGGCATTGTCGTCAGCGGCCCTGGCACCACGGTCGGCCAGGCAGGCAATGGCGTGCCGGTGGTGAACATCGCCACGCCGAACGGCAGCGGCCTGTCGCACAACCAATTCAAGGACTACAACGTCGGCCCCAACGGCGTGATCCTTAACAACGCCAGCGGGCCGGTGCAAAGCACGCAACTGGGCGGGATCATCGTCGGCAACCCGAACCTCAGGGGCGGCGCGGCGAATGTCATCCTCAACGAAGTCAAAGGCGGCAGCCCCAGCCAATTGCGCGGCTACACCGAAGTGGCGGGCCAGTCGGCCAAGGTCATCGTCGCCAACCCCTACGGCATCAGCTGCAACGGTTGCGGATTCATCAACACCCCCAACGTCACCCTGACCACCGGTAAACCGATGATCGATCAGGCCGGGCAGCTGAAAAGCTACCAGGTCGATGGCGGCGCCGTGACCATCGACGGCCAGGGCTTGAATGCAAGCAACGTGGACCGCTTCGAAATCATCACCCGTTCGGCCAAGATCAACGCGAAGATCAACGCCCGCCAACTGACCGTGATCGCCGGCCGCAACGACGTCGATGCACAAAGCCTGAAGACCACTGCACGCGCCGACGACGGCAGCGCCAAGCCCGAACTTGCCATCGACTCGTCGGCCCTGGGTGGCATGTATGCCGGTGCGATCAAACTGGTGGGCACCGAAGCCGGTGTGGGCGTGAAGCTCGACGGCACACTGGCCGCCAGTGGTGGCGATATTCAGCTCGACGCCAACGGCCACCTGAGCATGGCCCAGGCCGCCGCGAGCGGTGCGGTGGACATCAAGGCCGCGAGCCTGGAGACCAAGGGCGCGGTGTACGCGGGCACCACCCTCAAGGCACAGACCAAGGGCGCACTGAAAAACAGCAAGACCCTCGCCGCCCGCGACAGCATTGCCCTGGCCAGCAACGGCCAGCTGACCAACAGCGGCATCATCGAAGCCGGGGTCAACCCCGACAACACCCGCAATGCCGGTGGCGACGTCACCCTCGACAGCCAGCACCTCACCAACACCGGCACGGTGATCGCCAATCGCAGCCTCACCGCCACCGCGCAAAGCCTGGATAACCAGGGCGCTACCTTGAGCGCCAAGCAGGCGCTGAACGTCACCGCCGCCAGCGTCGACAACCGCAACAAAGGTCGACTGCTCAGCGACGGCGCACAGACCCTTAACGTCAGCGGCCTGCTGGACAACAGCCAGGGCGGCATCATCGACAGCACCGGTGCGTTCACCCTCAACGGCAATACCCTGGATAACAGCGCCGGTAGCTTGACCGCTGGTGGGGCGATCACCCTCGATTTGATCGGCGACCTGATCAACCGCAACGGCAAGCTGGCCAGCGCCGGGCCGCTGCTGATCCAGCGCGCCGCGCACATCGATAACCAGAGCGGCAAGCTCGCCAGCCAGGGCTTGCTGACGGTATTCGCCAACAGCATCGACAACCGTAACACCGGCACCCTGGCTGCCAACGATGGCCTGGCCCTGACCACCAGCGGCCTGTTGCAAAACAGCGGCAACGGCCTGATCCACAGTGAAAACGCTGGCGTGACCATCACCGCCGGTACGCTCGACAACGACGGTGGCCGCATCGCCGCCAAAGCCGGTGATGCGCAGATCGACGCTACGGATTTCAACAACGGCAGCGGCGCGTTGTTTGCTCGGGATCGCGTGCACCTGACCGGTATGAATGTGGATAACGGCGGCGAGATCGCCGGCAACCGGATCGACGTCAGCCTGAAGGGCGCACTGACCAACCGTGGCCTGATCGAAAGCGCCACGGCCCTTGATGTCGAGACCGCCAGCCTCAACAACAGCGGGCAAATACGCGCCTTGGGCACCAGCGGCAAGACCCGCTACGCCATCGGTGGCCTGCTCAACAACAGCGGTAGCCTGGAAACCGCCAACGACCAATTGAGCCTCGCCGCCACCCGCTTCCAGAACACCGGTGGCAAGGTGTTGCATGTGGGCACCGGCGCGCTCGACCTCAGTGGCATCAGCCTCGATGACGTGGGTGGCAGCCTGGTCACCAACGGTGACCTGACCTTCGACAAAGTCAATTGGACCAACAGCACCGCGATCCAGGCCGGGCGCCTGACCGTCAACGTGGATAACCTGCAACAGACCGCCACCGGCAAACTGCTCGGCACCCGCGCCCTGGTCGGCAGCGGCAAGGACTGGACCGTGGGCGGCAGCGTCGCCAGCCAGGGCAGCCTGGATCTTTCGGTGGACAACCTGCTCAACGACCACGGCCTGATCTTCAGTGGCGGCGACCTGAACCTCAAGGTCGACCGCCTGAAAAACCTCGGCGCCACGCTCTACGCCATGGGCAACCTGCGCGTCGATCGTGACGGCCAGGGCGGCTTGGCCACCAGCATCATCAACAGCTCGGGCACCATCGAGAGCGAGCGCAATCTGGTCCTGGCCGCCAGCACGATCCAGAACATCCGTACGGTGCTCAACACCGAGTCCGGTATCTACAGCGCCTCCATCACGCCCACGGCCTGTATCTTTCGCGTGACCGGTGGAGACTGCGACGGCCCCAAGCAGAACCGCCCGTTCCTGATTACCCAGCGTGATCACTTCATCGTCAGCGATGCCACGGCAGCGTCCAGCATCACCTCGGGCGGCAACATGCTGCTCACCGGCGGCGAGCTGCTCAACAGCAGCAGTAGCATCGGCGCCGGCGGCAACCTCACGGCCGTCGTCAACCAACTCACCAATGTCGGTGTAGTGACCCACGACACTCAGTACGATCGCATCTTCACCTCCGCCCGTGAGCGCAAGCCCGGTGCCTGGTACCGCGAAGCCGCTGCGTTCACCCAGCGCTATTCGGCCGGCCAGGACATGGGCGGCGTCGAAGCGGGCCTGGCCTCGTTCATCGGTAAGATGGAGAGCGAGCAGATCGCCCTGCGCAAGACCACCCAGTTAAGCGCGCCAGACCAAAGTTACGCCGCTGTGATCCAAGCTGGCGGCAGCGTGGATGTGAAGGCCCAGGCCGGCATCGACAACAGCGTCGTGCGAGGTGGCTACACCTACGTCGGCAGCGGCGCCAACACCAATGCGCCGGGCTACTCGACCCTGGTCAGCCTCAACCCGCAACTGCCACCGGACGTGGCCCAGCAACAGGTCAACCCGCTGGGCCTGCCCGGCTTCGACCTGCCCAGTGGCCAGAACGGCCTGTTCCACCTCAACGACAGCGATGGCGCCAAAGGCCTGCCCACCAGCCAGTTCGCGGCCAGCCCGCATAAATACCTGATCGAAACCAACCCGCTGTTCACGGATATGCGTCAGTTCCTGGGCTCGGACTACATGCTGACCAAGCTCGGCTATGACCCCGACACCGCGCAAAAGCGCCTGGGTGATGGTTTCTACGAACAGCGCCTGATCCAGCAAGCCGTACTCGCCCGCACCGGCCAGCGTTTCATCGACGGCCAGACCAGCGACGCCGACCTGTTCAAGCACCTGATGGACAACGCCATCAGCAGCAAAAGCGCCCTGAATTTGTCCGTAGGCGTGAGCCTCACCGCCGAACAAGTCGCCGCCCTGACCCACGATATCGTGTGGCTGGAAAACGCCACCGTCGCCGGCCAGCAAGTGCTGGTGCCGGTGCTGTACCTGGCCCAGGCGAACAACCGCCTGGCACCCAATGGGGCGCTGATTTCCGGCAGCGACGTCAACTTGATCACCGGCAGCAACCTCAATAACGCCGGCACCCTGCGTGCCACCGGCAACCTGCTGGCGAACGTCGGCGGCAACCTCACCAACAGTGGGTTGATGGAAGCCGGTGGTCGCCTCGACCTGCTCAGCGGTAACAACCTGACCAACCGCGCCGGCGGTGTGATCAGCGCGGGCAACGTCAACCTCGCCGCTGGCGCCGACCTGCTCAACGAACGCAGCGTCACCACCCACGAAAGCGCCAGCAGTTACCGCACCGAACGCAGCGACTTCGTCGACAGCGCCGCGCGCATCGAATCGGCCAACGATTTGGCCATGCAGGCGGGCGGCAACGTCAACAACGTCGGCGGTGTGCTCAAGAGCGGTGCCGACACCACGGTCAAGGCCGTGGGCGACGTGAACATCACCGCCTCGAAAACCCTCGACAGCGGCGCCATCGGCAACCGCTCCAGCTTCACCACCATCGCCCAACAGGGCTCCGTGGTCGACGCTGGCCGCGACCTGCATGTGATTGGCGGGCGCGATATCAGCGCCGTGGCCAGCCAGGTCGAGGCCAAGCGCGACGTCAACCTGATTGCCACCCGCGACTTCAACGCCGTTGCGGCGGCCAACGAGCAGCACTCCACGGGCAACACAAAAAAGGTCAAGAGCATCGAAGACCACGTGCAGCAAGTGTCCAGCGTGATCAAGGCCGGCGGCGACGCCACCCTGAGCGCCGGGCAGAACCTGCAACTGGTCGCCAGCCAGGTGAATGCCGGCAACGAGGCGTACCTGGTATCCGGTAAAAACCTCGAGCTCAAAGCCGCTGCAAACCAGGACTACAGCTTCTACAGCAAGACCAAGAAAACCTCCCAGGGCAAGAAATTCCGCCTGGATGAAACCGACGTGGTGAACAACGTTGGCAGCCTGGTCAGCGCGGGGACGAACAGCACCGTCGTCGCCGGTGCAGACCTGCTGCTGGCTGGCAGTGCCGTTACCGCTGAAAAAGGCGCCACGCAACTGGTCGCCGGCCAGGACGTGAACATCCTCGCCGTCAGTAACGCCGACAGCGCCCGTCATGAACGCAAGGAAAGCAAAAGCAGCTGGGGCGGGCTCAAGTCGAGCAAGGTCCAGGACAAAGTCGACGAAAAACGCACCACCGCCCTGGGCAGCATGGTCTCCGGCGAAACCGTCACCGTCGCCGCCAAGCGCGACGCCACGGTCACCGGTTCCAACCTGGTCAGCACCGGCGACCTCGCCGTCCAGGCGGGCCGCGACCTGACCGTCGACGCGGCGCAAAACACCTTCGCCCGCACCGACATGCACAAGGAGAAGAACCGCGACCTCACCGGCGTATTGACCGGCAACAAGCTCGGTCTGGACGACATGACCGGCAACCAGAAGCTGTACATCAACAGCTCCAAGCACAACGGCACCGCCAATGAAATGACCTTGACCGGCAGCACCATTGGCTCGAGTGCGGGCAATGTGTCGCTGACGGCAGGGCGTGAGTTGAAGGTGGTGGCCAGTGATCTGGTGAGCACCAAGAACATGGAGTTGAGTGGGGCTAATGTCACCGTTACTTCGGGGATGGAGACGGCCAGTCAGACCAGTAAGGACAGCTCAAAAAGCTTGGCGGTTGGGCGAGTGATTGCGGGCACAGTGGTCGACACCGCCAACAGCATCCGCGACGCAGCCGAGGCGGCGCGCAGCTCCGACGATCCACGCCTCAAGGCTGTGAAGATCGCCCAGGCGGCGCTGTCGATGTACAACCTGAATAACCAGGCGGGCGATCTCGCTAAACAAAGTACCGGCTTCAAGGACAAGACTGGTGGCTCTGCCGGCAACGGGTCGCTGATCAAGATCGGTACCGAACTGGCCAACACCCGCACCAAAAGCAGCAGCGAATACACGGCGCAGACCGCTCACCAGAGCAACCTCAACGCCGGGGGCAAACTGTCGATCATCGCTGCGGGCGATGCGCCGGGCACTGTGGGTGACTTGACGATTACCGGCAGTACGTTGAAAGCAGACAGCACGTTGCTGTCCGCGAAAAACAACATCCTGATGCAGAGCGCACAGAACACCACCGACCGCAAAAACGACGGCTCACGCAACAGGACCGCTATCGGTGCCAGCTTCAACATAGGCGAGCAAAACGGTTTCACCATCGACCTCGGCGCACAAACCGCCAAGAACCTCGGTTCGGGTGGCTCGGTTACCCAGGTCAATACCACGTTGGACACCGGCTCGCTGGTACTGCGCAGCGGCCAGGACACCAGCCTGATCGGCGCGCAGGTACGCGCTGACCGTATCGATGCCAACATCGGCGGCAACCTCAACATTCTGTCGCGCCAGGACACCGAGACGTCCAAGAGCAAGCAGAACAGCGCGGGCTTCGGTGCGAGCATCTGCATTCCGCCGATCTGTTATGGCTCCCCAGTGACAGCGTCCGCGAGCCTGGCGGCGTCGAAAATGAACAGCGACTACCAAGCTGTCACCGACCAGAGCGGTTTCTTTGCCGGTAAGGGCGGCTACACCATCGACGTGGCCAAAAACACCATCCTGCAAGGTGCGGTGATTGCCAGCGAGGCTGCGGCCGACAGGAACCTGCTGCTCACCGATCGGTTGCTGGTTAGTGACATCAAGAACAAGAGCGAGATCGAGAGCAAGTCTGCGGGCATGAGCGTCTCCGGCTCCTACAGCAGCGGCGCGAGCACGATGACACCGGGCGCTCTGTATGGAATGTCGCTGAACGATTCGGACCACAGCTATACGCGCAGTGCTGTCAGCGAAGGCACGATCGTGGTGCGTAACCCCGAGGGTGCCAATGACCTGGTCGGCTTGAACCGCGACACGGCCAACGCCAACCAGCGTCTCGACAAGCCTGATGAAAAGGCCATGCAGGAACGCATGGAACTGATCAAGAGTTCGATGGAGTTGACCAAGGGCATTGGCGATGCGATTGCTGCCGCGAAGATCAGGGACGCCGAAGACCCCACCACTGAGGCTGGCAAAGCCACGCGGCAGAAGCTAATTGAAGACGGCATCGCTAACCCGACTGCCGAACAAGTCAGCCAGCGTGCTCAGAAGGACTATGGCTTAGGGAGCAGCTTCCAGAGGGCCAGCCAAGCCGTCACCGCCATTGTTCAAGCGGTCATGGGTGGCAATGTTGGCGGTGCGTTGGCAGGTGCCGCGGCGCCGTACCTGGCACAGGAGATCAAGAAAAAAACTGAAGGCGACCCTTACGCCAACCTGATGGCTCACGCAGTGCTTGGCGCGATGGTGGCGCAAGCGCAAGGAAATTCGGCGCTGGCAGGGGGCACCGGCGCTGCGATGGGTGAGTTGATTGCCCGTCAACTTTATCCGGGCACCGCAACAAGTGACCTGACGCAAGCGCAAAAGGAAACGGTTTCCGCCTTGTCGACCTTGGCTGCGGGGGTGGGCGGAGGGCTCACTGGCGGTGATATGCTCGGTGCCTCCGCTGGCGCTCAGGCAGGACGTAATGCGGTGGAGAATAACTGGCTGAGTGAGACAGAAGCCCGCGCACTTGATAGAGAACTATCGGCCTGCAAAAACGTTAAAGGCGACTGCGGTCTAGTATTAAAAAAATATATTGAAATCAGTAATGAAAACAGTAAAAAAATGATGGGTCGTTGCATTGGCGGTGGTTTAACGTGTGTCCTACGGGAAGAGGAAATTCAGGCAAGCACCAATGCTGCGAGAGATGCCGACCCGTCACAGTTCCGCCTGAGTGAAAAATTGAAAAATCCCGAGGCTGTCGCACTGGTAAATTACCTCAATGGCTCGGACCTTAAATTTTTGAAGGAAAATATTACTGACACAGACCGAGTCATGTCAGTTGTCATCGATCCGCTCTCTTGGCCGGTAATGGTGATGGGCGGAAGTTCAATCCTTACTAACGCTTTGACCAAAGGTAAAGAACAATTGATAGCGGTGGGCGCTTCCGCAGGTATTGGTGCAGCTATCCAATATGGAACGACAGGAAAAGTGACACTGTCGGACGTGATTGGCTCTGGGGTAGTCGGCGCGATCACAGCTGGCAAAGGTTACAATCCGACGGTTACTTGGAATGCAACGGGTGGTTATTATCAAGCGGAAATGAAAGGGGAAGACCCATTTATGGGAGCTTTGTTAAGTAAGGCGGGCGCTTCTGTGGGGTTTGCCGTTGGTAATACGATCAAGGCGCCTCTTGATAAGCTGCTTAACCCGGTGTCGAAGCAGTATGAGTGGATGCCGACTGGAATATGGACTATCAGCAGGCCGGCATCGCAAAGTTCCGTTCCCTCCATATTTGGTAATCTGGGCGACTCTGTATCGTCAGGATTTTTCAATAGTGGAGCTGATTTCTATTTGAAGAAAAGAGACAACAATGAAAAAGAATGAACCTTGGTGGGTTGCTATTTATCTTCCTTGTGCCTGTGCGTTCGGTCTGTTGTTTATGTGTGTGTTCTTTCAGATTGCCGGGTATTGGTTGAGTGGTGGCGAGGACTTTATTGTGCTTATAAAAGAAAATACGCCGCTTTATTTAAAAATGGCTGGGGTTGGCTTTGTTCTAGGTTTTGTTCTGTGGTTTTTTAATGTTCGTTGATTTTTAATTTAATAAAGATGGCTGAGTTTTTGTATAAAAGGGTGCATGAAAGGGGGCGGATTTATTTAAACGTGACGCTAGTCGGTAGTCGATTAATAAATCTGTCCCCTTGAAAAATAGGGGTCAGACCACGGTTTTGCGCTTTTTAGAGTTCAGCAAAATTGCTCTTTTAAAATATGATTTATTTTTTGTAATTATTCGATTGTGTTGGCCTGGTGATGGGCGGCTAAGCTGTAAGCTCTTATTCATTTGGGGGTTTATATGGCTCGCCGTCCTAGAGTTATACTGCCGGATGTCCCGTTGCACATTATTCAGCGGGGAAACAACCGGTCTGCGTGTTTTTATTCAGACGAAGACTATATTTTTTACGTTGATAAGTTAGACCTGCTTGCTGAATTGTATGGCTGTAAAATTCACGCAATGTGCTTGATGACAAATCACGTTCACTTGTTGTTGACCCCCACCTGCTTCGCAGGGGCTGGTCTACTTATGAAAGGGCTGGGGCAGCGCTACGTTCAATACATCAATCGAACCTATCAACGAACGGGCACGTTGTGGGAAGGACGTTTCCGCTCCTGTCTGGTTCAAAAAGACAACTATGTTTTAGCTTGCTATCGATATATCGAAATGAATCCGGTTAGAGCGGGCATGGTTGCTCATCCGGGCGACTATCGCTGGACCAGCTACAGGGCAAATGCACAGGGCGAGCCATCAAGCTTTTTAAGCCCACATGCGGTCTATAGAGAGTTAGGTAGCAGCACCGTGCAACGAGCCGAATCCTACCGGTCTTTATTCAAGGATCGGCTTTCACCTGAGTTGATAGAGCAAATTCGATTTTCTACAAACGGTAATTACGTTTTGGGCGATCAGAAGTTTGCGGCCGAGATTGAGCAGGCATTAGGTAAACGAGTTTCGCAGGGGGTGTCAGGACGCCCAAGAAGTGTGAGCTAAAAGAATAGAAGAATAGTGGTCTGACCCCTATTTCTTTCTATTTCTTTCGTTGCTGAAGTCCACCACTGGAACTTCGGTAAGACAGATTTCCCGACCCAGATCGTTGACCCACGGCATTTAGTACCCGTACCTTCGCGCGAGGCTCATCAACTGATACACCAGCAAACTAGTGCAACTTCCAAACCCTGGGTGGGCCCAGTTTCTCCGTTGCATAGAATAGATATCCCTGAGTGGTCGACGCCTCTGGCGCCAATACGGTGAAGATATGAATCTCAAGAAGACCTTTGAAGCCTTAGGATTGCCCACCGTGCTGGATGCCTGCGCGGATGGAAGCATCCATCCGCCCATCTGCACGCTGGATGCCCCAGCGCAATGGTACGGGTTCCCGCCGGCGTTGATCCCGCTGTGGAGCGATGGATCGCGGCCGACCTATATTGGCTATTGGAGGCACTGGTTTGTCGACCGTGAACCCTGCTTCGTCAAGATGTATGTAGCCGCCGAGCATATGACGATCGAGATTGCCCGCACGCCTGCCCAGTTGATGGGTGTTCTGGCTATGATGTCCATCAGTGTCGAAGATGCTGTCACCCCAGAGCTTGAGCAATTTGCCCAAGCGGTTGGGCTTGATTGTCTGGAGGAGCTAGAAGCGCAGTCATTGAAAACCGGTGATGATCCCCAAGGCTTCGCCAACGTCGAATTGTTTAGCAAAGAGACGCCGCTGGAGAGCATGGCTGAAGACGCGGGGCCCTACACCGGAGACTTTCCCAACCCGTCCGACCCTGGCCGGCCATGGTGGGAAAGCAGTTGTTCCTTCGAAATCATTGATCGGGATATGCCCCCGCCGACAGGAGGGCAATTGCCGGCGTGGTTTGATCCTGATCGAGAGAAAAAGCCGTTGTTTGAGAGCTTCTTGCAAGCCGGCCGCTTGGACTATGCGTGGCTGAGCCTGAACTCCACGGGCTGGTCGATAACCGATGCGCGGCAGGCGCTTGTCGCGTTGCAGGCTCGGGCCAACGACAGAGGCTTCGATGCAGTAGTGGATTATTGGTTGTCGGTTGCGGATGTCAGTGCCGGGGGGTACTGAACCCCATGGCCAACCCAAAAAGGGGACGATTCATTTAGCTGGGGCCTTGATCGGTAAGCTATTGAATAAATCTGTCCCCTTTAATTACAAGGCCCGGCCTACCGGGAAATCGGAACGCCAGTTGGTGCTCAATACCGTCATTGGTCATCACGTGGAAGAGGTCGCCGGGGGACTCGGGGTCAGACAACGTTTTTTTAATGTATGTGAGGCAAGCCTAGAACATTACGCTCTTTAAAAATTAGCTTTTTATTTTTATCTGCTTAAAATTTTTTTTCAGCAAGGCGGTTATGAAAATAGGGGTCAGACCACGATTACTGCTAAAACGTATATTGGTGGTCTGAACCCTATTTTCTAATTCGGTAAAAAAATACCAGAGGGACCGCATAAAACAGCGGCTGAAAATGCGCTCAAGGCTGGCAGGATCGAATGCAAAATATTCAAATGGCCGCAATAATTCTGGAGGGTGTGGTGATGATTCCTTGGTCGTTGTTGCTTGAGCAAAAAGCAGGTGATGTCCTTGATACATCCGGAGCGGCACTTTCACTCATCGATGAGGGTGTTTATGGAACTTGCGATAATCAATTCTGCTTGGCCGACACCGTTAACGAGGATGGTCAAGACAAACTCCGATTAGTTTCTTTTTACTGGGCAGCAAGCGAGGCAGCGTTTCGTCGAGCCTATTTCAGAGAAGTTGAACGTGATGACATGGTAGTCATTAGTCCCCCTGCGGAATTGATACCAAAGACGGCAGGCACGACCTATGGTCAAATCAAGCAAGCGTTGAAGGCCGTGGGGGACGTTATGGAACATGCCTCTACCGCATAATGTCCGATGGTGCCTTTGTTCACAAAAGCCTCGAGAACGCTTCAGTGGTCTACTATTTTCGCTCGACAGACATATTGGACGACGAGCTGCCCTATGCCATTTTGTGGAAATGTCGTGTGCATGGTAACTATTAAAAAGCAGCAGTGAGTGAGGTGATTAATGGTAGACACTGGAGAAACGCCGGATAGGCTGCTTGACCGACGTGCTGCTGGATTTGCGGCATTTAGATCAGAGCGTCTGCCGGTGCTGCATAAATTCTGTGAAAGTCTCGGATTTGATCAGCCTCATGAAGTATTGGTTGAGCCAAAAAAGTTTTTAGCTCTGCTGGACCGTGGGTTTCAGCACGCTGTTATCAGTGAGGAACACAGAGTCTGGTTTGTGACGCGTATCGGATATTACATTGGCGAGTACCTGATTTCCTTGTTTTATGGCTGCTGGCTACTTGATGGTGATCGGCTGTCATCGTCTTTCGCCAAATATGTGGTCGGCGATTTTTCAATTGAAGGGGTTAAAGCAAAAGTTGTCGACCCTTTTGAAATCGCACAGCGTTATGCAACAACGCCGGCCCCGCGGTTCTTAAGACAAGAGATTGAAACAGTACTGGACTAAAGGGGGCGGTTTATTTGGTAGTGGCGCCAGTCGGTAAGCGGTTAAATAAATCCGTCCCCTTTAATCCCATCGCGCGGCGTCTTCCGGTTTTTGCGCGAGCAAGCGCCCTCCTGCGCAGGGCAATTAGGGTTATGCGTGGTATCGATGGAGTACATGTTGAATATTCGCGAACTTATAAAACACATCACCTCTGCTGAGCAGTACGAAGGGGATTATGGAAGCTGCATAAGTGACCGGGATTTAATACTGAGTGGCGTCGAATTTTCGCACCGCGACAGTGTGCCGGATGACTATCTTGAGTTTCTTGAGCAGTTCGGCTTCGGTGACTTGGACAGCGCGCTCTACATCGAGGACGGCCCAGTGAAGTACGCCGCCATCGCCAAATGCGAGGTCGATGCCTACCGTCATATGTATGTGTTTGCCAGCAGTGGGAGCGGTGTGCTTTATGCATTCGACGCAGAGAACGATTGGTCAATCGTAGAAATTGATCCTGAACTGGATGGGGCAACAGTTTTGTTCGAGGATTTTTCGAGCTTCATGTTGAGCCAGTTAGAGGCGGTCAAGGGTTACGTGGATTGGCGCGCCGCACAGTAATAGGCGCAACGCGCGCACTTGCATTATTAAGGATGATCAATGAAACCTGTAAAACTCTCCCTGCAAGCTTTCCTGATGTCCTGCCTGGTGGCCGGTTGGGGGCTTGTCTACGTGGGCCGTATCAAGTGGGCCATTTCGGTTGCTGCGCTGTTGTACGGCGGTGTGGTGCTGCTCGGCGTGTTCGGTCTGAGCGCCTCGCCCATCGGGCTGTATGTGTTGTTCGGCTGGATTGTCGCGGTCAAGCTCAGCTCGGCAATCGTATCGGCAGTGTTGGCCCGTCGTTACACGGGCCCGGCGGGCGTGCCGCGCAAACGGTTCCACGCGCTATACGTCGGCGTGTTGATCGTGATCACGTTCATTCTGTTGGAGGTCCTGCGGGGGCCGCTGATAGGGTTCAAGAATTACTACATTCCGACCGGTTCGATGGCACCGACGGTGTCCGTGGGCGACTACATTGTGGCCGACCTCAAGGCCGGTGTGCCGAAGGTCGGCGATATCGTGGTGTATCGCTGGAACGGCACCGAGGCAATCAAGCGCGTGGCGGGTGTTGGGGGTGATACGTTGGCCATCGTCAACGGCGAACTGATCCGCAACGGTGAAAACCTCGGCCTGTTTCATGCGCCGGCAGACCGTGTGAATGGGCCGGCGTCGATGGAGTTGGCTCCGCTCAAGGTCGAGCCAGGGCACGTCTACCTGCTGGGTGACAACCGCAATAACAGCAATGACAGCCGCTTTATGGGACAGGTGGCCGTTGAAGAGGTGGTCGGTAAGGTCACAGGCATCTGGTTTTCCGAAGAGCGGGCACGCATCGGTATGACGTTCCCGTGAATGCTCAAACGCGCTTGGCGCGCTTTTTCAGCATTGGGTGTCGGGTTGCCCAGTGGCTGTGCCTGTTGGTGATGTTCGCCAGCGCCACGGTATCCATGCTGGCCTGAGCCTACCTCGATCCTGGTTCGACGCCGTTGGGCGTGGCAGTCGCAGGCTTCCTGTGGTGCGGCATTGGGCTGTTGTTCGCGTTCGTGTTTGAGCGATCGCGCACAACCGCAGCAACGCTTCGATTCATGCTGACTCGGATGGCCGCGATACTGGTGCTCGCGGCCACGGCGGCCTACTTGCTCGGCCTGCTGTGGGTTGAGCCTGGGCGCGATTCCCTGGACGCTCTGTTGGAAAGGGCGTCCTGTGAAAAGTACGGCAGCACGATTGAAAAAGGCTGGGAGCGCAATTGCACCCGCCCGGAATAGACGCAATCACGTTGAAGTTGGAGTAACCCTGTATGGACGCAAATAGCACCCCTAAACGCCCCACAATCCTGGCCAGCATCGGCCGTCGCCTGGCCGCACGCATCATTGACTGCGCCATCGCGGTGCTGATCTTTTTCATCGTCAAATATAGTGCAGAGGCGTTGTCTGCCTATGTCCCTGCGGCGACGCCCAAGGCCGGTTTCCTCTGCGCGTTTTTTGCGGGCTTTGCCTACTTCCTGCTGGCCGATGCGCTCCCCTACGGCCAGAGCCTTGGCAAGCGCCTGCTGAGCATTGCCACGGTTGACCGCAAGACCCTCAAGGGTTGCAGCGTTTCCCAGTCGTTTACGCGTAACTCCGGTGCGCTGGTGGTCATCGATTGGGTGTGGATCCTCATGGAATCGAGGACACGCCTGGGCGACATGTTCGCCAAGACCATCGTGATCCAGACCGGTAATCTGACGAGCGTTCGCAGCCTGGCGGATATTTACGACAAAGGCAGGGGATAAGCACGTTATGAACGATTCAGTATCGGCGGCAGAAACCTGGGACCTTGCCAGCCCGTTCAGGCGGCTGCTCGGCTATGTCATCGATATGGCCGTGGTGTTTTTCCTGCTGTTTTTGATCCGCAACCTGGACTACGCGTATCTGTCTTTGCGCTCGGTGGTGGCCCCGCTGTTTTTTGATGGCATCCGCTATGTGCTGATGTTTTTAGCCTTCGGGTACTTTCTGTTTTGCGATGCCTTGCCCAAAGGCCAGAGCCTGGGTAAGCGGGTGTGCCGGACGGCGGTGGTGGGTTACCCCTAACCAACGAACTGCACGCTGTTTCAATCGTTTTTGCGTAATGTTCCGAAGCTGTTGTTCAGTATGCTGAACGGCCTTTTTGTGCTGTTCGGGTTGCGCCGTCGATTGGGCGATATGTTGGCCAAGACGATTGTGATCAACACGTGAGCAGGGCGGTCTGGCTGTAACTAATGTGGGCGGCGTTGAACCGCCGCTCCCACATTTTTGATTGACGTGCGTCAGATGGATATCCGTCGACGTACAGGCCTTTACAGTAACTTGCGCTGCACCGCCTCATCCAGCGTACTGCGCGTCAACGCCTCGACCACTTCCCGTGTGTCGGTCTGGAAAGGCAGGCCTACGATCAGCACCAGATGCACCCATGTGCGCACCGACTCACTCTTTTTGACCCGGCCCAACTCCTTGCCGTCCTTGTCTTTGAACACCGTTTCGAGGGTAAAAATGTTCTTCGCAGTGGTGGGGATGATGCAGAACGTGAAGCCGGTAATGAACGCTGACACCGGGCTGTATTCTTCATTGTTGTGCAGGGTGGCATCCACATAGAGGTCCGAGTCAACCTTGTCGGTGCTTACTCGCGAGAAGCGGTTGGACTGTTGGAAGGTGTCGGCCACAGCCTTTTCCCACAGCACCACCGGGGCACCCACTGCCGCGTTGCCTGGGCCACCGTTGACGTGGTTTTGCGCCGTGGTGCGCACGTACGCCGTCGGCTTTTGAGCCGGTGCGTTAGCGGTCGGCGGCCAGGTTTGCACTGCCGGCAGCTCGTGCTGCGAGTAAGAAACGCAACCGGTCAGCAGGACCGCCGCGAGGACCAGGCAGTGTTTAATCAATCCTTTCATGTGTTGCTCCTTAAATTTACGGTTTCGCCAGTTTGGCGGTAGCGGTGTCGAGCAATTGCGCGACCAGTTTGGTCAGCTGCTGGCCGCCCATCGAGGGCGCCCAATACTGGCCGCTGTAAAGCCCGACGTTGTGTTCGAACTTGATCGACTCTTTCGCCGAAGCCAGTTCCTGGCCGTTGCGGTCGACGATGACCAGGTCGCCCGCTACGTCAAAGCTGTCCACGTAGATCGGGCCGTTGACCCAGATCCAGATCGTCAGCGTCAGCAGCGCGCCCGGCACATACGCAGGGTGTGGCGCGCGATGGCCTTTGAGGGAGGTCATGTTGAATTTGAGCGTGACGTCGTGCTCGCCCAGGCGTACCGGATACTCGGTGACCTGGTTGAAATAACCCGCCGTGCGCACGTATTGGTTGATCTGGGCCGTCAGCGAGCGGCTGATGGCCGTCTTGTTGGCCTCGTTGACGTCGGCGGTATTCACCGTCACATCGGCGACTTGCGCACTGCGCGAGCTACTGCTGGAGGCCGGATGGAGCGGGGCGCCGATGGGGCCAGTGACGGTGTACGACACACAGCCGGTCATGGATAACGCGGCGACGAGCGCCGCTGCCCGGAAGAGGGTTTTCAACACGCAATATCCCTATAAATGAACGAACCAAGCCACTGTCTCGTCCTTCACGGGCATAACTTGAGAATGCATTTTTTATTTGATCGGTGCAGGCTAATAGCCATCATTGTTTTTGTTTTGCTGACAATGCCTTAGGGCATTTCGCCGCGGACTTGGGCATAAGCGCCAGTAAAACGGCGCAGCTCGGGCGTCAAAACAACTTGAGAACGGCTTTCAACTCCGTAAAATGCCGCGATTGTTTAAAGCACGATACTTTTCAGGGACGAATTCAGACATGCGCCTGTTTGCCGTATTCCTCGCGGCCTGCCTTATGGCGGGCTGTGCCTCCAAGCCGGCGTATTACATCTCCCCGGCGCCGGTCACTATTCCCAAGACGGCTACCTACTGGGTCGACACCTTCGACGTTGAAGTGGGCGGCAAAAGCAAACATTTCATGCCAGACGACAAGGTTCGCCAGGAGCTCGGTGTCGACCTGGTCAACCGCCTGCTCAACGCCAAGCGCTACGCCACCAGCAAGGAAACCGCCGATTATTTGCTGGACGTGGATATCGTCTACGTGCGCCATATCATCGACACCAACGGCGGGCTGTCCAATTTAGTCATCGACGACGGCACCATCCTGCAAAGCATCGATTTCGGCTACAAGGTCAAGGTCAAGAAAGCCGGCGCCCAAGTGCTGAGCTTTGCCCACGACCGGCCAGGCCTGGTGCCCAACAACTGGGTGGGCCAGGTGCAGCAATGGAAGACCATCGGCGGCATTATCACCAATACCGGTAACGCCAGTGTCGAGCGACATTTCACTGGTGGGCTGAGCCAATACATTGTCGACGACCTGCAAGATATCCCTTCTCGATAGCGGCTAATCGCTTTGGATTTCCCCACTTAGGAGCACTCTGTGAACACACTGTCCAAAATCCTGCTGTCGGGCCTCACCGCCGCAGCGCTGCTGACCGTGGCCGGTTGCGCCACGGAGAGCAACCGCGCCATGCCGGTGGAACAAGTCGCCAGTGCCAACGTCGCCTATTCCGGCGTACGCGTGCCAATCGCCGTGGGCAAGTTCGATAACCGCTCCAGCTACATGCGCGGCATCTTCTCCGACGGCGTTGACCGCCTCGGCGGCCAGGCCAAGACCATCTTGATCACCCACTTGCAGCAGACCAACCGCTTCAGCGTGCTGGACCGCGACAACATGGGCGAAATCTCCCAGGAAGCCGCGATCAAAGGCACCGTGCAGAAGCTCAAAGGCGCTGACTATGTGGTGACCGGCGATGTGACCGAGTTCGGCCGCAAAGAGACCGGTGACCGCCAGCTGTTCGGCATCCTTGGCCGTGGCAAGACCCAAGTCGCCTACGCCAAAGTCGCACTGAATATCGTCAACATCAGCACCTCCGAAGTGGTGTATTCCACCCAGGGCGCCGGTGAGTACGCGCTGTCCAACCGTGAAGTGGTCGGCTTCGGCGGCACCGCCAGCTATGACTCCACCCTCAATGGCAAGGTCCTCGACCTGGCCATGCGCGAAGCCATCAACCGCCTCGTCGACGGCATCAACGCCGGCGCCTGGAACCCGCGCAACTGATCAGCAACACCTCAAGGAGCAGTACACGGATGAGCAAGGCAGTTAAGTTGGTGCTGATGCTGACAGCAGTCGCAACGGTCGCCGGGTGCCAGACGGCGCCCCAACCCCTGTATCAATGGGAAAGCTACCAGCCGCAGGTTTACGAGTACTTCAAGGGCGAGCCCAAGGAAGCGCAGGTCGAGGCGCTGGAGCGGGATCTGCAGAAGATCAACGCCAGTGGCCGCAAGGCCCCACCTGGCTACCACGCGCACCTGGGCATGCTCTACCTGAGCATGGGCAAGGATGACCAGATGGTGCAGGAGTTCCGCACCGAGAAGGCACTGTTCCCTGAGTCCGCCGCCTACATGGATTTTCTGCTGAAAAACGCCAAGACCGGAGTCGCCACTAAATGAGCCTGTTGAAACTCACTGGCGCCTTGCTGGCCCTGGCCCTGCTCGGCGGTTGCGCAGCCCCCAAGACCATTGACTACACGGCATACAAACAGGCGCGACCGAAGTCGATCCTGGTACTGCCGCCGATCAATGAGTCGCCGGAAGTGCAGGCCTCCTACAGCATGGTCTCGCAAGTGACCTACCCGTTGGCGGAAGCCGGCTACTACGTGTTGCCGATTGCCCTGGTGGACGAAACCTTCCGCCAGAACGGCCTGACCACTGCCAACGATATCCAGGCGGTGCCACCGGCCAAGCTGCATGACATCTTTGGCGCGGATTCGGCGTTGTACATCACCGTTACCAATTACGGCACCAAGTACATGCTGATCTCCAGCGACACCTCCGTGACGGCCTCGGCCAAACTGGTCGACCTGCGCACCGGCACCACCCTGTGGACTGGCTCGGCGCATGCGTCCAGCGAGGAAGGCAACAACAACGGCGGTGGCCTCGTCGGCATGCTGATCACGGCGGCGGTCAAGCAAGTGATCAACAGTTCCACCGATGCGGCGCACCCGATCGCCGGTATCACCAGTGCGCGCCTGCTGTCGCCGGGGCAGCGTGCGGGGATCCTGTACGGCCCGCGTAACCCGAAGTACGGCACGGACTGATATCCGGATTCTGAGAGCACCACGGTCCAACTGTGGTGTTATTTGAATCAGGGTTAACCCGAACATCCCGCACCTTGCGTCTGACCTTGTGAACGGATCATTCATTCACGAGGTTCAGCCCATGTCCCGTCCTCTGCTCTTCCTGCGTCCTGCCGCCCAAGGCTTTGCCGTCACCATGGTGGTGGCGCTGGCCGGTTGCGGGCTGTCTTCGTCCCCTGAGCTGGCCAAGCCGGCCGAGCCCGTCGCCGAGCTGCAAACCGCGTCACCCCAGGGCGCTTTGGTGAAACGCATGGCAATGCCTGCACCGATGCGTATGCAGGAGTCCGCCGCGATGGACTACCGCAGCGAACCCCGCGAGCAATACGCCAACCTGCCGGACAACCCGGTGCATCGCGTGGCCGAAACGCCGGTTTCAACCTTCAGTGTTGATGTCGACACGGGCAGCTACGCCAACGTAAGACGCTTCCTCAACCAAGGCAGCCTGCCGCCCGAAGGTGCTGTGCGACTCGAGGAAATGGTCAACTATTTCCCCTACCACTACGCGTTGCCCACCGACGGCTCGCCCTTTGGCGTGACCACCGAAGTGGCCGCCACACCGTGGAACCCGCGCACCCAACTGCTGCGCATCGGCATCAAGGCGTCCGACCGCCCCGTGGCGGAGTTGGCGCCGGCCAACCTGGTGTTCCTGGTGGACGTGTCCGGCTCCATGGACCGTCGCGAAGGCTTGCCGCTGGTGAAAAGCACGCTGAAATTGCTGGTGGATCAGTTGCGTGAGCAGGACCGTGTTTCGCTGGTGGTCTATGCCGGTGAGTCCAGGGTAGTGCTCAAACCGACTTCCGGTCGAGACAAGGTGAAGATCCGCAACGCCATTGACCAACTCACCGCAGGCGGCTCCACGGCGGGCGCATCCGGCATCGAACTGGCCTACCAGATGGCCCGCGAAGGCTTTATCGACAACGGTATCAACCGCATCCTGCTGGCGACCGACGGTGACTTCAACGTGGGCATCAGTGATTTCGACAGCCTCAAACAGATGGCGGTAGAGCAGCGCAAAAGCGGCGTGTCCCTCACCACCCTGGGTTTCGGTGTGGATAACTACAACGAACACCTGATGGAACAACTGGCCGACGCCGGCGACGGCAATTACGCCTACATCGACAACCTTCGCGAAGCGCACAAAGTGCTGGTGGACCAACTCAGCTCGACCCTGGCGGTGGTGGCGCGCGATGTGAAGTTGCAGGTGGAATTCAACCCGGCGCAGGTCAGTGAATATCGCCTGCTGGGCTATGAAAACCGCGCCTTGAAACGCGAGGATTTCAATAACGACAAAGTCGACGCCGGTGAAATTGGCGCAGGGCATACGGTCACTGCGTTGTATGAAATTGTGCCCAAGGGCGAGAAGGGCTGGTCGGAGCCTTTGCGCTACGCTGCTGCGCCTGCAGCTGAGGATAAATCGGGTGAGCTGGCGATGCTGCGCGTGCGCTACAAGTCGGCGGCGGGGGGTGACAGTCAGTTAATCGAGCGCCCCATCCGCAATAAATCCACCCAAGCGAGCGACGACCTGCGCTTCGCGGCGGCAGTGGCAGCCTTTGCACAACAGCTCAAGGGCGATGGCCGCTACACTGGCAGCATGAGCCTGCAGGACACTGCCGAACTGGCCCGCTCGGCCCGAGGCAATGACCCGTTCGGCCTGCGTAATGAGTTCGTGCAACTGGTGGAATTGGCCCAAAGCCTCAAACACTGATCTTGAATGCAACACTGGTCGAAATGTGGGAGGGGGCAAGCCCCCTCCCACATTTACAAAAGGAGTTCGCCCATTACATGGCCGTTCCAGACGATCCACCCAGCGACGAAGCGCTGCTGGCCCGCTACCGAACCGGCGACAGCGCCGCGTTCGAAGCCTTGTACGCGCGCCATCGCCAGGGCCTGTACCGATTCCTCGTATCCCTGAGCAACAAGGCCGAACTGGCCGAGGAAATCTACCAGGAAACCTGGCTCAGCCTGATCCGCAGCGCCACCCAGCCACAAGGCCGGGCGAGCTTTCGCACATGGCTGTTCCAGATCGCCCGCAACCGCCTGATCGACCATTGGCGCAAGCACGGCATCCACAACCCCCTGCACGACAGCTACGACGAGCAACTGCACGCCCAGGCCGACGACAGCGCCGGCCCCGAGCAGCAACTGAGCCTGAGCCGCGACCAGGCCCGCCTCGACGTCGCGCTGCAAGACCTGCCCGAAGACCAGCGCGAAGTTTTCCTGCTGCGCCTGCACGGTGACCTCGAAGTGCCGCAAATCGCCGCCCTCACCGGCGCCCCGCTGGAAACCGTCAAAAGCCGCCTGCGTTACGCCCAGCAGAAACTGCGTCGCCTGCTGGCCGAGGAGATACCCGCATGACCGATCCCCGACACACCCCGGACCCCGACGACGTGCTGCTCCAGCACATGCGTCAACACAGCACCGGCGAGCCGCCCGCGTCCCTCGACGCCTTCATCCTCGCCACCGCCCGCCGCGAAGCCCCGGCGCCGCAGCCGAGCCTGTGGCAACGCTGGCTGCAAGCCTGCCAACGGCCACGCTGGCAGATGGCGTTTGCCACCGTCGCAGGCTTAGCGCTGATGATCGGCGTGGTCCTACGCGAGCCCGTGCCGCACCCCGACATCTCCACGGCGACCTTCTCCGCCCTTCATGAGGAAGCCGCGCGTCCTGCTCCGCCCCCGATGTCCGCCCCTGCGCCCGTGGCCCGACTGGCCGTCGCTCCCAAGGCCGAGAGCGCGCAAGTCATGGGCTCGATGGCGGATGAGTCGCCCGCCAAACTCAGCAAACGCGCGCCGGTGGCGGTGCCGGGGTTGGAGGAGGGGTTGCAGGAGATTGTGAGGCTGCGTGAGGCCGGAGAAAGTAGAGCGGCGGATGAGAAGCTGTTGGCGTTGCACGAGCGCTTTCCTGAGGAAGACTTGCCGGCGCGGTTGGAGGCATTGCAGAAACATTGAATGTCGCCCACAAAAAAGCCCCAGGCCTTTTGACCTGGGGCTTTTTCATCTGGATATGGTGCCCCGGCGTCGTTTGAACTGGGCGGTAAAGCTCCCTGTTTATAGGGGTTATATTGATGGTGTGTCGGTTAGGCATACATGAGGGCATACACGGTGCTAGCTACTGCCCTTGGGTTTGCTCCCCTAAAAAAGGGGATAGGGGCACCGTTGCGAGGGGGTATAGCTGGCCGATGAATATTTTCCCGTCCTAACCAGAATCGGGAAATTGATATGAACAGCATTGACCAGCACAACCCATCGCCGTGCGACATCCGCAGGCTCTGCGATCCGGCTACCACTCTCATCCGCATGCAGGAGCTTGAGGCCATTACCGGCTACAAACGCCCCACAGTCTACAAGCGCCTGAAAGACGACCCTACATTCCCTAAACCTGTGCCGCTGAGCGACAGCAAGAGTCGTGGCGCTCCGGTTGCCTGGGTGCTCGCCGAGGTTCAGCACTGGGTGCGCCAGCGCATCGCGCTGAGAGGGGAGGCCGCATAAATGAAAGCAAAAAAAATGGCCGACCAGCAAGCCCGCCAAAACAACTCTCATATCACTGATAACAGTCGCAATGCACAGAACGCACGACTCGTTTCGCGTCTTCGCGGTGGATCTACGGATACCTTCACCATCATGCGGGAGTTGAATATCTGTCGCCCAGGTGCCCGGATCTGTGATCTACGCAATGCTGGCTATGTTATCTACACGCAACTCACAACCCTTGAGGACGAGTGGGGGCGCACACACCCTCGAATTGCGTTCTACACGCTGCTGGCGGAGCCTCTAGAGCCATTCGCTCAGTAGATATAGTGTAGTGGCATATTGTGTATTTTGTGGCACAAGAGTAGAGTTTGTGCCACAACGTAACACAAGGCTGCAGCTATGAAGCAACATGTAACGATGCGTCTTCCGACTGACCTCTTGGACCGCATTGAGGCGTTCTCAAAGGCCTTGTCACAAAAAACTGGCCTCGACGTAAAAAGGTCGGATGTCGTTCGGCTGTTGCTTACAGCAGGGCTTGATCAAAAAGAAAAGGATTTGGCCAAATGAGCCATGGCAACTTTTTTGCGATAGGGGCGGATGAGTTTGCGGCGGCCTGCGATCTGGGAATAAAACCCGCAGTCTCACTGCTTGTTCTGGCTCGCGGCACTGGGAAAGACAATGCCACCACCTCCTGGAGCGCCCAGGCTATTTTTGAAAAAACTGGCATAGCATGGCGGCGCGCCAAGGAAGCGATCGAAGCTCTGTGTGCGGCTGACATTGTCAAAGTGCTCAAGGCGGGGAAAAAGCCGCGCTATAAAATTAGCAAGCCCAAGGATGATGCAAAGCTCATCTGGCTGCCGAATGAGCTAATCGACGGTGCGGGTGGCGAAGTCCCGCCGGTGACGAAGCTTCGTGAGACTGGGGAGTTGGTATTGCTTCAGAAATTCATTGAGTTGTATAGCGCTCATGACATCGACAACGACGGCGGCCTGCCACGAAGCTTGGCGTGGCAAATATATTCGCGCGAAACGATTTGCCCAATTGGGCCGTTCATTCTTTACGGCTTTGAGTCAAAAGATACAAAAGCGAGGGCTGTCGGCTCATTAGCGGCACTCAACGGGGAAGAAGATGCAGCTGGCAACAAAGGGGCTTGGGTCGTCCTTGCCCCCCTTGCGAATCTGGGGCTAATCCAGAAGGTCAGTTACATGGCTGAATCTGACGAGCATGACTCGGAACTCATTTATCCCGTCAATGATGAGACCAGTCAGGCTATTGGAGTAATTCACAACTGGTTGGAAGAAAGTGGAGGGGAGGGGTTCGCGCGTCAGATTGGATTTTACGACAGCATTGGGATCGCGCCTAAGCACATAGGTAAAGCGGCGATGGTTGGCTTGTTCCGAATGACGTATAGACCGAAAACCGGGAAGACGTCTCGCTGGTGGGCCCTGGAACGAGAGCAGACGGAGGCCATGGTGGCGAATGTCGAATCGATATGTAAGGCAAGAAGTAATGTTGTTGATATCAAGGCTTTTAAAGGTTTCTAAAGGGATCTCAAGGTTGATCAAATAGCCTAAGTGTTGATATCAAGGCATATCAAGTGGCGTAAGAGCAGCGGCACCGCACGTAGCAAAATCCGAGGTAACTTAAAGATATGAGCTCTATGATTATCATGTGGAAAGCGCTTAAGAAGCTTGAGGAGCAACGGCCAGTAATCCGTGACCCGGGCCCGAAGTACCGCAGGCTACCTGGTGGTTGTGTGCTGATCTCCTTTCCGCAAAAGCGCAAAGACCGCTGAGCGTGAGCTGCCGGCGAAGGCCAGGCATAGCGGATCAGCTTTATCTAAAGGTGGGTCAATACATGACTCAGCCTTCAGCCATGAATGCAGCTCCTTGCAAAGTAAGAAGGCACCACCCTGTTTCGGGGTAGTGCCCTTGATGCTGCGAAGGGTTCGTTGCTTATCAGCCCTACTCCAACACCACCGCGCGGTATTGCTGATCGCCGCCCAGGTCATCTGAGCCGAACAGAGCCTGATTGACGGCCTTCCTACTCTCAAGCAGAAGGTCATGCTCATCATGAGTGCCAATGTCCGCCGCAACCCACTCAGGGAGCTCCTTACGCCGCCGCATCTCGCTCAGGTGCGTCCACCACCTGGTAGCGTAACGCCGCTCTGCCAGAATGAGCTCAACCACTAGAGTTCGTTGCTTCTCGGTGAAGAGGGGCAGATGTAAGGCGCTAGAGTCGCCCACCTCAGTGCCTACCGAGCACTCCCCTTCAAATTCGGACTTATCTTGGTCTTTCAGGGCGTTACTGATATTTTGATAAAATTGCATGACGTTCACCTTCGAAGTTGCGTCGTGTGATAGCCAGGCCGCTGTTGACGCAGCGGCTTGGCACCTCTTCTAAGATGGCCCAAGTCTGGACCATTGAGCCGATCAGCTAAATTCTCAGCCGATCAATCGGCGAAACATTCCGCTGGTTACTGCTTACCCTTCTCGCTGATCCAGCCTGCCGCCCAGCTCAAGGGATCTTTCGACTCCATCGGGTTGAGTGGCTTTCCGTCGCGTGCTGCCTGCTTACCCTCCTGCTCCGTCTCTGTGTGAATCCACACCGTGGTGTGCTTGTACCCTTCAGCGATCCTGCGCGCTTTGAGATCCCTCTGCCGCTCATTGCTGCTCTTGGGTGTCGTCTTGCGGTCTTCGCTCATCTGGTGCCTCGTTTGTACTAACGTGGATAGCATACTCGCATGAAGTTAGTACTAACGCAATAATCGAATGGAAAATTTCCACTGCCTCAAATTTCGGGGATCTTCCCGGCAGATTGTTTAAGGGCGTGGCTTGATTGCGAATGCCAAGGTCGGAGGCTCGGGCTAATATCGGCGTTGGGGATAGGCCCCTACTGGAAAAGGAAGTCTAAATGACGAAGCTGTTCGTAAAGCGATTCTCTGAACTCGCGGAACAATTGGAGGCAGTCGATGCAGCCAAGAGAAGCTCGGCCAGCCCGGTTACAGGGGCGGTTTCATTTTACATCGACCAAAACGCTCTGCTTAACTGGAAAGTCAAAGCTAAAACGCTTCTTATCAATACGTGTGGGGAATCCTCACACCACCTGACCAGTTTCATCGCGGCCGAGCGAGCAACCGGCTTCTCAACCAACTACGACATTCTGAAACAGCTGAGGGCCGTATTTCTTGCTGCGAAGGAAGATTTCGAAGGGGGGTATCTAAATTCCATTAGAAACCTGGTGCAAGCCGAAGTATTCACGAGCGAGCTAGAACAGGCCGAGCAATTACTATCCTCGGGCTATGCCTCCGCTGCTGCTGTCATTGCCGGTGTGGTGCTCGAGACAACAGTGCGCAACCTTTGCAGTGACCGAGACATAGTTCACGGAAAGCTCGACAAGATGAACGCCGATCTGGCAAAAGCTGGCGCTTACAATTCAATCCAGCAGAAGCGCATAACTGCACTTGCAGGAATCCGCAATGCTGCGGCTCACGGCAATAAAGATGAATTCAATCCTGCGGACGTCAGAGGGATGATTGATGACGTCGAGCGATTCCTCGCTACGACCCTGCAGTGATCAAACACTACTAGAGGTGCGTTCAAAACGGAGCGCATTGGACATCTCTCCAATACACTTATTTTTGAGTTCATCCCCCCTCACCAGGTAAAAGCCCTGATGTATTGCGGCTTATACCTCAAAAGAAAAAACTGGGACAGAACATCGAACTCAGCCTCGGAGTCGGAATGTAGGACGATCCACCACTCAAAACTCGTTGTCGATCCAGAGCGCTGGATATGTAATAAATTTTAACAATCAAAAGCTTGCCCACGCTATTGCCAGCATTGAGGATGGATTGAGGCACATCGCCATCATGGAAGAAGGTTGCATCATGTCTTATGACTTTGAAATTATCTGCTTGGCAAACTCGCGAAAACACAGTGGCCGTTGCATCGCTGGGAAAATTATAAACGGTGAACGTCAAGGAGAATGGATTCGTCCTGTTGGAACCAGCGTGAGCAGGGAGATTACTGAGCGAGACCGTGGTTACGACGACGGAACCACCGCCCAGCACCTGGATCTCATCGACATAACCTTTACTGCACCACAAGCACCTTCATTTCAGAGCGAAAATCATGTCATCGACGACGGCACCTACTGGGACAAGACCGGTCAGGGAGCCATCACAGATCTCGCTGGGCTTGTTGATGCACCACCAACTCTTTGGGAAAATGGCCACAGTAGCTTTTCAGGAACAAATGACCGTGTTCCGGAAAATCTTCTGACTGCGCCGCGCCAAACGCTATTCCTGATTGCGCCGAACAACGTTAGTATCAAGGTCTCTGCTGAGGGGGCGGCGTTTGGCGATTCTAAGCGTAGTGTTAGAGCTACATTCACCTACAATCGTCAAATTTACTCACTTAAAGTTACTGACCCTGCTGTTGAGCAGCATTACAAAGGTCTAGGTAATGGAGTGTATAGCCCTGCTGAAATAAGCTATTTCACCGTGAGCCTTGGAGAGACATGGGACGGATATGCTTATAAATTGATCGCTGCAGTATTTTAGGAGGATGCATGAAGATATATACAATTGGCTTCACTGAAAAAAAAGCTGAAAAATTCTTTTCGCTGATTAAAATTTCAGGAGCCAAGCGAGTTGTCGACGTGCGACTAAATAATATATCTCAGCTTTCCGGTTTTGCAAAAAAAGACGATCTCAAGTTTTTCTTGAAAGAACTGTGCGATGTTGATTATGTGCATTTGCCAGAGTTGGCACCCACAAAAGAAATATTGGCGCCATATCAAAAGAAGGAAATTTCTTGGCTTCAATATGAAGAAAAATTTCTAAACTTAATGTCAAAACGAAATGTAGAGAAATATGTTAAGCCAGAGATTGTAGATGAAGGGTGCTTACTATGCAGCGAGCATCTCCCGCATCAGTGCCACAGGCGGCTGGTAGCCGAGTACTTGAAGTCGGCGTGGAATGAGCCCGATGCGTTGGTAAAAGACCTACTATGAGCGCGGATGCAAAAGTCTTAATTGCTTACCCTGGCGACTTTCTTTCTTACTCAAAATTCGAGAGGAAAGTCGCTAAGCTTATTAGTGCTCTTCAAAAGATAGAGATTGTTTACCTGGTAGATGAAAATAGCTTCATTAAGGATTTTGCAGAATCAAAAAACTTGAAAGCTACGGCCTATACATCATCTGCAGATGTACTCAAAAATACAACTCACGCAATACTTTTTCAAGATGAAGAAAGGAACTGTTTCTTTAGTTTGTTTAATGAGCTTTTAGATAAAAATATCCCTATCCGGAAGGTTCATCTAAAAATAACAAAAGTATCTAATAAAGACTTAGGTGATAGTTACGATGTCTATATTGGGAGGGGGACGCTTTGGGGGAATCCATACCAAATGGGCAAAGAAGGTACTCGTGACGAAGTGATTGCAAAATTTGCCTATGATTTTGAAAAAGGCTTTTTGAAGCACCCTGAAAACTTCCAAGAAAATATTAACAAGCTCAGAGGCAAGACGTTAGGCTGTCACTGCAAGCCAGCGCCGTGCCATGGAGACGTTATTGCGAAATATCTTAACTCGCAAGATGACGGTGAATAGCATTCCGTTCCCCCTCTAGCTAATGCCTACTTCTACCTCGTTGCTGCTCCTCCCTTGCACCTATAGCGGTTATCGGGCCGGCATATCGATCAAAAATCCCGCCCCAGCCCCGACTTAGCTTTAGCTCCCTGACCGCAGTTGGAAGGGAGCCTACACCCATACAGGTCAAGCTGACTCAGACTCGGGCTCACGAAATTTAAGATCGACTCCATCCCTCTTCGACCAAAGGGTATAGGTCAGAAGGGAGTTTTTCGGCTATGGTGGCAGTCTGCCCGCCTGATTGAATCTGTTCGAAAAAAACAATGGAGCTTTTTATATGGAAATACAGCTTGATCTGATTCCCCGTCGTGTAGATGGGGCCCTCATCCACCAGCGGACAGCTGATGGATACGTTAACGCCACTGCTATGTGTAATGCCTCGGCAAAGTCGTTTTATGATTACTCTCGGCTTAAAGTGACCAACGATTTTTTGGGAGAGCTTGCAAGGTCAACGGGGATTCCCGTTGACCAACTGGTGCTCACCGTGATGAATGGCCCAAATGAAGCTCGAGGCACTTGGGTACATCCAGATGTAGCGCTCAATTTAGGGCAGTGGTGCTCTCCACGCTTCGCTGTTGCGGTAGCCATTTGGGTAAGAGAATGGTTAGCGGATAAAGCGAAGCCGCAGAATCTGCCATATCATATGAAGAGATATATGGCTAACCGTGCGGCTGTTCCATATACCCATTTCTCGATGCTAAATGAGATGATTCTTGCGCTCATCGGTCCAATGGAGGATGCGGGGTATTCATTACCTGATCGGCTACTTCCGGACATTTCAGAAGGCAAAATGTTCTGCAAGTGGTTAAGGGATGTAAAGGGTATCGACACGGATGCTCTTGGAACCTATCGACACGAATTTGAAGACGGGCGTGTTGTCTTTCCTAAGCTTTACCCCAACGAAGTTCTGGGCGATTTTCGAGCGCACTTCCACCAAGTCTGGTTGCCTCAAAAGGCCAATAAGTACTTCGCTGAGCGTGATGTTACAGCCCTCCAGTACTTACCTAAGTTGCTTGGGAGGTAGTGAATTAATGAGAGTGTTAAGTTGTTAATATTTGTCAGGGTTTGAGCGGGTCGAATGAGGTTCTCAAGTCTTAGTTGTGCTTGCTTATTGTCTCTTATAACTGAGTACTTAAGTCGTCCATGTTTAGATAGGGGGCTCCGCTCTCCATACTTTGTGGGCGTTTAAGCTATGCAGATTAATAGAATCATGCCAAGCGCATCTTATGCGACACGTTAGTCTCAATGAGACGATTTGGTCTCACTGAGATTAGTGGAAACGCCCCGGAGTGAAGAAAACTACACACAATGTAGAAATCAACACGGTGCAGAATCCCTCAGATCTGAGGGATTCCCTGACTCCAGGCCAAACTACCAACTTTGGTAATTTCGATCATTGAGACAGACCAAATGAGCCGACTCGGACCGCTTGGTCTGCTTGACCACCGCTCCTCCTGACAGCAGGCTGGAGCAGGTGATGCGATGACAGCACCACCTTCGCTCAAATGTGATTCTTGTTCATCTTTTAACCATCCTGACCGAAGTGGGATTCTCTCACTCTGCCTGGGATGCGAACTGCCGAGGATTTCTCTGTGGTTCGCAAATCCCACCGATCAGGGGTATTTCACCAATGAGGGAAAATGCGAGCAAACTTGCTCATATCCACTACGCGCCACGTTTTCTCATCTCGCAAAACGTGGCGCGGAACCTGACATACCGAAATGGAATGTCAGCCCCTTCCGTTCCATCCTCAACCTGAGATCGCACTGAGCCGAAAACTCAGTCCTGTATCACTTTGACTGGCAATGACTTACTGAAACGAATCTGCTTGCGGAAAGCTCTCCGGGCCCAGTCTTTTTTTTCTATATCAATCTATATCTGTGTATTACTTTGAGTGCACCTAAAAAGCACTGGATAAATGATCAGATCATGCCTAATGTGAGTTTTTGAGCCACTCAAAACCCATTCGAGGCCGCATCTATGAACACAGCTAAGCCCGCCCGAGGACGCCAGCACAAACCAACTCGCTCCGAAGTTGCTGCCGCCTGGGGCCGCCTTCGCGAAGCCGCAGCCGACGGAAGCGTTCAAGCATCCGCCCTGCTGATTGCGCTCGCTGAAAACAAACCGGTCATAGCTATGGAATCGCCCACTGCATGACTGATCGTGATAAAGCCGGCAAATGGAAGCCGGGGCAGTCAGGTAATCCCGGTGGCCGCTCTGGCCAAACGCAAGAGCTGCGCGCCCGACTCGCTGAAGGTGCAGACGCCGTAACAAAGAAGGTTCTGACAGCGGCCAAGAATGGCGATATGCAGGCTTGCCGATTGATTCTTGAGCGCCTAGTGCCCCCGATCAAACCAACTGCCGAGACGGTGTGCTTCGACCTAGATGACACCGATCTGCCCAGCGCCGCCAAATCAATCCTTCGCGCAGTTGCAGCCGGCGAGCTACCGCCCGACCAGGGCAAGGCATTGATCGAAGGGCTAGGCGCTGTTGCCCGAGTCATCGAGGTTGCCGAGCTACAGAAGGCCGTCGAAGAACTCCGCGAACAGATGGAGGGAATACGGCAATGAGCATTAAGTGGATGCGGGCCGAGCTCAAGCGGATTGCAGAAAAGATCGGCGCCGAAGACGAAGAAACAGTGCTCGTTATGTTGACGGTGGTGGACTGCAGGGTTGACGCGGTTGACGAGGAGATGGACTACCCCAAGACCGTGGGCCATTCATTCAACTATCCCGTCCTGGGCGTGCAGACGGTGATGCACTTCCCACTGTGCACCATGAACATCAGCGACGTGGCCAATCTGGCAGAGGCGTTCATTCTCCACGTCCGCGCAATTGAAAGCCTCCGCCGTCCCGCTCCAGTAGGTGTGATGGATATGCGGCCATTCCCAAGTCCTGGTGCCTGGATCTTCCCGCCGCTGGCTGATGGGAAAAACATCAAAGAGCACGTCGCAGAACAGTACCAACTGATCATCGAGGCCCGCCATGAACATCCGTAACCAGGTGGCCAAGCTGTGTCAGCAATCCGGTCTCACTCAGTTCAATCGCGACGTGCGAGAGATCAGCGCCCTGATGGACGAGTTGCACGCAGCAGCCGGCGGTGGCACCCGAGAAAACGTTTCCCTACTCGAGATCCTGAGCGACGCCTCAGACCAAAACCGGCCGAACCATGGCCAGACAATCAAAAGGTAAACCAATGAAAATCGGCAAACGATCCGTCCTCAAAGTTGGCTTGGCCAACCTCCACTACTCCGAATACGAACACTCCCAGGTAGAGGCAAGAACATTCAACATTCAGCGACCCGATGGCACCAAAGGCACCTGGCAGGCCGGTGGCTTGCTGAAGTCTGTCCGCCATTTGCAGGGATTGTCCCTGGAGGCGTTCAAGGACCTCGGAGAAGAAATCCTCTCGATTCGCGAGAACAAGGACCTCAACGCCGCGGCTATTGAGCGCAAGGGCAAGGAGCAGATTGATGGAATCATCCCCGCCCTGATGCCTGCGATGGAGAAGGCGGCAAAAGATATGCTCACGTTGGCCCAAACAGTGGCCAGCGGCTTTGCAGCGGTCGCGCCCCGCGCTAGCTCGGACGTTGTTGGTTTCCTGGCTGATCAGGAGCTAAGAGCCATCGTGCGTGGCCTCAAGCCTGAAGAGCGCCAACGACTAGTCGCTGAAGCGCGCACAGGCAGTCACCCCGACGTTGTAGAGGCCGTGCTCAGGGCAAACCCAATGCTCTCCGGGCTATCGCCAGAGGCGGCTGACAGCCTTTCGCGAGCAGGCATTGCCGCGTCGCGCGCCGAAGACATTGAAGGGCTCAAGCAGATGCTAGCGATCTACGATGACGTGCTGGCCACAGCCTCCAATGCCGGTGTCGCACTGAGCGGCATGGTTGCCAATTCGAATGGGTACACCGGCCGGTTTGAGAAGTGGCGATCGGGCTGTGAGGGCTCCGAAGCGCTTCGCGAATGGCTGGCGAAAATGCCCACTCGCACCTCTGCAAAAGCGGCCCCTGATCAATCCGAAGCGGCCTAACTGACCATCCGTGCGCTACGCAAGTGTTGGTAGCGCCCATCAGCCGGCTAATCCTTTGAGTAAGAAGACATGACGTTTCAAGAGCGCTTTACCGAGGCGTGCAAAACGCAGAAATTCAAACCCTACGAACTGATCCAAGGGCCGGACGCCGGCTACACGGTGTGGGAGGTCCAGCACGTCAGTGGTGGCCAGCAGGTGACAGTCGACGGCCCCTTCTTCACCGAGGAAGAGGCCAGGGTTTCGGCCGATCTGCTGAGAGGGACATTCCGCGGCGCCCGGGCCAGCGAGACGATCTACAACCGAGTGTGGAACTACGACCCGCGCCAGGAGCAACTGACCTTCGATCAGGCGCATATGTCGCGCGCAGTTCTTGCCATTCGCCTTGGGCTTCCAGCCCCATCCACCAATCCATAGGAGGTCTCATGGCCGCTACAGCATTCGATAACTCCCCTATGACCACCATCAAACTCTACGGCCAGCTCCGGCAGTTCGGCAGGTCCTACGACCTTGCCGTGCGGACGCCGGCAGAAGCGTTGAAAGCACTGTGCGTGCAGATTCCCGGCTTGGAGCGTTTTATCTCAAATGCCAGGTCGCGCGGGTTGGTGTTCGCCGTTTTTCGAGGTAAGAAAAACATTGGGGAGAGCGAGCTCAACTACCAGGGCCAAGGCGACATCATCATCGCTCCCGTGATCGTCGGCAGTAAGCGGGCAGGCATCCTGCAAACAATCATAGGGGCTGTGCTGATCGTTTTGAGCCCGTTCACAAATGGTGCAACTCTCGCCCCAGGCATTGCCCTGGCCGCAGGTGGTGTGATTCAGATGCTAAGCCCGCAAGCGCAGGGACTGAAGTCCAGTTCTGCGCCAGAGAATACGCCGGGTTATGCTTTTGGAAGCGCAAAAAATACCGTGGCGTCGGGCCTACCTGTGCCACTTTGCATCGGCCATCGGCGATGGGGTGGCGCCATCATCAGCGCCGCGATTTATGCTGAAGATAAGATCTAAACACATTGGGAAAGAGCCATGATCAAGCAGACCTATGAATATTTTTGATCCAAAACTCGGAGCCCTGCCTCGATCACGCTCATCGCACTCTCAACACGCTCAATTGCCTCGTCCACACTTTCTCGTGTCTTAGCTGTCAGCTTTTCAGTAAGTACCTGGGCGTCCTTTAGCGGGAGTTTGTGAACCTCCACTGCTAACGCATCGAGCGCAGCTTGCATCTCTTCAGCGCGCTCCGCCCACTCCCACCCCTTTTTTTCAACGACTTTATCCAGAATTTGACAGTGCTCGATGAACTCTTTGAATTGCGTATTAATTGGATCTTGTTTTATAGCATCTATTACTATAGAGCCCCTCGTAGGAGGACAGTATCTACTCCAATTATCAGTTAACCGATCGATGCTTGCCTCAATTTTCCTGAATGCCACATTGGCATCCCACACCACCCCGTAAGCCTTGCTGTGATTAAGTTCCTGTTTCCAACTGGTTAGCCCTTTATAAGCCAAGGCTGCCACCACACCCGCGGCAAGGGCCTGAAATAATGCAGAAATCGAATTTATGAATGCAAAAGCGTCCTGCGTACTATTGGGCTTATCACTATTGAAGCCAGCCCAAAATACAGCACCACATACGACAAGAAGGGCAGCTAGCAGAGCGTAAAAGCCTGCAGCATAAGGATTTTTCATAACACTTGATCAGTATGTCGCCAGAGGGATGACGATAATAATGTGTTCGACCAATAAAAAGGTATGCCTATCCAGATACAGGCTAATTTTGCCTTTTCCGTGCTTTTCGCTTGATAAGTAACACCCATAGTGCAACAGTATTAGTAGAACGCCCTAACTGATACAGGCACCCATCATGTTCATCCGCGCATACCTCCGAGCATCCACCGAAGAGCAAGACGCCGGCCGCGCCCGCGCCTCGCTCGAGCAGTTCGCCAGCGACCATAACAAGGTCATCGCCAGCGTGTACCTGGAGAACGCTAGCGGCGCCACCGCAGACCGGCCGGAGCTGCTGCGCCTGCTGAAAGATGCGCGCAAGGGTGACGTGTTGCTGGTGGAGTCGATAGACCGTCTTTCCCGCCTCCCCGTGGAGGACTGGCAGAAGCTCAAGGCCGCTATCGACTCTAAGGGCCTGCGCATCGTCGCGCTTGACCTGCCGACCAGCCATCAGGGAATGCAGGACACCAAGGGCGACGAGTTCACCGGGCGGATGCTGGGGGCGATCAACTCAATGCTGGTGGAGATGATGGCTGCCATCGCCCGCAAGGATTACGAGCAGCGCCGCGACCGGCAGGCCCAGGGCATCGAAAAGGCAAAGGCCGCCGGCAAGTATCAAGGCCGCCCCGTCGACATTGACCTGCATAAGCGCGTGAGGGAGCTATTGAAGGCAGGGTTAGGCATTCGCGCCACAGCTCGGCACGCCGACTGCTCGACCACTACCGTGATGCGAATCAGGGAGTCACTCGGGGTCTAATTGGGTTTCTGCGATCTGCCCTGAAGCCCTGAGGTCCTCCCATGCCTTTTTAAATGAGTTGGTGGTGAATAGATCGGCGCGCTTCTCCAGAGCTTTCCATACCTCAGATCTGACCCATGGTTTGCCGCTTATGCGCTTAGGCAAGGTTTGAGGATCATGGCCAAGCCTTGCTATCTCAGCCAGGATTGCCGCCGCCTGAGCCCTCATTCGAGACACTGGCACTGCCGAGGCTTTCTGGTCGATCAAGGAGGGCGAGTCATCACTGATCTGATCCTGGCCTGCCTCAATTGCCCTTATCGCTTCGATTGGAATCAGAAGGTCAGACAGGCGTAGGCGCTCCTTCCACTTTCCTGAGCTTCCTGGCTCCAACCACATCAGCTGCCCGTCTTTCGCAACCGCCCTATAGGGGAATGGTATCTCTCCGTCCTGCTGCAGATCGGCAATCATGCGTGGAGGGAGCCGCAGGTAGCCAAACTGCTCGCATTTGCCTCGAAGAGTCTCACGAGTTTCAAGGGTCTCGGCGAGTTTGGCGAGCTTGCTCTCCGCCTCGGTGATTGACTCTCTCAGCCGCAGCACGTCGTCATTGTCCAAGGACGTGTAGATGTCGCACAGGCCAGCTGTATTGCGGCGAATAAGTGCTTCGCTGTTCGCGATCCAAGTACGCAGGTGCTCGGCCTCGCCTTGTTCTGTGGCTGCACCGTGCCCAGTCAGGAATAGCTGGGCCGGGGTGAATGCCAGGCCGCGAAATAGGAACATCAGTGGTAGCCGCTGGTGCAAGCCGTGCTCGATGATCTGGCGCTCTGAAACCTCCCAGCGGGCAGCCAGCTCGCTGATGCTTAAGAAATCCGACTGAATCATGCTCGCTTCCTTTCGGCCGACTGATCGGCGGATATCTTATCCAGGTGATCGGCGTACCACTGCATCATCACCCTGCGCTGAGGAAGGTACACCGCTTTATTGTACACCCCGGCAATTCCCTCCTTTGCATGAGAGAGCTGGGCCTCAATGTGATTCTCATCGAAGCCCTGTTCATTGAGTATGGTGCTCGCTATGTGACGAAAGCCGTGGCCTGTTTGCCGACCGGCATATCCTAGTCTGCGTAGCGCCATCAGAAAGACGGTGTTGCTACGTGGGATAGTCCTGTCTTTCCTGCCTGGAAATAGAAGAGGGTACGCACCTGTCAGCGTTCGTAACTCAGTGAGCGTTTCGATTGCCTGCCGAGAGAGAGGCACCACATGCTCGCGACGACGCTTCATTCGTTCGGCTGGAATCGTCCATAACTTTTTGAACAGATCGATTTCTGACCAGCGTGCTTCTCGAATCTCGCTCGGGCGCAATGCTAGTAAGGAAAGCAAGCGAAGGCCTAAGCGAACATCTTTTGCGTGAGGGTAGGAGTTAATCGCTCGAAGCAGCGCGGGAAGTTCCTCAATCGAAACGTGTGCGTAGTTTTCCGCACGGCGCGACTGCAGGAATTTGCTTAGACCTTCAAGGGGGTTATGGACGGCTCGCCCTGTTACGCGGGCCAGGTCATAGATCTCTTTGCAAAAGGCACGAACTCGGCCCATTTGTTCAATGATCCCCTTTTGCTCCATGCCGCGAAGAAACTCCATCCATTCTAGGGGCAATATTTCTGTGTACACGCGTTTGCCGAAAACAGGGAATACGTGGAGCTCCAGAGCGCCCAGTACTCGTCGGGACGTACCTGCTTCCCAGCTTGTGCGTCTGGCTTCGAACCACTCACGGCCTAGTGCTTCAAAAGTGTTGTTTGCTGCAGCCTGGTCTGCAACTTTGCGAGCTTGCTTGCTCACCAATGGGTTTTTGCCGGTAGAGGCGTCTTCCCGCAGTTGAGCTGCTTTCTGTCTCGCCAAAGAGCCACTGATTTCCGGGTAGCCGCCGAGACCCAGCCAAGACCATTTCCCGTCTGGCTTTTTGTAGCGCAGCTCCCACGATTTTTGCCCGTTAGGTTTTACCCGGAAGTACAGGCCATTCCCGTCCTGCTCCCGATACGTAACTTGCTCAGGCTCCAGGCCTGCAAGCGTGGTGTCTGCTAAGGGGCGACGTTTGATTTCAGTGCGCTTCACTTCCTGTATGCCTCCAGTTATAGGAATCTCAAAGCATACACGTGGGCATACACGGCGTGAAGTAATAGGGGTAGACAGGGGTGAATAGCCAGAAACAAGAAAGCCCGCACAAGGCGGGCTTCTTGGGGTGTTTCGTAGACTGTCTGAGACAACCAGAAACTAGTATGTGGTGCACCCGGCGGGATTCGAACCCACGACCCCTGCCTTCGGAGGGCAGTACTCTATCCAGCTGAGCTACGGATGCTTGTGCGGGCGACATCATACCCATGTCGACCTTGGGCGTCCATGCTGGTCTTTGAGCCTTCAAGCGTAGGAATCTGCCGCATAAGGCCCTAAGTCGGGAGGCACCGATCATTGCAGTGAAACCTGGCAGAAATACGCTGATCAGAAAAACCGGATAAATGCGCCGTTTTCGTTCTTTTTTTCGAACAGACTATTGCCCTGTACCCCCATTGATCCTAGGATTCGTTTGAGATTTCAAACGCTCTGTCTCCCGTGCGCTCTTTCACTTCATCCGCGCGCAGAGGCTGATTTCCCTGACGGCAGCCCACAAGGCGCCTTTCAACAACTCTAATTCGCTCCGCGTGCGCGCGGTGCTGTTAAGGAAAGCCGACATGCAGCTCAAAGATTCCCAGTTGTTCCGCCAACAAGCCTTTATCGATGGCGCTTGGGTCGATGCGGACAATGGTCAGACCATCAAGGTCAACAACCCTGCCACCGGTGAGATTCTCGGCACCGTGCCGAAGATGGGGGCCGCTGAAACCCGCCGTGCCATCGAAGCTGCCGATAAGGCGCTGCCGGCCTGGCGGGCACTGACCGCCAAGGAGCGAGCCAATAAGCTGCGCCGTTGGTTTGAGCTGCTGATCGAAAACCAGGAAGACCTCGGTCGCCTGATGACTCTCGAGCAAGGCAAACCGCTGGCCGAAGCCAAGGGCGAGATCGTCTATGCCGCGTCCTTCATCGAGTGGTTCGCCGAAGAAGCCAAGCGCATCTACGGTGACGTGATTCCTGGCCACCAGCCGGACAAGCGCCTGATCGTGATCAAGCAGCCGATCGGTGTGACCGCTGCGATCACCCCGTGGAACTTCCCGGCCGCGATGATCACCCGTAAAGCTGGCCCAGCCCTGGCCGCCGGGTGCACCATGGTGATCAAGCCGGCTTCTCAAACCCCGTTCTCTGCCCTGGCCCTGGTTGAGCTGGCACACCGTGCTGGCATCCCGAAAGGCGTGCTGAGTGTGGTGACCGGCAGCGCCGGCGACATCGGTGGCGAGCTGACCAGCAACCCGATCGTGCGCAAATTGTCCTTCACCGGCTCGACCGAAATCGGTCGCCAGCTCATGGCCGAATGCGCCAAGGACATCAAGAAAGTCTCCCTGGAACTGGGCGGCAACGCGCCGTTCATCGTGTTCGACGACGCCGACCTGGATAAGGCCGTCGAAGGCGCGATCATCTCCAAGTACCGTAATAACGGCCAGACCTGCGTCTGTGCCAACCGCCTGTACATCCAGGATTCGGTGTACGACGCGTTCGCGGAAAAACTCAAAGTGGCGGTGGCCAAGTTGAAGATCGGCAACGGTCTGGAAGAAGGCACCACCACGGGCCCGCTGATCGACGAAAAAGCTGTGGCCAAGGTCCAGGAACACATCGCCGATGCCCTGAGCAAAGGCGCCAAGCTGTTGGCCGGTGGCAAGGTGATGGAAGGCAACTTCTTCGAGCCGACTATCCTGGTCGACGTGCCGAAAAACGCCGCCGTCGCGAAGGAAGAAACCTTCGGCCCATTGGCGCCGCTGTTCCGTTTCAAAGATGAAGCTGAAGTGATCGCGATGTCCAACGACACCGAGTTCGGCCTGGCTTCCTACTTCTATGCCCGCGACCTGGGCCGTGTGTTCCGCGTGGCTGAAGCCTTGGAATACGGCATGGTCGGCGTCAACACCGGGTTGATCTCCAACGAAGTCGCGCCGTTCGGCGGCATCAAGGCCTCGGGCCTGGGCCGTGAAGGTTCCAAGTACGGGATCGAGGATTACCTGGAAATCAAATACCTCTGCCTGGGCATCTAACCCGCCCGGCAAGGCATTGCCGTAAACGCAGAGGGCACGAGAGCGCTGACCCTTTGCGTGTTTCACACCGTTATTCGTAGTGGCCGGGAAAGCTGTGGCAGTCGATCATCGCATGCTGCCGTAGTTGCCTCCCCGCCACGTATTCCTTGGACGACGCCACCCGATGAGTGGCGAATGAGGACTTTATGAGCAAGACCAACGCATCCCTGATGAAACGCCGCGAAGCCGCTGTACCCCGCGGTGTTGGCCAGATTCACCCGATCTTCGCTGAATCCGCGAAGAATGCCACCGTGACCGACGTTGAAGGTCGCGAGTTCATCGACTTCGCCGGCGGTATCGCCGTGCTGAACACCGGCCACGTGCACCCGAAAATCATTGCCGCCGTGACCGAGCAACTGAACAAGCTGACCCACACCTGCTTCCAGGTACTGGCCTATGAGCCTTACGTGGAATTGTGCGAAAAAATCAACGCCAAGGTCCCAGGTGATTTCGCCAAGAAAACCCTGCTGGTCACCACCGGTTCCGAAGCCGTCGAAAACGCCGTGAAAATCGCCCGTGCCGCTACTGGCCGTGCCGGCGTGATCGCCTTCACCGGTGCCTACCACGGCCGCACCATGATGACACTGGGCCTTACCGGCAAAGTCGTGCCGTACTCGGCTGGCATGGGTCTGATGCCGGGTGGCGTATTCCGCGCGCTGTTCCCGAACGAATTGCACGGTGTCAGCGACGATGACGCCATCGCAAGCATCGAACGCATCTTCAAAAACGATGCCGAGCCGCGTGATATCGCTGCCATCATCATCGAGCCGGTACAGGGCGAAGGCGGCTTCTACGTCGCGCCAAAATCCTTCATGAAGCGCCTGCGCGAGCTGTGCGACAAGCACGGCATCCTGCTGATCGCCGACGAAGTGCAAACCGGTGCCGGCCGTACCGGTACGTTCTTCGCCATGGAACAGATGGGCGTTGCCGCCGACCTGACCACCTTCGCCAAATCCATCGCTGGTGGCTTCCCGCTGGCCGGTGTGTGCGGCAAAGCCGAATACATGGACGCCATTGCACCCGGCGGCCTCGGCGGAACCTATGCCGGTAGCCCGATTGCTTGCGCCGCTGCGCTGGCGGTGATGGAAGTATTCGAAGAAGAGCACCTGCTGGACCGCTGCAAAGCTGTCGGTGAGCGCCTGGTGACTGGCCTCAAAGCTATCCAGGCTAAATACCCGGTGATCGGCGAAGTGCGTGCATTGGGCGCGATGATCGCGGTCGAACTGTTTGAAGATGGCGACAGCCACAAGCCGAACGCCGCTGCCGTTGCCTCCGTGGTGGCCAAGGCGCGTGACAAGGGTCTGATCCTGCTGTCCTGCGGCACCTACGGCAACGTGTTGCGCGTACTGGTCCCGCTGACTTCGCCGGACGAGCAGTTGGACAAGGGCCTGGCGATCATCGAAGAATGCTTCTCCGAGCTGTAAGCGGAGGCTGAGCTGATTGACACAAAAAACCCGCTTCGGCGGGTTTTTTTATGCCGATCACTGCGCATTCAGGCCTTGTTCATTGTACGTAGGCGCCTGCATTGTCTAAGGTTCCAGCATTGCCGAGGGAGCGTGCAGGATGATTGCTGTTGATTTACCCGCTGTACCGCGCGTACTGATTGCCGAAGCAGACCCCTGGTCGCGGGACCTGCTCAAGCAAGTGCTGTTGAATGTGCGCTGCGATGCGCGGCTGGATGTGTGTGCCGACGGGCAACAAGCGGCCACGCTGTTGCGCGAAAAGCCCTACGACCTGATCCTGGCGGATTGGGAGCTGCCCGGCATCGATGGGCTGAGTCTGTTGCGCAACGTGCGCCAGAAACGCCGCTCACCCGCGCTGCCGTTCATTCTGCTGAGCAGTCGCAACGACAGCGCAAGCGTCCGCGAAGTCTTGCCTTTGGCGCCCACGGCGTATTTGACCAAACCCCTGAACATGGAAGGCCTGACGCAGCGTCTGCAAGACCTGCTGCTGAATGAAGGCGAAACGGTGTACTGCGAGATTCCGCCGCTGGCGCCCGGCATGACTTTGCCGGTATTCCTCGAGCGTCGCCGCGAGGCGTCCGATGGTGCGCCGTTGCGGGTCGACGTGAGAGCCGCGGTGCAACGCAGCCTCGGGCCGGATGGCCTGGACCTTAAGCAACTCGAAGACCGGGTGCGTATGGACCCACAAATTACCGCCGTGCTGATCGCCGCCGCCAACAGCGCCGGCCATCACGGCACGCCCGTGCAAACCCTGCCCGCAGCCCTGCACACGCTGGCGCCCGGGCACAGCATGAATCTTATCCTCGGCCTGGCGCTCAAGCACAACGTGGTGTTGGGGGATTCGGCCCTGGTCGCCTATGCCGAGCGTCACTGGCAGTTGTCCCAGGACACCGCCGACTATGCCCGGCGTCTGGCACACCTGTTGGCGCTGGACCATGAGCGTTGCTACAGCGCCGGTATCCTCCATCGGCTGGGTGACTTGGCGTTGTTACGCTGCCTGGAAGACTGGCGCCAGGGCGGTGGTGCATTGGATGACGAAGCGATTGGCGAGTCGCTCCACACGTTTGGCGCTGCCTACGGTTCGGCACTGCGCGCACGTTGGCGTTTGCCGCTTGAGCTGCGTCAGTTGATCGCGGCGATTTATTCGTTGGAGGGTGGGGTCTATGCCCGGGATGCGCTGGTGATGAACCTGGCGGCGCAGATGGCGCGTTTGACCGAGCACGAAGGGCTGGAAGCACTGGCTGCGGGCAAGACAGCGCGACTGCTCAAGGTGGGCTTGCCGGAGCTGACCCGAATACGCAAATCCTAAAAGGCGCTGCGGTCGAAATGTGGGAGGGGGCAAGCCCCCTCCCACATTTGATCAGTCGACCACTAGCCGGCGATGACGCGGTTTTTGCCGAGGCGCTTGGCCTCGTACATGGCCGCATCGGCGCGGGCGAACAGGCTGTCCAGGGTCGAGTCTGACTCGCTGAGGTTGGCCAGGCCCTGGCTGATGGTCACGCTGAAGGCCTGGCCTTCATAGCTGAAACTCAGCGCCTGAATCTCTTTGCCCAGTCGTTCAGCGACCTGCAGCGCCATCTCCGGTGCGCAGCCGGGGAGGACAGCGGCGAACTCTTCGCCCCCAATGCGCCCGAACAGGTCGCCACGGCGCAGTACCCCGCGACCGCTCTCGGCGATACGCCGCAACACCTGATCGCCTTCCAGGTGACCGTAGGTGTCGTTGACGTCCTTGAAGTCATCGATGTCCAGTAGAAGGAAGGCCAGCGGCGCACCTTGGGCACAGGCAGTGTCGAAGGCCTGGTTGGCGCATTCGAAGAAGTGTCGGCGGTTGCTGCTCTGGGTCAGCACGTCGGTGGTGGCGAGACGGTGCAGTTCCAGCTCAAGTTGTTTCTTTTCGGTGATGTCTTCGGCCATGCCGACCACGATCACCGGTTCGCCGGGCTCAACCTGTTGATTGATATAACACTTGTCGCTCAGCCAGCGGATCTGCCCGTTGGCCGTGATGATGCGGTACTCCCGGTCTTCAACCGCGCCCTGCTCCAGCACGCGGGCCAGGCTGTGTTCGGCGTAGTCGAGGTCCTCGGGGTGAATGCTGTTGCGCCACTCCCGATGGTCGGCCAGCAGCAGGCTGGCGGAGCGACCGAACACCCGCTCGTAAGCCGGGCTCACGTATAGCACGCGACGGGTTTCCCAATCGATGGCCCACAGCACGGCATTCACGCTGACCAGCATCGAGCTCAGCAGCTGCTCACGCTCGCTCAATCGCTCGACTTCACCCTGGGCATGCACCAGCGCCAGCAGGGTCGCCGCCGCAGCTGGGCGGGGATGCTCAGCTGTGGGCGCGTCGACTAAGGAGGACTTTTCGTGAACCATCGGCACAACTCTCTCTGGGCGCGCCGCAAACTGGAGCAGCGGTCACTACAAGGGGCCACCATGATGGCGAAGTGTTCATTGAGAGAGGCGAATTGCAGTGAAGTTCCGTCAATAGGATCGATTGACGGTGTCCGAGAAATGGCGCCAAAAAGCTGATGGGCGGGAGGGAAGGCCCTCCCGCCTTGTTGTCATATGGATGCAGGGCGCAGCGAATAGGTCTTCAATTGGTGGGCAAAATCCCGCAGGGACTGGATGCCGCTGGCCTCGGCCTCGTGTACCCATTCCTTGATGGCGGCGAGCATATCGTGGCCATTGGAGCTGGTCTTGAGCCAGATCTGTTGCAGCGCCAGGCGCTTTTCATAGATCACTTTAAGGGCCTGGCTATGCTCCAGCATGCTCTGGATACGCAGGTGGTGGCGGTCGTCCAGCAAGCTGGTTTCCCGCGACAATAGGCGCTTGGCGCGGTGGAATTGGTGACGAACGGAGTGATCGACCTTTTCCAGTTCCTGCTTGACCAGCGGTCCGATTACCAACTTGCGGTACTGGGCCATGATCTGGAAGCGGTTGTTGAGGATCGCCATGGCGGTGTCCATGTCCAGGTGGCCCTTGCCTTCCACGCGGTGGGCGATGGGCGCAACGCGCTGCACCTTGGCCAGGCGCAGGAAGCTGAATACCTTGATCCACGCCCAACCCAGGTCGAACTCCCATTTCTTCACGGACAGCTTGGCGGAGTTGGGGTAGGTGTGGTGGTTGTTATGCAGCTCTTCGCCCCCGACGATGATGCCCCACGGCACCAGGTTGGTCGCCGCATCACGGCATTCGAAGTTGCGATAGCCCACGGCATGGCCCAGGCCATTGATCACACCGGCGGCCCAGAACGGGATCCACATCATCTGGATCGCCCAGATCGTGATGCCGATGGTGCCGAACAACAGCAGGTCGATCACGCCCATGATCGCCACGCCGAGTAGCGGGTAGGGGGTGTAGAGCTTGCGTTCGATCCAGTCATCCGGGCAGTTCTTGCCGTAGATACGCAGGGTCTCCGGGTTTTCGGCCTCGGCGCGGTAGAGCTCGGCACCGGTGCGCAGCACGGTGGACAGGCCCTTGATGACCGGGCTGTGCGGGTCGTCGACGGTTTCGCACTTGGCGTGGTGCTTGCGGTGGATGGCCGTCCACTCGCGGGTGTTCTGCGCCGTGGTCAGCCACAGCCAGAAGCGGAAGAAGTGTTTCAGGCCTGCATTGAGCTCCAGGGAGCGATGGGCTGAATAGCGGTGCAGATAGACCGTGACCGCAATGATGGTCACGTGGGTCATCAACAGAGTGACTGCCACCAATTGCCAGGCTGACAAGTCAAGAAAACCGTTGTACCACATAGGCTGTATGGCCCTCAGATAAAGAAAAAAACAGCTCACGCATTATCACTAAGCCTACAGAGAAAACCAGCCGCCCTTTCAGATAGGAGTGACTGGATGTTTCTTATTCTATAATCCGCAGCCTTTGTGGGGCGATTATGTTTTTTTGGTAAGGATTACTGACCATATGCTGTTTTCATACCGAGGTGCCCGGTGGGCGGGGCTGGTATATCTGCTGGTTTCGATTGCGTGGATAAGCCTGACTGAGCGGTTATTGATCGAGTTTCTCGATAACCCGAGTGCGTTGAATCACTGGCTGCAGGTGCGTGGCTATGTGTGGGTGGCACTCAGTGCCTTGGTGATTTACTTGATCTGCGCCCGGTTTGCCCGTGCCAACCAGCAGCAGCAACCCCTGAAGGAAAACCGTGAACGCCTGCGCCAGGCCGCGGCCGTGTTCGATTGTACCCGCGAAGGCGTGTTGGTCACTGACGCTCAGGGGCTGATCGTGCACGTCAATCGGGCCTTTATGGAAATCACCGGTTACAGCCGTGAAGACGTCATGGGTCGCCAGCCCAGCCTGTTCAAGTCCGGTCGCCATTCGTCGAATTTCTACCAGCAGATGTTCCAGAGCCTGGAGCGCTGCGGCGAATGGAGCGGTGAAATCTGGAACCGACGCAAAAGCGGCGAGATTTATCCACAGTGGCAAACCATCCGTGTAATCCACGATGACCTGGGCCAGGTCAGCCACTACGTGGCGGTGTTTTCCGATATCAGCGCGATCAAGGATTCCGAGCACGAGTTGGCCCACCTCGCTCACCATGATCCGCTGACCGACCTGCCCAATCGCCTGCTGTTTACCGACCGCGCCCAGCAGGCGCTGGCGTCGGCGCAAGTCCACAAGCGCGGCTGCGCCCTGCTGTTGCTCGATCTGGACCACTTCAAGATCATCAACGACAGCCTGGGCCATAACGTCGGCGACCAGTTGCTCAAGCTGGTGGGTGAACGGCTCAAGGCACTGTTCGGCCCCGGCGTGACCCTGGCGCGCCTGGGTGGGGATGAGTTCGCCGTGCTGGCGGAAAGTTGTCCACAGGTGGCGCAAGCGGCCAGCTTGGCGCAACGCATGTTGGAGGCGATGAAACAACCGTTCCTCTTCGACGGCCATCAGCTGTTTATCAGCGCCAGTATTGGCATCAGCCTGTTCCCCAATGACGCGTTGAGCGCTGAACAACTGCTGCGCAACGCCGATTCCGCGCTGTTCAAGGCCAAGAGCACCGGCCGTGAGGGCTATGCGCTGTACACCGAAGAACTCACCGCCCACGCGCAAAACCGCGTGGAAATCGCCAGCGAGCTGCGCCGTGCCCTTGAGCAGAAAGAGCTGCGCGTCTACTACCAGCCGGTACACGACCTCAATGGTAGCCGCCTGATTGGCGTCGAAGCGCTGGTGCGCTGGCAGCACCCGGCGCGTGGCCTGGTGCCGCCTGGGGAATTTATCCCGATTGCCGAGCGCACCGGGCTGATTGCCGATATCGATGCCTGGGTGATGGACCAGGCTTGCCGGCAGATGTGCGATTGGTTGGCGCAGGGGGCGCCGTTGAGTTTTATCGCGATCAACGTGTCCAGCCGCCTGTTTGCCCGGCGCGAGCTGTATGAACAGGTTGCCCAAGTGCTGCACGACACCGGCCTGGACCCGGCTTTCCTCGAGCTGGAAGTCACCGAAAGCGCCGTGATGGACGACCCTGAGGTGGCCTTGGAGCAGCTGCACCGCTTGCGCGAGCTGGGCTTGCGCCTGGCCATCGATGATTTTGGTACCGGTTATTCGTCGCTGTTGCGCCTCAAGCGCCTGCCGGTGCAGAAGCTCAAGATCGACCAGGGCTTCGTCGCCGGCTTGCCGTGGGATGAGGATGACGCGGCGATCGTGCGCGTGGTGATCGCCCTGGCGAAAAGCATGGGCATGCAGGTGCATGCCGAGGGGATCGAGCAGGAGGAACAGGCGCGCTTCCTGCTCGACCAGCAGTGCGACATGGGGCAGGGGTATTGGTTTGGGAAACCGATGCCGGCGCAGGAAATCGATTGGTCACGGGCCCCCGTAATCAGGCCTTGAAATGCAGTCAAAATGTGGGAGGGGGCTTGCCCCGATAGCGGTGTGTCAGGTTAGAAATTCTTGACTGACCTACCGCCATCGGGGGCAAGCCCCCTCCCACATTTGAATCTGCTCAAGACTTTATTTTTGCGTTCTGGCACAGAACCCGCGCGCAACCCCGCGTCCCATCAGAAAATTCTTTCTGGTTATATAAACATTCTTAAATAGTATTTTTAAGAATATCCGCGCTTATCTACTATCGCCCTCACGCCGCAAGCAGTGCCGCCACTGCGAGGCACTATTCATTTCAGGAGCGAGACCATGAGCGCATCTCTACGTAGCGTCGACGGCCAGGACGAAGCAGCCATTTTGCGTGAGATCCAGAGCGCCCTGCGCGATCTGCGGTTTGGCGCGGTGGAAATCACGGTGCACAACGCCCAAGTGGTTCAGATTGAACGCAAAGAAAAATTCCGTTTGCAGAATCCGGGTAACAAACCGAGCTAAGCAAGAACGGCGATTCGCATGCTAGACCCGCATCTATAAGAAAAAGCCAACACCCCAGAATTTCAGGAGCTTCTATGTCGTCGATTCGCCGTTATGCCCTAGCCGCCCTGGCCAGCGCCGTGTTTGCAGGTTCCGCGGTTGCCAAGGACTACGAGTTGCTCAACGTCTCGTACGACCCTACCCGTGAGCTGTACCAGGACTACAACGCTGAGTTCACCACCTTCTGGAAACAGTCTCACCCGGGCGACAACGTCAAGATCCAGCAATCCCATGGCGGTTCGGGCAAACAAGGCCGTGCCGTGATCGACGGCCTGCGCGCCGACGTGGTCACCCTGGCCCTAGCCGGTGACATCGACGAAATCGCCAAGCTGGGCAAGACCCTGCCGGAAAACTGGCAGACCCGCCTGCCGGATGCGAGCACCCCGTACACCTCGACCATCGTGTTCCTGGTGCGCAAGGGCAACCCTAAAGGCATCAAGGATTGGGGCGACCTGATCAAAAAAGACGTGTCGGTGATCACCCCGAACCCGAAAACCTCCGGCGGCGCCCGCTGGAACTTCCTCGCCGCCTGGGCTTATGGCCTGAAAACCGGTGGCAGCGAAGCCAAGGCCCAGGAATACGTGAAAGAGCTGTTCAAGCATGTTCCTGTGCTGGACACCGGTGCTCGCGGTTCGACCATCACCTTCGTCAACAACGGTCAGGGTGACGTGTTGCTGGCTTGGGAGAACGAAGCGTTCCTGGCCCTGAAAGAAGACGGCGGCGCTGACAAGTTCGATATCGTCGTGCCTTCCCTGTCGATCCTCGCCGAGCCTCCGGTGGCCGTGGTCGACAAGAACGCCGAGAAAAAAGGCAACACCGAGATCGCCACTGAGTACCTGAAACACCTGTACAGCCCGGCTGGCCAGGAGATTGCGGCGAAGAACTTCTACCGCCCACGCGATGCAAAAGTGGCCGCCAAATACGCCCAGCAGTTCCCGAAACTGGACCTGGTGACTATCGACAAAGACTTCGGCGGCTGGAAAACTGCCCAACCGAAATTCTTTAACGACGGTGGCGTGTTCGACCAGATCTACACCGCGCAGTAAACCAAAGTACCTGTAGGAGCCCACTTTCTGTGGAGAGGCCCTTACTGTGGCGAGGGAGCTTGCTCCCGCTGGACTGCGAAGCAGCCCCAAAATCAGACAACCGAGTTGCACCAGGTGCAACGCGGATACCGGTTTGGGAGCGCTTCGCGCTCCAGCGGGAGCAAGCTCCCTCGCCACAATAAGTTACCTCTACATTTACGGCGCGCTCCTGCAGTGGTTTCTACCCTTTAACCAAGGACTCTTATGTCGCGTCGTATCTCCCCCGTCATACCCGGCTTCGGGCTGACGCTGGGCTACACCGTGGTGTACCTCAGCCTGATCGTACTCATCCCCCTCGCGGCGATGTTTGTACACGCCGCTCAACTTACCTGGGATCAGTTCTGGAACATCATCTCCGCACCGCGCGTGCTGGCGGCGTTGCAACTGAGCTTCAGCACGGCGCTGTACGCCGCGTTGATCAACGGCGTGATTGGCACACTGCTGGCCTGGGTGCTGGTGCGCTACACCTTCCCCGGTCGCAAGATCATCGATGCGATGATCGACCTGCCCTTCGCCCTGCCCACCGCCGTCGCCGGTATCGCCCTGACGGCGCTGTACACGCCTAACGGCCTGGTCGGCCAGTTCGCCGCGGACCTGGGCTTCAAGATCGCCTACACGCCGCTGGGCATCACCCTGGCGCTGACCTTCGTCACCCTGCCTTTCGTGGTGCGCACGGTGCAGCCGGTGTTGGCCGATATTCCCCGGGAAGTCGAAGAAGCCGCCGCCTGCCTGGGTGCCAAGCCGTTGCAGGTGTTCCGCTACATCCTGGTGCCTGCGTTGCTGCCAGCCTGGTTGACCGGTTTCGCCCTGGCGTTTGCCCGTGGCGTCGGTGAGTACGGTTCGGTGATCTTTATCGCCGGCAACATGCCGATGAAAACCGAGATCCTGCCGTTGCTGATCATGGTCAAGCTCGACCAATACGACTACCGCGGCGCCACCTCCATCGGCGTGCTGATGCTGGTGGTTTCCTTTGTCCTGCTGCTGCTGATCAACTTGTTGCAGCGGCGCATCGAACGTCCATAAGGAAGCGCGGAACATGTCCCAATCGTCTATTTCCGCCGCGTCCTCGGCCAACGCCGCCCGCCGTGGCAGTGCTGCGTCCCGACGCATCCTGATCGGCCTTGGCTGGCTGGTGTTCGCACTGTTCCTGCTGTTGCCGCTGTTGATCGTGGTGACCCAAGGCCTGAAAAACGGCCTCGGTGCGTTCTTCACCGCGATTCTCGAGCCGGACGCGCTGTCGGCACTGAAACTCACGGTGATCGCCGTGGTGATTTCGGTGCCGCTCAACCTGGTGTTCGGCGTCAGCGCCGCGTGGTGCGTGAGCAAGTACTCGTTCCGTGGCAAGAGCATCCTGGTGACGCTGATCGACCTGCCGTTCTCGGTGTCGCCGGTCATCGCCGGTTTGGTCTACGTGCTGATGTTCGGCGCCCAGGGCTTCTTTGGCCCTTGGCTGCAGGAGCACGATATCCAGATCGTGTTCGCCTTGCCTGGCATCGTGCTGGCGACCATCTTCGTCACCGTGCCCTTCGTGGCCCGTGAACTGATCCCGCTGATGCAGGAGCAGGGCACCCAGGAAGAAGAGGCCGCGCGCCTGCTCGGTGCCAATGGCTGGCAGATGTTCTGGCATGTCACCGTGCCGAACATCAAATGGGGCCTCATCTACGGCGTGGTGCTGTGTACCGCACGGGCGATGGGTGAGTTCGGCGCGGTGTCGGTGGTGTCCGGCCACATTCGCGGCGTGACCAACACCCTGCCGCTGCACGTCGAGATTCTCTACAACGAATACAACCACGTTGCCGCGTTTGCGGTGGCGAGTCTGCTGCTGATCCTGGCGCTCTTCATCCTGCTGCTCAAGCAGTGGAGCGAGAACCGTATTAACCGCCTGCGCGCCGGTGCGGCTGAGGAATAAGTCATGTCGATCGAAGTCCGTAATGTCAGCAAGAACTTCAACGCCTTCAAGGCCCTGAACAGCATCAATCTGGACATCCAGAGTGGCGAGCTGGTGGCCTTGCTCGGCCCGTCCGGCTGCGGCAAGACCACCTTGCTGCGCATCATCGCCGGTTTGGAAACCCCGGATGACGGCAGCATCGTGTTCCACGGTGAAGACGTGTCCGGCCACGACGTGCGTGATCGCAACGTCGGCTTCGTGTTCCAGCACTATGCGTTGTTCCGCCACATGACGGTGTTCGACAACGTGGCGTTCGGCCTGCGCATGAAACCGAAAAACCAGCGCCCGAATGAAAGCCAGATCGCGGTCAAAGTGCATGAGCTGCTGAACATGGTGCAACTGGACTGGCTGTCCGATCGCTACCCGGAGCAACTCTCCGGTGGCCAGCGCCAGCGTATCGCCCTGGCCCGTGCCCTGGCGGTGGAACCGAAAGTGTTGCTGCTGGACGAGCCCTTCGGCGCCCTCGATGCCAAGGTGCGTAAAGAACTGCGCCGCTGGCTGGCGCGCCTGCACGAAGACATCAACCTGACCTCGGTGTTCGTGACCCACGACCAGGAAGAGGCCATGGAAGTCGCCGACCGCATCGTGGTGATGAACAAGGGCGTGATCGAGCAGATCGGTTCACCGGGCGACGTCTACGAAAACCCGGCCAGCGATTTCGTCTATCACTTCCTGGGTGATTCGAACCGCCTGCACCTGGGTGAAGACCAGCACGTGCTGTTCCGTCCACATGAAGTGTCGCTGTCGCGTCATGAGCTGGAGGATCACCATGCCGCTGAAGTGCGGGATATTCGCCCGCTCGGCGCGACAACCCGTGTGACGTTGAAGGTGGAAGGCCAGAGCGAGCTGATCGAAGCTGAAGTGGTGAAGGACCACGACAGCCTGACCGGTTTGGCCCGTGGCGAGACCCTGTTCTTCAAGCCCAAGGTCTGGCAAAAAGCTTAAAAGCCCACCCAATATCCCATAGGGGAATGGGATCTGAATGTGAGAGGGGGCAAGCCCCCTCCCACATCAGACTTCGCTAGGCTTTAGATCACGACGAATTACCGGCCCCGACCGCTCTTCAATCTGCTGCTTGAGCCCCTGGCGCAACCCCAGCAGAAACGCCAACTCTGCCACCACAAACAACGGCCCCACAATCAGTCCCGACACGTCATCCACAAACGCGGGCTTGCGGCCTTCGTAATAGTGGCCGACAAACTGGATCACCCAGCCCACCACAAACATCCCCACGCCGCTGCTGAGCCACACCAGCGTGCTTTGCGCCGCCAGCACATGCCCGGCCCACACCGACAGGCCCATCAGCACCGTCATAAGCACACCCAGAGCCAGCTCCAGGCGCAGGTAAAACCACGCCGACAACAGCGCGACAATCACGGCGGGGGACATCCACAGGCTGCCCACGGCCCATTCGGGGCGCGACAGCAGCACGGCAACCGCCACCACAATCAACGGGATGCCGATAAAGTGGCTGGCGATATTGCGCGGGTCGCGATGGTAGGCGGCGTATTGACTGAGATGGTCGACGAGGCTTTTCATTGTTATTCCTCCTGTAGGATGTTTGATCATGCCCTGTCAGCCTGTGGCGAACTGTCAGCTGGGCGACAATCTTCGGAGTTCACATGGACGCAGACAAATGGCACGCCCGGTTGGGCTGTGGCCACTGGTTCCGTCATCTGCCTTCAGATTTGCAGCGTAGCTTGCTGGCAGCGGCCCGGCCACGCTCGCTGACGGCAGGACAGTTGCTGTTCAAGCGCGGTGATCCCCCGTGCGGTGTGTATGCAGTGCTGGAAGGTGGGGTGCGTATCAGTGCGGTGAATGCCCAGGGCAAGGAAGCGGTATTGAGCCTGGTTGAGACGCCTTACTGGTTCGGCGAAATCTGCCTGTTCGATGGCCTGCCGCGTACCCATGATGCCCTTGCCATGGGGCCATGCACATTACTGCAGGTGCCGCAGGCGGCAATGCTCGGCATCCTGGAGCGGCATCCGTCGTATTGGCGCGATGTAGCCCTGTTGATGAGCCACAAACTGCGCCTGTCATTGATCAATATCGAGCAGATGAGCCTGATGCCCGCGTCGGCGCGGCTGGCCCATCGGCTGCTGATGATCGCTGAAGGCTACGGGGAGATAGAACAGGCCCGCCGCGTGTTGCACCTGCCTCAGGAGGATCTTGCGGCGATGCTGGGCCTGTCGCGCCAGACCATTAACAGTCTGCTCAAGATGCTGGAGCAACAGGGCGTCATTGAGCTCAGTTACGGCGCGATTGAGATACTCGATTTCAATGGCCTGCGGCTGTCTGCGGGCCTATGAGCCGCGATATGTAGAGAACCCGTACGGGCTGAGTAGCAGCGGGATGTGGTAATGCTGGTCGGCCTGTTTGACTCGGAAAATGACCGGCACTTCTGGGAAAAAGGTCTCGCGGTTGGCCTTTTTGTAGTAGTCGCCCGTCTTGAACACCACACGGTACTCACCCGGCTTTATGCTGCGATTGGCGGGAAACAGTTCGCTAATGCGTCCCTGCTGGTTGGTGACGCCTTGGGACAGCGACTGCCATTGGTCGCCCACGTGCTCTTCCAGGGTGACGCTGACCCCGGCACTCGGCAGGCCATTTTCAAGGTTGAGCACATGCACGCTCAACGGATTGCCGTCGGCCAGTGCCAGGTTGCACAGGCCGCTCAGGCTGAGGGCGGCGAGGGTCATGTTTAGGGTTTTCATCGAGAAGTCCTTTTGACAGGGGGATTCAAGGGGTGGTTTTTAAGCCCAGTTGCTCGGCGGCTTGCAGGGCACAGGCTTCGTCCTGTGCCGCGCCGCCGGCACCTGCGATGCCAAGCGCGCCGACCAGTTCCGCCTCGGCAAACAGCGGCACGCCGCCGCCGAGCAACAGCAATTCGGGCAAGCTGTTAAGGTTGGCCGCTTCGGGATTGTTGCGAGCGCGCTCGGCAAACACGCGGGTCGGGGTCTTTGTCGACAGCGCGGTGTATGCCTTGCGTTGGCTGGCGAGGCTGTTGTGCGGGCCGACGCTATCGGCTCGCAGGGCCACCAGCAGGTTGCCGCCGCGGTCCAGCACGGTCAGTGCGGCGGTGCAGTGCGTCAGGCTGGCATCGGCCAGTTGGCGCGCAGTGCGCAAATCAAGGTCGGCATGACGCGGCAAGAGGGGCGCAGCCTGAGCGGCCGTGCAGGCGGCGAGGCTCAGGAACAAGGCAGTGCGATACATGGTGAAGGCTCCTTAAAACAGGCCATCACGTTAGCCAGCGGGCAGGGTCAGAAGCCGCACAATTTGATGACAATTTTGTAATCAAACTACGAGGTAACGCATGCAGGTGTTGTTAGTGGAAGATCAGCCCCAACTGGCGCAGCGCATGGCTCAAGGTCTGAGCGAGGCTGGCTTCACGGTAGAAGTCGCGGCGAATGGCATGGCGGCATTGCGCTTTGTTGAAAGTACCGAATACGACCTGGTGATCCTGGACGTAATGTTGCCGGGTCTGAATGCCTGGAAGCTGCAACAGGCCATTCGGCAGAAGGGGCAGACGCCGCTGCTGTTCCTGACCACGCCGGGCGGGATTGAAGATCGCCTGCGCGGGCTGGAATTGCATGAGGATGACTATTTGCTCAAGCCGTTTGAGGCCAAGGCGCTGGTGGCGCGGGTGAAGAAGGTGTTGCGGCGCGACCGCGGGCGGTGATTGATCAGGTATTTTTGCTGCCTGAGCCATCGCCATCGCGGACAAACCCCCTTCCACAGGGGAATGCATTTCAAATGTGGGAGGGGGCTTGCTCCCGATGAGGCCATCACCATCACCCCAAACCTACCTACCGCAATCCATCCCGAAACTGCCCCGGCGTCATCCCCGTCCAACGCTTGAACGCGCGGTTGAAGCTGCTGGTATCGGCAAACCCGAGTAAATGACTGATCTCGGCCAATGAGCAGTTCGGGTCGCGCAGGTGCAGCAATGCCAGGTTCTCCCGGCATTCATTGAGCAACGTATCAAACCGGCAGCCCTCATCCGCCAAGTGCCGCTGCAAGCTGCGCAGGCTCAGGTGCAAGGCCTGGGCGATGCGTTCGGCACTCGGCTCGCCATCCGGCAATTGCGCCTCGATGGCCGCGCGTACCTTGCGTTCCCAGGTCAACGGTTGCAGTTGGGCGAGGGTGCGCTTGAGCACGGTCTCATTATGTTCGGCCAGTTCCGGGTTGGCATCGTCCAGGTGGCTGTCGAAGTCATGGGCGGCGAATTCCAACGCGTCTTCCTCGGCACCAAAAAACACCGGTGCGCGAAATACCGTGTGCCAGGGGCTGGGGTCGGCAGGTTCAGGGCGCCGCAAGTGAACGGCCAAGGGGGCGTAGTCGCGGCCCAGGCGGTTACGGCAGGTGCGCACATAGATCGCCGCGAAGGCATCGATGGCTTCCAGCGCCGGTGCCGGACTGCCTGGGGGCTGCAGCAGGCGAAAGCGATAACGCTCGCCTTCGCGACTGAGCTCCAGCGTCAGCGCATCGCTGACCACCTGGTGATACCGCACGATGCGCTCGAACACCTCGCGCAGGCTGCCGCTGGCCACCAACGCATAGCCCAAGGCATGAAAGGTCGTGGGGCTGACAAACCGCGACACCCGCAAACCAATCGCCGGATCCCCGCTGGCCTGCACCGCCAGTTCCCACAAGCGCGTGGTGGCGGACAGCGGGTAGCGTGCATTGGGATCGTCCATCTGTTGTGGGTCGAGCCCGGCTTGCACGCACAGCGCGGCGCTGTCGAGGCCCAGGGCGTCGAGCTGCTTGCGCAGGGCGCGGGTCCAGCTGGCGAGGGAAGTGGGTTCAGTCATGGCGATTGGCGCTTGCGGTCAACAGGTTGGCGTGTGGGGCTAGCGTCCTGCAAGAAGCTCTGGTGCAGGATGTAACCATCAATAAATAAGAGGATGGGAGCATGGACGGTACTTCTGCAAGTCCCCAGCAGATGAACGCGCAACAGCGTTCGGCGCATATCCGTGAAGTGGTGCTGGCCGAGGGCGTGCGACTGCGCCGCCGGCACCCCTGGTTGCTGCATCAGGACGCGCTGGGCGCGGGCATCCTGGCGTTTGCGCTGGTCGGCATGGTGGGTTCGGCGGCGCTCTACATCACGGGGCACATGGCCTGGTGGGCGTGCCTGCTGCTCAATGCGTTCCTGGCCTCACTGACCCACGAGCTGGAACACGACCTGATCCACAGCATGTACTTTCGCAAACAGCGCGTGCCGCACAACCTGATGATGGGCCTGGTGTGGCTGGCGCGGCCGAGCACCATCAACCCGTGGGTGCGCCGGCACCTGCACCTCAACCATCACAAAGTCTCCGGTACCGAAACCGATATGGAAGAGCGCGCCATCACCAACGGCGAGCCGTGGGGTTTTGCGCGCTTGCTGATGGTCGGCGATAACGTCATGTCGGCGTTTATCCGCATCCTGAGGGCCAAAACCTGGAAGCACAAACGAGCGATCATCAAGCGCTCGCTGCTGGTGTACGCACCGCTGGCGCTGCTTCATTGGGGCGCGTGGTACATCTTCCTCGGCTTCCATGCCGCCAATGGTATTGCGGGTCTGATGGACACGCCGATTGAATGGTCGGCCGCTACCGTGCAGATGATGCACGTGATCGATATCGCCGCCGTGGTGATCATCGGGCCCAACGTGCTGCGCACCTTTTGCCTGCACTTCGTCAGCTCCAACATGCACTACTACGGCGATGTGGAACTGGGCAACGTGATCCAGCAGACCCAAGTGTTGAACCCCTGGTGGATGTGGCCGTTGCAGGCATTCTGCTTCAACTTCGGCAGCACCCACGGGATTCACCATTTTGTGGTGAAGGAGCCGTTCTACATCCGCCAGATGACGGCCAAGGTAGCGCATAAGGTCATGGCCGAGATGGGCGTGCGTTTCAATGATTTCGGCACGTTTGCGCGGGCCAATCGGCTTGAACCCATGGCGTCGCCCCAGGCCCGGCTCAATCCGGCTGAAACGGCGACGCGCTGAGCACCACGCCGGTTTCGTCGACGTACTGCTGCCAGTGGCCGATCAACCTGGCGAGCTTGTCCGGATGACTCAAGGCCAGGTCGTGGATTTCGCCGGGGTCCTGGCCCAGGTCATACAGCTGCCAGGTCGCCGGGCCCACGGGGCCGGGAATGTACACGGCTTTCCACTGGCCCTGGCGAATCGCGCGGCGGCCAAACAGTTCCCAGCCGGTTACGGTGTCGTCGTCGTGCACCTGGGCGGTCTCGCCGGAGAGGAAGCCCAGCCACGACTTGCCCCGCAGCGGCGCCACCGGCTTGCCACGCCATTGTTTGCCCGGATGACGCACGCCGGCCAGGTCGAGGATGGTCGGCGTGATGTCCATCACCGTGCCGAACCCATGGCTGATACGACCTTTGAGCGACAACTGCGGATAGTGCACCAGCGCCGGCACGCGAATCCCGCCCTCGGTGGTGAACGCCTTGAACAATCGCGACGGCGCCGTCGCCACCTGCGCCCATGACGGGCCATACCAGACGTAGGAGTTGGCGCGGCCGATATTGTCGAGGCTGTTGTCGTAATGCTGGTTGAGGTAGGTGAGCAACTGCGGCCCGAACTTGGGGAACGCCTCCAGCAGCGCACCTTCGGCGCCGTTGTCGGACATGAACACAATGAACGTATTGTCCAACTGCCCCTGCTGGCGCAGGTAATCCACCACTCGGCCGATGTTCCAGTCCATGCGCTCGACCATCGCCGCATACACCTCCATGGCCCGCGCCGACACCTGGCGCTGTTCGTCGCTCAAGGCGGCCCACTGGGTGTTCAGCTCGATCAACGGATGGGGCTCGACGTCGGCGTCGATCAGCCCCAATGCCTTGAGTTTTTCCAGGCGTTCCAGGCGCAGCACTTCGGGGCCGGCGTCGTAGCGGCCACGGTACTTTTCGACGATGTCCGCAGGCGCCTGCAACGGCCAGTGCGGGGCGGAAAACGGCAGGTAGGCGAAGAACGGCCGGGCCTGGTCGCGCTCCTTGAGGTAGTGCAGCAGCTTGTCGCCGAAGGCATCGGAGGAATAGAAGTCCTTGGGCAGTTGCTCCACGAACCGGTCGTCTTCGATGTACAGCGCCGGGGTGGATTTGAGCAGGCCCGGGGTGTGCTCGTCGTAGGTCGGCTCGAAGCCATAATGGTTGGCGGCGCCCGGCAACAACGAGAACGAACGCTCGAAACCGCGGGCGTGGGGCGCCAGTTCGGCGGTCAGGCCCAGGTGCCACTTGCCGCTCATCAATGTCTGGTAACCGGCCTCGCGCAGCAGCTCCGGCAGTGCCACCACCTTGTCATTCAAGTAGCCCTCGTAGCCGGGCTTGCCGATCAGCTCCGGGGTCAGTGCCTCGGCCATGGTGCCGATACCGGCAATATGGTGGTCGGTGCCGGTGAGCAGCATCGAGCGGGTAGGCGAGCACGTCGGGGCGGTGTGGAAGTCGGTCAGGCGCAGGCCGTTCAGGGCGAGTGCGTCCAGGTGCGGCGTGGAAATTTCCCCGCCAAACGCACCGAGGTCCGAGAAGCCCATGTCATCGGCCAGGATCACGAGAAAATTGGGACGTTGCGGCATCAAGGCACTCCTTTTTTCAGCAGGCAATAAAGGCCAATGGCAGATCGCGGATCTGTTCGCGCATCGGCGGCTGGTAGTGGCCATCGTTGGTCAATTCATGCAGCAGTTCTTCGCGCAGTTGATGGAATTCAAAACTGCTGCGCTGACGTGGATGTGGCAGGGCGACGTCCACCACCTGCTTGATCCGCCCCGGCCGAGGCTCCATCACCACCACGCGGTCGGCGAGGAAAATCGCTTCCTCCACATCGTGGGTCACCAATACCGTGGTGATTTTGGCGCGGGCGCGGATCGCCAGGAGTTCGTCCTGCATCTGCTGGCGAGTCAGGGCGTCGAGGGCGCCGAACGGTTCGTCCAGCAGCAGGATGCGCGGGCTGGCCACCAGGCCGCGGGCAATCGCCACCCGTTGCGCCATGCCGCCGGACAGCTGGTGCGGATAGGCGCGGGTGAAATCGGTGAGGCCGACCAGCTCGATAAAATCGCTGATGCGCCGATTGCGCTCAGCGTCGCTCAGTGGCTCGTTGACCAGGCCCAGGCCGATGTTTTCCGCCACGGTGAGCCAGGGGAACAGACGATGCTCCTGGAACACGATGCCGCGCTCGCCGCCAATGCCGCTCACGGCTTTACCGTCGACGCGGATCTCGCCGCGAAACTGCGTATCCAGCCCCACCAGCAAACGCAGCAGCGTGGATTTGCCGCAGCCGCTGGAGCCGACAATCGCGACGAATTCGCCTTCTGCAATCTCCAGGTTGAATTCGCGGATGGCTTCCAGCTCGAAGCCGTCGACGTCGAAGGTCTTGCCCACATGGTTGAAGCTGACGATAGGTGCGTTCATGCGTGTCTCCAGCGGGTGGCGCGGGTTTCGATGCGCTGGCCGATCAGGTTGAGGGCCGCGCCGGTAAGGCCGACCAGGAGCATGCCGCTCATGATCAGGTCCATGCGCAGCAGTTGTTGGGCGCCGATCATCAGGCTGCCGATACCGCCGTTGGACGGTATGAAATATTCCGCACCGATGGTGCCCAGCCAGGCGTAGATCAGGCTCAGGCGCAGGCCGGCGAAAATCCCGGCTGCGGCGCCTGGCAGTACCAGGCGTCGCAGCCGTTGGAACAGATTGAGGCGCAACACCTGCGCCGCTTCGTTGAGCTGTGGCGACAGATTCAGCACGCTGCGTTGAGTGGCGATAAACAACGGGAAGAAGGCGGCGAGGGCGATAAACACCCACTTGGCCAACTCACCCAGGCCAAACCAGGCAGTGAGCAATGGCACCCAGGCGAAAATCGCGATCTGGCGCAAGGCGCTCAGGGTCGGCCCGAGTACCCGCTCACTGCGCCGTGACAGTCCGAGCCACAGGCCCATGGCAAAGCCAACGCCGCCACCGAGCAGCAAGCCGCCCAGGCTTCGCCCCAGGCTGGTGCCCAGTGCACCGCTGAGGTTGCCATCCACGACCCCGGCGACGGTGGTGTGCAGCACCACCCAAGGGCTGACCAGAATGTTCGGGTCGACCCAGCCTTGTTGCGTCGCGACCTGCCACAGCGCCAGCAACAGCAGGGGCAGCACCCACGGTTGCAGGCGCTGCCAGCCTTGATAGCGCGGCCCGCGACGAATCTGCGCCGTGGCCGGATGGGGCCAGTGCACCCATTTGCGGTCCAGCCAGCCAATGCCACGGTCCATCACCACGCCGAATACGCCGATGACCACGATGCACACGAAGACGATATCGAGCATGAACAGCTGGCGCGCCCACACCATCAGGTAGCCGATGCCTTCGCTGGAGGCCAGCAACTCCACCGCCAGCAGCGAGGTCCAGCCGGCCGCCAGGGCCAGGCGCACGCCGGCCATAAAGGCGGGCAGCGCAGCAGGCAGGATCAGGCGCCGGATCAACAGGTGCGTGGGCAGGCGCAGCACGCGGGCGGCTTCACGCAACTGGGGCTGGGCGTCGCGCACGCCCACCAGGGTATGCAGGGTGACGGGCACCACGATCGCCTTCACCAGCACCACCAGTTTCAGGGTTTCGCCAATGCCGAAGAACACCATGAACAGTGGAATCCAGGCCAGGGTCGGTACCTGCGACAACGCGCTGAACGTCGGAAACACCAGGCGCTCGGCGCGCGCGCTGAAACCCAGCACCGCCCCCAGCAGCGCCCCGGCGCCAATGCCCGCCAGCAACCCCCAGGACAGGCGTTGCAGGCTGATCGCCAGGTGGCTCCACAGCTCGCCGCCGGCCAGTTCCACGGCGCTGCTCCACACCAGGGACGGTGGCGGCAGGATCTGCTCGCTCATCCAGTGATTGCGGCTGGCCAGCCACCACAGCGCAAACAGCGTCACCGGCAGCAACCATGGCAACAGCCGTTCACAGCGCAGCGGCCAACGTGGCGTGGCGCCGGGAGCCGCGAGCGGGAGGCTCAAAAGTGAGATTCGGGCCATGGAGGACCTCCGTTGTCGCCAGGGGCGTTATGTGATTTCGATCTTATAAAAACGTAATCAAGATGATTGAGGGATAAGAAAAACCATTTAAAGCCTCGCCCCGGCACGCATCCAATGCATTCGAAGAATATTTTCGATGCTATTCATGCATAGCCCTCTGGAGCCTGCGTTTCCCTTCGTATAGTCCTAAAAGCTATTAAATTGTGAATTTATAGTATTTAAAGTTTTGACCAGGTTGTGCCTACTTTCTGCTCCCCAGGCGACCCTCGCCCACAAGGAGCTGCGCTTATGAAACTGCCGTTCAAACGTCTGATCACCCTGGTGGCAGGCACCGCATTGGCGGGCCTGGTACAGGCTGCCGACCTCAAGGAAATCCGCATCGCCGTGCCCGACCTCAGCGCAGGCAGCCAGCACAGCGGCGGGGGCATAACGGACGTGCTGCGCGAGCAGCAGATCTTCGAAAAAGCCTTTGCCGACCAAGGCATCAAGATCCAGTGGAATTACTTCAAGGGCGCCGGCCCTGTGATCAACGAAGCCTTCGCCAACGGGCAGGTGGACCTGGCGTACCTGGGCGACCTGGCGGCGATCATCGGCCGCTCCAATGGCCTGGAGACGCGCCTGCTCAGTGCCACCGCGCGGGACATCAAGCAGTACCTCGGCGTGGTGCCGGGTTCTGGCATCAAGACCTTGCAGGACCTCAAGGGCAAGCGCGTCGCGGTGTTCCGTGGCACGGCCAGCCAGTTGTCGTTCGACAGTGCATTGGCCAGCCAGGGCTTGAGTGAGAAGGACCTCAAAGTCATCAGCCTGGACTACAACGCCGCCAATGCCGCGCTGGCCGCCAAGCAGATCGACGCCACCTGGGGCGGTTCGAACCTGACGGCATTGCAAGCCAAGGGGCTGGCTGAAATACCGCTGACCACCAAGGACCTCGGTGGCGCCGGCAGCGTCCAGGCGGTGCTGGTGGGCAGCAAACAGTTTGTCGACGAGCACCCCGACGCCGTCGCCAAGCTGCTCAAGGCCCAGCAGCAGGCGGTGCACTGGTTGACCGATGACAACAACAAGCAAGCCTACATTGCGCTGGTGTCCGGGCTGGCCAGTTACCCGCCGGTGATCCTCACCAATGACTTGAAAGACCAGACCCTCAGCGAGATTTTCCCGTCGACCCTGGACCCGGTGTTCCTGGCTAAATTGCAGGGTTCGGTGGACCTGGCCTCCAAGGAGAAGCTGATTCGCAAGCCGTTCCAGGTGAGTGACTGGGTGGCGCCGAACCTGGCGGCGGCGGGGCTTTGAGTCGGGTGGTGCCTGGGCTATCGCCATCGGGGGCTTGCCCCCGATGAGGCCCGTCAAACCGCCACGCTCACCTCCTGCCTGTCCACCTCCACCAGCGTCTCGATCATCGCCTTCGCCGCCGGCGACAACCGCGAACCAGTGCGGCTGACAATCCCGCAGCGGGCGCTCATGGTCTCCATGTTCTGCGGCAGGTTGCGCCAGTGCAGCAGCTTCAACGTGCCGTGGGCGATGTCTTCGGCGAACGCCTCCTCGGTGCCGACGCCGATGGCATTGGACTGCAGCACGATCTTCACCAGCGCCGGGAAATGTTCGGTCTGGATGCTCGGGGAAAAATCCATGCGCCCGCTCAGGTTCGCCAACAGTTTGCGAATGCCCTGTGAGATCAGCGGCGCCGCCAGCGGGTAGTCGAACATGTCGTTGGTCGACAGGCTGTCCTTGGCCAGCAACGGGTGGCCCGGTCGGCAAAAAAATACCCCGCGCTTGGGGGTCAGCGCGCGGGTCTGGAAATTCGGGTCGGCTTCGAATTGGCGGATGTCGGCGATAAAGAATTCGATCTCTTCACGGCTCAGGGCACGGCTGAGTTTTTCCCAGTTATCCACCTGGAAACTGGTGCGGATTTTCGGGTGGGCGCTGATAAAGCGCGCCACCGCATCCGGCACCAGTTTCACCGCCGGTGCCGGGCCGCAGCCGAAGCGCAGGTCGCCGGCGTCGAGCTTGGTCATGCGCGTCACTTCACTGCTCAGCAAGGCGGCGCCGTGCACCAGGGACAGGGCATGTTGCAGCACCACTTGGCCCTCCGGCGTGGGGCGCAGGTCCTTGTGGCCACGGTCGACCAGCACGCAGCCGAACTCCTGTTCCAGCCCCTGGATGCTGCGGCTGAACGCCGGTTGGGTGATGCCCATGGCGTCTGCCGCACGCACGAAACTGCGGTGTTCGTTGAGGGCGATGAAGTAGCGCAGTTGGCGAAGATCCATATGCTTTCCCTGCATCTTAAAAATAGGTCGAAGGCATTTGCGACCACGGGAGCAGAGGTTTTAAATGCAAGCTCTTATTCCGTCAATGAAGCATTCGTTCATTTGCTAGACCTAAATTGCATATGGATAGAGCGTTGTCGGAAAGCGTCCCCATCAGCAGGCACAAGAGGGTCATCACCATGAGCAACGCCGCATTAGCTGTTCAACCCGTCGCCCAGGCGCTGGATATTCACCCGGTCGCCGGCCGCATCGGCGCCGAGATCCGCGGTATCAGACTGTCCGGCGATCTGGATGCCGCCACGGTCGAAGCCATCCAGCAGGCGCTGGTGCAGTACAAGGTGGTCTTCTTCCGTGAGCAGACTCACCTCGATGACCAGAGCCAGGAAGCCTTTGCCCATCTGCTCGGCGAGCCGATTGCCCACCCGACGGTGCCGGTGCGCGACGGCACGCGCTTCCTCATGGAACTGGACGGCACCCGTGGCCAGCGCGCCAATTCCTGGCACACCGATGTGACCTTCGTCGATGCCTACCCGAAAGCCTCGGTGCTGCGTTCGGTACTGGCGCCCAAGTCCGGTGGCGACACGGTCTGGGCCAACACCTCAAGCGCCTACAACGACCTCAGCGTCGAACTGCGCGCCCTGGCGGATAACTTGTGGGCAGTGCACAGCAACGAATACGACTACGCCGCGCTCAAGCCGGATGTGTCGGCCGAGCGGCTTGAGGCATACCGCAAGGTGTTCACCTCGACGGTGTACGAAACCGAGCACCCGGTGGTGCGCGTGCATCCGGTCAGTGGCGAGAAAACCCTGCTGCTGGGGCACTTCGTCAAGCGCCTGAAAGGTTATTCCCAGGCGGACTCGACCCAGCTGTTCAACCTGCTGCAAAGCCACGTCACCCGCCTGGAAAACACCGTGCGCTGGCGCTGGAACACCGGCGACGTGGCGATCTGGGACAACCGCGCCACCCAGCATTACGCCGTCGACGACTACGGCACCCAGGAACGCATCGTGCGCCGGGTGACGCTCAAGGGCGATGTGCCGGTGGGCGTGCACGGGCAGCGCAGCCAGACCACCAAAGGTCTCTGATGTGGGAGGGGGCAAGCCCGCTCACCACAGAGGTACCCGTTTGCTGTGCGACAGCGCTACTTCGAAGAGGTAGTGGGGGCCCCCACGTTCGATGTGTGGTTTACCACACGCCGATCTGCACCACCTTCTCCGCTTCCGGCTCACCGTAACGAAACCGTTGGCCACGCAGATCGATCTCTGCGTGGCTGATGGTGGTGCGTCGCTTCAACCCGCGCAGCCATTCGAACAGATACCCCACGTGGGTTTCGCGCACTTCGGCATAGGCCGGGTCGTTGCCCAGGTCGTGCAGTTCCTGCGGGTCGTTTTCCAGGTCGAACAGCTGTGGGCGGAAGCCGTCGTACGCCAGGTATTTCCAGCGTTCGCTGCGCACCATGGTCATCCGGCAACGGTCGATGGGTTGCGCCAGGCGTTCGCGGGCCGGGGCCTGGAAGGCGTAGTCGTACTCGGCGATGGCGTAGCGGCGCCAGCGGGTTTCCTGGCCGTGCAACAGCGGGATCAGCGAGCGGCCTTCCAGGCGATGCTCGGCCGCTGGCAAACCCAGGGCGTCGAGGAAGGTCGGCAGCGCATCGATGGTTTCCACCAGACGCGCGTCCACCGTGCCACGGCGGGTATCGGCGGCGGCGCGTGGGTCGCGCACGATCAGCGGAATGCCCACCGCAGGTTCCAGCAGAAATTCTTTTTCGCCGAGGAAGTGATCGCCGAGGAAATCGCCGTGGTCGCTGGTGAACACGATCAGGGTGTCGTCCCAACGGCCATTGCCTTGCAGGAAATCGAACAGGCGCCCGAGTTGGTCGTCGACCTGTTTGATCAAGCCCATGTAGGTGGGAATCACCGTGAGCCGTACCTCGTCACGGGAAAAGTTAAGGCTCTCCTGGTGCTGGCGGAACGCCTGGTACACCGGGTGATCGCTGGTCTCCCCTGGCTGGATCGGTGCCTGGATATGCTCGGCGCCATACAGCGCGTGATACGGCGCCGGTGCGATGTAGGGCCAGTGTGGCTTGATATAGGACAGGTGCAGGCACCACGGTTGTTCGGCCTGTTCACGGATAAAGTCGATGGCGCGGTCGGTGGTGTAGACGGTTTCCGAATGTTCCTCGGCCACGCGCGCGGGGCGGCCCGCATTGCGCATGTGCCAACCGCTGAGGACTTCGCCGTTTTCACCGGCTGCCGCATTGGCCCATTCGTGCCACGGGTTGGCGCCGCTGTAGCCCTGCTCGCGCAGGTAATGGGTGTAGGGCGCGGACTCGCGTTTATCCTCGAACAGCGGGCTGTCGGGGTAGATGCCGTCGTGACGCAGGTACGCCTCGAAGCCGACCTCGTTCAACGGCTCGGCCTGCTTGCTGTCAGGGTCGATATTCAGGCGTTGCAAGGCGTCCACATTGGGCGTGGCGTGGGTCTTGCCGACCAGCGCCGTGCGGATGCCGTGGGGGCGCAGGTAGTCGCCGAGGGTCAGTTCTTCCAGGGGCAACGGCACCGCGTTCCACGCCACCTGGTGGCTGCTGACGTAGCGCCCGGTATAGGCCGACATGCGCGAGGGCCCGCAGATGGTGCCTTGGGTATAGGCGCGGTTGAAGCGCACACCGGCGGCGGCCAGGCGATCGATGTTCGGCGTGTGCAAGTGGGCGTGGCCGTAGCACGACAGGTAATCGCGGCGCAGTTGGTCGCACATGATGTACAGCACGTTGCGCACGGGTTGGGGGTGGGACATGGGGCTTCACCAGACGGAGGACAGGTGAGGTTTTTCGCCGTTCGAGTGGGGGGCTGGCAAGTGCATTTGGGGACTGGCTTTGATGCAGTGAATGCATGGCCTAGACCGCAACGTTCTCCAGCGTGCACACCTCTTCATCCAACTCATCGACCTGCTTGATCTGCTCGATCATCGCTTCGGCCAGCGGCGACAAGCGATACCCCGCACGGCTGACGATGCCGTAGCGGGTGTAACGCTCCTCCAGATCCTCCGCCAGGCCCTCGATCGTCAAGCACACCAGTTCGCCCCGGGCCATGTGCAGCACATCGCTGTTGGCGCTGACGATGCCGATGGCGTCGGAGCGCAGCACCACGCCCATCAGGCTATAGCCGTTCTCGCATTCGACATTGGGCAGGTAATCGGGCCGGCCGCTGAGGTCGACGATGACCTTGCGCAGGTTGGGCGGGCGGATGGTCACGGCCAGTGGGTAACTCATCAGCTCGGCGGCGCTTACGCTGCCACGCCCGGCCAGTGGGTGGCCGGCGCGGCAGCAGAAATACCAGCGGCGCGGGCGCAGGCGGTGGGTGTGATAGTCCGGGTTGGCTTCGAAGTGGCGGGTGTCGGCGACGAAAAACTCGAACTCTTCACTGAGCAGGCGTTTGCTCAGGCTTTGCCAGTCGTCCACCTGGTACTGCACCCGTGCCTTGGGGTAGCGCCCGATAAAACTGCCGATGGCGCGCGGGATCAGGCCGCCGGCCGGTGCCGGGCCGCAACCGAAGCGCAATTCTCCCGCCTCCAGGCCATTGAACTGGCTGATCTCATTGGCCAACTGCTGCGCACCGCTGACCAGGCGCCGGGCGTGCTCCAGCAATACTTGGCCTTGTTTGGTCGGCGCCAGGTCTTTGCGGCCACGGTCAATCAGCTGGCAACCGGCGCTGTGTTCCAGGGCCTGGATACTGCGACTGAACGCCGATTGCGACAGGTTCACCGTCAACGCGGCGGCGACAAAACTGCGTTGTTCGGCAAGGGCGATGAAGTGACGAAGCTGGCGCAGATCGATATGCATTTTTCACATCAAAAATATCCGGGAAATGCATTGGCTATGCATTAGGTCGACTCCTTATAAAGGCTATCTCTTATGCAGTAAATGTTCGTAAAAACATAAATAAATAACCTAAAGGAATATCTCTCGATGGATATTTCCGGGTTCCGGAGCCGCTTATGAGTCTGTTGAAGTCCTTGCCCCTGGCCATTCTGGTGGCCGGCAGTTCCAGTTGGTCGCCGACCCAGGCCGCCGAAACGCCCGCGCCGGTAAGCAAGGGCGAGAGCGCCGGCGGCGAGTTGGAGACGGTCACCGTCACCGCCCGGCGGCGCACCGAAAGCGCCCAGGCAGTGCCGACGCCCATGAGCGTGATCGGCGGCCAGGCCCTGGAGAGCCAGCGGGTGTATCGGATTCAGGATCTGCAGCAACTGGTGCCCAGCGTCAACGTCGCCTACATGCATGCGCGCCAGTCCAGCGTGTCGATCCGCGGGCTTGGCAACAACCCGGCCAGCGATGGCCTGGAAGGCAGCGTAGGGCTGTATATCGACAACGTGTATCTCGGGCGGCCGGGCATGGCGGTGTTCGACCTGATGGACATCGAGCAGCTTGAAGTCTTGCGCGGCCCGCAAGGCACCTTGTTCGGCAAAAACACCACCGCCGGGGTGATCAACATCAGCACGCGCGCGCCGAGTTTTACCCCGGAGCGCAGCATTGAAACCTCGCTGGGCGAGGACGGCTACTTCCAGACCAAGGGCACGATTTCCGGCCCGCTCACCGATGACCTGGCGGGGCGTTTCTCGGCGTATCGCACCCGCAGCGACGGCGACATCAAGAACGAATACAACGGCCATGACCTCAACGGCGGCTCGCGCCAGGGCTTTCGCGGGCAACTGCTGTACAAGCCCAGCGAGACCTTCAACCTGCGCTGGATCGGCGATTACAACGAAGAGGATTCCAGCGCCGGCACCCGGGTGCTGTACAGCACCGGGCCGACCATCAACGGCACCAACCTCTACCAGTCGCGGGCCAACGCGGCAGGCGCGACCCTGGTCGATGGCACCCACCGCAAGGTCAACCTGGACAGCGACCAGCACGTCACCGTGTTCCAGGGCGGTACGTCGCTGGAGGCCAACTGGACGTTGCCGAGTGATTTCACCCTGACCTCGGTCAGTTCCTATCGCTTCTGGAATTTCACCCCGCGTAACGACGACGGCCTTAACGTGCCGGCGTCGTATAACGCCGGGGTGTCGGTGGAAGATAAGCAGTGGTCCCAGGAATTCCGGCTGGCTTCACCCACCGGCGGGTTCTTCGATTACGTGCTCGGTGCCTACTACTTCGGTAATTCGCTGGATAACAAATCCTTCAGCTATTACGGGCCGCAGGCCGACATCTGGAACGGCACGCCAGCCGGCGCACTGGCCAACGTCAGCAGCGTCGGCAACGGGCACATTCGCACCGACAGTTTTGCACTGTTTGCCCAGGGCACCTGGCACCTCACCGAGCGCCTGGATTTCACAGCCGGCCTGCGTGGCACCTATGAAGAAAAAAGTGCCTGGGTCACGCGTAACGCTCCCCTTGGCGGTGCGGCGGTCACCGGTGCTGCCGCGACGGCTCGACGCGGGCGCGCGGGGGCGTACGATTCCGGCGACCTCACGCAATACAGCACCAGCCCCTCGGGTTTGCTCAACCTGAGCTACCGCTTTAACGAAAACCTGCTGGGCTACGCGACCTTGTCCCATGGCGAGAAGTCCGGCGGGGTCAACCTGGCGGTAGGCTCGGCACCGACGGCCGGGGCCGACTCACTGCTGATCGGCACCGAGCGCGCCAATAACGTCGAACTGGGTTTCAAAAGCACCCTGTGGGACCGGCGGCTGCAGCTCAATGCCAACCTGTTCTGGACTCAGGTCAACGGCTACCAGACCAATGCCTATGACCAGGACAACCGTGTGCAGTACCTGACCAACGCCGGTTCGGTGCGCTCGCGGGGTGTCGAGGTGGAAAGCACCCTGGTGCCGATCAAGGGCCTGACGCTGAACCTCAACGGCTCGTTCAACGATGTGAGCTACCTGTCTTACAAAGATGCGCCGTGCCCGCCGGAAGTCAGTCTGCGCCCCGGTGCGCCGGCCTCCTGTGACCTGAGTGGGCACCAAGTGGTGGGGGCCTCGAAATGGATCGCCAACGCCAACGGCGAATACAAGTGGAACCTGGATAACGGCTTCGAACCCTACGTCACCGCCAGCTATGCCTTCCGCTCCAAGGCTGTGGGCACCGTGGAGGACTCCGACTATGGACAGATTCCTGCCTACGCCGTGGTCAACCTGTCCACCGGCCTGCGTGGCAACTATGAGCAAGGGCAGTGGGACGTGTCGTTATGGCTGAAAAACGCCTTCGACAAGACCTACTACACCACGCTGTGGACGGGGGGGAACGGCGGCTACGAAGGCCTGCTTGGTACGCCGCGCACGCTAGGAGTGACCGGGCGCTATGACTTCTAGCCCCGTGCGATAGGTGGCCGGGCTGAACACGCGCGTCACCACCAGCATCGCCACCGCCGTGACCGTCAGCACCACCCAGGCGCTGACAAAGTTGCCGGTCAGCCCGCGCAACCAGCCGGTCAGCCACGGCGACACCGCATTGATCAAGAAGCCCACGCCTTGCACAAAGGCCGCCAGTTGCCCGGCCTGGCGTGGGTCGCGATGGTGGTCGAGGGTCAGCAGCAGGCTCAAGGCGAAACACGCGCCCAGGCCGAAGCCGCACAGCGCCACCCAGAGGTGCGGATATTCCTGCGGCGCGACGATCAGGCCGAGGTAACCCACGGTCTGGGCCAGCAGGGCGATGCCCAGCAGCGGCCGACGGTCGATACCGCGCTGCGCCAGCACCGGCATCAACAGCGCGGCGAGCACCTGGAAGATGGTCATGAACGCCAGCAGCGAACCGCTGGGCAACACGCCCCAGCCAAGTTGCTGATAGTAGGCCGGCAGCCACGCCACCAGGCTCATGTAGCCGCAATTGACCAGGCCGAAATACAGCGCCAGCAACCAGGCGCGGCGATTGCGCAGGTCCTTGAAGGCCGGCACCACCTGTGGATTTCTGGCCGCGCCCAGGGGCAGCCAGGCCCATAGCAGCAAGGCGCCCAACGCCGGCAGCAGCCACACCCCCAACCCCGCCTGCCATTCCTGGAAATGCGTGGCCACCAGCGGGCTGAGCAGCGCTGCCAGCCCGCCGCCGGCCATCAGCGAGGCCGAATACACGCCCATCGCCACCGGCACGCGATGACGGAATTCGCGCTTGATCATCGCCGGCACCAAGGCCTGGATCAGCGCCACGCCCGCACCGCCGAGCAACGCCGTGACCAGCAGCGCCGACGCCTGGCCCATCAGCCAGCGTGCCAGGCACGCCAGCAGGATCATTATCAGGCCCAGGGCGATGCCGCGCCGTTCGCCAAGGCGGGCTTCCACGCGCACGCCCACCAGCGCCACCAGCCCCATGCACACCACCGGCAGGCTGGTCAGCAGGGCGCTGCTCTGGAAACTCAGGCCGGTGGCCTGGCGGATCTCGCCGAGCAACGGGCTGATGGAACTGAGGATCGGCCGCAGGTTCAGGCCGAGCACCACCAGCAGGCCCCAGCCGGCGAGGGATTTGTTCAGGGTCATGCAACGCTCTTGCAGTCGGCAAATGAGGCGTGAGTATGGCCAGCACCCAAGGTATTCTGAAATTAAATATAACCATGCCAACCAGTGGCAAAGAGAATGGTGACGCTGATGTTCGATCCCGTGTTGTTGCGCAGCTTTGTCGCCGTGGTGGACTGCGGCAACTTCACCCGTGCCGCCGAGCGCCTGCACTTGACCCAATCCACCGTGAGCCAGCAGATCCGCCGCCTGGAAGACGCGGTGGCGTGCCAGTTGCTGGACCGCGACCAGCGCCGCGTGGTCGCCACCGCCGAGGGCGAACGCTTGCTGGCCTATGCGCGGCGCATCCTCGCGTTGCATGAAGAAGCCACCGATGTGTTGATCAACCAACAGAGCGACGGCGTACTGCGCCTGGGGGTGCCGGAAGACTTTGCCGCCGAGCGCCTGATGCCGTTGCTGTCGGCATTTGTGCTGGCCTATCCACGGGTGCGCCTGGAGGTCACCAGCGGCCTGGGCCCCGAGTTGCAGCGCCAATACCGCAGTGGTGAATTCGACGTGTTGCTGGTCAAGCAGATGGGCAGCAGCGATGACTGCCTGGCCTCGTGGCCCGAGCCGCTGTGTTGGGTCGACAGCCGCAGCACCCCGTGCCTGGGGCGCGACCCTCTGCCGTTGGTGGCATTCCCGGTGGGCGGCCTGTACCGCAATGAAATGTTGCACCACTTGGAAGTGGGCGGCTGGCGCTGGCGCATCGGTTATTCCAGCGCCAGCCTGGCCAGCGTGTGTTCGGCGGTGGCGGCGGGGTTGGGTGTGAGTCTGTTGCCGCGACGGGTCGTGCAGCCAGGGCATGTGGAACTGGGGCCGGACAGCGGCTTGCCCGTGGTGCAAGGCGTGCGCCTGGCGTTGTATGCCCGTCATGGCCTGAGTGCCGCGGGGCAGTGCTTGCAGGCTGAGCTGTTCGATTTGTGTGCAAACAGCCCCGTTGAGCCATGCCTTAAGTGAATATTTTGTATGCCTGAAAAGCATCAAAAAAAACCACCTCGACGCCAGGCCACGTGGGCCGGGGCTTTGGTGTTTGCAGAGCATTCGTTTATTCAAATTTGATCTATCTATAACTTCAAAGATTACTTTAAGAGATAAGCGTCTGGCCCCGATGATTCAGCCCTCGACGGCCTTCCACGCAGGCCCGTCGGTTTTTTGGTTTCGAAACCGTAGGGAGTGAATCAATGGGCAATGTCCAGACCGCCGCCAGTGCACCCGAGGCGCAATGGCGCCAGGCACCGAGTGGTGAGTTGGTCGACCTTGGCCGGCCGCACCGCGCGCCGTTGGGGCAATTGCGGACGCAGCAAACCCCGAAGCGCTTCTCCAGCCGCCGCGAAGGGATCCTGCTCGGTTTGTTGGTACTGGCCCTGCACGGTGCAGTGATTTATTGGGTCAGCCAGAAACCCACGCCGGTGCTGCCGATTGTGCCGCCGGAGATTCCGCCGATGACCATCGAATTTTCCCAGCCGGCACCGCCCGTGGTGGAACCGCCACCGCCTGTGCCGCCACCACCGCCACCGCCTGTTGTCGAGCCACCGCCGCCGGTGGTGGATGAGTTGGCCGCCAAGCCGGCGCCGCCCAAGCCGATTCCAAAACCCAAGCCCAAGCCGGTGCCAAAGCCTGAGCCCAAGCCCGCACCGAAACCGGTCGAGCAGGCGCCCACGCCACCGCAACCGGCGCCACCGGCCCCTGCGCCCGCTCCGCCCGCGCCAGCCCCGGTGACACCGGCTTCGGCCAACGCCGCGTACCTCAAGAACCCGGCGCCGGAGTACCCGTCCCTGGCGCAGCGTCGCGGTTGGGAAGGCACGGTGTTGTTGCGGGTGCATGTATTGGCCAGCGGCAAGCCGGGCGAGATCCAGGTCCAGAAAAGCAGCGGTCGCCAGCAACTCGACGACGCCGCACTGACCGCCGTGAAGCGGTGGAGCTTCGTGCCGGCCAAGCAGGGCGATGTGGCCCAGGACGGCTGGGTCAGCGTACCGATCGACTTCAAGATTCACTAACTATTGCGCTGCGGTGTGCAGCACACGCCGCGACTAGTACAGAGGGAAAACATCATGGCATTAGCATCTCCACTTGAATCCATCGAAAGCGCGGTGATCTGGCTGCTGGTGGTCTTTTCGGTCGCCACCTGGGGCCTGGCCCTGCTCAAGGGCGTGCAGTTCGGTCGCCTTAAAGCGCAGGATCGCAAGTTCCACAAACAGTTCTGGGCGGCGTCGAGTCTCGACTCGGCCGCCGAGTTGGCCGAAACCCAGCCCGGCGCCGCTGCCCGTGTGGCCCAGGCCGGTTACGCCGCGATCCAGGTCGGGGAAGCGCCGCATGCGGCCGACCTGAGCCAGGCGATCAACCACCAGGACCGCCTCGAGCGTGCCCTGCGCCAGCAGATCGTACGTGAGCGCCGCTCCCTGGAAACCGGCCTGGCCGTGGTCGCCAGTATCGGCAGCACCTCGCCGTTTATCGGCCTGTTCGGCACCGTGTGGGGGATCATGGAAGCGCTCAAGGGCATCAGTGCCGCCGGCTCCGCCAGCCTTGAAACCGTGGCCGGCCCCATCGGTGCCGCCCTGGTTGCCACGGGCGTGGGGATCGCCGTCGCGGTGCCGGCGGTGCTGGTCTACAACTATTTCCTGCGTCGCCTGAAACTGACGGCTGCCGACCTGGATGACTTTGCCCACGACTTCTACAGCCTGGCGCAGAAGAATTCGTTCCGCGTGCTGCTGCACCCGGCCCTGACCAAGCATGCGCCTGGCAACCCGCAGAAAGTGAAGGAGGCGTCCTGAGATGGCCTTTTCCACGCAAGACAGTGATGAGGTGCTGAGCGAGATCAACGTCACGCCGCTGGTGGACGTGATGCTGGTACTGCTGGTGGTGTTTATCGTCACCGCGCCGCTGTTGACCAACGCGATCCCGATCAACCTGCCCAAGACCGAGGCCGTGGCCCCGGTGGAGCAGAAAGACCCGCTGGTGGTGAGCATCGACGGCGCGGGCAAACTGTTTATCAACAAGGACGAAATCCAGCCGGACCTGCTGGAATTCAACCTGCAGGCGGCGAAGGCCAAGGACCCCGATGTGCGGGTGCAACTGCAGGCTGACGATGGTGTGAACTACGGCGAAGTGGCGCGAGCCATGGCGTCTATCGAGCGCGCGGGGATTACCAAGCTGTCGGTGATTACCGCACGTTAGTTGCAACGCTTCCACCAATAGCCTCGACAACTTTTTGGCCGTTTCCTTGGCAGGGTGCGGCCTTTTTTTTGCCTGGGATTTACTCAACACCCCGAGTCCCTATGTGGAACCGGGTCGATGTGGGAGGGGGCTTGCTCCCGATGGCGGTGTATCAGCCGCCACCTGTATCAACTGACCCACTGCTATCGGGAGCAAGCCCCCTCCCACAGTTTGATCTTCATCGGCTTTGATGTTTTGGTTATTAATAAATAGCTTCTTATTCCTTAACGAATATAACCCTCGTCCCTATACTGTTCAGCAACGTTAAACGCTGCAGGAGGGCACACCCATGCACAGCGAGTCGATTCGTTACCTGATCGTGCCGGGCTGGCAAGGATCGCCAGAAGATCATTGGCAAAGTCATTGGCAGAACAGCCTGCCCAACAGCGCCCGTGTGGAACAGGCCGACTGGCTGACGCCACGGCGCGAAGACTGGGTCGCCGCGCTGGCCGAGGCCATTGCGGCCGACAGCACGCCAGTGATCCTGATCGCCCATAGCTTGGGCTGCATCACCGTGGCGCATTGGGCGGCTACCGCGCCAGTGCAGTTCCTGCGCCAGGTGCGTGGCGCCTTGCTGGTGGCTCCGGCCGATGTCGAACGCCCGGCGTGCTCACCTGCCCTGCGCAACTTTGCGCCGATTCCGACCGACTTGCTGCCGTTTCCCACCCAGGTGGTCAGCTCCGATAACGACAGCGCCGTCAGCGCTCCCCGGGCCGTGGAACTGGCGCGTAACTGGGGCGCTGAAGCCGGCATCCTGTCCGGTGCCGGCCATATCAATGTGAAGTCCGGCCACCAGCGTTGGGAGCAGGGTTTCGCCTACCTTTATCGCCTGCAAAGCCGCCTTGAGCATCACGCCCGGCGCACTGCCTGACTATCTTTAAACGCCCCGTCCCTGAGTGGATTTGGGGCGGGAGCCTGCCATGAGCCTGCATGAAACCTACGGCCAGCCACTGCTGACCTTCCCCGACGCGGAAAAAAGCCCGCTGAGCATTCGCGCCAAAGCGTTGGTCTTTGTTGATCCACGCTCGCGGCAACTGCGCGAAGACTTGGAAAGCCTCGCGCCGCGCGCCTTACCGGTGCTGATTCGCGGCGAGACCGGCAGCGGTAAAGAGCTGCTGGCGCGGCACATCCACCGTGGCAGCGACCGCACCGGGCTGTTTGTCTCGGTCAATTGCGGCGCCATCAGCCCGACCTATGCCGATGCCGAGTTGTTCGGTTATGCGGCCGGTGCCCACAGTGGCGCGGCCAGCAGCCGTGCGGGGTGGTTCGGTTCGGCGAATGGCGGCACCTTGTACTTGGATGAGATCGGCGACTTGCCGCTACCGATCCAGGTAAAACTACTGGCCGCACTGGAAAACCATGAAGTCACCCGCGTCGGCGCCCATCAGCCCAGCCCGGTGGATGTGCGCCTGGTGGCGGCCACCAGCATCGACTTGGCCCAGGCCGTGGCCGCCGGCAAGTTCCATGAGCGCTTGTTCCATTACCTGAGCGAAGGCCAGCTGGACTTGCCCGCCTTGCGCGAGCGTGTCGGTGACATCCTGTCCCTGGCCGAGTATTTCCTGGGCATCTACAGCCAGCGCCTGGACCTGCCGGTGCCGCTGATCAGCGACGCCGCCCAGCGCGTGCTGGAGCACCACACCTGGCCGGGCAATACCCGTGAGCTGGAAAACGTTATTCACTTTGCATTACTGGTCAGCAGCGGCGATGAGATTTTGCCCGAGCATCTGAATTTGCCTGTGGGGGGCACGCCGTTGGAGCAGGTACAGCGAATTTTCAACACGGCCAGCCCCGCCGAGCAGGAAGCCTTGCGCAGCTTTCTACGTGAACAAGCCACTACATGAGCAAAATGGAATATCAACGTGAATAAAAGATATTGTTCGGGAATAAAAAATCTAGGTATTGTCCCTCCCACGCCGCGATAGCACTTCGCTGGCACACCACATAAAAAACGGCCGTCAGAGACGACCCGGAATTTCGATAAGGACACTGCATGAAAAAGGTTCTGTTGTTTACCGCACTGGCGGCTGCCCTGACTGCTGGCTTCGCCCAGGCAAACGAGAAACTGGTGGTGGCCGCGACCCCAGTGCCGCACGCCGAGATCCTCGAATTGGTCAAGCCAACTCTCGCCAAAGAAGGCGTGGACTTGGAAATCAAAGTCTTCACCGACTACGTACAACCTAACGTGCAGGTGGCTGAGAAGCGCCTGGATGCCAACTACTTCCAGACCCTGCCGTACCTGGAAAACTTCAACAAGGGCAAGGGCACCAACCTGGTCACCGTGGTTGGCGTGCACGTTGAACCCTTCGGCGGTTACTCGAAAAAGATCAAGAACATCTCCGAGCTGAAAGATGGCGCCACCGTGGCCATTCCTAACGAAGGCTCCAACAGCGGCCGCGCCCTGTTGCTGCTGCAGAAAGCCGGTGTGATCACCCTGAAAGATCCGACCAACGCCCTGGCCACGCCAAAAGACATCGCCAGCAACCCCAAGAACCTGAAGTTCAAAGAGCTGGAATCGGCCCTGCTGCCACGCGTGCTGGATCAGGTTGACCTGGACTTGATCAACACCAACTACGCCCTGGAAGCTGGCCTCAACCCAGCCAAGGACGCGCTCATCATCGAAAGCGCTGACTCGCCGTACGTGAACTTCCTGGTGGCTCGCCCGGACAACAAGGACAGCGACGCTATCCAGAAACTGTCCAAGGCCCTGACCAGCCCGGAAGTCAAAGCTTTCATCGAGAAGAAGTACAACGGTGCGGTAGTGCCTGCGTTCTGATGTAACTGAAAACCCCCTTCAAGGTTTTAACGCCGATGGCTTATATAGCGTCGGCGTTTTTTATGCCTGAAATTTGGAATGCAATCCAAATGTGGGAGGGGGCTTGCCCCCGATTGCAGTGTGTCAGCCAATCAATCTGTAACTGATACACCGCCATCGGGGTGTAGAACCGTAGACATCGTTTACATCTGAAACCGGGGACATCGTTTACACATTTGAGGCTTGGACGCGGGTCATACCTCGTCCAAGCCTCCCCAAGGGATAATCACACAGGTACAAATCCCAGACATCATCCTCAGCTTCTTTGAGCCCTATCCTTTCCCCGGATAATGCCTCGCTGACAAATACCAACTTGCCATTCCACTTGATCGATCCATCCTGCCTGACACTTCGAACCCGCATTTCTGCCGGATACTCCACATCGGGTAAGCATCCTGGATAAAGTCGGGTAGACGGCATATACACATCTCCCGGACGTTTCATACCAAGCGCTTCATGAGGGCGTACGTAATTGAACTCATGTTTGAAATGCTCCAGCAAAAGCTGCTGCTCAACCAAATTGCTCCCTAGCGGTAGCTCAAGTTTC